>Ga0102952_1000677_pt1 | contig 12198 bp, 13 predicted proteins | sample SalPon2A_C_D1_MG_FD_78506 | JGI IMG/M metagenome (GOLD analysis project Ga0102952, IMG submission 78506) | Soil microbial communities from South San Francisco under conditions of wetland restoration - Salt Pond MetaG R2A_C_D1_MG | ecosystem: Environmental > Terrestrial > Soil > Wetlands | place... | reverse complement strand
TTTGCAGCACAAAAAATATTTGATGACTATCCAGAGTTAGAGATTGCTCCGGTATTTTTTCCAGCATTCTTTTATTGCAAAAAATGTCTTACCTATACTACCCCTAAAGCATGTCCACATGGTGATAATGTTAAAGAGCAAATTAGTGGAACCGCACTTAGAGAAATGATTCAAAATGGTCAGGCGCCTTCTGAATTTATTCTAAGACCAGAAGTAGCAAAAGTGATCTTGGATCATCCAAAACCTTTTGTTGATTAGATTTTTATTCAATCAGATTGGTTTTAGCTTGTGAAATATGTATTTCTGCTAGTTTTAGTCACAGGATTTTTCATATCTCCTGCATTTGCTCAAGAACTAACTAATCCTTCACTGATTATTGATACAATAGAAATTCCTGCAGATGAATTTAACAGACTTTTACGAGATGCACCAGTTGTGATGCTAGATGATGTTCATGCCATTAGCTGGCAAGTTACCATTGATAACAATCTACTTTATGCAAATCCAAATGGAGATGCAGTTCTAAGACTATATGACAAAGCTACACATGATGAATTCATTGAAGTTGGAATGGGTTCACAACCTGATCACAAGTTATGGGTAGCAGTCCAGACTCCAAAAGAAGGATACGTAGTAGTTCACAAGGCTTTGGAAAGAGGTTGGTATCCACAAGCAAAATCTATAATATCATTTACTGACAGAGCAGGACTAACAGTAAATAACGGAGCTAGAATTGTAGTTACCAATTTGGATATTGGCGAATTTGCAATTGATTCGTATTCTGTATATGGAATGGAAGACTCCACTGATCCACCTGCAGTAAATTCTGGAAGCATGACTCTAGAGATATTATCTGGCGATCCTGCAAAGAATGCATTTGCGTTATTCCCATTTTACGTGGCTGCAGGAGTTGGAATTATAGTCGGTGTCTTATTCCTGACTAAGAAACGAACTTGATTTAATTTTTTAATCTAAAGTTGAAATTATATTTCCTGATTCTGTATCTAGAAAAATCTTTTGTCCATTTTGGAAAGATGAAAATTCCTCTTCAGAAACTATTACAAGAGGAATATCAGCTAATGCACAACCAGTAACTACAGTAAGATCAGCTTTTTTACAAATCATTGCAAATGGTGCAGAATTATTTGATTTGATTGAATAAATGGTATATGCACCAACACTACTACCTACACCGGAAGGAAATACTAGAATTGAATTTTTGATTGATTTTTCAAATAGATCATGACTCTTATCACTAATTATTCCAGTTTTTTTATCTACAGTTCCCAAAAAATTAATTGGCATTTCTGATTTTAATATAATTCCTTTAGCTTTACCTTTAACAAGAGTTTTTCTCATTTTGTTTCATCTTTAATTATCTGTGATAATGATTTTAAATTTACACCAACACCGTTAGAGTTTTTCAAGTAAAATGCACCTTTGATACTATTTGTCGTAACTGAATCTACATTTTCTTTGTTGATTAGCGGTGTTAAACATGTACAACAATCTGAAAGAATTTCACATCCAGCACGTTCTAACTCGTTTACATATCCCATTTTTCTTGCTTGATTCTTAACTGTTCTGGGAGTAAAGATCATGCATCTTTTTTTAAACGAACGTCCTTTGAGTTTTGAAGTAAGATCTGAAATCTCATCTAATCCTAATTGAGGACTCCCAAGAGTAATAATATCGCCTTTTTCAGCCGTGTTTAATTCGTTATAGACATTTTCCATCTCTTTTTCATCAAAATCTATTTTTTCAGAACTAGGATTTTCTTCCCCAAAAAGAAATTTGGCACAAGTTCCAGAAGTTCCCATGCCTCCACACATAGCCTTACATTGACGATTATCCATCTTCCCCAACCCTGATATATTTACAGAAATATCACCTACTTTACCTGCAAAGAAACCTAGCATTCCATATGTTAACTCGTTTGGGTTATTCACTTTCATTCTGATTATAAGATTTGATGAATCATCTTTTCGTAAAGAAGAGTATGGACTTTTCCCCGTCAGTGCACTTGCAAGAGCACTAAATGCACTTTCTTTATTTGTCTTAAGATTGTCATATGAATTTGCATGAATTGCAGCATTACTTTCTGCAAATGCAACTTGTGTACCATCTTTTGGTATATCAAATATTTCATAAGGAATACATGAAAATGATGCAGTAACTCCAATTTTTTCATAAGAGTCTTTTATTGAAAGTTGTTTTGAAATAAAATTTTCATCTAGATTATAATTTGATACATTATCTATATCAAATCCCATTGGATTTAAAGTTGTTTTTACCTTAACTCTGGCATTCTTGCTAATTCCCGATAGAAACTCTTCCCCTGCATCACCAATTGTGTTATAATTAACACCTGATAAATGAGCCCATTCTATTGGAATGAGTTTTTCTGCATCTGTTGCTTCACCTGTTGCAACTAAAATTCTATATGCCATCTGCATAATCTCTCCTTGTTCACCTTTTAGTGCTGATTCCTCTTCTCTTGTTAAATCCAATAGAATTATTACCTGTTACAGATATAATACTTGTACGTAAGATATCATATCAACATGAAAAAAATTCTTTGTGGAATGACAGATACTATGAATTCTGTAAAACCACCAAGAATGACTGCGTTAAGAGAACTTCATGAGGTAGAAACTGGAGGTCCATTCAGTATTCTTATTGGAACTATTTTATCGGCACGAACAAAAGATGAAAGCACTACTAAAGTATGCAAAGTTTTGTTTTCAAGATATGAAAATGCAAAATCTTTGGCAAATGCTAAGGTGAAAGATATTGAAAAAATCATAAAATCAATAGGTTTCTACCGTGTAAAATCTAAAAGAATTATTGAGGTAGCAAAGATTATTGATTCTCAGTATGATGGAATTGTGCCTAATGACTTAGAAACTCTAGTTAAACTACCTGGTGTGGGTAGAAAGACTGCCAATTGTGTACTGGTATATGCTTTTGAAAAGCCTGCTATTCCAGTTGATATTCATGTTCATAGAATCTCCAATAGATTGGGACTTGTTCAAACTAAAACCCCTGAAGAAACAGAACAAGAATTGATGAAAAAAATTCAAAAAAAATATTGGATTGAAATTAATGATACATTTGTAATGTATGGACAAAATATCTGTAAACCTATTTCTCCAATGTGTGAAGTCTGTAAAATTAAAAAGAATTGCAAGTATTACAAGTCAAAAAATATTTGAAAAATTAAAAATAATAGATAAGATTATTTTAAAAAATATTCAATCTTATTTTACAGTACCTGTGCATTTTACAGAGATATTATCTCCTATACTTACAATAATTCTTGTTCCGTTATTGAGTAATTATCTTGAGAATATTTCCCAATCAATATCAGATATTCTTCCATTTGTAACCAAAGTTCCAACCTTATAATCATCTTGCATCTGTTACACTTGTGAAGTGCTATGTTTGATGATCCTTATACAAAAATTCCTCATCCAAATTATGAGTTTAAGATTCCAATTGAATTATTAGTACACTAAGATAACTGTAGGTTTTATTTTTCGGTATATAATACAAGTATGAACAAGTTTTATTCTTGATCACATAATTCTACAATAGACTGTATTCTTCTTACACCCAAAAATCACCTATATGAAAATATATTATATCTCCTGATTAATCAATATCAGAATTAAATTTACCAATTTTAGTTTTCACATCTATGATTTTTTTAATTATTTTTGTACAATCTAAAATAAAAATTAAATTTTATTTATAATTGGAACTTATCGTGTAATTTTTCAAAAAATTCATGTACAAATAAATCAGTCAGGCATAAAACTTGTTATAAATTAATATTCATTTGTTTCTTGGTAGGTATGAAGTAAACTTGATCCAGAAAAATCCACAAGTTACAATTATTCTACCCACATATAATGAATCTAAAAACATAATTGGCATTCTAAAACTAATTGATAAAAATATCCCCAAAGGAATCTCAACTGAAACAATTGTAATTGATGACAATTCACCTGATGGAACTGGAAAAATTGTTGAAGACTATGTTTCTAATATTAAAAAAATTGCAGAAAACACTATTGATGTGATTCACAGAAAAGCAAAAAATGGACTTTCATCTGCAATTTTAAATGGAATACAAAATGCTAAAGGTGAAACAATTGTTGTAATGGATTCAGATTTCTCACATCCTCCACAAATTATCCCGAAAATGATTGAAGCTTTCAAACAATATCAATGTGATCTAGTTGTAGCCTCAAGATACATTACAGGAGGAAGTATTCAAGGTTGGACAACCAAAAGAAAACTAATGAGTAAAATTGCTACAATTATTGCAACAAAAGGATTGGGAGTTAAAACAAAAGATCCAATGTCTGGATTCTTTGCATTTAAAAAAAATATTATCAAAGAATTAAATTTTGATGCACTTGGTTACAAATTTTTATTGGAAATTCTTGTTAAAGCAAAAGGAATTAACATTAAAGAAATTCCATATACTTTTGAAAATAGAAAATTTGGATCTAGTAAATTGGATGCTAGAATAATTATTGATTATTTTAAATCTGTATGGAAACTATACAAAAATGAAAAAATTAAAACAACAAATGAAAAACGTAGTTCAGTTCGTTTTCTTTCAAAAGCTGGAAGATTTTTTACTGTTGGTGCATCTGGATTTCTAGTAAACTATGTTGTTACAATGCTCTTGACATCGGGTTTATCTGAATTATGGTATTTGCATGCAAATATCTTTGGAATACTTGCATCAATATCTACCAATTTTATCCTAAACAAAGTTTGGACTTTTGAAGATAGAGACTTTTCAAGAAAGAAAATTTTATCTCAATATGGTAAATTTAGCTTGTTTAGTTCGTTGGGTGCATTAATACAACTTGGAATGGTATTTTGGTTGGTTGATTTTTATGATATTGCATATCCATTAGCACTAATTTCAGCAATAACAACTGCCGCATTTAGTAACTTTGTATTAAATAAAAAACTTACTTTCAAAGAAAAACTTTGGAATTAATAATTTATTGATAAATAAATTTTTTATGAAGTTTTGCAGTTGGTTGCACATTAGTCTAATTGGTTATTTGACTTCTGACTCTTCTGAATTTTCCACACTTACAGCTTGTTTTTCAAACTTTAATGTATTCTTAGACTCTTTTGCATCATAACACTTGAAATTATTCAGTATTGAATTCACTGTCTGCATCAATCGAAAAATCCTAAGGTGAAAAATCCATTAAAAAAGAAACAAATCTACATAATTATCATTAAACAATTGAATTTCAATTCAATTTGTCTTATCTAAAGCAGAAATTTGTACAGTATTTTCAAAATCATCAGAAATAAGTAACATTTCTGTAAATACATCATTTGATACAATTACAAGAATTAATAATAGAAATATTGAAGATAAAACATTTCAACATCCTTTTCTAAAAACACTACAACCATTTTCCCATTTTTGGGAAAAAAATCAATTCTTATCCATTATTTCTTCAATTTTAAAAAATTAAAACAAAAAGAATGAACTTCGTCTTTTCCTGACTATTCAAAGGAAGTAGAGGATTGTGACGAAAGTCCAGTTGAAGATGGTACAGATGGGAATTTGTCTCCAATCTGTTGCTCAGCTACTGCAGATGCTTCTTGAAGAATCTTTTCGGTTTCTTCACTTGAAGCGGCAGACTCCATACTAAATGAGTCACCTGCAAGAGAATCCATCATGAGTCCATTAAGTGTCTGGGTCATGCTATTTAATTCTGAATCTGCTTCTGGCATGAATCTTCCTAGTGATGACTTCAATCCCTTCATTGTAGACATCGCTGGTCCAATTGCTACCATAGCATCACCAAGATCATGAATAGTTGTCAGTCTTAGTTGGACTTGCTCTAATGACATTCTTGCGTTGCCGAGCATCTTTGTAACTTTACGAATTTCAGCTAATTCGTTGGACAAAACTCTACTTGTGCTAGTATCATGTTGCTGCATTGCAGTCACGACTCTCTGAAAGAGTTGTGCGTCTCTTTCGTGCAGTTTACCTAACATAGAGTCCATTTTTGAGATTTGGACTTGTAGCTTATTAACTGCAGTTTGAATTCGTGGTTTTAATGCACCTTGAGGCTTTACTGCTTCACGGAGTTTGCCAGTTACGCTTTGGGTCTCTTGATGAGCCCAAGTCTTGTCGAAGTTTGGCATGATAACAAGTTTAGAAATTTGGTCTTAATGGACGGTGTATATTTAGATCGACTTTAGGGTTAATTTAGCTAACAAACTATTATTTGTGATTCTTGAAGCTTAACTGTGGTAAAGATTGCTGTCTTTGATTCTGGATTAGGCTCATTGTCAATAATACATGCAATGCAAAATATATTCAAGTCAGAGATAATTTATTTTGCAGACCAGCAGAATTATCCATATGGAAGCAAATCACGTATTCAATTACATAAAATCATACAAAAATCTATCAAACTATTAGATAAACAATTTTCTCCTGATATCATAGTTGTCGCATCAAATACACCTAGTCTTATGTTTAATTTGGCCTCAAGAAAAGTAATTGTCGTAAAGCCACCATTAATTTATGCAAAAAAAATATCCAAATCAAAACAAATTGCTATACTGGCAACTAAAAATGCAATAAAAAGTCAAGGTTTAATTCAATATGTCAAAAAAAATAATCTTTCAAAATTATATGAAATTTTTAAGATAAATGCCTCAGATCTTGTAGATCTTGTTGAATCTGGAAAATTTCTCACAAACAAAAATAATTGTAAAAAAGTTATAACGAAAATTCTTGATCCAATTTTAACTCAAAACTCAATAGATACAATAACGTTATCCAGTACACATTTACCGTTTTTAAAACCATTATTAAAAAAAAAATATCCTGATATTGAATTTATTGATCCAGGAAATATAATTGCGCAAGAAATCTTTTTACAAATTAAAAATAAACAGTCAAAAAGAAATTCATTAAAAATTTTTACATCAGGGAATACAAAAAAATTCCAAAATAAATTAAATAAAATAGGAATAAAAAATAAAGTTAATTTCTTATCTATTTAGCTTTTCTGTAACCGTGACTAAATTTTTTGTCATATAATTTAGAATACTCATATGTCTCAGGATCGATCACATCACTGATAATGACAATTGCGGTTCTGGTAATTTTTTCATTTTTTACTTTTTTCACTATGTTCTCAAGTGTTCCCTTGACAATTTTTTGATCTTTCCAACTTGCATGATATACAACAGCAACTGGAGTTGTCTTTTTGTATCCACCGGCAATTGCCTCTTTTACTAAATTTGATACTAAATGAACGCTGAGATAAAAGATCAATGTAGCTTTATGTTTTGCTAACTCTGAGATTTTTTCACGCTTTGGAACTTTGGTTCTAGATTCTGCTCTTGTAATAATAATTGTTTGAGTTACGCCAGGTAATGTTAATTGAGTTCCAAGTGCTGCAGCTGAGGCTAAAAATGCCGTAATTCCAGGAATAACAACAGATTTGATCCCATTTTTTTCTAAATTATCAATCTGTTCTTTGATTGCACCATAAATTGAAGGATCACCGTCATGTAACCTAACTACAAGTTTGTCTTTTTTTGCATTTTTGTATAGCAAATCAAAAATTTCTTCTCTGACTAGTTTTGCAGCATCATATAATTTTCCTTTTTTGCAAATCTTCAAAATTGGTTCAGGAATTAAAGAACCAGAATAAACTACAACGTCTGCCTTTTGAACTAATTTTTTGGCTTTGACAGTAATTAGGTCGGGATCACCTGGACCACATCCAACAAAGAATACGTCAGACACGTTTTACCACCAAAATTGAAAAGTATTTTGTAGTTAATGTATTATCATTTACTTGACCTAGAGTCATTTTTCGAATAATTTCGTTTTCTGTTCCGAGATCTTGTCCTATTGCAAAAATTGAATTATCGGGGAATCCAGATTCCTTTAAAACTTCAATGACTTTATCAAAGTATCTTCCATCTTTAAGAAATATCATTGATTCAGAATTTTTTGCAATTTCTTTAACACTAGATAGATCATAGCATGATGGAATAATGGCAACTTTTTCTGAACCTTCGGCAATACTTACACCAACTTTAGATGCAAACGTAAAAATGGATACAATTCCTGGTATTACACTAATGTTCATATCTGGATAATTTTCTTTTAGATCCCTGTGCATGTAAATCCAAGTGCTATACAAATAAGGATCACCTACTGTAAGATACACAACATTTTTTCCAGTCAAAACTGTTTCGGCCATTTTTTTTGCATTTTTTTTCCATGTGTCTTCAAGAACATCTTTATCTTTTGTCATTGGAAAGATTAGTTTTATGATTTTTTGATTTTTAGATTTATCAATTATAGGTGAAACAATACTAAATGCAATACTAGATCTGTCTTCATTGGAAGCAGGACACATAATAATATCTGCATTTTGAATTGCCTTAACCGCCTTGACAGTGAGTAGATCTACGTCTCCAGGACCCACCCCTATTCCAATCAATCCAGGCATGAAAAGTATGGATTTTCTCCCAATTAAAAATCTAGATTACTTCTTGGTAGCAGAAATTATTGTTATAGGATTTCTTGCAAGCATCATAGTTCCTGTAGTGGTTTTTCTGCTTTTCGATATCGTAACTTGAGTAATATCAACAGATTCAAACTGTAATTTCTCAAGAACTTGTAATACTGAATAAAGTGTCTCAATCAGTATTATACCAATTACAATTCTACCTCTTGATCTTAGTTTGTTCTCAGAAATCTCAACTATTTCTTTTGTGTCTCTACCAGTTCCTCCAATGAATATTATATCAGCTTCTTCAAGTTCAAGAATCTTTTCTTTAGCATTACCATAAATTACAGAGATATTCGATACGCCAAATTTCCCCATATTCTTTTTAGTTAACTTTACAGCATTTAGATCATGATCAATGGCAAATACTTTACCAGATGATTCAATTTGAAGTGCAGCCTCAATAGAAATAGAACCACTACCACACCCAATATCATAAACAGTTTGTCCTGGTTTTAATCTTGCTTTACTGATTTGTATAGTCCTTACTTCTTCTTTAGTAATAGGAACTTTTTCAGTTCGTTCAAAAAATTCATCAGGAATTCCAGGAGTTTTGTAATTCCACATATCCTATCTTTTATTTTTAATTATAAAATTAAAGATTAATTCCACTAGAAACACTTCCTGAATGAAGTAACGTATAAGTTACAATCCACGTAAACAGATACAAGAAGATATAGCTGCCAATAGCCTGTGTTACAATTTTTTTCCTATCTGATGATGGTAATTGTAATTTCATTCCTTTTGCAACTATAATTGTTCCAATAAACACTATAATCATAAATGCAATTGAAGCCCATCTTCTTTCCTCACCTTCAATACCTTCAAAGATAAAAGTTGCTGCAGCACCTGCAATTACTGCCAAACCAACACGCATCCAAAACAGTTTGTTTAGTTTTTTGTCTTTCTCACTTTTCTCAGCTATACTAATGGATGAATCTCCTATTTTGTCCGGAACAGGATCAGATTTTTCTGTTTCAGGAATATCATTTGAATTTATATCTACAGATCGCTTTTTAGAATCATCAGGTCCAGGTGTAGCCTCTGATTTTTTCTTTTTGAATTTTGCCAAGTAAATTTCTAGCGTATCTTAAGTAAACCATGTTTAATATCTTTGGTCATAATTTGAGCATATCAAAGCAAGAGTATAATTTTAGACAAAAAATATGGTGACTATGACTCTAGCAGGAATTGAACTACGATATTTAGTAGATAAAATTTCAGAACAAGTTCAAGATTACTATATCAGTAACATATATGGAATTACCAAAGACAGTATTCTCTTCAAACTTCATCATACTGAAAAAAGCGATCTCTTTATGATGATTTCAACATTTGGTGTTTGGTTAACTAAAGTAAAAATTGATCAAATGGAACCAAATAGGCTACTTAAAAGATTACGAAGTGATCTTCTTAGATTAAAATTAAAAAAAATTGAACAAATTGGTGCAGAAAGAATTGCATATTTTACTTTTGAAGGATTTGGAAAAGAGTTTGTTTTAGTGGGAGAATTTTTTGGGGATGGTAATATTTTACTCTGCAATAAAGATATGAAAATACTTGCATTACAACATTCTATCAATGTGAGACATAGAAAATTAAGTGTAGGATTAGAATATGTAGCACCACCAGAAAGTGGATTAGATGTTTTTAACATGTTAGAATCAAATTTTGTTGAACTTGGTACAACAGATTTGGTCTCTGCTAAATGGCTAGGAAGAACTTTGGGTTTACCAAAAAAATATGTTGAGGGAATTTTTGAGATGGCAGATGTAGATCCAAAAAAAATTGGTGATTTGTTAACTTCTAAAGAAATAAAAAAGGTTTTTGATACTACTAAAAAAATCATTACTGATGTAATATTAGGAAATCATAATCCAGTTATAATTAGAAATGAAAAGACAGAGGTTCTTCCATTAAAATTAGGAACCATAGAAGGAGAGATTACAAATGTAGATAGTTTCATTGAAGGATTAGATATTGTTTTTACAGAAAATATTGTTAAAAAAGGAAAATCAATTCAATCAAGTGGCTCTGATAAAAAAATAAAAGAATTACAAACTCAGATTTCTGAACAAGAAAAAGCAATTGAAACAGTAAGAGAAAAATCAAAAAACATCACTAATGTTGCAAATTCTCTTTTTGAGATGGTGTCAAAGGGAATAATGTTCATAGAAGATATTAAAGCCCAGAATATTTTAGCATGCAATAATGCAAAATTAATCACCGAAAAAGGAATTTCACTAATTGTTATACAAGATGAAAAAATTAAGATAAACACTACATCTTCTCTTCAATCTATTGCTTCAGTATTGTTTGATGAAGCAAAAAAACAATCAGCTGCAATAAATTCAATTCAAGCAATAAAGGACAAAACAGAGAAAAAACTGGAAAAATTTCAAAGCAAAACAGAATCTGAAAAAGATTTGATTGTAATTTCTGAAATTAGAAAAAAAAATTGGTATGAAAGATATAGGTGGTTTTTTACTTCTGACGGGTTTCTTGCTATTGGTGGAAGAGATGCAGCATCAAATTCCGCGGTAGTGAGAAAACATTTAGTAAAAAATGATAAAATATTTCATGGTGATATTTTTGGCTCACCATTTTTTATTTTAAAAAATGTAGATAATGTTCCTGATAAAAGTATGAATGAAGTTGCACATGCTACAGTTTGTTTTAGTCGTGCATGGAGAGAGGGAATGTATGGAGTAAGTGCCTATTGGGTAAATCCTGAACAAGTTAAAAAATCTGCTCCTAGTGGAGAATTTTTACCTAAGGGTTCCTTTACTATAGAAGGGCAAAGAAATTTTATCAAATCTGATACTTTGAGATTAGCCGTTGGAATTATTCCATTAGATGATGATTATGTTCTAACATGTGGACCTCCTGATCCAATCAAAAAAAATTCTATTTGTTATGCAATTATTGAACCTCATGGCAATGAAATGGTTGATGCAGCTAAAAAAATTAGAATTGAGTTCTCTAAATTAGAAGAAGAAATTACAAAAAAAATATCTATTGATGATTTTGTTCGTGTTCTACCTCCTGGAAAAAGCCAAATCAAGGAAGTGAACATTGGAGATTCTAATCATCTTTCTAAATATTAAATAAATTACATTTAATTTAATAATTAATTATTTTAATAGATATTTTTTCAATCCTAAACTTATGTTTTATATTGATTGTAAACTCTGAATGATTTATTCTATGGAAAAGCAATTGATTGAATTACTATAGAGTCTAATTCTAAAATGCTGATTCTCTTTTGTTCCATATTATCTCTCATACGAATCGTTACAGTATTATCTTCCAAAGTCTGATGATCAACAGTTATGGCAAATGGAGATCCAATCTCATCCAATCTTCTATATCTTCTTCCAATAGCTCCCGAGTGATCCAAAAACGCATCACATTTTCGTTTAATTTTGAGATAAATCTCATCAGTTTTTTCTTTTAATCCATCTTTTTTTACCAATGATAAAATTCCAACATGAATAGGTGATAAATAGGGTTTTAGCGCTAACACTACTCTGTCATTTTCTTTATCCTCTTTGAAGCTGTGTTCTAAGATGGTATAGAGACTTCGATCAATTCCCATTGAAAT
>Ga0102952_1000674_pt1 | contig 12218 bp, 5 predicted proteins | sample SalPon2A_C_D1_MG_FD_78506 | JGI IMG/M metagenome (GOLD analysis project Ga0102952, IMG submission 78506) | Soil microbial communities from South San Francisco under conditions of wetland restoration - Salt Pond MetaG R2A_C_D1_MG | ecosystem: Environmental > Terrestrial > Soil > Wetlands | place... | reverse complement strand
GGAGTGGTCGGCACCGAGGCCACGACCAGCCCGCCAGGGCGCACCCAGCGGGCCAGGCGCGCGACGAAGCCGGCCGGGTCGGCGAGGTGTTCGATCGTCTCGAGGCTCACGACGGCGTCGAAGGGGGCGTCGGGCTCGAAGCCCATGGCGTCGCCCACGGCGAAGCCCACCGACGGGTCGGCATAGCGCCGGCTCGCGTACTCGACGGCCGCCGCGGAGACGTCCACGCCCACGATCGACACGGCGAGGCCCAGGCGGTCGGCGATCCGACGCGAGCCGTATCCGACGCCGCAGGCGAGGTCGAGGACGCGGCCCTCGGCGACCCGCTCGCGGATCTGGTCGGCGGCGAAGTCGTAGCGCTCGACGTGGAGGCGCAAGGTCTCGAGGCCGGTGGACCCGGCCCGCTCCACCTCGTCGGGGACGAGCCGCTCGAGGGCTCCGGCGTCGACGGGCATGGGCCCCGTATATCACGACGGGCCCGGTCGATGTGGCCTGGCGCGCGCGGAACGACCCTGTTTCGTGTCGGGGGTGTCCCGCGTGCGTGTCAGGGGGCGGACTCGCGGGAGCCGCCCCCCGCCGATCGGGCCGCGGCTCCCGGTCCGGCGCGGCCGGGGGCGCCGCCGTCCGGGCGCGCCCCAGGCGCGCCCGGACTCACTGGAAGTGGGCCGTCACGTAGGCCCCGATCCGGTGGCCGTCGTAGTCGAAGGCCTCCAGGTTCGAGTCGTGCTCCGTGTAGTACCACTCCACCGACGTGCTGACGTTGGACGTGATCGGCCGGGCGAGGGCGACGTAGGTGCGCGCGATCCGGTCGTGGCGGCGGATGCCGGGCGGCTCGTAGACCATGTTCGGCGCGAACTCGCTCGGGTCGCCGAAGGAGGGCAGGTTCCGGTTGCCCTGGTAGAGCAGGGCGACGTTCGCGTTCAGGACGAAGCCGAGCGGCAGGTGCGTCGTGCCCTCGATCCAGATCTGGTGCGACTGGTTGTGGTGCTCGGCGCCGTCCGGGATGTAGTGCTGGTAATGGTAGCCGGCGCGGATCTCGCTGTCGTTCCAGTCGAGCGCAACGCGGTGCTCGGCCGCGATGACGAAGCCCCAGCCGCCGCGGTCGCGGCGGTCGCCGTGCTCGAGCTCCATCGAGTGGCAGGGCTCGAGCGACGGCGGACCGGCCGAGACGCACAGGCCGTCGATCGGGAGGTCCTCGACCGGATAGTCGGGCAGGGGCGTGTGGAAGTCGTACACGTAGCCCTCGCCGCGGAGCTCGGTCACGCCGTTCTTGCCCCAATCGTTGTAGAAGCGGGGGCCGAACTGGTGGGTCGTCGCGAAGCCGTCCCCTTCGACGCGGGCGTGGCCGACGTCGTAGCGCATGCGCAGCGTGCGGCCCTCGCCGAACGACCAGTCGAGCCACCCGGCGATCGACGGGTAGTGGGCGTCGAAGTCGGAGCCCTCCCACTCGTCGCCCCAGTAGGAGGCGGCGAGCCCGCCTGCGAAGGCGCCGGCCCGGAAGAACTCGCCGCCCGCGTCGACGAACCAGGTGCCGCCGCCGAGGCTGTCGTGGGCGATCTCGTCGGGCTCGCCCCGCCCGTTGGAGAGCAGCGTCTTCTGCTGGTCCCACTCGCCGCCGACGGTCGCGCGCAGCCAGCGGGCGGGCGCATCGGCCTCGCCCTGCGCCGGCCACGGGACGTCGCTGCGATAGGCGCTCGCGGCCGTCGCGTCGCGCTGCTGCTGGCGCCGGGCGCGCTCGAGGGAGAACAGCGCATCGCCGTCCGAGGCGGCCGCGCCGGCCGCCGCCGGGAGCACGCAGACGAGCGCCGCCAGCGCCCCCAGTGCCAAGCTTCGAGACCTCGCCAACGCGACCATCACGACCTCCTTCATGGGCTTCGGGCACCCCGCGCCCTCGGGCGCGTAGGTTCCCCCCGTCCGGAACGCGCCGCAAGGCCCGCCGGGAGGATCGGGCCCGGGCGGCGGGTGCGGGCTTCCACGCCGAGCGACCGCGCTATGCTCGCCCGCCCCGATCCGGAAACGAGGCGCACCACCACCGATGGACCAGCTCGCCGCCCAGCTTCCCGCCGGCGCCCCGCTGTCGCTCGTCGCCCTGCTCATCAACCTGGGGCTCGGCGTTCCGCTGGCCCTGCTGCTGCGCTGGCACTTCGAGCGCTTCGGCTCGACCCTGTCGAACCGCGAGGAGTTCGCCCAGGTCTTCCCGTTCATCCTGCTCACCACGACCCTGATCATCACGGTCGTGAAGTCGTCCCTGGCCCTGTCCCTGGGCCTCGTGGGCGCCCTGTCGATCGTGCGCTTCCGGACCCCGATCAAGGAGCCCGAGGAGCTGGCCTACCTGTTCTTCGCCATCGCCGTGGGCCTCGGCCTCGGCGCCGACCAGCGGGTGCCGACCCTGGTCGCCGGGCCCGCGATCCTGGCCGTCGTCGGCGTGCTGAGCACGGCGCGGCGCGGGAAGGAGAAGACGAGGCTCTACCTGTCGGTCGACCTCGCGGCGGGCGGCGGCGACCCGGAGCGGATCGATTCGCTCAACGACGTCATCGCTCGCCACGTCCGGACGAGCGACCTTCGCCGCCTCGACACGCGCGAAGGAAGCCTCGAGGCCACCTACTTCGTGGACGTCGACGAGTCCCACCGCATCTCCGCGCTGATCGAGGAGCTGAACCGGGTCTTCCCCGGGATCGGCGTCTCCTTCATCGATCAGAGCCGGATGCCGACCGTCTAGCGCCCCGGGCGTCGCACCGACCGTGGTGAAGGTCTCCCGACGACCCGAATCCGCGCCGCCGCGAGAGCCGGGGCGCCGGCGCGCACGCCGCGCGGCGTGGGCCCTGCTGCTCGCGGGCGTCGCCGGCCTCGCCGCCTTGGCCCTCGCGTCGGGCCCGCGCTCCGCGCTGCTGCGCGAGACCGGCGCCTCGAGCCTGTCCGAGGCCGCGAGGGCGGCGGCGATGGCCCCGGTGCGGATCGCGCGCGCGTGGGTCGCGGGGATCCGCGTCCCCGCGCTCACCCTCGACGTGAAGTTCGAAGACCTCCACCGGCTTCACGAGAAGCGCGACGAAGCGCTCCGCACGGGCGTTCTCGAGGCCTCCGACGCGGACCTCGTCCGCGCCGACGTGGGCCTCGGCGACCAGAAGGCGGAGGCGCAGCTCCGCCTCGACGGCGCCGCCGTGGAGCCGCTGCGCGGTGAGCGGTGGCCGCTCATGCTCCAGCTGCACGGCGACGGGCAGATCCTCGGGATGCGCTCCTTCACGCTGCGCGAGCCCGAGGCCCCCGCCTTCCGCGGCGAGGCGTCGCTGCTCGCCCACGCCCGCCTCGAGGGCATCGTGACGGTGCGCACCGCGCTGGTGGAACTCACCCTGAACGGCCGCCGCCTGGGCCTGGTGGAGATCGCGGACGTCCCCGCGGCCGAGCTGTTCGAGAGCCAGCAGCGGCGAGAGGGGCCGGTGCTGCGCTTCGAGCGGCCTCCGCCCCTCGACGCGGCTCCGCCCGTCGGCGCGCCGCTCGCCTCGGCGCTGCGGCCCGGGGCCATCGAACGGTCCAAGAAGCTTTCCCGCCAGCGCGACACCGCGCTGCGGCTGCTGCGCGCGGCGCTCTCGGGAGCGGCGGCTCCGAGCGACGTCTTCGACCCGGTGCTGTTCGCACGCTTCGTCGCCCTCGCGGAGCTGTGGGACGCGCCGCACGCCCTGGCGTGGCGCAACGTCCTGCTCTACGCGAACCCGCTCACCGCCCGCTTCGAGCCCGTCGTCCACCCCTGCGCGCCCGCCGCGGGGAGCGAGGCGCCGGACGGCGGGTCGTTCCGGAGGTGGCTGCTGTCGGACCCGACGGTGCGCACCGCCTACGAGGCCGAGCGCTCCCGTCTGGCCGGGGACCTGTCGACCGGGACCCTCGCGTCGGAGCTCGTGGCGCAGGCCGAGGCGCGCGCGCGCGTGCTCGACCGGGAGCACCCGCTGCGGACGGCCTTCGACCCGGCCTCCCTGCTCGCCGACGCGCCCCGCAGCGAGCCCCGGGTGCCCGAGGTGGGCGCGCCGCGCGTCCGGCCCGCGGGCGCCGACGACGAGGCCGAGCTGCCGCTGGCGAGCCCGGGCCTCGACGCGCTGCTCGCACGACACGGGTTCCTGCGCTGGGACGCCGAGGAGCGCATGCTGATCGCGCGCCCCGGGCGCTGGGACGTGGACGGGTGGCTGATCCTGCCCGAGGGCGCCGGGCTGCGCCTTCCGGCCGGGACCACGCTCCACTTCGAGCGGCGGCGCGGGATCATCGCGCGCGGGCCGCTCGACTTCCTCGGCGCGCCCGACGCCCCCATCGTCCTCGAGGGCCCCTCGGACGTCCGGGAGTCCGAGATGTGGGCGGGTGTCTACGTCGTGGAGTCGGAGCGGCCGTCGCGCTGGACCCACGTCACGGTGCGCGACACGGGCGGCTTCCGGCGCCACGGCTGGCGGCTCGAGGGCGGCGTCGTGTTCCGCAAGGCCCGCGTCGAGATCGAGGACTCGACGTTCCGGCGCAACCGCAGCGACGACTCGCTCAACCTCGTCCGCGCGTCCTTCCGCCTGCAGAATGTGACCATCGTCGACTCCCAGGGCGACGCCTTCGACGGCGACTACGTGGAGGGCGAGATCGCGGGCGGCCTGATCGAAGGCGCGGGCGGCGACGCGATCGACGTCGGCGGCTCGAAGATCGTGGTGCACGGCGTGCGGATCGAGAACGTGCGCGACAAGGGGATCGTCGTCGGCGAGCACAGCCGCGCCGCGATCGAGGACGTCACCATCGAGCACGCGGGCACGGGGGTGGCGAGCAAGAACGGCTCCGAGACGACCTTGCGCCGCTCGTCCATCGACGACGTCGGGGACGTCGCCCTGACCGCCTACATGAACCACGCCGAGTACGGGCCCGGTGGGCTCGTGGCCGACGGCATCCGCATCACCCGCGCCGCGCTTCCGGCGCTCGCCCAGGACGGCAGCCACGTCACGATCGACGGCGAGGCGATCCCGACGGTGGACGCCGCCGTCGATCGCCTCTACAAGGACGGCGAGACCGACCGATGATCGACGAGATCCCCGACAGCGCGCGCTACGAGGTCAAGTTCGTCGGAGAGCCCCAGCGCTACCACGAGCTCGAGCTGTGGATCCGGCTGCACCCGGCCGGCTTCCACACGTCCTTCCCGCCGCGCCAGATCAACAACGTCTACTTCGACACGCCGGACCTCGACGCCTACGCCGAGAACCTGTCGGGCGCGAGCGCGCGCTCGAAGCTCCGCCTGCGCTGGTACGGCGCGACCGACGCCCCGCAGCGAACGACCGTGGAGGTCAAGCGCCGCCGCAACCACCTGGGGTGGAAGCTGCTCTTCCCGGGCTGCCCCATGGACCTGGGCCGCCAGGCGTGGCGTCCCATCCTGGCCCGCCTGCGTCGTGCTCTCCCCCCAGAGGGGAGACCGTGGCTCGACGCCCACCCGATGCCCGTGCTGATCAACCGATACTTCCGTCAGTACTTCGTTTCCTCGGACGGCCACGTCCGGGCGACCCTCGACTTCCGTCAGTCGGTCTGGGACCAGCGCTTCCACTCCCGCCCAAACCTCCGATTTCACGCGAATATTCCAGACACGATCGTCGTCGAAATCAAGTTCCAGCGGTCCGACCACGCCCTGGGGTCGGCGGCCGTCGCCGGCATCCCGCTCCGCGTCAGCCGCAACTCCAAGTACGTCATCGGCCTTCACTCGATCCTCGCCCCCCTGGGCGGGTGAGGGGCCACCCGGGGCGGCCGCGGGGGGCCTCCGCGGGACGCGCCCGGACCCCCGGAATCTCGTGCCAACACGCGGAATGTCACTGGAAATCCGGTATCGTGTGCGCCAATCGAAACACCCGTTCGAAGTAGCCGAGGCATCCAGGGAAGATCCGACGGGGCGGAGCTTCCCGGATCCCGGGCATCAGACCGAATCGCGATGAACCTTTCCGAAAAGACGCGAGCGCGTCTCGCCGTGCTGAACGCTGCGCTCTGGTTCGCCGTCGCCATGACGGCGCTGTCGCTGTTGCAGGGCCCGCGCGGCTGGATCGAGACGACGTGGAAGCCGGTCCAGCAGGAGCTGGGCGGGTGGCTGGGCCTCGCCCTGGGCGCCGCGGGCGTTGCTGCGGAGCCCCTGGACGACTGGGAGCTGCGGATCGAGCCGCGGGTGTTCCAGGCGGCCGAGCTGATGGGGCGCGCCGGCCCGGTGCCGGCGGCCGAGTCCGACCGCTGGTGGTTTCCGGCCCGCTTCGCAGCCGACGGCGTCGTCTACGACGTCGACCTGCGCTTCGCCGGCGTCGCCAGCGCGGATCGACCGCTGCTCGAGCGCGCCTGGCGGGTCCGGTTCCGGGGCGCCGAACGCTACCGGGGCGCTCGCGAGCTCGAGCTGGCCCCGGCGCGCGAGCACGACCACAGCCTCGAGCTGGTCGTCCGCGACGACGCCCGCGAGTGGGGCCTGCTGGCGCCGCCGGCGGGCTTCGCGTCGCTCGCGATCAACGGCGCCGACGCCGGCACCTTCTTCTGGAGCGAGGGCGCCAGCCCCGCCATGTTCCAGCGGCTGGGCTACCCCGACGACGGCGAGCTGCTGACGCCGGCGGTCGCGTCCGCGCCTCCGCGCAGCGCGGGCTCCGCGGGCGGGTCGGCCGACGCGGACCCGGGGCTCGCGGCGTTCGACGGCCTCGCCCGCCTCGTGCGCAACGCCGACGACGCGGCGTTCGCACGCGAGCTCCCGGAGCTCCTCGACGTCGAGAAGTTCCTCGCCTGGCACGCCCTGTTCTGCGTGTACGGCCGGGCGGAGGCCGACTCGCTGCCGGAGCCCGACTGGTACTTCGACCCGGTCACGGGGCTGCTCGAGCCCGTGGTCCGCAGCGTCGGCGACCCCTCGCCGCTGCCGCGCGCGCTCGCCCTCGAGCGGCCGACGGCGGGCCGGCTGGCCGACCGCATGCTCGAGATCCCCGCCTTCCGGGCCCGCCGCAACGCGATCCTGTGGTCGCGGATCGCGGACGACGACCGGGACCTCACCGAGACGATCGACGCGCGCCTGGGCGCCGTGCTGACCCGTCTCGCCAAGGCCGACGGGTCGCTCCTGCAGTTCGAGTGGCTGCGTGCCGCGGCCGGCTTCCGACACCACGTGCGGACGGATCTGCGCGACCGCACCGCGGCCCTCGGCATCGCGCTCGCGGCGTCGCAGGTCGAGACGATCCCGCGCCTCGAGCAGTCGGCGGGCGGGCCCGTCCTGACCCTCGAGGTGCGTCCGTCCGGCCTGGCCGGCATCGCGGTGTCCGAGCTGCGCTTCGAGCTCGACCGCGACGTGCGGGTGGGGCGCCAGCCGGCGTCGATCGCCGTGCGCGCGCCGTCGGGGGCGCTCGTCGGGACGGTGTCGGCCGAGCCGGTGCTCGCGGGTCGCTCGCTGTCGCTCCACCCCGAGGGCGTGAGCGTGGCGCCCGCCGCGGGCGGTGGCACCTCGGGGCCGCCGTGGACCCTGGAGCTGCGGCTGCCCTTCCTCGACGCGTCGGTGTGGAGCCGACCGGGCCCCATCGAGGCCATCGAGGTGGTCTACCGCAACGAGGTGACGGGCGTGGCCCTGCCGCCCGCCGAGCTGCTCGACCGCGACGGCGTGGCGAGCCGGCCCGGCGACGAGCGGCCCCAGGCCCTCTGGCCGGTCGAGGAGGCCATCGCCGCGTCCGGCCTGCCGCTCGAGGTGCGGGGCGACGAGCTGGTGCTGCCGGCCGGCCGCCACCGGCTCGACTCGACGCTCGTCGTGCCGCGCGACTTCCGCCTGCGGATCGAGCCCGGCGCCCGGTTGAGCCTCGGCCCGGACGTCAGCATCGTGACCTTCCGCGGCGTCGTCGCCGTCGGGACCCCCGACGCTCCCATCGTCCTCGCGGCCGTGGACCCGAGCGAGCCGTGGGGCTCGCTCGGCGTGGCGCGCGCGCCCGAGGCCTCGGAGCTGCGCCACGTGACCGTGTCGGGCGGATCGCGCGGCCGCTACCAGGGCATCGAGTTCGACGGACAGCTCGCCTTCAACCACTCGGACGTGGTGGTCGAGGACTGCGAGATCCACGACGCGCACAAGGCCGACGGGATGTCGGTGAAGCGGGCCACCTTCCGGGTGGCTCGCACCCGCTTCTTCAGCAACGGCTCCGACGGGCTCGAGTCGGAGTGGTCGCAGGGGGAGGTGAGCGACAGCCTGTTCGCCAACAACGGCGACGACGGGCTCGACCTGGCCGACTCCAAGGTGCGCGTCGAGCAGAGCGCCTTCTACTGGATGGGCGACGAGTCCATCAGCGCCGGGGCGCGCAGCCACGTGACCATCGCCTCGACCCGGCTCTCCGACTCCGAGACCGCGATCGCCTCCAAGGAGGACTCGACGGTGGACGTCCGCGACACGGAGTTCCGGCGCAACGAGCTCGGCTTCTCGCTCTATCGCGGCAAGCCCATGTTCGGCGGCGGCTCGGGCTCGGTCACCGGCGGCCTGTTCGCCCACAACGAGCGCGACTTCTCCGTGGAGCCCGGCTCGCGACTCGAGCTGAACCACGTCCAGCGCCAGCGCGAGCCGCGCAGCGAGGGCCTGGTCGGCTCGATCGCCCTGCGCGCCAGCGTCACTCGATCACGCTGACCGCCCGGCGCGATCTTCACTCGACCTCGTCGAGCCAGTCGAGCATCCCGTAGAGCTCGATCGCGCCGAACGGGAAGAGCCGGTAGTCGAGCGCGTCGAACGGCCGGTCGCCACCGAGGCGGCCCACGACGTCGCGCCGCTCGGGCAGGTTGCTCTGGTCGTCGAAGGCCGTGAAGATCCGCGACCGGACGACGACCTGGTCGCGCGCCGCGAGCTCCTCGATCCCGGCCTCCTCGAGCAGCGTGGCCAGGATCACCGGGTCGAAGGTGTCGCCGTCGCGGAAGGCGCTCGAGTACAGGGCCGCCACGAGCTCGCGCATGCGCTCCGCCGGGTCGCTCGCGCGCCCGGCCCGCGCCAGCGCCGCCAGGACCGCCCGGGAATGGCGGACCGCGTTCTGCGCGCGCCGGCCCGCGCTCGTCTGGCGCGCGGCGAGGGCGGCCTTCGCCTCGCTCGGCCGCGACACCCGCCAGTGGTGGGCGAGCTCGCGCGGCGAGAGCTCGAGGTTCTCGGCAAGCCGCATCCAGAAGGCCGTGGGGTCGACGTGAAGCAGCCGATCGAGGGCCTCTTCGTGCAGCTGGACCGAGCCCTCGGCCAGCATCCGCTTCCAGCGGCCGCCGGGCTCGCCGCTCACCTCCCAGTCGACCGCCTCGAACCCGTCGGCGAGATAGCGCTGGCCGGCGCCGAGCCGTTCGAGAAGCCGGTAGTAGCTCTGCAGCTCGTCGCTGTGGGTGTTGAGGTCGTCCACGTCGAACTCGGTGGAGATCGCCGGCGCGCTCCCGTTCGCGCCCATGGAGCCCCGCACCCTGAACTCCTGGGTCTCGCCGTTGTCGAGGAACTGCCACTGGGCCTTGCGACGACGCTCGGCCTGGTGCTCCTCGCGGACGACCCGCCCCGCGTCGTCGCTCACCACCACCGCCTCCTCGCGCACGCGCGACCGCGCGCTGGCGAAGAACAGGTTCCACCAGGCCTCGCGCTCGCGGAACTCCACCGTCGCTTGCCGCGGCTCGCCGAGAACGATCTTCTCGGCCTCCCGGAAGTCCGCGTCGCGCACCATCCGGTCGAAGATCGCAACGCCGTCGTCGCCCGCAAGGTCGAGCTTGTCGGCGTCGAGGGTCCACGCGTGGCCGGCCAGGCCGCCCGACGACGTGCTTCCGCCGAGGAAGGGGACCTGCAGGAACTCCAGCTCCAGGAAGAGCCGCGCCTCGCGCTCGAGGTAGCTCGGGCGGTCGACCCACACGACCGGGTTCTCGCCGCGGCGGTCGATCACACTGCGTTGGCCGATCACCCAGTTCTGGTCGGCGTCCACGCCGAAGGGCGACAGGAACGACGAGTGGTCGCTGCTGACGCGGAAGCCGCGCTTGAAGGCCGTCTCGCGGAACAGCACGTAGCGCTCGGGGAGCCGGCCCTTCCATACGTGGTAGGGGAGCAGCAGGTCCACGATCCCGATCCCCGCCCGGAGCCCCTCGCTCCGGGTCGCCACGGGGAACGCGAGCGCGTAGCGCTGGAGCACGGTGCCCTCGACGCTTCCGATGAACCCGATGCCGACCCGCAGGCCGACGTCCATGGAGTCGAGCACGATGTACTGGTCGAAGGCGCCCTTGGGATCCGGATTCAGCACGACCTCGCGCTGGAGGCGCAGCACGATCCGCGGGAGGAACCGCAGGTTGCCCTCGATCCGGACGTCGCCCGGGTTGATCAGGTCGACCGCGGCGATCGCGGCGTGCAGCCCGCGCAGGGACCCGTCGGCGAAGAAGGTCCCGACGGGCCGGAAGATGTCCTTCCAGTGCTCGTCGAAGTTGATGGGCGAGCCGTCCCAGCGGTTGCGCCGGAGCTCCCCGTCCACCACGGAGCCGTCCGCCGTGGTGAGGTGCCGGTCGACCGGGAGCAGGCCGAACTCGCCCTCGAGCCCGAAGGCCTGCACGAGCTGATTGCGCCGGTTCAGGAGCTTCTCGACGTAGAGCGGGCCCGTCCCGCCCGGCCAGTGCCCGAGGGCCACGGCGTCCTCGATCTGGCGGCGCGTGAGCCGGGCGATCCGCCGCACCATCCACCGGGCGTCGGCGTAGGTCGCGTTGCGCTCGAGGGCGTTGTTCTGGAGGTCGATGTAGTTGAGCTCGATGCTCCCGTTCAGGGCGCCGAAGGCGCGCGCCATGCCGTGGGTCTCGACGAGGTCCCACGGGAAGGCGCCCGGCCGCTCGGGCAGCACCAGGCCGAAGGAGTGCCCGAGGTCCTGCTGCACGAGATACATCTGGAGGTCGCCGCCCGCGTTTTCGCGGAGGATGAGCTTGTTGTTCTCCTCGTCCTTCATGTCGGCGTTGGCGATCCACGCGTTGAACACGAGCAGCCCACGCGCTTCGCGGAACTCCGCGGCCAGGCCCCACGCGAACGGGAAGTAGCCGATCCGCTCGAGCTCGGGCTCCTTGAGCTCCGCCACCGCCTCCTGGAAGACGACGTACTCGCCGCGCTCGTCGCGGCCCCAGCCCTCGTCGCCGGGCTTCACCATGCGGTGCAGCGGGAGATAGGTGTGGGCGCGCTGGCGGTCGAAGTAGCCGATCCAGTCGCGCTCGAGATGGTCGCGGGTGTAGTCGCCGAGGTAGACCTTCACGTCCTTCAGGTGCATCGAGACGTCGACGTTGTACCCGAGGGTCGAGAGCAGCGCGTTGGCGACCGGGTCGGCGTGGGTCTCCATGCCGAACTTGAGCTTCATCTTCGTGCGGCACTTCTTCTGCTGCTTGCGCGGCCTGGCGGCGCACTCGGCGTCGAGGTGATAGACGTCGAGCTTCGGCTTGCTCTGGGTCATGTGGGGCTCGTCGAGCTCGAACACGGCCCCGTGGAGCGGAGGGAACCGGGAGACGATCCCGTGGTGGATCGGGTCGCCCCCTTGCAGGTAGTTCTCGACGACGTCCAGGGAGGCGATGTCGCCGTTCTCCGCCCAGAAGGGCGTGTGCGGCGGCGGGTCGAGGAGCGAGAGGTCGCCGCCGTCGCGGACGATCGCCGCCAGCTCGTCGGCCGTGTAGTACTCGCCGGTCTCGGGGTCCCAGAGGTTGGTGGCCTCTTCGTTGGCGCGGCCCGGGTCCGAGGCGTCGGCCACGCGCCACTCGAACACCATGTTCTTGATGTGCGTCGGGATCGTGATCGCCTTGATCGCGTCGGTGTAGGAGCGCGTCGCGTACTCGACCATCAGGACCTCGGCGGCGAGGTCGTAGGCGCGCGCCGGGTCGTCGCTGCGCGACATCTCGTCCAGGCGCTCGAGCACGTGGTCGAGGGCGATCATGGTGTCGCGGTCTTCGACGTCCTCGCGCGCGTCGTCGGCATCCTCGCCGTCCACCAGCGTCTCGTAGTTGAAGACGTGCTGCGCGAGGAAGCGGCGCTTCTTCTCCACGACCTCACGGTACGCCGCGAGCTTCTCGCGCGAGACGGTGCCGAGCGACTCGCCGCCGCCGTCGAAGAACTTGGTCTCGATCTCCTGGCGGAAGGCGCCGGCGTAGGGGACGCGCGAGCGCGCCTCCGCCGGCGCCGCGGCAAAGGCCAGCGACGCGACGAGCGCGCAGGCGATCAGGCCGGGGGCAATGCGGATCACTTCGCCATGGTTCCCTGCTCGTAGAGCGCCTCCACG
>Ga0102952_1000673_pt1 | contig 12224 bp, 15 predicted proteins | sample SalPon2A_C_D1_MG_FD_78506 | JGI IMG/M metagenome (GOLD analysis project Ga0102952, IMG submission 78506) | Soil microbial communities from South San Francisco under conditions of wetland restoration - Salt Pond MetaG R2A_C_D1_MG | ecosystem: Environmental > Terrestrial > Soil > Wetlands | place... | reverse complement strand
TCCACGACTCCACCGGGAGCAGCCGGGCGGCGGCGATCGAGAGCAGGAGCGCGAGCCCGATGCCGATCCAGCGCACTCTCGATGGCTCTCGCTGCTCGCTCATGCTGCGTCCCGCTTCCCCGATCGTGCTCGATTCCGGCCGCGATTCCAGGTCGGGCCCGCTTCCCGGCCGCGGCTTCCCCCCCCCCCGCCGGCGCGCCTTCGATGCGCGCCCCGGCCGCCCCGTTTTGCGGTTCGCGTCAGCAGCCGACAAGAACCGGGGGCGGAACGCGTCGCAGCGGACCGGACAAATCACGCCGGACCGCTACCATGGGGCACGCCCGACCCTCGCCACCGGAGTCCGTCGCCGTGCCCACCTCGCTCTCGACCGCCCTCGTCACGCTCGGCCTGCTCGCCCTCCCCGTCCAGGATCCGCCGCCCAGCGCGGAGCGCGTTGCGGCCACCGTCGAGGCGTTGCGCGAGGCCTTCTCGAACGGCGAGGCGCCGGAGCGCATCGAAGCCCTGGGGGAGGCCTCGTCCGTCCCCGACGCCGAGGTCTGCAAGTGGGTGGCCAAGGGTCTCGCCGACAAGGACCATCGCGTGCAGCTGGCCGCCATCGAGAGCCTGCGCCGCCTGGACCACCCGGCGGCCGTCGAGGCCCTGCAGTCGGGGTACGAGCACCGCAAGGAACTGCGCGAGGACGAGGATCTCGGCGCCGCGCTGCTCAAGGCGGTGGGCCAGCACGGCAGTCCGGACTCGATCGAGTTCCTCGCCGACGATCTCTTCGGCAGCAAGGAACGCGCGGCGATCCGCGCGCGCATCCTGGGGCTCGGCAACATCCGCGACGTGCGCGCGGTCGAGGAGCTGATGGGCCTGATGAAGAAGGCCTCGCGCCGCAACGTCCAGCCCTACATGGCCGACCTCCGCCTGGCGCTGCTGCACCTGACCGGGCACGACGAAGGGCGTTCGATCGACCTGTGGATGACCTGGTGGACCGAGCACAAGCGCGGCTTCGAGCTGCCCGAGACGCCCCCCAAACTGCCGCGCATGGACCAGCTGGCCTGGGACTACTACTGGGGCAACGAGATCGTCCGCGAGCGCCCGCAGAAGCGCGGCGAACGCGGCGACGACGATGCCCCGCGGGGGGCGGCCGCCGATCGCTAGCTCGCGCGGCGGGCGCCGAACGGGCGGCGGGAACGGGAGCGGCACGCGAATGACGATCGAGATCCAGGTCCTGGGAGCGGACGACGCGACGGTGCTCGGGCACGTGGCGCCGGGCGTCTTCGATCGGGACGTCGATCCGGAGCTCGCGGCGGAGTTCCTGGCGGATCGGCGCCACCATCTCGCCGTGGCGCTCGACGGCGGCGTGGTCGTGGGCATGGCGTCGGCTGTCCACTACGTCCATCCGGACAAGCCTCCCGAGTTGTGGATCGACGAGGTCGGCGTCGCCCCGACCTATCGCCGGCAGGGCCTGGGCAAGCGCGTGCTGGGGGCGTTGCTGGAGCTCGGACGAGAACTCGAGTGCGCGGAGGCCTGGGTGCTCACCGACCGCGAACACGTGCCGGCGATGGGGCTGTACTCGTCGCTCGGAGGACGCGAGGCTCCGCGGGATGCGGTGATGTTCCGCTTCCCGCTCGCGGATCGGGGGCGCTGACGTGGAAGCGGCGGACGACGACCCGGTGCGGGCGGGTCTGCTGCGGGCGGCGGAGCGCTTCAACCGCGGCGAGTACCACGCCGCCCACGAGGAGCTCGACGAGCTCTGGGAGGCGACGCACGGGCGCGACGCGGACTTCCTCAAGGGGCTGATCCAGGCCTGCATCGCGCTGCACCACTACGCGCGCGACAACTACGAGGGCGCGCGCAAGCTCTACGCCGGCCACCGCCAGTACCTCGCGCCCTACCGGCCCGCCTACCGCGGCGTGGACCTGCAGGTCTTCCTGGCCGAGATGCAGCGCGTACTGCAGCCGGTCGCCCGGGCCGCCCCGGGGACCGAGCCCGCCTTCGACCCGGCCGCCGCGCCGCGCCTGGAAATCGGTCCGCGGACGTAACCGCCGCGCGCGCCGGCGGTCCGTCGGGTGTGGAGCGCGCGAACGTCCTTCGACTGCGGCCCGGGGGGCCGTCCTGGCCGGAAGCGCTCGATGCCATCGAGGGCCCGCCCGAGCGGCTGTGGTGCCGCGGGCGCGTGGAACTGCTGCGGGCGGTGCCGCGGTTGGCGATCGTGGGCACGCGCACGCCCACGCCCTACGGGCTGGACCAGGCGCGGGTCTTCGCCACGGCCTTCGCGGCCGCCGGCGCGGTCGTGGTCAGCGGCCTGGCCCGGGGCGTGGACCAGGCGGCGCACCTCGGCGCCCTGGACGCGGGGGGCGGCACGATCGCGGTGCTGGGCTGCGGCGTCGACCGCCCCTGGCCCGCGGGCCCGGCGGCGGAGCGCGTCGGCGCCGAGGGACTGCTGCTCTCGGAGTACCCCCCGGGCCAGGCCCCGCGCCGCCACCACTTCCCCTTCCGCAACCGCCTGATCGCCGGCCTGTCGGCGGGCGTGGTGGTGATCGAGGCCGCGTTCGCCTCGGGCTCGCTGATCACCGCGCGCTGGGCGGCGGACCAGGGCCGCGAGGTGTGGGCCCTGCCGGGCCGCGTGGACCACCCGATGGCCCGCGGCTGCCACCGCCTACTCCGCGAGGGCGCGATGCTGGTGGAGAGCGCCGCCGACGTGCTCGGTCCGCTCGGCCTCGCGGCCGGCGAGACGCGGCGGGCGGAGGATCCGGCGACGACGGCGGGCAGTCCGCTGCACCGCGCGCTGGTCACCGCGCTGCGCGGCGAGACCCTCTCCCCCGACGAGCTCGCCGGGCGCACGGGGGGCGACGTGCCGGCGGTGTTGACCGCCCTCGTCGAGCTGGAGCTCGCGGGCCTCGTCGTGCGCGGCGCCGGGTCGCTGTACCGGATCCGCGCGCCGTGAGCCGCTCGAGCCCGGGGCCGGTGCGCTGCCGCGCGCGGGCGCTCAGAGCGCCGCGAAGGTGTGTTCGCAGACGAGCACCACCGCCACGAGCACGGCGCAGCCGGCGAGGAACACCAGCAGCCGCCGCGGAAAGGCGCGGAACGCCTTGCCGTCCGCGGCCTCCGAGTAGAAGGCCCCCATCAACACGATGACCGCCGAGGCCACCAGGAACAGGAGCAGGTGGACGCCGAGGTCGTTCACGTCGCGGTCTCGGCCTGGGGCTCGGGTTCGGGGCACAGCGTCTTGTGCGGCAGGCCGAAGGACTCGGCCTCGCCGAAGGCGAACACGTCGATCATCGCCAGCACGTTGAGCAGGCCGGCGATGCACCCGAACACCAGTCCCGGTTCGGCGAACGGAATGGCGTGGTCGACCGGCGTGTCGCCGAACAGCAACTCGGCGGCGATGGCCGGCGCGCCGAGCAGGTACTGGCCGGCCCAGTAGTAGAAGTGACGCTCCCGGGAGAGGTTCGAGGCCTCCGCCAGCCAAGTGCCGAGGACGAACAGGCCGACCAGCGCGACGAACACGCTCGCACCGCGCAGCCGACGTCCCTGGTAGACGTGCCCCAGCCCCGGCACCAACCAGGTGAACGCGACCGCCAGGGCCGGCCGGCGCAGGGCCGGCGCGAAGTCCTCGTCCTGCGACCGGGCCGCCAGGTGGGCGTGGACCGCGAGCAGCATGTTGGCCACGCCGCTGAGCGAGGTGAGTAGCACGCCGAGCTCCATGTACTCCGGCCAGGGCCGGCGGAAGTCCGGCCCGAACCCGTAGGTCTTCATCTGGTAGACGAAGGCCCCGAGGTTGCCGGCCTCGGGGCTGAGCGCGGTGGCGAAGGCCGAGCGCAGCTCGTGGTCGAGGTACTCGAAGGTCATGCCCCCGTTGAGGTGCAGCCCCAGGTAGAAGGCCCCCTCGACGATCAGGAATCCCAGCAGCCCGAACCCGACCCGCCCCAGGTAGATGTGACCGGCCCCGGGCAGGATCCAGCCCAGGAGGGCGGCGAGGTTGGGATCGCCCTTGCGGTGTCGTCGTTCTCGTGCGGGAGGCATGATTTCCCGGCTCGGTGCCGGACGCGCGGGGGGCAGCGTTCTACCATGCCCGCGCCATGGAGACGCCGCGGAAGCCCTCCGAAACGGCCCCTGCGGGCTGGCACGAACATCGCCTGCGGGTGCGGTACGGGGAGACCGACCAGATGGGAGTGGCCCATCACGCGAATTACCTCCTCTACTTCGAGGAGGGCCGCACCCGGCTGATGGAGAGCCTCGGGGTCTCGTACGCGGAGGTCGAGGCCTCGGGCTACGGGCTCCCGGTGCGCAAGGTCGAACTGCGCTACCGGATCCCGGCGCGCTACGACCAGCAGCTCGTGGTGCGCTCGCGGGTCGCCCGGGTGCGCGGGGCCTCGGTGACCTTCGAGTACCGCATCGAGGACGCCGCCGGGGCAGCGCTGCTGGCCGAGGGCTCGACGGAGCTGGCCTGCATCCGGCTGTCGAGCCCCGCCCGCGAGCCCTGCCTGCTGCCACCGCAGCTGCGGGATCGCCTGCGGGTGGAGTGAGGCCGCGGACCTCGGCCGGCCCTCAGGCGCCTTCGCGGCCGGGGGAGCGGGGGCGCTCGACGGGCTCGGGCTCGGCCTCGGCGGCGAGTTCCTCGGCCGTCCGCCCGTGACCGGGGAGCAGCGCGGGCAGGTCCGCCAGCAGGCGGTCCGCGCAGGCCGGGCAGACCCGGCCGTCGTCGGTGCGGTTGAGGCGCGTGCCGGTCTCCGTGGTCTGACCGCAGGTGAAGCAGATCGGGGGCTTCGATTCCATCGACTACCCCTTCGACCGGTCGGGCGCGGCGCTTGAGGTCGAGCGCCGCGCTCGAGCCCCGGCGGCTCGCGAGTCGGGAGGGCGGGCCGGGGCGGGGGCGATCGCCCCCGCGGGCCTCCGGGGGCGGCAGCGGTCGGGCCCGCGAGTCTGACGTGAGGGTCAGATTTTTCGGCCTGGAGGTGGCCGCAGGGCGCTTTCCGGGCTATCTTGGGGCGCTCGGACGGCCGTTGGCGACCCCAGCGGCCTTCTTTTCGGCTCGAAATAGCACTAAATTAGTGCCCTTTCCGATGCTCCAGTTCACCAAGCGCACCGAATACGGCCTGATCGCCCTGGTCTACCTCGTGGACCGGCAGGGCGAGTTCGTCAGCGTGCGCGAGATCTGCGACCGCCACCCGATCCCGCGGCGCCTGGTCGCGGAGGTGCTCAAGGACCTCGGGCGGACGAACATCGTCGAGTCGCAGCGCGGCGTGGGCGGCGGCTACTGCCTCACCCGCCCGCCGGAGGAGATCACGCTCGGCGAGGTGATCTCCACGCTCGAGGGCGCGCCCGCGCTGACCAGTTGCGCGACGCTGCAGCTCACCGGCGTCGGCGAGTGCGAGGTCGAGCCCACCTGCCCCATCCGTTCTCCGATCCACAGCGTGCGCGAGCACCTCTGGCGCCTGCTCGAGCGAACCACCCTGCGGTCGCTCGTCTCCCCCACCACCGACCTGGCGGCCCTGCCCCGGATGCCCTAGCGACGACCGATGAAACTGCCCATCTACATGGACTACCAGGCCACGACCCCGTGCGACCCGCGCGTGTTCGAGGCCATGCGGCCGTACTTCACCGAGACCTTCGGCAACGCCGCCAGTCGCAACCACCGCTTCGGCTGGGAGGCGGAGGAGGCGGTCGAGAAGGCGCGCGGTCAGATCGCCAAGCTGATCGGCGCCTCGCCCAAGGAGATCGTCTTCACCTCCGGCTCGACCGAGTCCATCAACCTGGCCATCAAGGGCGTGGCGGAGATGTACTCCAAGAAGGGCAAGCACATCATCACCAGCGAGGCCGAGCACAAGGCCGTGCTCGACACCTGCAAGCACCTCGAGAAGCTCGGCTGGGACGTCACCTACCTGGTGCCCGACCACGGGGCCCGGATCTCCGTCGAGCAGATCGCCGGAGCGCTGCGCGACGACACCGTGCTGGTCGCGCTGATGTGGGCCAACAACGAGGTCGGCACCCTGAATCCGATCCGCGAGATCGGCGCACTGTGCCACGAGCGCGGCGTGCTGTTCTTCACCGACGCGACCCAGGCCGTGGGCAAGATCCCGGTCGACGTGGGAGCCGACAACGTCGATCTGCTGTGCCTCTCCGGCCACAAGATCTACGGACCGAAGGGGATCGGCATCCTCTACGTGCGGCGCCGCAACCCGCGCGTGCGCGTGGTGGCGCAGATCGACGGCGGCGGCCACGAGCGCGGCATGCGCTCGGGCACGCTGAACGTCCCGCTGATCGTCGGCCTGGGCGCCGCCTGCGAGATCGCCGGCACGGACATGGCGAAGGACGCCAAGCACACCTCGGAGCTGCGCGACCACCTCGAGCGGCGCATCACCGAGGAGCTCGACTTCGTGCACCTCAACGGCGACCGCGAGCACCGCCTGCCGAACAACTTGAACCTCTCGTTCTCCTACGTCGAGGGCGAGTCCCTGCTGATGGGTATCAGCGACATCGCGGTGTCCTCGGGCTCCGCTTGCACCTCGGCCAGCCTCGAGCCCAGCCACGTCCTGCGCGCGATGCGCGTCGGCGACGAACTGGCGCACAGCTCGATCCGCTTCGGCCTCGGGCGCTTCACCACCAAGGAGGAAGTCGACTACGCGGCGGATCAGGTGATCCACGCGGTCAAGCGACTCCGCGAGCTCTCACCGCTCTACGAGATGGCCAAGGAAGGCATCGATCTCAGCACCGTGAACTGGCAGGGCGGCCACTGAGCCCCCGCCGCGAAACCTCAGGCAACAGCCATGGCATACAGCAAGAAGGTCCTCGATCACTACAACGAGCCGCGCAACGTGGGCTCCCTGGACAAGGCGTCACCCGACGTAGGCACCGGCATCGTCGGCGCTCCGGAGTGCGGTGACGTGATGAAGCTCCAGATCCAGGTCGAAGGCGACCGCATCGTCGACGCGAAGTTCAAGACCTTCGGTTGCGGTTCGGCGATCGCCAGCTCGTCCCTGGCGACGGAGTGGATCAAGGGCAAGACGCTCGACGAGGCGATCGCGATCAGCAACACGCAGATCGTCGAGGAGCTCTCCCTGCCCCCGGTCAAGATCCACTGCAGCGTGCTCGCGGAGGACGCGATCAAGTCCGCCGTCAACGACTTCAAGTCGAAGCAGGGGAAGGGCTCATGATCTCGCTGACCGAACGCGCGGTGAAGGAAGTCAAGCGCATCGTCGCCGAGCAGCACCTGCCCGAGTCGACGGTGCTGCGCCTCGGCGTCAAGGGCGGCGGCTGTTCCGGCTTCTCCTACACCCTGGGATTCGACGACAGCTTCTCCGAGGTCGACCAGGTCTCCGAGTACAGCGGCGTGCGGATCGTCTGCGACCCCAAGAGCTTCCTCTACCTCAACGGCACCGAGGTCGACTTCGAGGAGAACCTGATGGGCCGCGGCTTCAAGTTCGGCAACCCGAACGCCAGCAAGTCCTGCGGCTGCGGGGAGTCCTTCTCGGTCTGATGTCGGACACCTGCTCCACCTGCGGGACGGAGCTCGAGACGCCGCTGTGCTGCACGTCCTGCGGCGCGCTGTTCGAGTTGCAGGGCCGGCCCACCGCGCACGAGTTGTTCGGTCTCCCGAACGGCTTCGCGATCGACCTGCACGATCTGCGCAAGCGGTTGCGCCGGTTCGGTCGCTGCCTGCACCCCGACTTCTTCGCCACCGCCGAGCCGCGCCTGCGCGAGCTCGCCGAGCGCAACTCCGCGGCGCTGAACGAGGCCTACGAGGTGCTGGCCGACGACGCGCGGCGCGCGGACGACCTGGTGCGGCGACTCGGCGGCCCCGGCGAGGACACCGAGCGCCAGATGCCCCAGGAGTTCCTGCTGGAGGTCCTGGAGTGGAACGAGGCGCTGGAGGAGGCGCGCGCCGGCGGCGACGACGCCGAGCTCGACGCCCTCGAGGCCACCCTCGCCACCCGCCGCGCGGACACCTTGACCGAGGTGACGCGCCTGCTCGACCCGCTGCCGGAAGCGGGCGCGCCCGAGCTCACCGAGGTGCGCCGGCACCTCAACGCCCTGCGCTACCTGGACAAGACGCTCGTGCAGATCCGCGAGCTGCGCCTGGAGCGCGCCAACACCCGCTAGTCATGGCCTTCATCGAACTCGACGTCCTCAACAACTCTCCCTCCGCGCTGGCGCTCGGCATCGACCTGGGCACCACCAACTCGCTCGGCGCGCTGTGGAAGGACGGCCGCCCCATCGTGCTGCACTCCGAGGGCGAGGCGGGCAACGTCCCCTCGGTGGTCTATTTCCCCGAGCAGGGTCCGCCGGTCGTCGGCCACGCCGCCCGCAGGCTGGCGATGTTCGACCCGGCCCACGCGATCTACAGCGTCAAGCGCTTCATGGGTCGCGGTCTGGCTGAGGTGGCCGACGACCTGGCGGACGTCCCCTGCCCGGTCTCGGAGACCGCGAACGGCGTGATCCAGTTCGAGATGCGCGGCCGCAAGTACACGCCCCAGGAGCTCTCCAGCCTGATCCTGATGAAGGCCCACGACCAGGCCTGTCGCGCGCTCGGCGGAATGGAGATCACGCGCGCGGTGATCACCGTTCCCGCCTACTTCGACGACGCTCAGCGGCAGGCCACCCGCGACGCCGCGCGGCTGGCCGGACTCGACGTGCTGCGCATCGTCAACGAGCCGACGGCCGCCAGTCTGGCCTACGGGCTCGATGAGAAGCAGCAGGGCGTGGTCTGTGTCTACGACCTCGGCGGGGGGACCTTCGACGTCTCGCTACTGTCCATCGAGGACGGCGTCTTCCAGGTGCTCTCGACCTCCGGCGACACGCACCTCGGCGGCGACGACTTCGACCGCGCGCTGGCGACGGTCGCCCGCGCCGAGCTGGAGCGCGAGGTCCCCGCGCTCGCCGCGACGGCCGGCAGGCCGGGCGCCTTCTCGCAGACCCTGCGGCTGGCCGCGGAGAAGTGCAAGATCGCCCTCTCCCAGGCGCCGGAGGGCGAGCTGCACGTCTCGCTGCCGGAGTCCGGGATCCAGTGGCGGCGGCGCTTCACCCGCGTCGAGTTCGACGCGCTGACCGCGCCGCTCGTCGAGCGCACCCTCGACGCGTGCCGGCGCGCGCTGGCCGACGCGAAGCTCACGCCGCAGGACATCGACGAGGTGGTGCTGGTCGGCGGATCCACGCGCATGCCCGGCATCCGCGCCCGGGTCGAGCAGTTCTTCGGACGCAAGCCGCACATCGAGCTCAACCCCGACGAGGTCGTGGCGCTCGGCGCGGCGGTGCAGGCCCACGTGCTCGTCGGCGGGACGCGCGACATCCTGCTGATGGACGTCACCCCGCTCTCGCTGGGCATGGAAACGATGGGCGGTGCGGTGGCGAAGATCATCGAGCGCAACTCCAGCGTCCCCTGCCAGGCCACCGAGGGCTTCACCACCTACGCGGACAACCAGACAGGGATCGACTTCAACATCGTCCAGGGCGAGCGCGAGCTGGCGGCGGACAATCGCAGCCTCGGCCGCTTCAAGCTGACCGGCATCCCGCCGCTGCCGGCGGGCATGGCGCGGGTGGCGGTGCGCTTCCACATCGACGCCGACGGCCTGCTGACGGTCACCGCCAAGGAGGAGTCGACCGGCGCGACGTCGCGCATCGAGGTCCAGCCGATGCACGGGCTGACCGACGGCGAGGTGGAGACCATGCTCGCCGAGGCCTACGCCCACGCGCAGGAGGACTTCGACGCCCGCCGCGCCGCCGACCTGGTAACCGAGCTCGGGACGATGATCCACGCGACCGAGCGCGGCCTCGGGAACGGCGGAGCGGAGTTGGACCGCGAGACGCGCCTCGACATCGACGAGACCCTGGAGCGCGCGCGCGCGGCGCAGGCGAATTCGGGCGACGACGCCAAGGCCCTGCAGCACGCCCGCGACGAACTCGAGCGCGCCACCCTGCCGCTCGCCGCGGTGCTGATGGACGGTGTCGCCAAGTCCGCGCTGCGCGGCCGGACGCTGGGCGAGATCTAGCCCCCGCACCCCCGCAACGGGACCGGCTCAGCGATCGCGCTCGGGAGCGAAGTTCGGGACGTAGTCCGGATTCGGCTCGCTGGGCACCGGGGCCCCGGTCCGGCTGCGCCAGGCGCGCATGCGCTCCAGCAGGTCCGCGGCGATCTCCGGTCGGTCGGCGGAGAGGTCTGTGGCCTCGCCGGGATCGGCCTGCAGGTCGAACAGCTCGAGACGCTCGTCCTCGAACCATTCGATCAGCTTGTAGCGGCCGTGCCGGATCGCGCCGCAGGGCTTCGAGCGGAAGGGCGCGCCGCGCTTGTCGGGCTTGACGTAGACCGGAAAGTGCCAGAAGAGGTCGCGCTCGGGGAGCGGCTGCGCCGCGGTGAACGCCGGCAGCAGGCTGATCCCGTCGAAGCGCGCGTTGCGCGGCGGCTCGATGCCGCACGCCGCCACCAGCGTCGGCGCGAGGTCGGCGAGCGTCACCGGAGCGTCGCACCGGCCGCCGGCCGCGATCCGCTCAGGCCAGCGCACCGCCAGGGGAATGCGCAGCCCGGCCTCGTACAGCGTGCCCTTGCCGCCGCGCAGTCCGCCGAGGTCCGAGAGCCCGCCGCGCCCGCCGTTGTCCGACGCGAAGATCACGATCGTGTTGCGGGCGCGGCCCAACGCCTCCAGACCGTCGAGCAGCCGACCGAACGATTCGTCGAGCTCCTCGACCATTCCCGCATACCCCGGCGGCGTGTGGCCGCGGCCCTCCGACTTCTCCTCGTACTTCTGCCGCAGGCTCGCGCGCGATTCGATCGGCGTGTGCACCGAGTACTGGGCGAGGTGCACGAAGAACGGCCGGTCGCCGCAGTCGCGAACGAAGGCCAGCGCCTCGTCGCAGAGCCGATCGGCGAGCGCCTCGCCCGGCGGGCCGTCGGGGAAGCCCGGGATCCCGTAGGGGCTGAAGTGCCCGCCGTGGCCCGCCGCCCGCGGCGTCACGCCGCGGGCGACGTCGAAGCCCCGCTTCAGGGGATCGCCGCCCAGGTGCCACTTGCCGAACATCGCCGTGCGCCACCCGGCGGCCTGGAGCACCTCGGGCAGGGTCACCAGCTCGGGCAGCAGGTCGCGGTGGATCGGCACGCCGACGAGCTTGCGCCGTCGCGAGTCGCCGCCCTCGGCGGGCTGGGCGGAGTAGACGCCGGTGTGCGGCGGCGAGAGGCCGGTCAACAGGCAGGCTCGGCTGGGCGAGCAGTTGGGCGCGTCGGCGTAGGCCGTGGTGAAGACCATCCCCTCGGCGGCGAGTCGATCCGCGCGGGGCGTCTCCAGGTAGCTGTTGCCCATGAAGCCAACATCACGCCAGCCGAGGTCGTCGACCAGGAACACGACGATGCCGGTCGGCGGCGCGGGCTGGGGCGCCGCGGCGGCGGGAACCCGCTCCTGCGGGGTGCTCGCGCAGGCGACGAGCGTGGCGACGGCCGCGGAGATGAGCAGAGCCATGGCGGTCGGGCAGTCTAGCAGCCCGCCCCGAACCGCAAGGCCTCGGCGGCCCTTCCGAGCCGGCGGGCGGCCCGCGGGGTGCGGCGCTTCGGGGCGCGCGCCGGGACCGGGAGGGCGGGCTGCGGCCCGCGGAGCCCGGGGGTCTCGGGGCGTTCAAGCCTCCCGCCGGAAGAGACGAAAAAGCGGGCACCCGACCGTCCCCCCTTGACGGGGTCGGGGTACGACCACCACCGGCCGCCGGTTCCCCGGTCGTCCGCGAACCCTCGTGTTCGCCGGGGACCTTCGGCGCGGGCGCTGGACACCCTCCCACACACCCCCGCAGCCTGATAGGGTCCCGACCATGTCCCGAGACACCACGCCGACCGACCGTGCCGGAACTTCCTCCGAGGGGCCCTCGGCAGGGGAACTGCTCGGGGCTCGGTCCCCGACCTCGTCGGCGTCCGCGCCCGATCCCGATCCGTCCCCCGTACCGACACCACCCGTGAGCGACAACAACAAGGGCTTCGTCAACTTCCTGCAGGAGTTCTCGATCCCGCTGATTGCCGGAGTGGTGGCCGCGCTGGCGTTCGCCAACCTCCACTGGGAGACCTACCACCACCTGATCCACCTGGACCTCGGGTTCGCGATCCTCGGGCACCAGGTCACGCCGCACTTCCTGATCAACGACGTGTTCATGGTCTTCTTCTTCGGCATCGCCGCGAAGGAGATCACCGAGTCCGCCCTGCCGGGCGGCAGCCTGAACCCGATCCGCAAGGCGCTGAACCCGCTGATCTCCACGGTCGGCGGCGTGCT
>Ga0102952_1000672_pt1 | contig 12226 bp, 5 predicted proteins | sample SalPon2A_C_D1_MG_FD_78506 | JGI IMG/M metagenome (GOLD analysis project Ga0102952, IMG submission 78506) | Soil microbial communities from South San Francisco under conditions of wetland restoration - Salt Pond MetaG R2A_C_D1_MG | ecosystem: Environmental > Terrestrial > Soil > Wetlands | place... | reverse complement strand
GTATGTGTATGCAAAAGGCGATATCCCGCTTCTGAAGGGAAAATATATTTTTGGGGATATTCCGCGAGGTACCCTGTTTTATTCAGAAATTGACGAAATGGAGGCAGGCAGGCAGGCCAAGGTATACAAATTAGACCTGGAATACAGGGGCAAATTGACAGATTTGGTAAACCTGGTTCCGGGAGAACGGGTAGATCTCAGGTTTGGCCTTGGACCGGACCACTCACTTTATATATTAACCAAGGCTAACGGGAAGGTCTACAAGATAATCGGTTGCCATGAAACTCATAGTTGACGGGAAAGGGAAACCGGATCGCCCATCTTAGCCAATCCTTGTTCATTTAATGTGCACGCCAACAATATTGGGATCATCGACAAAATGGAGGCTCGCATGATCTTTCTCCGGGTTCCGTCTCATAACCGGGCTCCCCGTTCTCCGCAGTCGGGCTAGAGTCACACCCCTGTGGCAACAGGGGTTTGGCGGCAAAAATGGGGTGACAAGCCCCACCCCACACCTAAATTAACCGCGCAGCCTGCAAAAAGCAAGCAATAAACTCTGTTGCTTCGAGACAAGGGGAATAATTTGAAAACAAAAACTCAATTGGATCCGAATAGAAATTAGGGGGCCTAAATCCCCTCCCCTGTTTCAAGTTCACCGGCTTCGCTGCAATTATCAAGCAATAATGATATCGCTGGGCCACTTTGGTCAGAAATGTTTCCGAATCCACTTCTTTTTATCGCGTCAAATCACACCCATATAGCGCAGTAAAGGCGGCAACCAAACCAAGCTGCCAATTTCAAACAGCCAGAATAAATAAGTATATTAACGGGGTGTAAGTAACCGCCTTTGGCGGCCAAATTCCCAGATATCGTGTATTTCAGCACGTTTGATATTTTCCACATCCTGGCTGTCGCCGTACAACTGCCACTGATCGCGGTCTTACTTTATAAAGGAAGAAGAAGCCTTTCCAACCAGTTGATGGCGGTCTTTTTTTTTGCCCAGGTCCTCAATTCACTGGCGGTCCTGTGCTGGTCTCACTATAACGAAACTTTTGGCCAGTATCCATTCCTGGCCTACCTCGCCGTCCCCTTTTTTGCCGTTTGGGGCCCCACCATGTACCTGTATATCCAGGCGGAAACCATTAAAGGCTTTAGCCTGAAGTGGAAGCATTATCTCCACTTCCTGCCTTTTTTCCTATGTGCCCTCTATTTCCTGTTTGCCTACCACTTCCATTCATCAGACGAGAAAATGCGTCTGCTCCAGACCGGCGAAGTATATGACTTTTCCTATCGGAAAATATTCAGCGCATTCATCGCTATCCAGGTATTTGTCTACAACGTACTGGCAATTTACCGAATCGAAGAGTTCGGCCGCAACCACCCCCTAAAAAGTGGTTCAGCCTTGCTCAGGTTCCGGTGGAACCGATTTATAATATATGGCTACTTCCTTGTATGCCTCTGCAACAACATTGCCAGCTGGATTTATCCACTGACCAACGAACCCCGGTTATCCAATTACTTCTTTATTTCTGTGGTGCTTTTCTTCCTCTACTTTTCCGTCGTTCTGATCGGTGCCTTACTTGGCTCCCATTTCGGGGAACCCGCCCTGCAGGCGAATAACCAGTCGCTTCCCCACGACCTGGCGGATACACTCCATTTAAGGCTTACCCCCTATATGAACCGTGAGAAGCCGTATCTTGAATGTAATCTTACCCTGGCCGAGTTAGCCGCTTACCTGGGCCTTAAAGAAAGGCACCTTTCAGAATACATCAACAGTTACTGCCACACCACCTTCCAGGACTATGTGAACCGCTTCCGGATCGAAGAGGCCAAAAAACTGTTGACAGAGAATACCAGCAACCGAAAAAGCATCCTGGAGATTGCATTTGAAGCAGGATTCAACTCTAAAAGTACCTTTAATTACACATTCCGGAAACACACCCGGACCACCCCGTCCAATTACAGGAAGGAAGCTACAGCCCGTGCCCTATAGATATGCCGAAACCAATCCGTGTAGCCATTGGGTTATATACATTTAGTTTCCGGTCACCGCGTTCCCATATAAACGTCCGGGATCGTAATCCCGGACGCATATCGCCTGCAAATCAACTTTCTTCGTCCGGAATAAGTTCAAACTCCTCAAAAGCATACGCTATGAATCCAAGACTAAAATCCCTGTTCCTTTTAATCTTTTTTTGTGTGGCCCGTCCAGGCCTGGCCTGCCAGGACATCGATCATCCCGGAATCAAATGGACGTTTAAAACGGGCGGCCCCGTGCGCGCCGGTGGGGTTATTTCAGAAAACAGGTTATATTTTGGAAGTTCGGATGGCTTCCTGTATTGCCTGAATAAGGATGACGGCGGCCTCATCTGGTCTTATGAGACGGAAGGGGCGCTTACCGGTTCTCCCACAGTTGCCGGGAATTCGGTTTTCATAGCCGGCAGGGATCGGACCATTTACCATATCGACGCCGTCACCGGGGAATTGAATTGGAAATACCAAATGCAGCCCATCCTCACGGATGCCCATGCCGGTTGGGATTATTTTATGCCCGCCCCGACCATAGTTCAGGACAAGGTGCTTATAGGGGGAGGTGACGGGATATTATACGCCCTGCAAAGAAATAGCGGAGACTTGCTTTGGAAATTCGAAACCCGCGGCAGGATCAGGGCAACCACTTTGGTATCCGGGGGTGTGGTATATCAACCGAGCAACGACGGCTCTTTATACGCCATAAACCCGGCAAATGGCCGATTATCCTGGAAATTCGAAACGTTGGGAGCCACCTATAATCCGGAGGACTTCCCATTCGATCGCAGTTCCATTTTCGCCAAACCCCTCATCGCGGGAAACATCCTAATACTAGCCAGCCGCGACGGCAATACATACGGAGTGGATCTTACGACCCACCAGAAAATATGGAATTTTACCTATGGCCCCACCTGGGCCATGGCATCGGCCATTTCAGATTCCACAGTATATGTAGGATGGTCTACAAACAACACCTTTTGCGCGCTCGACCTTAAAACGGGGAAGGAAACGTGGAAGTTCCAGGGGAATTCCCATTTCTACGGGGCTTCGTTGATATTGGAAAAAGGGGTATATGTGGGATCAGCCGATGGAATGTTATACCGATTTAACAAAGATACCGGGGAAAAAATTTGGGAATATCCCATAGGCAGTGAACTGTATACCTCACTCCTTTACGACTCCGGTACAATATATTTTGGCAGTGACGACGGTAATATCTATGCGCTGAAGGAAGGAGAAACCCCTTATCTATCCGTCTACCAGCCTTCAGAAATTAAAGGGAATGCCGGATTTCTGGTGGTGGACCCAAAAATAAGCCCGTATTTAGGCGCCAGGGACTTTGAAATTCTCAATTCGGAATTAAAACTCCAGGCTTTCGTGGCCGACCGGTTAAAGGACCATAAACCAAGTGTCATTGTTTTTGCCCTTCCTCTTATCCCCCGTGAAATTATGGGAGAGGCTCCCGAAAATGGGTTAATGCGGCAGTATCTGGATGACGGGGGTAAAGTAGTGTGGATGGGCGACGTGCCAAATTATTATGAACCTGATGAGCAAGACCAGTACAGGCGAGATGCTCGCCAGGGGTCCCGGCTACTGGGTGTTGAATACCTGCTACCCAATGATTCGGGGCACTATTTCAGCATCAGCACGCAGGAGGGCCTTAACTGGGGGCTCCCTTCCCACTTAAGAACAACCGGTTCAGTTGTTGACCCGGAAGGGGTCATCCCGTTTACATTTGATGAATTCGGACGGGTGAACTGCTGGATGAAAAGATTCAATCCCCGGCCGGGTTCCGGATTTATTTCCGTTCGAAGCTTTGGGTGGAACACGCCCATAAAAATTGATGACTTGGAATTGATCTACAAGCTGGCTACATACGGACTTAAATAGGCTCCATTGTAATAAAGATACTTTTATAATACCAGGTTCCCCGCCAACTGCTTGAGGATGATCTCAGAAACCTTGGCCTGGTATTTGGCATTACTGTGCCTGACCTTGGCCGTGATATAATTCAATTGCGCCGTGCGGAATTCGATGGTGGGAATTATGCCTATCCTGTATTTTTCCACGGTAATATCAAGGTTTTCCTTGGCAATCGCCTCATTCTTTTCCTCCAGCCCAATCAAGCTGATATTTGTCAGGTAGGTCTGATAGGTGGTTCCAAGGAGCGACAATAATTCCTGCTCCTGTTCAGAAATAGCTACCTCGGCATTTTCAAGGGCAATCTTGCCTATCTTCTCATTCCGGTTCTGGCTGAAACCATCAAAGATATTAAAGGTAGCGCCGAAGCCGTAATTAAACCCCCGGGAATGGGATTGGGTCGTAAACCCCAGGCTGGATTCGGAGCGGCCGAAGTTATACCCGGTTGTCGCATATATAGTGGGGTAACGGGAAGCCCTGATTTGTTTAAGCTCCAGTTCACTAATCCGCTTGTTTATCATTTCTGCCTGTAGTTCGGGATTCTCATGCACCACCTGTGTTTCCAGATCTGTGAGGATAAGCCCCTGATCTACAAATATCTCGGGGCTTACAACAAAGTCCGTCTTCAGGTCCCGGGTCAATAGCTGATTCAGTTGGATCTTTGTATTGGCGTAGAGTTCCCTCTGCCGGTGCATCAGGGTTTGATCCGTATTCAGGTCAACCTGTGCATTGAGCACCTCCAGTTTGGAAGCCTTACCGATGGTAAACCGGTTATGTGCCAGTTCCACGCGCTGTTCGGAAATTAGGATGGTGGAATCCAGGGCAGATAGTTGCTGTTGTTGCTGGACCAGGTCATAATAGGTGATCATTACCTCACCAACCCTGGAGAGGATAACCTGTTTCAATTCCTTTTCCCCTAAATTCCTGGTCTCCTTCAACTGCTCATAATCGGCAAACATCCTCAGTCCGTCAAAGATCGTCCAGTCCAGTGCCACTCCGTAGTTGAGGCTGTTGTTCTTCGCATTGTCGCGTTCAACTTCAGTCCCGTCCGAACGGGTCTGTGACAAATACTGAATACTGTTGTTGTCTGTTAGATTGGCATCAATTTTCGGCAGCATCCCGGCATTACCGGCGTGGGTTGAAAGCTCATCAATACGGAGTTCATTTTTAGCCGTTTTAATCTGATAGTTGTTTTCCAAAGCTCTCTGTACGGCTTCTTCCACTGTCAGCAATTCCTGCGCATTTCCCGATCGGGAAATTATCAGGAAAAACAGGGCTAGGGAAATGGAAAAACGAGTATTCATCTCAATAGGTTTCCAGGGCATTAAATTCGGGCCGATGAACTTTTTCCCTGGACCAGAGGACATAGAGTGCCGGGATGATGAACAAGGTTAAAATAAGGGAGAACATGGTGCCTCCTATGATCACTACCCCCATGCCCACCCGACTTGTGGAGGCTGCACCCAGCGAAAGGGCTATTGGAAGGGCTCCCAGGGCTATGGTAAGGCTCGTCATCAGGATAGGGCGCAATCTGGATTCCGATGCTCTCAGGATTGCTTCCCGCTTAGGTAGTCCCTGTTCCCGTAATTGATTTGCGAATTCGACGATCAGAATACCGTTTTTGGTCACCAGGCCTATTAACATAATGGTCCCAATCTGGCTGAATATGTTCCATGTTTGCCCGAATAGCCATAAGGAGAACATTGCTCCGGCAACGGCCATAGGCACGGTTAAAATGATTATGAAAGGGTCTATGAAACTTTCGAACTGTGCCGCCAGGATCAGGAAAATCAACAGCAAAGCCAGCCCGAAGGCAAAAAGTGTATTGGAACTGCTTTCCACAAAATCGCGGGATTCCCCTCCCAGGTCTGTTGTAAAGGTATCGTCAAGGACTTTCGCCTTGATGGCTTCCATCGCATCTATGCCATCACTAATGCTCTTCCCGGGAGCCAGATTCGCCATCACTGTGGCAGACATATAGCGATTATTATGGAACAGTTGCGGCGGACTGCTGTGTTCAGTAGTGGTGACCAGGTTGTCTAACTGGATCAAAAGTCCGTCTTTGTTCTTGACAAAAATGGAAGTAAGGTCCATGGGTGCGTCCCGGTCTTCTTTATCAAATTGCCCGATTACCTGGTATTGTTTCCCATTCATCAAAAAGTACCCAAATCGTTGCCCACTCAGGGATAATTGCAAGGTCTGCGCCACATCCAAAACGGAGACGCCCAGGCTTTCCGCCTTCTCCCGGTCTATGGTGACATAAATTTCCGGCTTGTCGAATTTGAGGTTGACATCGACAAAAGAAAAGGTGGGGTCTTTTTCGGCCTCCCTCATGAATTCAGGGATTTTCTCTTCCAACTTTTGAAAATTCTGGGCCTGAATGATATACTGTATGGGGGGGCCGCCACGCCGGTTCACTGAAATAGTGGGCCGCTCGGAAACATTGGATTTACCCCCGACATACGCCTTTGCCCATCGACCCAGGTCTTCCGCTATCTCATGCTGGGACCGTTCCCTTTCGCTGGGGTCTACCAGGGCGATGTTGGCACGTCCACTGTTGACAGAGGATGTGCCAAACCCCGGGGAGGTAAGTACCAGGCTGACTTTTTTTTCAGGGATCGAATCATTTATCAAGTCGGTAATGTTATTCATCAAGCGATCCATATATTCGTAGGACGACCCTTCCGGCGCTGAAACATTCAGCCGTACAAAACTTCGGTCGTCATATGGTGCTGTTTCTTTTTGAAGCAATGCGTAGAATACCCCGATCAGGCCAATACACGCCAGCAAAATTGGAAAACTCAACCATTTCCTTCGCATAAAAACATAGAGTGTTTCGGCATAGCCCTCGTTCATTTTTACAAAGTAACGCTCAGTAACTTCATAAAACCTGGAATGCTTCTGTTTCCCCGGACGTATCAAATAGGCATTTAGCATGGGGGTCAGGGTAAGGGATACAAATGCCGAAACAAGGACGGCTGCCCCGAGTACAACCCCGAATTCCCGAAACAACCTCCCCACGAAACCTTCGAGGAAAATAACCGGCAGGAAGACGGCCGCAAGAGTAATGGAGATGGAAATTACAGCGAAGAAAATTTCCTTGGATCCTTTGATGGCCGCTTCGATAGGGTTCATCCCCTGTTCTACTTTCTTGTAAATATTTTCGGTAACCACGATGCCGTCGTCCACCACCAGGCCTGTGGCGAGGACAATGGCTAACAGGGTCAGCACATTTATTGAAAACCCGAATATCCACATTATAAAGAAGGTGGAGATCAGAGATACCGGGATATCGATCAAAGGGCGGAGCGCCATGGACCAGTTCCTGAAGAATAAATAGATGACCATGATAACCAGCAACAGGGATAACAGGAGGGTTTCGGCCACTTCCGTTACGGCTTTGCGAACAAATACCGTATCGTCTATGACCAGGTTGAGCTTAAAACCTTCCGGCAGGTCTTTTTTGAGCTTTTCATATTCAACATAGAAAGCATCGGCTATTTCCAGGTAGTTGGACCCCGGCTGGGGAATTACGGCAATGGCCACCATGGGCTGCCCGGAGTCGCTCATCTTCGTTTCCATGTTCTCTCCTTCCAGGCTGGCTTTCCCAATATCGCTCAGGCGTACGAGCTTTTCACCGACCGCCATAATGATAATATTGTTAAACCCCTCTTCCGTATTGAGGTTTCCAAGGGTTTTTACGGTCAGTTCGGTATTTTCACCGGTAAGTTTGCCAGAAGGCAGTTCCACATTCTGTGCGAGCAGGGCCCTGCGTACATCGGCCACCGTGAGCCCATAGGAAGCCAGCTTAAGGGGGTCTATCCACAAACGCATGGCAAACCTGCGTTGCCCCCATATCTGTACGCTACTTACCCCCGGTATCGTTTCTATCCTCTGGGCCAGTACGTTTTCGGCATAGTCCGAAAGTTCCAGGATGTTCTTGCCATCGCTTTGAACGGTCATGGAAAGTATCCGCTGGGCGTCCGCATCCGATTTCGAAACCACCGGAGGGGCATCCAGGTCATCCGGAAGGCTACGAACAGCCTGAGAAACCTTGTCCCGGACATCGTTGGCCGCATCCTCCAGGTTTTTATCGAGGTTAAATTCTATGCTGATGGAACTGGACCCCTGAACACTGGAGGAGGTAATGTTCCTTATCCCGTCTATGGAATTAATGGCCTTCTCCAGTGGCTCTGTGATCTGCGATTCTATGATGTCTGCATTAGCACCGGAATAGTTGGTTCGTACAGACACCTGCGCCGGATCGATTGAAGGGAATTCCCGGACCCCAAGGAAGGTATATCCGATGATCCCAAACAGGATAATCGTAATATTCATTACGATGGTAAGCACCGGCCGCTTAATGCTAAGAGTGGACAGATTCATTATTCCCCGGTCAATGGTTCAGGTTCCTTAAGATCTACCTTCACAGGGGTGCCATCTTTCAATGCCATGACCCCGTAGGTGAGGATAGTATCGCCCACATGCAAACCCGAAAGAACGCGCACAGAACTTCCGGTTCGCGCACCGATTTCCACTGACACTTCCTTTGCTTTCCCATTATCCGTTATAAAAATGCGCTTCCCGTTTTGAACGGGTATCAGGGATTCTGTCGGTACCAAAAGTGCATCCGTTACTGTTTCCAACGGCAGGATTACATTGGCGTAGGATCCCGGATAGAGTGATCCGTCTGCATTATCTGCCCTGGCCCGCATTTTGAGGGTTCGCGTAGCAATTTCCACTTCGGGTTCAATGGCATAGATGGTTGCACTGTGCTCTAACTTGGTGTCGGAGGTAGTAAAAGTTATTTCGTTCCCCACTTTCACCTGGGAGGTATATTTTTCGGGAACCGAAAAGGTGATCTTCAGCTTGTCTGTGTTCACAAGCTTTGCAACTGTGGTTGTCGGGGTTACGTATGTGCCTTTGGAAATGGAACGAAGGCCTATGGTTCCTGAGAATGGTGCCCTGACGGTGGTTTTTGAGAGTTGTGCGGCGATCAGGTCAGATTCAGCTGTTGCTGATTGCAAACCCGCACTGGCAATGTCATATTCTTCCTGGCTAATAGCTTGTTTTTCCAGAAGGAGCCTGGCCCTTCTTTCATTTTCAGCGGCCAATTTCCGGGCTGTCCGCACTTTTGAAAGTTGTGCCTGCAACTCCACATCGTTCACCTTAAACAAGACCTGGCCCTGTGTCACCTTACTGCCTTCCCGGAAATTAATGCTCTCCACAATTCCGGAAACTTCCGAACGTATTTCTATCTGTTCATCTGCCTCCAGCGTACCGGACAGGGAAATATTATCCTTGAATTCCTGTGGCTTCAACACCATTCCTGAAACAGTCGTAGGTCTCGCCTGGGCTGTAATGCTTCCAGCTTTCCCTATTTGCCTGTTTGAATTGATCCGGTAGGCAATAAGCCCCCCCAACCCAATCATCAGGATGGTTAATACGATGTATTTTATTTTCATGCCAGGCCAGAATCGTAAAAACTATATATAAAAGTATCTCAAGATGTAACAAATCTAACCCTTAGACCTTGTTTTATAAAATTGTTGGATGTTATTTAACAAAGTCCTCACTTGTGGAGGCTTTAAGGGCATTTGTGAGGAAAGCCGAAAACGGTAGGGTATCAGTTCGTGGGTGCATTCATTGTGGGTACCTCATTAAAATTGTCGCGTGGCATTTTCCTTTGAGTAAGGCCTTTCAAACGGGGCCCGATAGGGAGCTGGTAACATGGGCAAAGGATCACTTTCCGTAGGAAGTACCTTATATATTTTAAAAATAGTCATGATATTACCATGAAATTCCTTCGGGCAGATGCCGTATTTGTTGACACAATGCTCCGGCAAGCCAATTATTTCCTACCTTCCTTCCATTTAATTCCCTAAATTAGACATCTGACCGAGACCAATCAACCTCCAACCATCAGCAGTATGTATATGCGACTTTGCCCAAACTTCGTAAAATCAGCCTTAGGCTGCCTCTTCTTCACTTTTTTGTCATGCTTTACACTCCTTGCCCAGGAACAGGTGGGACGTCCCTTTATAAACAACTACAGCTATCAGGAGTACGGTGGCGGGCCAGTGAACTGGTGGGAAATCGAAGATGAAAAAGGGAACATGTACTTTGCCAACGGGGCGGGTGTCTTGCAATTCGACGGTGTAAACTGGAAACTCTTTCCCATGCATAACGGAGCCCGTTGTCTTGTTAAAAATGATGAGGGAGTGATCCATGTTGGGGGAATTGGTGATTTTGGCTATCTCAAACCGGATGACAAGGGCCGTATGCAATATATTTCCCTCCTGGATAAAGTGCCGGAAGGAGATAAGGACTTCCGGGACGTCTGGGAAGTGGATTACTTCAAGGGCCGGGTGATCTTCCGTACCGAGTTTAAGCTATATTGCTGGGACGGCAAAAAATTTGACATCATAGAGGCGAAGGAAGGCTTCCATGTGGGCAACATCGTCAATGGGGTCTATTATGTCAGGATCTGGGGTCGTGGCCTCTGCTACCTGACCGATAAGGACACATTTGAACTGGTGCCCAACGGGGAGCGGTTTGACAATGAAAGGATCTATGTAATCCTTCCTTACGACGAAAAAAATATTCTGATAGGCACCAGAAACGACGGATTTTATCTTTATGACGGACAGGATTTCCACCCGTTCAAGACCGAAGCCGATCCCTATATCAAAGGAAAATTGTATTTGCCGGGTGTCATGCTGGACGATGGCCGTTACGCCCTGAATACATTTAGTGATGGTGTTTACCTGATTGACCACCAGGGCCACCTTATCCAGAAGTACACTACAGAGAACGGATTGCAGGACGGAAGTGTAGACCACCTTTACCTGGATTCAAGGGGGGTTCTCTGGATGTCTCTTTTCAATGGTATCTCGAATGTCAACCTGAATTCTACCCTAACTGTCCTGGACAGCAACATGGGGTTGCCTACCAACGTGGTATTCAGCATCTATAAGTTTAAGGACATGCTCTACCTGGGAACAAACAACGGCATTTTCTACCTGGAAGACGGGTCCCAGAAAATTAAGCCAATTGAAGGCACCAGCGGGCAGGCAGGCAATTTTGTCGAGTACAAAGGGAGATTATATACTGCCACCGGGGGTATGGGTCTCATTGAAATAAAGGATACCTCTTTTTCCTATGTTCGGGAAAGCGTAAACTATGATCTTCGCGGAAGGTATCTGTTTTTATCAAAATTTGATCCGAAACGTCTGTATGTGGCTCATCAACAGGGAATAACAAGTTTTTACTTTAACGACCGGAGTCAGCAGTTTGAACTGGAATCGGTCTCAACGAAAATAATCAATGCGGCGAACGGGTCTATTGAAGAAAATAGTGATGGGAGCCTCTGGGTACAGACGGAATTGGATGGGGAGGTAAAATATGTAGTCCCGGAATTTGATAATGGCAAGCTGGATTTCCAGAATTCGAAGGTCATTACTTATGGAAAGGAAAACAACCTGCCCGAATCCAATATCTCATTTGCCAGGGTGGGCGACAGCTTACATTTTTACGCTTCAGACACGAAGGAAACCTTCATCTTCAATCCAGAAACCCAGAAATTCGAAAATAAGAAATTCTTTTACAATGACCAGATCGATTGGAACAATGGGGCATCCAATAATATAACTGACAGTAAAGGCAGGATCTGGTTCAATGCCGGCTCTGGAGTGGTGGTGGCCGAGAAGAATGGCCATGGCGGGTATACCATCAACGACGAAACGTTTAAGGAACTTAAAAAACGGTATATATGGTATATCTACCCGGAAAAGGTAAACCCGGACGGCTCCCAGTTGGTTTGGATGAGCGGACCCGACGGCGTGATCCGATATGAAGGTAAACTCGAAAAACCTTCAACGCCCAATTTTGAAGTAAATATCCGATCCTTATCGATTTCCGGAGATTCATTGTTGTACGGAGGGGAAGCGGCTTTTCCGGATGAACTATCCATCCCTTATTCAGACAACACGGTGGCCATTGGCTATGCGGCACCTTTGTTTATCTCCCAGAATGATGTGCAGTACAGTACCCAACTGGTAGGTATAGACGATGGCTGGTCTGACTGGACCAAACAGGCGACCCGCGAATATATAAACCTGCCCGGTGGCAAATACACTTTTAAGGTCAGGGCCAGGAATGTTTATGGTGATATCAGCCCTGAAAAAGTAATCGCCTTCAACATTACTTCGCCATGGTATGCCACCTGGTGGGCCTATAGCCTCTATATACTGGCATTTTTGTTGGTCGTTTATTT
>Ga0102952_1000670_pt1 | contig 12235 bp, 12 predicted proteins | sample SalPon2A_C_D1_MG_FD_78506 | JGI IMG/M metagenome (GOLD analysis project Ga0102952, IMG submission 78506) | Soil microbial communities from South San Francisco under conditions of wetland restoration - Salt Pond MetaG R2A_C_D1_MG | ecosystem: Environmental > Terrestrial > Soil > Wetlands | place... | reverse complement strand
GGGGGCGCGGTCGCGCCGGCGATGGACGAGACCACCGGCTTGTCGACGTTGGAGCGGATGTACTCGGCGGCCTGCTCCTCGGCGGTGCCGCCGATCTCGCCGATCATGATGATCGCGTCGGTGCCCGCGTCGGCGTTGAACGCCTCCAGGCAGTCGATGAAGTTCGTGCCGTTGACCGGGTCGCCGCCGATGCCCACGCAGGTCGACTGGCCGATGTCGCGCGTGGTCAGCTGCCAGACCGCCTCGTAGGTCAGCGTGCCCGAGCGCGAGATCACGCCCACTCGCCCGGGCTTGTGGATGTAGCCGGGCATGATGCCGATCTTGCACTCGCCGGGCGTGATTACTCCCGGGCAGTTGGGGCCGATCAGGCGCGATCCCGAGCCCTCCAGCGCCTGGGCGACGCGCACCATGTCCAGCACCGGGATGCCCTCGGTGATCGCGACGATCAGCTCGACGCCCGCCTCGACGGCCTCGACGATCGCGGCCGCGGCGTAGGGCGGCGGCACGTAGATCATCGTCGCGTTGCAGTTCGTCGCTGCGCGCGCCTCGGCGACGGTGTCGAACACCGGCCGGTCGAGGTGCTTCTGGCCGCCCTTCTTCGGCGTGACGCCGCCGACGAGGTTGGTGCCGTAGGCCAGCGCCTGCTCGGAGTGGAAGGTGCCCTGCTTGCCGGTGAAGCCCTGGCAGATCAGGCGCGTGTCCTTGTCGACGAAGATGCTCATGGCTCAGGCTCCTTTCGCCGCGGCGGCGGCCTTCTGGGCGGCGTCGTCCAGGTCGCTGGCGGTGGTGATCGCGAGGTCCGAGCCGTCGAGGATCGCCCGGCCCTGCTCGACGTTGGTGCCCTCCAGGCGCACGACCAGCGGGATCTCGAACTCCAGACTGGCGGCCGCGGCCAGGATCCCCTGGGCGATCACGTCGCACTTCATGATGCCGCCGAAGATGTTGACCAGGATGGCCTTGGTGTTGGCGTCGGAGAGCAGGATCTTGAACGCCGCCTCGACCTGCTCCTTGGTGGCCCCGCCGCCGACGTCGAGGAAGTTCGCCGGCTCCGCGCCGTACAGCTTGATCACGTCCATCGTGGCCATCGCCAGACCGGCGCCGTTGACCATGCAGCCGATGTTCCCGTCGAGCTTGATGTAGTTGAGACCGTGCTTGGAGGCCTCGGTCTCCAGCGGTTCCTCCTCGTCGAGGTCGCGCAGCTCGAGCAGCTCCTGGTGGCGGAACAGCGCGTTGTCGTCGAGGTTGATCTTCGCGTCGAGGGCGAGCACCTCGCCGTCGGTCGTGGTCACCAGCGGGTTGATCTCGGCCAGCGAGCAGTCGAGCTCGGCGAAGCCCTTGGAGAGCGCGACCATGAACTCCACCGCCTTCGCGCACAGCGCGGCGGGGATGCCGATGCCCTCGGCGAGCCGCCGGGCGTCCGCCGCGGCGATGCCGTCGGCGGGCTGGAAGGCCGCCTTGAGGATCTTGTCCGGGGTCTCCGCGGCGACCTTCTCGATCTCCATGCCGCCCTCGGAGGAAGCCATCATCACCGGGCGCTTGGCATCGCGGTCCACGGCGATGCCGACGTAGTACTCCTGGTCGATCGCCGAGCCCCGCTCCACCCACACCCGGCGCACGAGCTGGCCCGCGGGTCCGGTCTGGTGGGTGACGAGCTGCATGCCGAGGATGCGCTCGGCCGCGGCGCGCACTTCCTCGGCGCTCTTGCACACCTGGACGCCGCCGCCCTTGCCGCGACCGCCGGCGTGGATCTGCGCCTTGACCACCGACACCGGCCCGCCGAACGCTTCGTGGGCGGCGACGGCCTCCTCGACGGTGGTGCAGATGCGTCCCTCGGGGACGGCGACGCCGTAGCGCTGGAAGAGTTGCTTGGCCTGGTACTCGTGGAGCTTCATCGGTCGATCCCGGAGGGTTCGGGGGGTGGGCGGCGAGCCCTGGAGTCTACTGAGGTCGGGCGCCGACCAGAACCGCCAAGCGGCGCACGGCGGCGGTTTCCTGGCCGAAGCCCGGCGGCCACGGCATGCTCCCGGGGATGGCCGCTTCCGCTTCCGCCCCCGGGCACCTGCTCGTCGATCGCGAGCTGCGCGCCCTGCTCGGCGCGGCGATCGCCGCGGAGCCCGCCGTCGCGCCCGAGCAGGTCCAGGCCTCCAGCGTGGACCTGCGCCTCGGCGGCGAAGCGTTCCGCCTGCGCGCCGGCTTCCTGCCCGGCACCGGATCGATCGAGGACCGGCTGGCGGAGTTGCAGCTGGAGCGTCTCGACCTCGCCGGCGGGGCCGTGCTCGAGCGCGGCGCGGTCTACCTCGTTCCGCTGCTGGAGTGCCTGGACCTCCCGGCGGACGTGGCCGCCAGCTTCAACCCGCGCAGCTCCGCCGGCCGCTGCGACCTGTTCTGTCGGGTGCTCGTCCCCGGCAACCCGCGCTTCAACGAGGCGCCCTGCGGCTGGAGCGGCCGCCCGTGGCTGGAGATCGCGCCGCTGAGCTTCCCCACCCGGTTGGCGCGGGGCGATCGCCTCGCTCAGGTGCGGCTCTCCCGCGGGACCGCGCTGCTGTCCGACGCCGAGCTGCGGCAGGTCTACCGCGAGACTCCGCTGTGCTTCGGCCCCGACGGCCCGCTGCCCTACGAGCGGGTGCGCTTCGACGCCGCCGGCGGCATCGAGCTGCAGCTCGGTCTCGCCGGGCGGGATCCGGCGGGCTGGCGCGCGCGGGCCGCGGCCCCGGCGCTCGACTTCGCCGCCGAGGCCGTGCACGAGATGCGCGACTACTGGGAGCCGGTCGCCGCCCCGCGCGGACGCTGCATCCTCGAGCCCGGCGGCTTCTACCTGTTCGCCAGTCGCGAGCGCGTCTTCGTGCCCCCGGCGCTCGCCGCGGAGATGCTGCCCATCGACACCGGCCTCGGCGAGCTGCGCAACAACTACGCCGGCTTCTTCGACAACGGTTTCGGCCGCGCGCGCGGCACGGACCGCGGCGCGGGGACGCCGGCGGTGCTGGAGGTGCGCGCCCACGACGTGCCCTTCCTCGTCGAGGACGGCCAGGTCTTCTTCCGCCTGCGCTACTTCCGCGCCGGCGGACGACCCGAACGGCTCTACGCCGAGGGCCGGGTGGGCGGCTCCTACCGCGATCAGGACCTGACTCCGGCGCGGTGCTTCCGTCCGCCGGGCGGCGGTCGCTGAGCCGCTCGCAGCCGCCGTCGTCCAACGTGTCGAAGTCGACACGCGCGGCGATCGGCGAGGAGATCCCACGCGACGGGCGCTTTTTCGCGTACCCGGCAGAACCTTTCAGGCTAGGGGACCGTTGAAACCTGCGGAACTTGAAGCGGTCCCGTTCGGTGGACTAGGAGCTTCGGGAAGGCTCGGGATCCCCGTTCCAGCGAATGACTGAACCTTCACCCATGGGCAGCATGAAATCCTCCAACGACCTGATGGCCCGCACGCTGTGCGAGTCCCGCGACGACGCCCCGCTGTGGGACCAGATCGGCGACGCCTACTGGCGCGAGTCGCGCCACACCGAGGCCCGGCGGGCCTGGGAGCGCGCGCGCCTGCTCACCCCCGGCAGCCCGCGCATCCGCAACAAGCTCACGGCTCTGAGCCGGGGCCTCGATCCGCTGCGGGCCACGGCCTGATCCGGCCGCGTCCTCCCGCCCCGCGGCAGACGGGGTGGGCCGACGCGGCGCGACGCCGCCCAGGCGGCGGCTCGACGGCGGCCGACGCCGGGCGGGCCCGCTCCCGTCGGCGTGCGGCTCAGCCCTCGCGGCCCGGTGTGCGCGCCACCTGCAGGTACTCCGCCTCGGCCTCCGAGCCGACGGCGGGCGCGGCGAGCGAGACCAGCACCAGCACCGCCGCATTGGCGGCCAGCGCGTAGAACCCCGGGTGCAGGTCGCCCACCGCGAGGCTCTTCCAGAGCAGCACGGCGAGGTAGACCAGGATCCCGACGATCATCCCCGCCAGCACGCCGCGGCCGGTGGCCCGACGCCAGAACAGCGTGGCCAAGAGCGCCGGCGCGAACTGCACCACCGGACCGTAGGCGTAGTACAGCAGCAGGTCGACGATCGAGCCCTCGTAGGTCACCGCCACGGCGTACGACGCGATCAGCACCAGCACCAGGGCGATGCGGATCGCGCGCCGCTCGGCGACCGGATCCAGGCGCCGCCCCAGCGCGCACACCAGGCCGTCGCGGACCACGATCGACGCGGTGGCGTGGGCCATGGTGTCGCCGCTGGACATCGAGGCCGCCAGGGCGCCGGCGCAGAACAGCCCCACGACGACCGGCGAGAGGTCGAGGTGCATCAGCAGGTGCGGGAGGATCTCGTTGGGCGTGGCGGGCGCGCTCTCGAACAGCACGCCGGAGAAACCGATCAACAGGATCGGGATCAGGAAGATCTGGAACGTCGGGTAGAGCACCACGGTCTGCCGCAGCGTGCGCTCGCGCTTGGCGGTGAAGGCCTTCATGAACAGGTGCGGCCAGCACGAGAAGCCGACGATGGAGACGAACACCGACGAGGTGTACTGGCCCCAGGTCCAGGGCGCCCCGCTGCCGGTCAGTCCGGGCGCGGTGAGCAACTCGGGCCGTTCCTCGGCCAGGCGCCGGAACATCGCCCCCACGCCGCCGTACAGGTGCCACGGCAGGTACAGCCCCAGCACCCAGGCCAGGACCATCATGAACAGCCCCTGGAACACGTTCGTCCAACCGGCCCCGAGCACACCGCTGTTCAACACGTACGCGCAGACCACGGCGTAGACGACCAGCCCGCCGAGCCAGTTCGGCACCCGACCGCCGGTGACCGCCGCCACCACCAGGCCGGCACCCTGGATCTGGAGCGCGAGGTAGGGCACGAACGCGATCAAGCTGATCGCCGCCATCACCCCGGCGATCGCCGGCAGGCGGAAGCGCCGGGCCACCATCTCGGCCTGGGTGACGAAGCCGTAGCGGCGCCCCAGGCGCGCGGCGCGCGGCCCGGTGAAGTAGAAGGGCAGGAAGCCCAGCACGCCGTAGGCGAGGATGTAGAAGGCCGCCGCGCCCCGCGAATAGACGCGCCCCGGACCGCCGAGGAAGGCGAAGGCGGAGAAGATCGTCGCCCCGGTGATGAAGTACATCACCAACAGACCCAGCGACCGATCGCCGGCGACGAACCCGGTGGCCGAACCGGAGACCCGCCGGCCGGGCAGGATGCCCACGACGAGGTTTGCGATCAGGTAGACCACCACCACCGCGACGACGATGGCGGGCGAGGTCGCGGACTCCACGGCTCAGTCCCGCCCCTCGCAGAGCAGGTAGTAGCCGACCAGCACCGCGAACGTCAGCAGCGCCCAGCCGGCGACCCAGGCGAAGGAGAACGGCAGGCCGAGGACGAAGGGCTCGATGCGATTGCCGAGCAGGTCGTAGACCGGCCAGACGAGCGCCAGGAAACAGACGACGGCGTAGCCGGCCAGGGCCACGTGAGGCCACCGGCGCCGCGCAGCTCCCGTTCCCCGCTCCATGCGCGCGTCGGCCCGGCCGGCGCGGCTAGATGCTGCCGTGGCGCGCCCGTTGCCGGCGGTTCGTCTTGCGCCCGCCCTTGGTCTGCTGGCGGGTGCGGTAGCCGGTCTTCTTGGCGTGCTTCGCCTTGCTCTTGCGGATCTTGACTTTCATGGGCGTGACGTGGGGGCCTCGGCGGGGGCGGGGCCGCAGAGTGTAGGGGCCGCGCACCCCGACGCCAGCGGAAAGCGGCGGGCGGGGCCCGGGGCGGCCGGGACGGCCCTCAGACCTTCCGCGGCCCGACCATATCCGCGGGCACCACCGCAGCGTCGAACTCCTCGCCGGTCATCAGCTCCAGGGCGACCACCGCCTCCCGCAGGGTGGTGCCCTCGGCGTAGGCCTTCTTGGCGACCATCGCGGCGTTGTCGTAGCCGATGTGGCGGTTGAGCGCGGTGACCAGCATCAGCGAGCTCTTCATCATCGCGTCCACGCGCTCACGGACCAGCTCCAGCCCGGCGATGCAGTTGGCGCGGAAGGAGTCGCTCGCGTCGGCGAGCAGGCGGATCGACTCCAGCACGTTGTGGATGATCACCGGCTTGTAGACGTTGAGCTCGAAGTTGCCCTGCGACCCGGCCACGGCGACGGTCGTGTCGTTGCCCAGCACCTGCGCGCAGACCATGGTCAGCGCCTCGCACTGGGTCGGGTTCACCTTCCCGGGCATGATCGAGCTTCCCGGCTCGTTAGCCGGCAGCTTCAGCTCGCCGATCCCGCAGCGCGGACCGGAGGCCAGCCAGCGCACGTCGTTGGCGATCTTCATCAAGGCCACCGCCGTCGTGCGCAGCGCCCCGGAGAGCAACACCAGCGCGTCGTGGCCGGCGAGGCCCGAGAACTTGTTGGGCGCGGACACGAACGGCAGCCCGGTCTCCGCGGCGATCTTCTGCGCCGCCAGGCCCGCGTAGCGCGGGTGCGTGTTCAGGCCGGTGCCGACCGCGGTGCCGCCGAGCGCCAGCTCGTAGATCGCCGGCAGCACGACGTTCAGCGCGCGCATCCCGTCGCGGATCTGCTGCGTCCAGCCGGAGAACTCCTGGCCGACCGTCAGCGGCGTGGCGTCCTGCAGGTGGGTGCGCCCGATCTTGACCACCTCGCTCCAACCCCGGCCCTTCTCCTCGATCGCCGCGGCGAGCTGCTCGAGCGCCGGCAGCAGCCGCTGCACGGTCTGCTCGGCGGCGGCGACGTGCATCGCCGTCGGGAAGGCGTCGTTGGAGGACTGCGCCCGGTTGACGTGGTCGTTGGGGTGGATCGGCGTCTTGCTGCCCAGCTCGCCGCCGAGGATCTGGATCGCGCGGTTGGAGATCACCTCGTTGGCGTTCATGTTCGACTGCGTCCCCGAGCCCGTCTGCCAGACGACCAGCGGGAAGTGCGCGTCCCACTCGCCGGCGATCACCTCGTCGGCGGCCTGCAGCAGCGCCTGCTGCTGCTCGGCGGTCAGCGAGTCGAGCTCGCCCAGCTCGATGTTCGCCAGCGCGGCGCATTTCTTGACCACCCCCAGGGCGCGGATCAGCGGTCGGGTGAAGGTGTGGCCGCCGATCTTGAAGTTCTGGCGCGAGCGCTGCGTCTGCGCTCCGTACATGCAGTCGGCGGGAACCTCGATCGGGCCGAAGGAGTCGGATTCGGTGCGGGTGTTCATGGCTTTCGGGGCCTCAGAGGAGGCCGATGTCGCGGCAGATGTCGAGGTCGGTCTGGATCGCCCGGGCGGTCTGCTGCAGTTGCGCGCGAGCTTCGAGGTCGAGCGGGATCTCCAGCACGCGTTCGACGCCGCGCGCTCCGAGGATCGCGGGCACGCCCATGTACAGGCCCTCGAACCCGTACTCGCCGTTGAGCAGGCAGGCGCAGGGCAGGAGGCGGCGTTCGTCGCCGAGGATCGAGGCGGCCATCGCCACCGCGCCGGCGGCGGGAGCGAAGAAGGCGCTGCCGGTCTCCAGCAGGCCGACGATCTCACCGCCGCCCTTGCGGGTGCGGTCGGCCAGCGCCTCGATCCGCGGCCCGTCGACGAGGTCCGGCAGGGCCACCCCGTTGACCGTGCACGCCCCGGGCAGCGGCACCATCGAGTCGCCGTGCGCCCCGAGCACCATCGCGTCCACGTCCTTCACGCTGGTGCCGGTCGCCTCGGCGATGAACCAGGAGAAGCGCGCCGAGTCCAGCGCGCCGGCCATGCCGACCACGCGCCGTCCGGGGAAACCGGTCTTGACGCGCATCAGGTGCACCATCACGTCGAGCGGATTGGTGACCACGATCACGATCGCGTCCGGCGAGCCGTCGCGCACGTAGCCGGCGACCTCGGCGACGATCGCGCCGTTGGTCTCCAGCAGGTCGGAGCGGCTCATCCCCGGCTTGCGCGGCAGCCCGGCGGTGACGATGAACAGGTCCGAGCCCGCGGTCTCGGCCGGCTCGCCGGTACCGACCACGCGGGTGGTGAACCCCTCCAGGGCGGCCATCTGGTTGAGGTCGAGGGCGATGCCCCGCGCGCGGCCGGCGCGCACGTCGATCAGGCACACCTCGGCGGCCAGGTTCTTCTGCGCGGCGAGCTGGGCGCAGGTCATGCCCACGTAGCCGGCCCCGACGACGGTGATCTTGCGCTGCGCGATGGTCATGGTCGGCCCGCGGGCTCCGGGGGGGGGCTCCGGGGCCGAACAAGGTAGCGCTCGGGCCGCGCGCGGCCCAGCGTCGCCGGCGCTTTTGGGCTCCCGCGCGGGCCCCGGCGGACTACCCTCGGGGGCATGTCGGCGCGCGCCCTCTCGGTCCTCTGGCTGTCGCTCGCGGCCGGGTGCATGGCCTTGCCCGAGAGCGGCTCGCCGACCGGCCGCGGCGCAAGCCCGCTCACCGGCTCGGCGCCGCGGATCGCGGCCGCGCCCGGGCCCGCCGCGGCCCAGGACTACGCCCCCTTCGATCCCTTCGGAGCCGAGTACCGGGACATGCGCCTGGCCACCGAGGTCGGCACCCGCCGCTGGCAGAACGGCGCCTGGGGGAATCTGGACACGCCGTCGGTCCTGGGCCTCAGCGGCAGCCAGGAGCCCCCCGGCTGGTTGCTCGGCCTGGACGGCGGCCTGCTCTACACCTGGGACTCGGGCACCCTGAACGGGACCGACACGAGCCTGACCACCGGCGAGGCCTACGGCGGAGCGATGAAGTCGGTCGCGCTGTTGCGCGGGCGGCTGGTGTTGCTCGCCGGCGCGGGTGCGGCGGTGCACTACCTCGAGGCCGATCCCGACGATCCGCTGCTCGAGCACGACCGCGCCTACTGGACCGCGGGCTACGCGCGCGCCGGCGTGCTGCTCCACGTCAGCGACGGTTTCGAGCTGGGGGTCATGGCGCGCGGCGAGCGCGGCCCGGGGTTCGACGTGCTCGGCGCGCACCTCGACGGCGACTACGAGCAGCTCGCCTTCGTGCTCGGCGCGAGCTGGTGAGCCCGGCGCCGGTCAGGACGCGTGGGTCAGCGCGTCCGTCAGCGCCTCCCCCACCGCGGCGGCCGTCCACGCCGCACCGTCGCCGCCCGCTCCCCGATCGGCGAGCACCGCGGCCGCCGCCGCTTCCAGCCGGCCCGCGGGCGCCGTCTCGCCCAGGTGTCGCAGCGCCCACACGCTCGCCAGGATCACCGCCCAGGGTCCGGGCAGCGCGCCGAGCCCGGCTCCGGCGGCGGGCGGGACCGTCGGCCATGTCGCGCCGAAGACGGCGAGGCCCGTCGTCGCCTGCGGGGTCGCCTGCGGGCCCGCGGGGCCGAGGTGGAAGCACGGCGCGAAGTCCGGTCCGCCGACCAGCCCGGCGGCCACCGCGGCCAGCAGGCTCCCCGCGCCGGGTTGGGCCGCCAGCACCGCGAAGTCCTGCGGCGCGCGGACGAGCTCGCGCGCGACTTCGTCGACGTCGCGCGCCTCGAAGCCCACCTCGGGGTAGCGCACGACGACGTTGCGCGCGGTGTGCAGGAACAGGCCGTCGGTGTGCGGCAGCAGGGCGGCCCGGTGGCAGACGGAGAAGCGGCTCGTGCCGCGCGCGCGCGCGAACTCGCAGGCGGCCTCGACTACGCGGACCGCGGCGGCGCGCGTGGTGGGCAACACGGTCAGACCGGGCTCGCCGGCGATCCCGAGTTCCGCGGCGAGGCGCACCGCGGCGGGCTCGCGGGTGCGCAGCCCCAGCCCGGCGAAGGGCCCCTCGGTGGTGCCGCGGAACAGCACCAGGTCGACGTCGGGCCGGGCGCCGACGACGCCCGGGTAGCTGCGCGCCGGGTGCGCGCAGACGTCGAGGCCCAGCGCGGGAGCCAACCGTTCGGCGGCGGGGGGCACCCCCGGCTGCACCCCCGGCAGCGGCAGCGACACGTCCAGGCAGACGCCGGTCGCGCGCACCGCGGCGACCAGCGGATCCTCCGGTCGGGCCGGCGCGTCGGGCGCGGGGAAGCGGTTCCACGAGAGCGATGCACCCGCGCGCTCGACGACATCGCGGACGACTTCCGCGAGCTCGCCGGCGGGGCCCGCGCCGTGGATCAGGGTGACGGCGCGTGCCAAGTCAGTTCTCGTACTTGACCCGCTCCTTCTCCCACCATTCGCGCCAGGCCTTGACCCGCCGGGCGCGGGCCGCGGCGTCGTCGCTCAGCGGATCGAACGGCAGGTCGCGCTTGGTCAGCGTGCGCAGCGCGGTGTACGCGGCTTCGCGCACGGCGCTCTCCTCGTCCTCCAGCGCGTCGATCAGCGCCGGAATGGCCGCCGGCGAGCCGAGCTCGCCGAGCGCGCTGGCGGTCACCATGCGGATGAAGATGTCCTCGTCGGTGAGCGCCGGGATCAGGTACTCGGCGACCGCCGGGTCGTGCGTCTCCTTCAGTCCGAACACCGCCTGCCAGCGATCGGAGTTGTTGGGGCTGGAGAGCTGCTCGACCAGGCCGATCCACGCCGGGGGCGGCGCCTCGGTCGGCGCGGCGGCGAGACTCTCGGCCAGCGCCGCGCTGCTGGTGACGCGCGCGGAGAGCACTTCGAGCTCGGCGGTCACGTCGGTGACCTGACCCGACAGCGCGGTGAAGCGTTGCTGCAGGCGCGTCAGCTCCTGCTCGTGTCGATTGACCTCGTCGAAGGAGGTCCGCATCTCCTCGATGCGCCCGCCGAACGCGTCGACCCGCTCCGTCAGGGCGCTGCCCGCGTCCTGCGTCTCGCGGATGCGCCCGTCGACGAGCGCACGCTGGTCGCGCAGACCCTGATCGACCTGCTGCTGGAAGGCCTCGGCCTTGGCGGCGGCTTCCTGCTGGGACTGATCGAGACGCCGCGCCGTGCGCCGCTGCTCGCCGCGGGCGTCCTCGAGCTGTTGGGCGACCCGGCGCTCGAGCTTGTCGATGCGATCGTGGAGCCAGAAGCCGACGGCGCCGACCAGCAGGATCGCCAGCAGCCCCAGCCCCGCGCCCGCCGCGCTGGGCCGCCGCCGCGAGGCGTGGTGGGAGGTCGGGGCCCAGGCGCCGGTCGGGGTGAGCGGCGCCACGGTCGGCGGAATCGGTGAAATCGGCGGGGTCGGCGGTCCGGCCGCCGGCGCGCTCGGCCCGCCGAAGGGCCCTCCCGCGGGGGCCGCGGAGGCGCCGCCGTCTCCGGGAGCGCCCCCGGCGGACTCCGCGCCCGCGTGGCCCTCGACCGGGGTCATGCTGCGGTCGCAGGCCAGGCAGATCACCCGGCCCTTGCGCATGAAGGCGCGGCCCTCGTCCAGGTCGGACTGGGGGACCGACTCGTTGCAGAGGTCACAGAAGTGGATCTTCATCGTGGACTCCCTCCCCCGGCCGGGCGGGGTGTGGGGCTCGCGGCGGACTCGCAGGTCGACCCGGCGATCGCGGGCTCGCGGCCGGGAGTCGCTATACTGCCAACTTCGGGCCGCCGACGCGTGCCCGTGGCGCCATGGCCCGAGCTCCGATCTCCCTGACCCCCTCCCAGACCGTCCGCGCCCACCGCCTGGGCCTGGGCTTCCTGGCCGATTTCCTGGAGACCGCGGTGCGTCACCATCCGCGAAACGTGGAGGCGCTGGCCGAGCTGGGTCATGTGTACACGCGGCTGGGTCGGTTCGTGGAAGGGCTGGAGGTGGATCGCCAGCTCGTGGACCTGGTACCAACGAACCCGACGGTCCACTACAACCTCGCTTGCTCCCTGGCGCTGGGCGGCGAGGCGGACCTCGCGCTCGCGTCCCTCGAGGAGGCCATCCGCCTGGGGTACGGCGACGGCGAGTTCATGTCCCGCGACGAGGACCTGCGCACGCTGTGGGGCGATTCCAGGTTCGAGGCGCTGGTCCAGCGGCTGCAGCCCTCCTCCGCACAGGAGGGTTGAGGGCGGGCCGCGGGAGCCGGCGGGCTCACTTCTCCAGCACGCCCTCGACCAGACGCGATTGAAGCCACGAGCGCCAGCGGGTCACGGCCTCCGCGCGGGCCTCGGGCTCGCCGCGGGGGTCGAAGCCGAAGCGCTGGTTGGTCGCCTCCTCGAGCGCCTGGATGCACCAGGCCCGCGCCCAGAGCTCCTCGTCGGCGAGGCCGTCGACGAGCACGTCGCACTCGCTCCAGTCGCCCAAACGCACCAGCGCGCGCGCGCGCTCTAGGCGCACCTCGCGGCTGAGGTCAGGCTTCCAGGGGATTCCGTGGATCGGCGCGACGAGGCGGCTGTCGCGGGTCGCGCCGAGCGCCGCCAGAGCGCTGCTGACGACGTCTTCCCGGGGATCGGTGCACATCTCGAGCAGCCCGGCGTAGGCCGGCTCGCCGGCAATGACCTCGTACAGCGACGCGC
>Ga0102952_1000669_pt1 | contig 12238 bp, 10 predicted proteins | sample SalPon2A_C_D1_MG_FD_78506 | JGI IMG/M metagenome (GOLD analysis project Ga0102952, IMG submission 78506) | Soil microbial communities from South San Francisco under conditions of wetland restoration - Salt Pond MetaG R2A_C_D1_MG | ecosystem: Environmental > Terrestrial > Soil > Wetlands | place... | reverse complement strand
GCGGCCGCGATCATCGCCGCCACGCAGTCGGCGACCAGCGCCGGCTCGGCCATGAGGCAGGCGCCGAAGCGTCCCCGCTGCACCCGGTCGCTGGGGCAGCCGACGTTGAGGTTGATCTCGGCGTAGCCGCGCTCGGCGGCGAGGCGCGCGCAGTCGACCAGCTCCGCCGGATCGGCTCCGCCGACCTGCAGCGCGACGGGCTGCTCGGCCGGATCGAAGGCGAGGAAGCGCTCGCGGTCCCCGTGCAGGATCGCTCCGCTCGGCACCATCTCGGTGTAGAGCAGCGTGCGGCGCGAGATCAGACGCAGAAAGAACCGGCAGTGCCGGTCGGTCCAGTCCATCATCGGCGCGACGGAGAGGCGGCGGTCGGGCGCGATCATGGCCGCTGCCATAGCGCATTTCCCGGCTTCTGACGAGCCGTAGTGACGGCCCGAGGGATTCCGAGGGGTGGCCGAGCGGGCCGCAGGACCTCCGGGCGCCGGGCCATGCGGAAATTCCCGCAGAAGGCGTATACAGGCCATATCTATTCTACTATGAATATTCCATTCCTTGCTTGAAACGAGACGGGGGGATGGAAGGCAGCAACAGCATCGCCGGCGCGGCCCCGGCGCCGCGACGGGACGATCCGGCTGCCGAGCGGCGCGCGGGCGGGTGGCGGGCGCGCCCGCGGATCCTGGTCGTCGAGGACAGCGAGGAGCTGATCGCGGTCTACCGCCGCTACCTCGCGCGCGAGACGGTCGCCATCGAGACGGCGACGACCGGCCGAGCGGCACTGCACCGCTTGGCGCGGGAGGTTCCGGCGGCCGTGCTGCTCGACCTGCGGCTGCCCGACATGGACGGCCAGGAGATCCTCGAGCGCATCCGGGCCGAGGGCTGGCCGACGACGGTCATCGTGCTGACCGGTTGCGGCAGCATCGACGCGGCGGTCGAGGCGATGCGCGCCGGCGCCTACGACTTCCTGACCAAGCCGGTCGACGGCGAGCGCCTCCGCGTCACCCTGCGCAACGCGCTCGAGCGTCAGCGCCTGTCGCATCTGGTCGAGAGCTATCGGCAATGCGTCGAGCAAGAGCGATTCCAGGGCTTCGTCGGCGCCTCGCCGGCCATGCAGGCGGTCTACCGCATGATCGAGCGCGCCGCGCCGAGCCGCGCCTGCGTCTTCATCACCGGCGAGAGCGGCACCGGCAAGGAGGTCTGCGCCCGCGCCATCCATGCCTGCAGCCCGCGCCGCGCCGGGCTGTTCGTCGCCATCAACTGCGGCGCCCTGCCCGAAGGCCTGGTCGAAAGCGAGCTGTTCGGCCACGCGCGCGGCGCCTTCACCGGCGCCACCGCGATGCGCGCCGGCGCGGCACGGCAGGCGCACGGCGGGACCCTGTTCCTCGACGAGCTCTGCGAGATGGCGCCGGCGGCCCAGGCCAAGCTGTTGCGCGTCGTGCAGTGCGGGGCGCTGCGCAAGGTCGGCGGCGACCGGCCCGAGACGGTCGACGTGCGGCTGATCTGCGCCACCAACCGCGACCCTTTGGACGCGGTGACGCGCGGCCGACTGCGCGAAGACCTCTACTACCGCCTGCGCGTGATTCCCATCCACCTGCCGCCGCTGCGCGACCGGCCGGACGACATCCTGCCGATCGCCGGTCACTGCCTGGACCTCGCCAACCGGGAAGAAGGCAAGGGCTTCGCCGGCTTCGCGCCCGAGGCGGCGGCGCTGCTCGTCGGCCACTCATGGCCCGGCAACGTGCGCCAGCTGCAGAACGCGATCCGCACGGCGGTCATTCTCAACGGCGGCGAGACGATCCAGGCGGCCATGCTGCGCGACGCCCTGCACCCGGCCGACGCGGCACGACCGGCGGCGCCGGCCGCCGGCCGCTGCGAGCCGGTGCGGCGCATGCCGGTCCGCCCGCTGCGCGAAGCCGAGCGCGAGTTGATCGCGGCAACGCTGGCGCGGTGCGACGGCAGCGTCGGCCGGGCGGCCGAGCTTCTGCAGGTCAGCCCCTCGACCATTTACCGCCGGTTGAAGTCCGCCGCGGACACCGCGACGGACGAGTAATCCGGCCGTCTCCGCCCGAGCAGCGCTCTTGCCCAGGGCCGCGTCCCGGCGGTAGGTTCCGCCCGGCCTCGCCGCCGCCCGGCGGCCGCGCCCGACACCGGCTGATACCCGATTTCGAGGACCAACATGATCAAAGCGGTCACCTTCGACCTCTGGGACACCATGATCCACGACGACTCCGACGAGCCGAAGCGCGCCGCCCGCGGGCTGCGCTCGAAGAAGGCGGAGCGGCGTCACCTCCTGTGGCAGGCCCTGAACGAGATCGAGCCGATCCCTCTGGAGCAGGTCTCCCTCGCCTACGACGTCGGCGACGCGGCCTTCAACCACGTCTGGCACGATCAGTTCATCACCTGGACCATCCGCGAGCGCCTGCAGGTCATTCTCAAGGGGCTGGGCCGGCAACTGCCGAAGGCACTGTTCGAGCGCGTCGCCCACGAGCACGAGGTCATGGAGGTCGAGATCGCCCCGGACATGGTGGACGGAATCGGCGAGGGCCTCGCCGACCTCGCCACGCGCTACAAGCTCTGCGTCGTCTCCGACGCCATCGTGACGCCGGCCGAGGGCCTGCGCGCCCTGCTCGACAAGCACGGGGTGAAGCGCCACTTCGCCGGCTTCGCGTTCTCCGACGAGGTCGGCCATTCCAAGCCGCACCGCAGCATGTTCGATGCGGCGGCCCGGCAGCTCGGCGTCGAGCTCGCGGAGATGGTCCATGTCGGCGACCGCGACCACAACGACGTCAAGGGGCCGCAGGCACTCGGCATGAAGGCGGTGCTGTTCACCGCGACGCGCGACAACGACAAGGACGCCACCTCGGCCGATGCGATCTGCGAGCGCCACGCCGACCTGCCCGCGGTGATCGACCGCCTGGCGGCCGGCTGAGCGGGCGGCACAGGGAGACCACGCGATGAATTCCAAGGTTCGGTTCCTCGTCGTCGACGGCTATTCGCGCGCCGGCCGCGACGATCTGCGCGCGGGCGGCGCGACGACCGCCGGCGAGCTTTACAAGCGCATGCTCGAGGAGACCCTGCCGGGCAGCGTGGCCGAGATTCTCTGCCCCGCCGATCCCGAGGCCAAACTGCCGACCGGCGCGGCCATCGAGCAGTACGACGGCATCGCCTGGACCGGCTCCAGCCTGACCGTTTATGCCGACGATCCGGCGGTCAAGCCGCAGATCGAGTTCGCCCGCGCCGCCTTCGCGGCCAAGGTGCCGAGCTTCGGCAGCTGCTGGGCGGCGCAGATCGCCGTGGTCGCCGCCGGCGGGCGCTGCGCCGCCAGCCCCAAGGGACGCGAGATGGGCATCGCGCGCAAGATCGCGCTGACGCCGGAGGGGCGCGCGCATCCGCTCTACACCGGCAAGAAGAGCGTGTTCGACGCCTTCATCAGCCACGACGACGAAGTCACGCACCTGCCGCCGGGCGGCATGCTGCTCGCCTCGAATGGACACACCCACGTGCAGTCGGTCAGCGTCACCTATTGCGGCGGCGTGTTCTGGGGCCTGCAGTACCACCCGGAATACGATCTGCACGAACTCGCCCGGCTGTGCTTCTGCCGCAAGCAGAAGCTGGTCGACAGAGGCTTCTTCCAGGACCTCGACGCGGCCCAGCGCTTCGTCGATCTGCTCGAGACACTGCACCAGAACCCCGGCCGCAAGGACATCGCCTGGCTGCTCGGCATCGACGACGACGTCACGAACGAGGACCTGCGCCGGGCCGAGGTGCGAAACTGGATCGACTTCCTGGTGCTGCCCAACCTGGGCCGCTGATCCCGTGCCCGCGCCCCGCGCCTGGCAGCGCATGCTGAGCGGCCGGCGGCTCGACCTGCTCGACCCCTCGCCGCTCGACGTCGAGATCGAGGACATCGCCCAGGCCTGTCGCGGGTCGCGCGCTGGAACGGGCAGACGCACGGCGACTGGGCCTTCACCGTGGCGCAGCACAGCCTGCTGGTCGAGCGCATCGTCACCCGGCTCAATCCGCAGACGTCGCGGCAGGACCGCCTGATCGCCCTGCTGCACGATGCGCCGGAATACGTGATCGGCGACCTGATCACGCCCTTCAAGGCGGCGGTCGGCGCCGACTACAAGGCCCTGGAGCGGCGCCTGCTGCACGCGATCCATCTGCGCTTCGGCCTGCCGCCCGAGCCGGCGGCGCCGCTGAAGCGGCTGGTCAAGCGGGCCGACCGCGTCGCGGCCTATGCCGAGGCGACGCAGCTCGCCGGCTTTTCCGAGGCCGAGGCGAAGCGCTTCTTCGGCCGCCCGCGCGGCGCCGAAATCCCGCGCCTCAAGCCCCTGCCGCCCGACGAAGCCAAGGCGCGCTTCCTGCGGCGCTTCGCCCAGCTCGTGCCGCGGCCCGCCGTACGCTGATTCTCTGCCGGCACGAAGGCTCTTGCCCGAGCCTTCGGGCTCGGCCAAAGTCGCCGCCATGATCGCAGAGACCGACCGAGAGACACCCGTGCTGGACGCAGCGGCGCGCGACGCGTTCCGCCGCGACGGCTTCGTTCACCTGCGCGGCTTCTTCGACGCGGCCGAGGCCGCGCGGGTCGCGGCCTGGACCGACGAGGTCGCCGGCTGGCCGGAGACGGTCGACGGCCACATGGTCTATTACGAGGACAGCCTGACCGAGCCGGACGCCCGCGTCGTGCAGCGCATCGAGGACCTGACGCCGTTCCACGCCGGCTTCCGCAAGCTGATGACCCAGGGCCGGCTGATCGCCGCCGTGGGCGAGCTGATCGGCGCGCCCGCCGTCTTGTTCAAGGACAAGATCAACTTCAAGCTGCCCGGTGGCGACGGCTTCAAGGCGCACCAGGACCAGCAGGCCGGCTGGAGCCGCTATGCCGACTACTTCGTCACCGCGCTGGTCGCCATCGACGACGCGACCACCGAGAACGGCTGTCTCGAGATGGCGGCGGGCTGGCACGATCGCGGCCTGGTCGGCAAGGAGTGGGAGCCGCTCGGCAGCGGCGAGACCGCCGACATGGTCTTCGCGCCCTGCCCGACCGCGCCGGGCGACGCCGTGTTCTTCGATTCCTTCGCGCCGCACCGTTCCGGCCCCAACCTGACCGGCCGGCCGCGGCGCGCGCTCTACATCACCTACAACGCAGCCTCGGCCGGCGATCACCGCGCGAAATACTTCGCGGAGAAACGCGAGAGCTTCCCGCCCGACGTCGCGCGCAAGCCCGGCGAGACCTACGTCTTCCGGGTCTGAGGCCGGCGCGCCGACGAACCGACTCGCGCCGCGCGCTGGATTCGGAGCCGCCTCATGCCGTCACCGCTCGTCGCCCTCGCCGCGCTGTCGCTGATCGCCTGGCTCTACCTGGCGGCCTTGCGCGGCGGCTTCTGGCGGGCCGATCAGCGGCTCGGCCGGGAGCGCCCGGCGGACGGCGACGCGCCGCCGGTGCTTGTCCTCGTTCCGGCGCGCGACGAGGCCGAGGTGATCGGCGCCTGCGTGCGCGCGCTCGCCCGGCAGGATTATCCCGGGCGCCTCGATGTCATCGTCGTCGACGACCACAGCGCCGACGGCACTGCGACCGTGGCGCGGGCGGCGGCGCAGGAGGCCGGCGGCGCGGCGCGCGTGCGTATCGTGGCGGCGCGCGCGCTGCCGCCCGGCTGGTCGGGCAAGCTCTGGGCGCTGTCGGAAGGCCTTGCCCATGCCCACGCCAACCTGCCGGCCGCGCGCTTCGTCTGGCTGTGCGACGCCGACATCGAGCCGGCGGCGGACACGCTCGCGCGCCTCGTCGCCAAGGCCGAGGCGCAGCAGCGCGACCTCGTCTCGCTCATGGTGGCGCTGTCTTGCCAGGGTTTCTGGGAGCGGCTGCTGGTGCCGCCCTTCGTCTATTTCTTCCAGATGCTCTACCCCTTCCGCTGGGTCAACGACCCGGCGCGCCGCAGCGCCGCGGCGGCCGGCGGCTGCGTGCTGCTGCGCCGCGTCGCGCTGGTCGAGGCCGGCGGCTTCGCGGCCATTCGCGGCGCGCTGATCGACGACTGCGCCCTGGCGCGCTTGGTGAAGCGGCGCCCCAACGCCACGGCGGGCGGCATCTGGCTCGGCCTGGCCCGGGGCGAGGCGCGCAGCATCCGCCCCTACCGCGGGCTCGGCGACATCTGGCGCATGGTGGCGCGCAGCGCCTACACCCAGCTCGATCACGCGCCGCTGCTGCTCCTGGGCACGCTGGCCGGCATGGCGGTGACCTTCCTCGCCCCGCCGGTCCTCGGCCTGACGGCACCGCTGCATCGCGACGGTGGCGCCGCCCTCCTCGGCTTCGCAGCCTGGTCGCTGATGGCCGCGACCGCGCTGCCGACCTACCGGCTCTACGGGCAGCCGCCGTGGAGCGCGGCCTTCCTGCCGCTCGCGGCGCTGCTCTACTGCGCCATGACGCTCGATTCGGCGCTCGGCCACCTGCGCGGGCGCGGCGGGGCCTGGAAGGGCCGGATCCAGGCGCCCGCGGCGGAGGTGGAACGCGGCCCGGACCCTCTATAAGCTGGCCGGCCAACCAACGGGACGCGCGACGGGCGGTCCGCGCGAGGAACGAGAGGGGTGCAGGCACGCCATGGCCAATGGCCAGATCGAGACACCCTCGGGCAAGGGGGCGGCGGACGAGAATTTCCCCGTCGGCTCCTGGCTGCTGCCGGCAGAGCTGCGGCCGCACGTCGCCACCTTCTACCGTTTCGCCCGGGCGATCGACGACATCGCCGACAATCCAGCGCTCGCGCCCGACGACAAGGTCGCGCGCCTGGAACGTTTCGCCGCTGCGGTGGGCGGGGCGGAGACCGAGGATCCGGCGCTGATCACGGCGCACCGGATGCGCGAAAGCCTGCGGGCGACCGGCGTCGCGCCGCGCCACTGCCTCGACCTGATCGCCGCCTTCAAGCAGGACGCCGTCAAGTTGCGCTACGCCGACTGGGCGGAGCTGATGGGCTATTGCGCGCTCTCGGCCAACCCGGTAGGGCGCTATCTGCTCGACCTGCACGGCGAGGATGCGGCCGACTATCCGTCCTCGGATGCGCTGTCCAGCGCGCTGCAGGTGCTCAATCACCTGCAGGACTGCCAGGACGACTACCGGGCGCTCGACCGGGTGTACCTGCCGCAGGACTGGCTCGAGCTCGAGGGCGCGCGCGTCGAGGCGCTCGACGCGGCGGCCTGCAGCGCGCCGCTGCACCGCGTGCTGCACCGCTGCCTCGACGGCACGGACGACCTGCTGGTCGCCGCGCGGGCGCTGCCGGTCGCCCTGCGCAGCCGCCGCCTGGCCATGGAATCGGCGGTCATCCTGCGCCTGGCGGAGTCCCTGAGCCTGCGCCTGCGGCGCGGCGACCCCCTGGCCGGGCGGGTGGCGTTGACCCGAGCCGACTTCGCGCTCTGCGGTCTGCGCGGTGTCGCGGGCGAGCTGCTACGCCGCCGGCCGGGCGCCAAGGGCGACCGAACGGTGCCGCTGCGGGGCCGATGACTGCGTTCGAGGAACCGCGCCGGGCCGGCACCGACGGCGACAAGGCGGCACGCATGACCGCCGCGGCGCGCGCCGAGGCCGAGGCTATCGTGGTGCGCTCCGGCACCTCGTTCCGCTCCGGCATGCGCATCCTGCCGCCGCGCCAGCGCATGGCGATGTATGCGATCTACGCCTTCTGCCGCGAGGTCGACGACATCGCCGACGAGCCCGGCACGCCGGCCGCCAAGATCGCGGCGCTCGAGGCCTGGCGCGAAGAGATCGGACGGCTGTACGACGGTCGGCCGAACCGCCCGGTGGCCCGCGCGCTGCTCGGGCCGATTGGTGACTTCGACCTGCCCAAGGCCGAGTTCCTCGCCGTGATCGACGGCATGGAGATGGACGCGCGCGAGGATATCCAAGCGCCGACACCGGAAGACTACGCACTTTACTGCCGGCGCGTCGCGGGCGCGGTCGGCATGCTGTCGGTGCACGTCTTCGGCGAGGTCGGGCCGGCGGGGCGCGAACTGGCCGAGGTCCTGGGCGAGGCGCTGCAGACCACCAACATCCTGCGCGACCTGGCCGAGGACGGGCGGCGCGGCCGGCTCTACCTGCCGCAAGACCTGCTGCGCGACGCCGGCATCGAGGCGACGACCCCGGCCGCCGTGCTGGCGCATCCGGCGCTGCCCATTGCCTGCGATCGGCTGGCCGAGCGCGCCGAGGCACTGTTCGCCCGCGCCCGCGCCGTCCTGGCGCGCTGCGACCGGCGCAGGGTGCGGCCGGCCCGCGTGATGCTGGAGGTCTATCACCGCATCCTGCGCCGCCTCGTGGCGCGCGGCTGGCGCCGGCTCGACTCGCCGGTGCGTATTTCGGCGGCCGTGAAGCTGCGGATTTTGCTGCGCCACGGGATTCTATGACGAGGCGCCCCACCGCATGACACGCGTCCACGTCGTCGGCGCCGGCCTGGCGGGGCTCGCCTGCGCCGTACACCTCGCGCGCCGCGGCGTCGCGGTCGCGCTCTACGAAGCGGCCGGCCAGGCCGGCGGGCGCTGCCGCTCGTACCACGACGTCCGGCTCGACTGCCGCGTCGACAACGGCAACCACATCCTGCTTTCGGCCAACACCGCGGCGCTCTCCTACCTCGAGGAGATCGGCGCCCGCGACACCCTGATCGGGCCGGCCGAGGCGGCCTTCCCGTTCTACGACCTGCGGAGCGGCGCGCGCTGGGTGCTGCGGCCCAACGCCGGGCGGCTGCCGTGGTGGATTTTCTCCTCCGCGCGCCGCGTTCCGGGGACCCGGCCGGGCGGCTATCTGGCCGGCCTGCGCCTGGCCCGCGCCGGCACGAACGCCACCGTCGCCGACTGCCTCGATGCGCAGGACCCCCTGTGGGCGGGCTTCTGGGTGCCGCTCACCGTCGCGGCGCTCAACACGGCCCCGCGCGAGGCCTCGGCGCGCCTCCTGTGGCTGGTGCTGCGCGAGACCTTCGGGCGCGGCGGAGCGGCCTGCCGGCCGCTGATCGCGCGCGACGGGCTGGGGCCGAGCCTGGTCGACCCGGCGCTGGCGCGGCTGCGCGAGGCCGGCGCCGAGGTGCGCTTCAACCGCCGCCTGCGCCGCATCGAATTCGCCGGCAGCCGGGCCGCGCGGCTCGACTTCGGCGACGCGGCGGTGGCGCTCGGCGAGGCGGACCGCCTGGTCCTCGCCGTGCCGCCGGTCGCCGCCGCCGAGCTGCTACCCGGGCTCGAGGCGCCCGACGAGATGCGGCCCATCGTCAACGCCCATATCCGCCTGCCGGAGCCGCCGCGCCTGCCGCCCGGCATGAGCGCCGAGCTGCCGCTGCTCGGCCTCGTGGGCGGGCTCGGGCAATGGCTGGTGCTGCGCGGCGCGGTCGCCAGCCTGACCGTCAGTGCGGCGGCGGAGATCGTCGACCGGCCGGCCGAGTCGCTGGCCGCGCGCTTCTGGGCCGAGACCGCGCAGGCCCTGGGGCTCGATCCGGCGCCGATGCCGCCGGTTCGCGTGGTCAAGGAGCGGCGCGCCACCTTCGCCCAAACTCCGGCCGCGCTGCGCCGCCGGCCGCCGGCCCGCACCGCCTGGGACAACCTCGCCCTGGCCGGCGACTGGACCGATACCGGCTATCCGGCGACGATCGAGAGCGCCGTGCGCTCGGGCCGGACCGCGGCGCGGCTTGTCACAGGATTATGACGGATTTGTATAGCTGCCGTGCAGTCGCCCGGGTTGCGCGACGCGGGTCGGCCCTCTATCAATGAGCCATTCTGTAACAATGCTTCGGTTTCGCGAAAAATGAGCGATTCCAACCGATTCCAACGGGCGACGCGCGCGCCGGCTGACGTGCACGGCGGCTGCGCGCCGCGCCTGGACCTGCCCGGGTCGGGGCCCGAGCCGCTGCCCGAGGCCGCGCCGCCCGACGCCGAGCTCGAGCGTCTCGTGACCCAGGCGCGCGAGGCGCTCAAGGGCGTGCAGCAGGCCGACGGGCACTGGGTCTTCGAGTTCGAGGCCGACGCCACCATCCCGGCCGAGTACATCCTGCTGCAGCACTTCCTGGGCGAAGCCGACGGCGCGCTCGAGGCGAAGATCGCCAAGTACCTGCGCAGCATCCAGTCGTCGGACGGCGGCTGGCCGCTGTTCCACGACGGCGAGATGGACCTCAGCGCGACGGTCAAGGCGTACTTCGCGCTCAAACTCGTCGGCGACGACCCGGCGGCGCCGCACATGGCGCGCGCCCGCGCCGCGATCTTGGCGCGCGGCGGCGCGGCGCAGGTCAACGTCTTCACGCGCATCGCCCTGGCCTTGTTCGGCCAGGTGCCGTGGCACGCGGTGCCCGAGATGCCGGTGGAGATCATGCTGCTGCCGCGCTGGTTTCCGTTCCACCTGGCCAAGGTGTCGTACTGGTCGCGCACCGTCATCGTGCCGCTGCTCATCCTGATGGCGCTCAAGCCGCGCGCGCGCAATCCGCGCGGCACGCGCATCGACGAGCTGTTTGAGCGCGAACCGGAGAGCGAGCGCTATCCGATGAACGCGACCGGCGACGCGCTGGGCGCGTTCTTCGCCGGCCTCGACAAGGTGCTGCGCGCCGCCGGCAAGCGTTTCCCGCGCGGCAGCCGCCAGCGCGCCATTCAGAAGGCCGTCGACTTCATCACGCCGCGGCTCAACGGCGAGGACGGGCTGGGCGGGATCTTCCCGGCCATGGCCAACGCGGTCATGGCCTTCGAGGCGCTCGGCTACGCGCGCGATCATCCGCACTTCGTCACGGCGCGCCGCGCGGTCGACAAGCTGCTCTATCACCGCGATGCCGAGACCGCCTACTGTCAGCCCTGCCTGTCGCCGATCTGGGATACCTGCCTGGCGGCGCACGCCCTGCTGGAGGCCGGCGAGGACCCCGACGGCCCTGCGCTGCAGGCCGCCACCGACTGGCTGCTGGAGCGGGAGATCGACGAGGTCGCCGGCGACTGGACCTGGCGCCGGCCGGGGCTGGCGCCCGGCGGCTGGGCCTTCCAGTACCGCAACGACTACTATCCCGATGTCGACGACACGGCGGTCGTCGTCATGGCGCTGGACCGCGCCGGCGACCCGCGCGCCCGGCCCGCGATCGAGCGCGCCACCGACTGGATTCTCGGCATGCAGAGCAGCAACGGCGGCTGGGGCGCGTTCGATGCCGAGAACGAGTACTACTACCTCAACTCGATCCCCTTCGCCGACCACGGCGCCCTCCTGGACCCGCCGACCGTCGACGTGACCGCGCGCTGCCTGTCGATGCTGGCGCAGCTCGGCTATCCGCGCCGGCACGCCGCGGTGCGCCGCGGGCTCGGCTTCCTGCGCCGCGAGCAGGAGGAGGACGGATCCTGGTACGGGCGCTGGGGCGTCAACTACGTCTACGGCACCTGGTCGGCGCTTGGCGCCTTCAACGCCTGCGGCGAGGACCTTTCCGCGCCGCACATCCGCAAGGCGGTTGCCTGGCTCGAATCGCGGCAGCGCGCCGACGGCGGCTGGGGCGAGGACTGCGCCACCTACTGGCCCGAGCGCCGTAGCGTGGCCAAGGCCACGACGCCATCGCAGACCGCCTGGGCGCTGCTCGGCCTGATGGCGGCCGGCGAGGTCGACAATCCGGCGGTGCGCCGCGGCATCGCCTATCTGCAGCGCACGCCGCGCGACGGCGCCAAGTGGCGCGAGCGCTATTACACCGGCATCGGCTTCCCGCGCGTCTTCTATCTGGCCTATCACGGCTACAGCGCCTACTTCCCGCTCTGGGCCGTGGCGCGCTATCGCAACCTCAAGCGCAGCAACGAGCGAAGCGTGACCTACGGTATGTGATGCCGGCGCGCGGGCGCCGCGTCTCCAGCGTCACTCCCGAGCCAGCGTCAGTCCCAAGATTGCCCGACCCGCAGCAGCCCCGGCCCAAAGCAAACCTGGATCCGCCGCCGGCATGAAACCTCTCGGCATCGTCACCGGACTCGCGGCCGAGGCCGCCATCGTCGAGCAGGCCGCGCTGCAGCTCGGCCAGCCGCGGCCGCGGCTGGCCGCCGCCGGCGCCGACATGCGCCGCGCCCAAGCCGCCGCCGAGCGCCTGCTGCGTCAGGGCGCGCGCCGGTTGATCAGCTTCGGCCTGTGCGGCGGGCTCGATCCGACGCTGCGGCCCGGCGACCTGGTGCTGGCCGAGGAGGTCGTGTTCGCCGACGGCCGACGCCTGGCCTGCGACGCCGCCGGACGCACGGCCCTGGCCGAGCGGCTCGCCGCGGCCGGGATCCCCAGCGTCGGCGGCCGCCTGCTCGC
>Ga0102952_1000668_pt1 | contig 12248 bp, 8 predicted proteins | sample SalPon2A_C_D1_MG_FD_78506 | JGI IMG/M metagenome (GOLD analysis project Ga0102952, IMG submission 78506) | Soil microbial communities from South San Francisco under conditions of wetland restoration - Salt Pond MetaG R2A_C_D1_MG | ecosystem: Environmental > Terrestrial > Soil > Wetlands | place... | reverse complement strand
TAAAACGACCCCAAGTCATGAAAGCCATCGCAACCCTAGTTTTTGTTCTTCTGATCGGATTCACAGCCCAGGCCAAAGAAGGCCGTGTAGTTTCTTTCGAAACCGGAATTGTAACCGCTGTAAAGCCTGTCCAGGTTGCCAAAGAAAATGAAGTGGCCCGCCTGTATCGTTCTAAAACTTCCCTGGTAAAAAAGGAACTGACCTTCACAACCAAAAACAACCGGGCTAAACTTGCCTGATACCATTGAACACCAGTTCACCAGGATTTTCCATATGCCTGGTATTAGTTGGATTTCCTGCTTGCCAGCAGGATCCCGGTAGACCAACCGATCTCAGTCAATACAAAATCATCCCGTGACCGAAGCTCCCGTATCAGGCCGGCAACGCGCGATGCATGTCCCTCAGGCCAATTGCTTTGCTCCAGCAGGTCGTCAATAAGGTACAGGCCTCCTGCCCGTATGAGGGAAAGCAAAGAACCCAGGTGGCTGTATTTCCCGGGCCAGGCATCGGCAAAGACCAGGTCGAAACCTTCTCCTTGGTATCGCTGAATCCAGTGCGCAGCATCTTCGCATAGCAGGCTGATCCTTTTATCCTTGCCAAAGAAGTGCCGTGCCACGGCCATGGCCCCCGGATCATTGTCGATGCTCACTAAGGTGGCATTTTTATCCATGCCATCAGCCAGCCAGGCCAGGGCATGACCGGTTCCGGTACCGAGTTCGAGGAACCTGCCCCCGGGCCTGGATACGGCCAGGGTCCGCAACAAGCTACCAACCCTGCGGTCTGAAGCCATGCTAAACCCGGTAGCCCGGGTTCTTGCTTCTATTTCCTCGAGGCATGGCGGGAATTTGGATGGATTCCAATTATCCATAATCAACTCTTATTATTTCGAGCCCAAGATCTGTGACTTTCGCTGCCTTTTATCCTTAAAAATGCGGGGATTACGATGCCCAATGGGGTCAGATGGGAGTCCGAATGCGTTGCTGATAGTCTATTTGACCCCTCCGGTATCCGATCACCGACCCTTAAAACCGACGAGCGGAAAATTGGTTTGTGAACATTCACCGATGATTTTTCACCGCTCAACGGGATTTCTCCCACATACCGAAAAATGGGGGTTGTTCGACGAATGACATGGTGGGGAAATCGGGCTGGGGCCGTTTTAATTATATAAAACGACCCCAAGTCATGAAAGCCATCGCAACCCTAGTTTTTGTTCTTCTGATCGGATTCACAGCCCAGGCCAAAGAAGGCCGTGTAGTTTCTTTCGAAACTGGAATTGTAACCGCTGTAAAGCCTGTCCAGGTTGCCAATGAAAAGGAAGTGGCCCGCCTGTATCGTTCCAAAACCTCCCTGGTAAAAAAGGAACTTGCCTTCACAACCAAAAACAACCGGGCTAAACTGGCCTGATCGAGGCAGCGATAGCGGGGAATATAGTTTCCGTAGCGGCTTCAAATAAAAATACCCTGTCTGCAGCCTCAATGTGATACGCGTGAGTACCTTCCCCGACAAATGCATTTCCTTTGAATAACCAGCCCGAAATATGGGGCTGCTCATGCTCAGCACTGCCGGTGAACGACTGCAGGGATCGATTAAGTGTATCCGCCGGTAATTTCTTTCACCGACCATATCGGACCGTTTGTCCAATTCTGCGTCAACGGCCGAAAAATAAGGTGCTTTAAGCGAATATCTTCCCTTATCGATTGGCCTGCGATTTCCTTTACGGTGAAATTAAGATCATCATGAAAGCCCTGTTGACGTTTACTCTTGTTTTGATAATTGGCCTTTCGGCCATGGCACAGGAAGCCAAGGCCCCGGTTCTTAAACCCGGGACCCCCGAGGTGGCGGCAATCCATCCTGACACCCTCAAATCAGTACTTTCCCGGGGGGAGGGCGGGGAGGCCATTGCCCGGCTTTACCGCTTCAAGAACTACAGGGTACTGAAGGAATTGAAATTCACCACCAAGATCAGCAAGGCCAAGCTCGCCTGATGTCCCTCCGGGCTGGCTAGTCGTACATTCCAGGTTGCCGGATCCGGTAGCCCGTCTTTTCTTTTTCCGCTTCAACTTGTTTTCGAACATCCGCCAACAATGCCTTTGCATCGTAAATAATGCCATCTTTGATGGTGTATTTCACGCCGCCTACCCGTACCACTTTATTATCTGCTGTCAGGCGAATGGCCCCGGTCCCGTACAATACCTTCAGGTTTTTGAGCGGATTTTCCTCCACAATGACAAAATCTGCATATTTACCCACTTCCACGGATCCGAGCTCATCGGCTACACCCAATGCTTCGGCACCGTTCAGGGTAGCCGCGCGTATAACTTCCAGGGGATGGAAACCTGCTTCCCTAAGCAATTCCAGCTCCCGAATGTAGGCAAAGCCGTAGAGTTGGAAGATGAATCCGGAATCCGAACCTGCGGTCACCCGGCCCCCGCGGTTCTTGTATTCGTTTACAAAGGTCATCCATAAGCGATAATTCTCTTTCCAGGCTACTTCCTGTTCCGTGCCCCAGTCGTGCCAGTACGATCCGTGTGAAACCATGCTGGGCTGGTAAAAATCCCAGAGGGAGGGCAGGGTATAGGTTTCATGCCACTCGGCCCGGCGGGCCCGCTGCAGATCGCGGCTGGCTTCGTAAATATTGAAGGTGGGGTCGATGGTGAAATCAAGGGCGAGTAACTCATCCATCACCGCATTCCAATGTTCCGAATACGGTTTGGCGGCTTGTTTCCACAATTTTCCCGCCTCTTCGAACCGGTGTTGTTCGTCCTGGTAGTTATAGTCGGCTGGGTAATCCTGTACCTGCCGGTCCTCAAACAGGGCTTCTGGCAGGCCGTACCAATGCTCCATGGACGTGAGTCCTGCCCGGGCCGAATTGAGCACATTCCACCGTGCTACACTGAGCTGTGCATGGTGGCATGCCGACCGCAGGCCTAGTTTGCGGTTTTCGTCCAGGGCGGCCGTCATAATATCTGGAGGTGCCCCGAAAAATTTGATTCCGTCGGCCCCTTTGGCGGCGTTGGCCCGAACCCATTCCCGCGCCTGTTCCGGGGTTGTAATGGGAACCCCGTGGAGCGGGTCAAAGGTATCGCTGGATTCGCCAAAGCGGGTATAGGCGAAGATCCTGGGGGCAATTATCTCGTTGCTGGCGCTTTTCCTTTTAAGGTCCATGGCAAAATCCACCCCCCTCCCGCTGGGTTCACGGATGGTGGTGATCCCGTGCCCCATCCAAAGTTTAAACACATAATCCGGATCCGCGCCCTGGGCTTCCCCCCCGATATGGCCATGCATGTCAATGAATCCGGGCAGGAGATACATGCCGCTGGCATCCAGCTCCCGTCCTCCTTCCTTAAGGGCAGGGCGTTTGTCTCGTTCAATCGGCACTCCCGGGTATCCCACCACTTCCACCGCCCGGATGCGGTTCTTTTCCACTACGATATCCACCGGGCCCATGGGTGGGGCCCCGTTCCCGTTGATCAGGGTGACTCCCCGAATGATCAGCTGGGGAAATGGGCCTTCCCCCATTTGACCTGCCATAAATGCCGGTATTAGGAGGAGTGCCAGGAAGCTGTGGGCGATCAATCGGTTCATAGGCTAATTTTTTTGAGGTACGGTTATATGCTGGCCAAGGAACAGGGCGTTCAGGAAAAGACGATTGGTACCATACCAGGCCCCTCTGAAATTCGGGTCATCTGCGAACAGCACCACCCTGCCCGCCCCCAGGGGACTTACGAGCAGGGAAGCCGAGGGCTTCAGGTATTCTTCCAGGTTCTCCGGAGTGATAAATCCGTCAATATGGGGGTCTTTGGCATACTTGGCAACCGTGGAATAGGCATTTTTACTGGGAGCCAGCCATACTTCATTATTCTTGTATACGGGAATGTCTGTATCCTGGTACCCGAAGGCCAGAGGGTGCGTCCTGTCCAGATCGGCCCTTACGATAAGCCCGCCGATGTATGTTTTGCCCAGGTTTTCATCTGCTTCTGCATAGGGTTTACGCTCCACGGTGGCGAGGGAGTCCTTTTCCGGGGCGGTAAGTTTTTCACTGACCAACTTTTGTTCGATGGCCCATTTACTGCCGGTTCCGATGGTAATGAGCGTGTTTCCCTTTTTAACCCAATCCGCAATGCGGTCTACTTGCTTTTGTTGGAAGTGGTACTCGCCGGAAACGATCACAAGCACGGAATACTTGTCCAGGGATATTCCGTCGAAATTACGCAGCGGGAGCTTGCTTATGGGCATATCCACGCGGGTGTCGAGCAAATGCCAGATCTCACCTGCTTCATAGGCCCTTACGCCGTGTCCGATTAGCAAGGCCGCCTCGGGAGATTTTAATGGTTTGATGTATTCGCTTCCAAGGTCTACCCCTTTAAGGGACCAACCCGAAGTGATGGCGTACACCGGCACTTTCCATTTGGCCCTGGCCTCACTAAGGATGGAAAGGACTTCCCCGGGGCTTTTCTTTTGAAGTTTTACGGGGATTACCAGGGCTCCGTAATGAAAGTCTTGTTCCCCGGCAGTGGTGACGGATGTAAAGGGTTTAAACGCTGAAGAGGCCACCAGGCCAGCCTTCTGGATGGCGTGGAGGAAGGCGGGGGCATTGTAATCATCCCAGTCTGCCACATAAGCGTAATCTGATTGCTGCAAATCGGGCAGTGAAATGAGCCCTTCCGTACTTTGCAAAGGCTCGCCCCGGGGGGCATTGCCGGCCGCCCGATACTTCATATTGTAAAAATTGGCAACAGACCAGGCCGAGGCATCGTAAAAAACGCTGTCCCTGTATTGATCGTAGGTCTCGAACATGGTCTGTACCATGCGGTATTGCGGTTGATCGGTTGGCACCTCATATTCGTTTTCCCCGGCCTGATAGACTTTGATCCGGTGCCTCAGGAGGAGGTCGATAAAGGCCTTCACCCTGTTTTTGTCGTAAGGGTCGCCAAATACATAGCCCTTCACCTTGCTTTTTCGTGCCCGGTCTATAGCGCTGTTGAAGAAGTCCTTTTGATACCGGTACAGGTAGTCTTTATTCTCGACAGCGGCTTTTACCGTGGCGATACCCGATGTAAACTGGTTACGGATGGTAAAGGGAAAAGTGATTTCCCCGAATGCGGTCTTTTGTACATGGCCCCGGCTGCTGGCCTGCTCAAACAACAGGCCCAGCCCGCCTTCCAGGTCGGGATAGGAAGAGCCATAGCCCGGATAGGTGCCATCGAAGACTTCCTTCGTAAAATAAAGGGATCCAAGGCTATCAAGGGCTTTGGAAAAATATTTCCCGAAGAGTTCGTTCAGGTAGCCGTAATTTTCTTTTGGCATGATAGGGTTCAGGGACCCGTTGATTTTCATGGGTTCAAAAAAATAAGTGCCCTGGGTCCCCATTTCATGGAAATCTGTTACCACATTGGGATACCATTGATGGTACCATCTGAGCTTGCCCTGGCTTTCCGGGTTTACGGCCAGCAACCAGTCCCGGTTGAGGTCGAACCAGTAATGGTTGGTACGCCCCCCGGGCCAGTATTCATTGTGTTCGGCGTCCTGGGGGTCGCTTACCGGCGGGTCACCCAGATACGAATTGGCCCATTGGGTGTGCCGGTCCCTTCCGTCCGGGTTGATGGCGGGGTCAATAAACAGTACGGCATGACGGAGGTAATTCCGGATTTCCGGATTTTCTGAAGCGGCAAATGTATACGCCGTAAGGAGGGCTGCTTCGGAACTGGAAGGCTCATTACCGTGGACGTTGTAAGCCAGGTTGATAAAAACCGGCAGGTCGTCCGCCACTGCCTGTACCTGTCCGGGCTCGGTAAAGGCCAGGTGCCTTTGCCTCAGATCCTCCAGCCTTGCCATGTTTTCCGGGCTGCTGATAGTAAGGATGACCAGCTTGCGCCCCTCATGGGTCTGGCCGTATTCCTCTATATTTGCCCGGTCCGACAAATCGGCCAGGCGCCGGAGGTATTCCACTATCTGGTCATGCCTGGTATGTTTTTCCCCTATGGCATAGCCGAGAAACGCCTCCGGTGTGGGGATTTCTGATTTAAAAGGTTCAAAGTTTTTGAAATAGTAATCCTGTGCTATCAGGGCCGAACCGTACAGGCAGGCGAGCAGCATTAGGTATTTTCGCATTTGGACGGTAAAATTTTCAGGTTAATTTCCCCTAAATATAGGGATAATATCAAGAGGAGGAAGCTGCAGGGAAAAGCGGGCGGGGATCAGGCCACCGGATGAAATTTCTCATGATCAATTTCCTTGAATTTCACCACATAGTTGGTCCCTTTTTTCGACAGGTCCCTCACAATGGATCCCTTCAGTTGGCGGGTAAGGTTATGGATGAGTTTCAGACCAAGGGATTTGGAATTCCTGAAATTCAGTTTCTCCGGGAATCCGGGGCCGTTATCACCAATACTGAGGATATATTCCTCTTCTCCGGCCTTTCTCAGGGCGATATAAATTTCGCCGTAGGCATCGTCCTTGATCCCGTATTTCAGGGCGTTGGTGATAGCCTCGTTGATAAGGAGGCCCAGGGGGATCGCTGTATCGATGCCCAGTTCTATTTCGGGGATGTCCACTTTCAGGTTAATATTGTTCTGGCTTCCCTTTACCGAACGGACGAGGTATTCTCCCAATTCCTGTACGTACGACTTATATTCAACCTTGGAAATATCGTCCCTCATATATAGCATTTCATGGACCATAGCCATGGATATCACCCTGTTCTGGCTGCTTTTGATGAGGGTTTTGATCTCCTCATTCTCAATGCTACGGGCCTGCAGGCTCAAGAGGCTGGAAACGGTCTGCAGGTTGTTCTTCACGCGGTGGTGTACCTCCTTCAGTAAGGTTTCCTTTTCGTTTATCTGCTCCTCGAGTTCCATTTTGGTTTTATACAGGTTGTGATGGGCCTTCAGCAAGTTCTTACCCAGTACGCCTCCCAGGAGGTATACCGAGAACAGGATACTCAGGAAGGAAAACAAGTCCCGGGACGCTTCCGGGACCACATTCCTGCTTATGGAATAGTCCGAAACCCCCTGCAAATAAATCAGCACGACCAGCAGGCTGCTGATATAAAGATAAATTTTGCCATACCGCCTGGTGGAGACATAGCCGGCAAAGACCACGATGGCCAGTACAAAGATAAAAGGGCTGTTGATACCACCTGTAAACAGGGTGATCAGCAGGGAAGAGGCCAGGCCAATAATGGAAATGATGTTGTAGGTGAGGATGAGGTTGTTATGTAACCGGTACATCCAGCTGTTCAGCATGTTCAGGATACCAAACCCAAGAAAAACATAGGGCACCAACACCCTGATATCCAGAAGCCAGAGGCAAATGGCCCCCAGGAGCAGGGAAAAGAGGGATGCGTAGTAGCTGACCCTGAGGGTTAACCGGACACTATCCTTTTGTCTATCCTGGTCTAACCATGTTTTTAACATATGGGAATTTTTAAGGTCCTGCCCCTGCCTGCCAACCCCCGGCCTTTGCAGCTGTATTGCTTTACCGGGAGTGCCAATGCACTATGTAAAGCTAATTATGTTTTGGCATATATTCAAAATCGGATCGAAGGATATTTAACAGTCACCGTGCGATCGGTGGGAAGGCCAGCATACACCGAGATCGAATAGCAAGAAGATCCAGGGGGGATCAAAGCCGGTTTTGCCGGGGTTCAGCCGCCAGCGGTAGTGGCCCAAAAAAAACGGCAACCCCAGGGCTGCCGTTATACGAGTTTTGGCGCAGGCGGGTCAATCCTCCACCAGCACCCATTCCCCCTGTTCCAGCAGGGGCTCGGCCTGTTTGTACTTCAGGGTCTTATTCTCACCAGACATCACATTCTTGATGGTTACCCGCTCGTTGCGGCCAATTTTCGGCTTTTCTCGTACAATCGTTTCCGTAACCTGCGGGCGTTGTCCCTGCCGTTGTCCGGCGGATCGGTTCCGGGCTGCCAACTCGTCGCTGTTGGGGATTTCTTCCTTGGAAGTCTGCAATTTTTCTTTTGGGCGTCTTACCTGTCGGGCTTCCTGAATATCTCCTGTGTTTGCGGAAGGCAACTCCCCCTTGAACAGGAACGACACCACATCTTTGTTGACCTTTTCGATCATGGCTTTAAAGAGTTCAAAGGCTTCAAACTTATAGATCAGCAAGGGGTCTTTTTGCTCGTGTACGGCCAGTTGTACCGATTGCTTTAATTCGTCCATCTTCCTCAGGTGGGTCTTCCAGGCATCGTCAATAATGGCCAGGGTGATGTTCTTTTCAAAATCGGTGATCAGTTGCTTCCCCTGGGATTCATAGGCATCCTTCAGGTTGGTCACCACATTCAGGGTTTTAATCCCGTCGGTAAAGGGCACCACGATGCGCTCAAAGGAATTAGAGCTATCCTCGTAGACTTTCCGGATCACCGGATAGGCGGAAGCCATGCTTCGTTCTATCTTATTGCGGTAAGTTTCGTTGGCTTCCTCATAAATGCGCAGTGCAAGGGCCTGGAAATCCATTTTCGCGAACTCTTCCTCCGAGACCGGGGAGGTAATGGAAAAATACTTGATTAGTTCGAATTCAAAATTCTTATAATCGCTGGCCGCCTTGTTGGTTTCTGCCAGCAATTCGCAGGTATCGTAGATCATGTTCGCGATATCCATTTTCAGGCGATCTCCCTGCAGGGCGTGCCGCCTGCGCTTATAGACCACCTCCCGCTGTGCATTCATAACATCGTCGTATTCGAGGAGGCGTTTCCGGATCCCGAAGTTGTTTTCCTCCACTTTTTTCTGGGCCCTTTCAATGGATTTGGTCATCATGGAATGCTGGATGACTTCGCCTTCTTCCAATCCCATCCGGTCCATCATTTTGGCTACCCGTTCCGAACCAAAAAGGCGCATAAGGTTGTCCTCCAGCGATACATAGAACTGGGAACTTCCCGGGTCACCCTGTCGGCCAGACCGGCCTCGCAGCTGGCGGTCTACCCGGCGGGAGTCGTGTCTTTCCGTGCCCACAATGGCCAGGCCGCCTGCCTCCCGTACTTCCGGGCTTAGCTTGATATCGGTACCCCTACCCGCCATGTTGGTGGCAATGGTGACAATACCCGATTTCCCGGCTTCGGCTACGATTTCAGCTTCCTTTTTGTGGAGTTTGGCGTTGAGCACGTTGTGAGGAATCTTCCTGATGCTGAGCATCCTGGAAAGGAGCTCGGAGATTTCTACCGAAGTGGTACCAATAAGGACGGGTCGCCCTTTTTCCGCAAGGGCCGTCACTTGTTCTATGATTGCGTTGTATTTCTCCCGTTTGGTCTTGTAGATCAGATCGTTCCGGTCATCCCTGGCAATGGGCCTGTTGGTGGGGATTTCCATCACGTCAAGCTTGTATATCTCCCAGAATTCACCTGCTTCCGTAATGGCGGTCCCGGTCATCCCGGCCAGCTTTTTGTACATGCGGAAGTAGTTTTGAAGGGTGATGGTGGCAAAGGTCTGGGTCATGGCCTCGATCTTCACATTTTCCTTGGCTTCTATGGCCTGGTGAAGCCCGTCCGAGTAACGCCGTCCTTCCATGATCCGGCCGGTCTGCTCGTCCACGATCATCACTTTATTCTCTATCACCACGTATTCCACATCCTTCTCAAAAAGTGTATAAGCCTTGAGAAGCTGGCTCATGGTATGGATCCGCTCGCTTTTCACGGCGAAATCCTTGAAGAGTTCTTCCTTGAGGGCGGCTTCTTCCTCAATATCCAGCTCCTGGCTTTCGATACGGGCGATCTCACTGCCAATGTCGGGCATTACAAAGAAGTCTTTGGCCTGGTCGCCTGAGATATAGTCTATCCCCTTATCCGTAAGCTCTATCTGGTTGTTTTTTTCGTCAATGACAAACAACAATTCGGCATCCACCTTGGGCATTTCCCGGTTGTTGTCCTGCATATAGTGGTTCTCCGTTTTCTGGAGCAACTGTTTCGTTCCTTCCTCGCTGAGGTATTTGATCAGGGCTTTATTCTTGGGGAGGCCCCTGTGGGCCCTAAGGAGGAGGAACCCCCCTTCTTTGGTATCGCCTTCGGCTATGAGTTTTTTAGACTCGGCCAGGACTCCTGTGAGGTATTGCCTTTGTTTCTGAACGATGTCTGCGACTTTGGGGCGCAATTCGTTGAATTCATGGCGGTCACCCTCCGGTACGGGCCCTGAGATGATCAACGGGGTACGGGCATCATCGATAAGTACGGAATCCACCTCATCCACGATCGCATAATGGTGGGGCCGCTGCACCAGATCGGAAGGCGTATGGGCCATATTGTCCCTCAGGTAATCGAAGCCGAATTCATTATTGGTACCGTAGGTGATGTCTGCATGGTATGCAGCCCGGCGGCCATCCGAATTTGGCTGGTGGATGTCTATACAATCCACGGAAAGGCCGTGGAATTCAAATATTGGTCCCATCCATGCACTATCCCTTTTGGCCAGGTAATCGTTCACCGTCACCAGGTGTGACCCTTTCCCGGTCAGGGCGTTGAGGTAAAGGGGCAGGGTAGCCACCAGGGTTTTTCCCTCCCCGGTTTGCATTTCCGCGATTTTGCCCTGGTGGAGGGCAATACCTCCAATAAGTTGTACATCGTAATGGACCATATCCCAGGTGACCTCTTTCCCGGCTGCATCCCAGGAATTTTGCCAAATCGCCTGATCCCCATCCAGGGTTACATATTCCTTGATCCCGGAGAGATGGCGGTCGAATTCCGTAGCAGTGACTTTCAGGGTTTCATTTTCCACAAATCGCCTGGCGGTCTCCTTCACCACGGCAAAAGCTTCGGGCAGGATGTCATTCAGCGTGTCCTGCCCGGTTTTGTAAACATCTTCCTCCAGCTTGTCGATCTCCGAATAGAACTCTTCATTTTTATCGATATCCTGAGAATTCTTTGCTTCTTCCTGCAAAGCCTGTATCTGCTCGTTCAGTTCGCGGCAATTCTCTTCAATCTGCTTTTTAAAACCCAGGGTTTTCTGCCGTAATTCATCATGGCTGAGCTGTTGCAACTCTGGTTCAAAGGATTTAATGGCCTCAACCAGGGGCTGCAAAGCCTTGACGTCCTTCTTGGCCTTATCTCCAATGAAGATTTTGATAACGGAATTTAAAATGCTCATATGCTTTGTACAATTAAATGCAGTTTACGTCCGCTAAAGATGGATTATCCGGGACCCCGGACTTGTTTGGAAGCCTTCTTTGCGGAACGCTTTGCCTCTTGCCATGCAAAAGGTATTCCAGATTGGTAAAATCGGCTAAAACCCTCTACGGGCTGTCAAAATTACATAAAAAAAAAGCCTCGAATGAGACTTTTCTGTTGTAATTCCGTTAATACGTTTAATATTCATCCTCATTCCAGAGGTAATCTTCTTCAGTTGGATAGTCTGGCCATATCTCTTCAATGGACTCATAGATTTCACCGCCTTCTTCTTCCATAGACTGCAAGTTCTCCACGACTTCCAAGGGCGCTCCGGTCCTGATGGCATAATCTATTAATTCATCCTTGGTTGCGGGCCATGGGGCATCACTCAAATAAGAAGCCAATTCTAATGTCCAATACATGGTAAAAGTGTATTTTAAAATTTTTGCAAAAATAGATTTTAAAGCCAAATGGCAAAGTAAAATCCCGAATATTTACTATATAATAATATAAATTTTCGGAATTGGTAAATTGATAACGAATAATTAATAAAATTATTAGGAATTCTTGCCGGGAATCCATTTTATTTCATTGGCTCCGAGGTCGGCAGACAGCCGCCTGGCCAGGACAAAGAGGTAGTCTGAGAGGCGGTTCAGGTATACCAAAATCCGGTCATCGACGGGGCTGTGACCGCGCAGTTCGGAAATGAGGCGCTCGGCCCTCCGGCATACCGTCCTGGCAATATGGCAGTACGATACGGTAGGATGCCCCCCGGGGAGGATAAAATGGGTCATGGGCGCCAGGGTTTCCTCCAAGTTGTCAATGGCAACCTCCAGTGAGCGGATGTCGGCATCTTCCAGCACGGGCATGGCTTTGATCCCTTTTCTTTTGCCTTCCCCTTCGGGTTCGGGCTCCGCAGCCAGCAAGGCCCCCACAGTAAATAATTTCCGCTGAATGTCCAGCAGGAACAAGCGATGGATATCAGCCAGGTCCTGGTCGCGAACAAGCCCCAGCCAGGAGTTCAGCTCGTCCACCGTGCCATAGCTGTTGATGCGTATATGGTGTTTGGCTACCCGGGTGCCTCCCAGCAGGCCTGTTGAACCCTGGTCCCCTGTTTTAGTGTAAATTTTCATAGGAATGT
>Ga0102952_1000665_pt1 | contig 12307 bp, 12 predicted proteins | sample SalPon2A_C_D1_MG_FD_78506 | JGI IMG/M metagenome (GOLD analysis project Ga0102952, IMG submission 78506) | Soil microbial communities from South San Francisco under conditions of wetland restoration - Salt Pond MetaG R2A_C_D1_MG | ecosystem: Environmental > Terrestrial > Soil > Wetlands | place... | reverse complement strand
CGTGTCGTTCATGACGAGCATCGTAGCCGCCTTGGCCGCCGGGTTCAGGCGCGGTCACCCACACGAGATCCTGAAGCCCCAGCTGGGACTCGGCCTGTGCTACGCCACCCAGGAGGTGAGTTCCACTTCGGCCAGCGTCCTGAAGAACACCCAGAACTGGTTCGTGTCTCACCTAAACAACAAGGACGAACTGCGCGAGGTCGAGAAGTTCTACGACTTCGAGGACTTCACTGGAAGCCTCCGCCGGACGACCGACAAGGGATTCGTTCGGGTGAAGACCGACTCGAATACGTTCATCCACTCCTGGCTTTCCACCCCGGTTGATCGTCGAAATCGATCACGGTCTGCGCGGCAATGGGAAGTGTCAGGGCGAGCAGGGAAGCCAGGGTTGCGATGCGCATGGAAGTCTCCTCGGTTCGGTGGGATTGCGAGCGGCTCTCACCCTAGCACGGACTCGCAAGAGCGGGCGCGGACAGGCGTAGCCCGCGGAGGGGAGGGAGCCCGGTCTGGCCCAGTGCCAGTTTGCTGCCAGGAATGGCGGTGATTCAGGAGGCACGCCGGTCATTCCAGGGAGCGCTGCCAGAGGCCGACGTCGATCGACCTGCCGAACTTGGATCCGACTCGGCTTAGCAGCCCCGCGCGCCGGAAGCCCAGCGCCTCGTGCAGTCGAACGCTGGCGGGATTCGGCAAGGCGATGACGCCGAGCATCTCCCTGAATCCGAGCGCCCGGGCGGAGTCGATCAACATCGCGTAGAGCGCGCGTCCGATGCCCTTGCCGATCGCCTCCCGCGAGAGATAGATCGTCGACTCGACGGTGTGGGCGTACGCGACCCGTGGCCGGAACGATCCGAAGTAGGCGTAGCCGACGATGCGATCGGCGATCGTCGCGACGAGCCATTCGTGCCCGGCGAGCTTCTCGCGGATGCGCTCCGCCATCGCCTCCGGACTCACGACCTGGGTCTCGAACGTGACGATCGTGTCGCGTACGTACTCCGCGTAGATCGCCGCGATCTCCGTCGCGTCGTTCGGTGTCGCGCGTCGGATGATCACGCTGCCTCCTCGCTACCGCTGGTCGCGCCGGCGTCGAAGTGCGGCGGCCCGGCGATCGAGCGCCCGCTCTCGTCGGTCCGGCGGAGGGCCGCTGCCAGCAGCATGGCTTCCAAGTCCTCTACACGGAACGAACTTCTCCCGAGCACGGCGTTGTCTACCACAGCGTGTGCATCCGGGCACCCACGAGCACGCCAACGAGCAACGTGCCGGGAAAGGACAGTCAGCCCGGGGAGTCACGCCGCCCGCGCACATCCCCGGGATTCGCGGCGATTCCGCCTAACCTCGCGGCGCGTTCGCTGTAGGGGTGCGCGATCCCCCTTTTTTCCAGGAGTCCCCATGAGCTTCCCGCTGATCGCCCTGCTGGTCCTCTCGCAAGCGCCCGCCGATCGGGCGCCCTCTTTCGACACGGCCTTGGTCGCCCAACTGGACGAGGGGGTGCCCGCCTGGCTCGAGCAGTACGGCGAACCCGGCCTGGCACTGGTGCTGGTGGAGGACGGTCACGTGACCCACCATCGAGCCTACGGCCTCGCCGATCGCGCGAGCGGCCGGCAGGTGACCCCGGATACCGTGTTCCAGGTGGGCTCGATCTCCAAGACCTTCACCGCCTGGGCGGTGATGGAGCTCGTCGAGCAGGGGCGCGTGGAGCTCGACGCACCCGTCGACCGCTACCTGAAGCGCTGGCACCTGCCGGAGTCGGAGTACGACGCCGCCGGGGTCACGGTGCGACGCCTGCTCGAGCACACCGCCGGCATCTCCTTGCCGAGCGTCTCCGGCCACGACCTCGGCGAGCCCCTGCCGACGCTCGTCGAGGAGCTCGATCGATACGTGCGCATCGAGCACGAGCCCGGCGCGGGCCACGTTTACTCCGGCGGCGGCTACGCCCTGCTGCAGCTGTTGATCGAGGACGTGACCGGGGAGGACTTCGCCGAGCATCTGCAGGCGAAGGTCTTCGCGCCCCTGGGCATGAGCTCGACGCACTTCGGCTGGAGCGCAGCGCTCGCCGAGCGGGTCGCCACCCCCTACGGCGAGGGCGAGGAGGAACCGTACCCGCACCGCTGCTTCCCGGCGCTGGCCGCGGCCGGGGCCTACACCACGGTGCGCGACCTGGGGGCGTTCCTCGAAGCGCACTTCCTCGGACCGGAGGGCGCGAAGCCCGGCCGGGTAGTGCTCGCCGAGGACGTGCTCGAGTCGATGTGGGCGACCTCCCCGGCGTCACCGCGCTACGGGCTCGGCTACGAGGTCCCGCCGCCCGCGCCCACCTCGCGCGTGGTGATGCACTCGGGCTCCAACCGCGGCTGGAAGGCCGACTTCTTCGCGCTGCCCGACGACGGCCTGGGCATCGCCGTGGTGACGAACGTGGACGGGGGGCGCACCCGGCTCGAGGTGGTCAAGGCCTGGCGCGATGCCGTGGTGCAGCGCGGCGGCCACTAGTCCGCGACACTCACCCGCGCGGCCCGAACCGAATCGGCGGGTAGGATCGTGGCTTCCCGGGCCGTGCCTCGTTCGACCTCGGGATTCCCCGTGCCCCGGTTCACCCACTACTCGGAAGCGATCGAACCGCTGGCAGGAGAAGGTGGCGATTTGCGGACCAGCTGGGTGGTCTGCGCCGTTGGAACCTGCGGCCCCGGACTGGAGTCCCCGCCGGGACTCCTGGAGCTGCCCGCACCAAGGGAACGCGGAATGCAGAACCACGCCGCCATCTCCTTCCTCCTCGTCCTACCGCTCTCCTTCATCCCCGCGATTCGGCAGCAGAGCCCTGAGGTCGGACCCGAGGTCCTGGTCAGCGAAAACGACGGCGGAGCGCTCCGGGTGGAGCCCTCGGCGGCCATCCACGGCCAGAACGTCGTGGTCGCCTGGAACGACAGCTACGGCGGGGCTCGAACGAAGCGCCTGCCCGGAGTGTCGGTCGCCTGGACGATGTCGACCGATGGAGGAGGGTCGTTCCAGTTCGGCGGCTACCTTCCGAGGGGCGCGGACGAATCGCTCCTCCCGGGCGCGGACTCCTGGTCGATGGCGGACGGGTCGGGGAACTTCTACCTGCAGATCCTGTGCTGGGACGGCGATCCGCAGGAGATCCTGCTCTACCGCATGGACGAGTCCGACCCGGGGCAGTGGCATCCCCTGCCCTCGCCGATCGCGGTCTCGAAGGCGGAGCGGCCCGGCATCGACAAGCGCGCCATGCACGTGAGCGACTCGGGAGAAGTCGCGATCGCCTTCACGGTGTTGTCGAGTCCCAGTGCGATCTCCCTCGTGCGCTCCACCGACCGGGGCGAGCACTGGTCCGCGCCGATCGAGCTCTCCGGCTCCCACCCTGCGACGCGGACCGGCGTCAGCCTGACGCGCCACGGTGACCTGGTGATCGCCGCGTGGATGGAAGGAGCGCGGGAGGTCTGGTGGACGGAGTCGTTCGATAGTGGAGTGAACTTCGATCCCGCGCGCCGGCTCCACACGCTGGCGCGCCCCGTCGATCCGCCGGAGGGGTACGCGCTGGGAGTCGGCCCGGCGGCGGAGATCGCCAACGGGCCTTGGCTGGGAGCGGATTCCTCGGGGGGCGCCTACCTGACGATCGCCGAGGGGACGGAGCAGGGCGGTACGCGGATACTTCTGTTTCACCGGTCGGCAGGCGCGCCGGAATGGACTTCGCCGACGGTAGTCGGCAAAAGCCCGGACTCCGCCTCGAAGGTCTTCCCCTCCCTGGCCGTCACGGACCTCGGGCCCGCCGTCCTCTACTACGATCGCCGCGGGGACCCGCAGGGCGCGAACACGGACACCTATCTTTCGGTGACGACGGCGAACGGAGCGTGGGAGGACGTGCGGCTGAGCGAGCGGAGCACCAACTGGCTCGAGGCTCCGGGAGATCCCGAGCACGCGATGATCCAGCGCAACCTGGGGGACTACATCACGCTCGCGAACGACGGGAACACTCTCCTTGCTGCTTGGGCGGATGCCCGGGAAGGGCCGTCGAGGATCTACTGCCGGATAGTCCGGTTGCGCGGGGAACTCGGCCGCTGAAGGTGCGGTTCAACCGAACCGTTTCCGGTGGCGGGGGCGATTCCAAGGCCCTCGATCCCCGGCAAGTCCAACGGCCGATGGGCTCCCGACCGGCGGGAACGGGCCGCAGGCTCCGGCGAGGGTCGAACGGCCCTCCCACCCCGGGTAGGCTCGGCGCCATCGACCCACCCCGGACGGGGCCCCTTTCGGCGGTCCGCGTGTGACTCGCGCCCCGCCCGGGGGCTACCGAGCCCGAAGGTCCCTAATATCTCACCGCCGGCCGGGAGCGACGGTCTCCCCACCTTCCCGGTCCGTCGCCCCGGTCGTCACGGCAGGGTCGATGGTCGGCGGCCGCCGGATCCGCTCTCCTCGACGCACCCCAACGCATGTGCCGCCCCCGCTCCCCGAGACGCCTCCTCCTTGCGGCCCTGCTGGCCCTGCTCGCCGGGGGCTGCGCAGAGCCGCCCGACCTCGTCGTCTACTGCTCGCTCGACCAGGAGTTCGCCGAGCCGCTGATCCAGCGCTTCGCGAAGGAGTCCGGGCTCGACGTGCACGCGGAGTTCGACGTCGAGGCGGCCAAGACGGTCGGGCTCGTGGCCCGCATCCGCGAGGAGAGTTCGAACCCGCGCTGTGACGTGTTCTGGAACAACGAGGTCGCGCACACGGCGGCGCTGGCGAACGACGGGCTGCTGGAGGCGTACGACTCGCCGAGCGCGCGCGACCTGCCGGCCCGCTTCCGCGACCCCGAGCGGCGCTGGAACGGCTTCGCGGCGCGGGCGCACATCCTGATCGTCAACACCGAGCGCGCCGACCCGGCCGCGATCCAAAGCATGTGGGACTTCGTCGATCCCCGCTGGCACGGCAAGGTCATCATGGCCAAGCCGCTGACCGGCACGACGCTGACGCACATGGCGGCCCTGTACCTGGTGCTCGGCGAGGCCAAGGCCGACGAGTACGTCCAGCGCATCCACGACCTCTCGAAGACCGGCGCCGTCGATCTGACGAACGGCAACGCCGCGGTCGCGCGGCTGGTCGGCGACGGCAAGCTCGCGTTCGGCTGGACCGACACCGACGACTTCGCGGTGGCCGTGGAGCGGGGCGCCCCGGTCACCGCCGTGTACCCCGACAAGGACGGCTGCGGCACGCTGCTGCTGCCCAATTCGATCGCCATCCTGAAGGGCGCGCCACACCTCCAGGCGGCGCAGCGCTTCGTCGACTGGGTCCTGCGGCCGGAGATCGAGCGGGAGCTCGCCTTCTCGCGTTCGGCGCAGATCCCGGTGCGCGACTCGGTGCCGCGGCCGGACTCGATGGTCGCGGCGAGCGAGATCAAGGCCATGGACATCGACTTCCTGCAGCTCGGCGCCGAGCTCGAGCACCGCGCCGCGGCACTCAAGGAACTCTTCCTCGACTGATGGGCGACGGAGCGACGGCCCCTTGAACCGCACGCTGGTCCTCACCTGCGCCGCCCTGCTCGCCCTGGCCGGGCTCGCGCCGATCGTGTGCATGCTGGGGCGCCTCGAGAGCGGCGACCTGTTCGCCGCGCTCGACGCCCGCACGCTCACGCTGCTCGGGCGCACGACCTGGATCGGCGCGGGGGCGGCCCTGCTCGCCTTCGTCCTCGGCCTCCCGTTCGGTTTCCTCGTGGCGCGCACGGACGTGCCGCTGGCGCGGTTCCTGAGGCATGCCGGCCTCGTGCCGCTGCTGCTGCCGCCGGTGATCCTCGCGCTGACGCTGGTGATCCTCTTCGACGCGTTGCGCGGTCCCCTGGCGATCGTGCTCGTGCTCGGCGTCGGGACGTTCCCCCTCGTCTCCGTGTTCAGCGGCCGCGCCTTCGAGCGCATCGACGCGCGCCGCGAGGAGGCCGCGCTGCTGGCCGGGGGCCTGCGCGCCGCGCTGGCGATGGAGCTGCCGCTCGTGCTGCCCGCGGCGGCGAGCGCCGCCTGCCTGGCCTTCGTGCTCGCGATCAACGACTTCGCGGTTCCCGACTACATGACCTCGATCGGCTCGAAGGTGAACGTCTACGCCGACGAGATCTTCGCCAGTTGGCAGAGCGTCCATGCGCCGGGCAAGGCGGTCGCCGCGGCGGTTCCGCTGCTCGCGCTGACGTTCCTCGCGCTCGTGCCCGCGCTCTGGCTGCGCCGCCGGGGCTCGCTCGAGACCTGGGACGGGGACTTCCGCCGTCCCGCGACGCTCGCGCTCGGTCGCTGGCGCTGGCCGCTGTTCGGCCTGGCGCTCGCGCTCGTCTGCTTCTCGGCCGCGCTGCCGCTGGCGCGACTCGCCTGGGAGGCGGGCGGCGGCCCGCGCGGCTGGAGCGTCGCCGGCCTCTCGAAGGCGTTCGCGCGCGCGATCGAGGTCGGGCGCGCCGATCTGCAGCGCAGCCTCCTGTACTCGACCTCCGCCGCGCTCGTGTGCCTGGTCCCGGGGCTCGTGCTCGGCCATGCGCTGCAACGCTCGTGCTGGAGCGCCTGGCTCGAGCCGCTCGTCCTCGCCCCGCTCGCCGTTCCCGCCATCCTGTTCGGCATCGGGTACATCGCCCTGTGGAACCAACCGGTCACCGAGCGGCTCTACGCGAGCGGGTTCCTGGTCGTGCTGCTCGACATCGGTCGCTTCGCCGCGTTCCCCGTGCTCGCCGGCGCCGGGGCGACCGCGATGCTCGACCCGCGCCTGGAGGAGGCCGCGCGGCTCTCGAACGCGGGCCCGCTCCGGCGGCTGGTCGCGGTCGTGCTGCCGGCCTTGCGCGGGTCGCTCCTCGGCGGTGCGGCGCTCGTCTTCGTGTTCGCGATGCGCGAGCTCGACGCCGCCATCCTGGTGCCCGCCGCGAACGGCACGGCGATGTTCCGGGTCTACAATGCGATCCACTTTGGACGCGACGACTTCGTGGCCGCGCTCGCGCTGCTGATCGTGTTCTTCATCCTGCTCCCCGGGATCCTCTGGAGCGCCTTCGGGCGCGAGCGCTGGGAGTCCCCGGCGTGAGCTCGCACCCGATCCTGCGCCTCGCGGGCACCAGCGTGACGCTCGGCGGCCGCCGGGTGCTCGGCCCGCTCGACCTCGACCTCGCGCGGGGCGAGCACCTGCTCGTCGTCGGCCCGTCGGGCTGCGGCAAGACGACGCTGCTGCGGGCGATCGCCGGCCTGCAGCGCCTGGAGAGCGGGCGAATCTCGATCGGCGACACGCTGGCCAGCGACGGGCGGCGAATCCTGCTGCCGCCGGAGAAACGAGGGGTCGCGCTGCTCTTCCAGGGCGGCGCGCTGTGGCCGCACATGAGCGTTCGCAAGACGCTCCAGTTCGTGCTGCGCGCGCGCGGCGTGCCCGCCTCGCAGCGCGCGGGGAAGATCGCCGAGCTCGTCGCCCTCGTCGAGCTCGGCGGCCTGGAGGAGCGCAAGCCCGGCGCCCTGTCGGGCGGCGAGGCGCAGCGGCTCGCGCTGGCGCGCGCCCTCGCGATGGAGCCCGAGATCCTGCTGCTCGACGAACCGCTCGGGCCGCTGGACGCCGACCTGCGCGATGCGCTGATCACGCGGCTCGCCGCGCTGCAGGAGCGCTTGCAGCTCGCGACGCTGCACGTCACGCACGACCCGCGCGAGGTCGAGCACCTCGCGACGCGGACGCTGCGCATGAATGCCGGCGGCGCCGTGGAGGATGTTCGATGAACGGGACGCGCATGGCCCGTCGCGCCCTGGGCGCCGTGGCGCTGCTCGCCGCGGCCACGGCGCTGGTCGCCATCCTGCACTCGCCGGAACCGCGCGCCGAGGAGGTCGGGCCGTTCACCAGCTCCGAGCAGTGCCGCGAGTGCCACGAGCAGGTCTACCGGGAGTGGTCCGAGTCCTGGCACATGCTCGCTTGGTCGGACCCCGAGGTGCGCGCCCTCTCCAACGACTTCGCCAACACCGATTGCATCGACTGCCACGCGCCGCAGCCGGTGTTCGCGACGGGGATCGCCGAGCGCGTGCTGCCGCGCACGTCGCGCCGCGGCGAAGGCGTCGACTGCATCGCCTGCCACATGCTGCCGGCCGGGCACAGCTCGGGCGGACGCGTCGCGGGCACGCGCACCGTCCCCGACGCGCCGTGCGCCCCCACCGCGCTGCGCGACCTCGGATCGTCGGCGTTCTGCGCGTCGTGTCACGACCAGCACGACACGACGAAGCAGTGGCGGGCGACCGACTACGCGGAGCAGGGCATCGGCTGCATCGACTGCCACATGCCCGAGCGGCAAGACGGACCGCCGGGCCGCGACCACACCATGCTCGGCGGCCACGACATCGAGCTCGTTCGCCGGGCGGTCGATTTTCGCGGCGGCAAGGAGGGCGATCACTGGTCGGTCGAGGTCGAGAACGTCGGCGCCGGACACCACTTCCCCACCGAGGAGCGCTCCCGCGCCGCGGACGTGTTCTGGCGTCCGCTCGACGGAGGCGAGCATCCCTGGCGGCAGGTCTACCGCTTCCGGAGCCCGTACCACCACGAAGCGCTGCCCGACACGTTGCTCCCCGCCCACGAGACGCGCTCGATCCCGATCCCCGAGGCCTCGTCCAACACGGCCGTCGAGGTAGCGTTGTTCTTCTCGCTCAAGCCCTACTGGGCCGATCCGGAGCACCCCGATCCGGAGCGCGAGGCCCGGCTCGTGAAGCGCTTGGAGCTGCGGCCGTGAGGCGCAGCTGCATGCTGGGCCTCGCCCTCGCGGCGAGCGCGTGGTCGGGCGCCTGCGCGCGGAGCGAGCCGGCTGCCGCGCCGTCGTTCGAGCTGCGCGCCGTCACCGCGAAGGCGCTCGCGTCGCTGCCGCAGCCCGCGGAGCCCCCGCGGCCCGACCCGGCGATGGTCGAGCGCCTGCGCGGTCAGATCGTCGACCTCGCCCACCTGCGCGGCCGGATGCGCGATGCCGTGCTCCAGGACGTCACGGGTGCGCCGGAGCCCGCGCTGGTCGCCGCGTCCGCTCTGCTCGCGGCGCAGGACACCGAGCCCGAGGTGTGGCACTCGGCGATCGAGGCACTCGGCGCGGTCGGTACGCCCCGGGCCCTGCTCGCGCTCGCGAACGTGGTCGACATCCAGCGCTGCCACGATCCGCGGATGCGCGCCGACGCGGCGCGCGCGGCCGGCCGTATCGACGCGGACGTCGCCGTGCCCGAGCTGTGCGCGCAGCTCAAGTACGAGACCGACGGCGAGACCGTGATCTGGATCGCCGACTACCTGGCCCGGCAGCGCAACTACTCCGGACTCGACGGGTTGCGGGTGCTCGCCGGGAACGCGCGCGAGCCCGAGGTCCGCGAGCACGCCGGCGCGGTGCTCGCGGAGGTCGCGCGCGACGCCGGGTTCGACGACCCGGACGCGCTCTACGCGGCGTGGCACAGCGCCGATCCCGAGCGCGAGGTCCCGCGCAAGGAGCCCTCGCCCGAGCTCCGTGCCGCGATCTGGCGGTGCGTCGCCGACCTCGGCGTGTTCGACCTGAAGCACGTCGACGACGCGCGCTTCGTGCTCGCCGGCAGTCCCTGGTGGGTCGTCGACGTGCTCGTGCAGGCCTTGCACGAGCAGGAGCCGCACCTGCGCGCCTGCGTCGCGCAGTCGCTGGAGCGCATGGGAGCGCGCGCGACCGCGGCGTGCGACGAGCTGGTGAAGGCGCTCGACGAGCCGCGCACGGCGCCGGCGATGGCGACGGCGCTCGCCGCGATCGGCTGCCGGGACGCGGTCGAGCCGCTCGTGCGCTGCACCACGAGCGAAGCCGGGCCCGAGCTGCGCAACGCGGCCGCCCGCGCGCTCGGCGTCCTCGGGGGCCGGCCGGCCGTCGACGCCTTGGTCGGCCTGCTGGAGCAGGCCGACTCGCCCGACCTGCGGCAGACCGCCGCCGAGGCGCTCGTGCCGCTCGGCGCAGGCGCGCGCGGGGCCACGCTGCTGTGCGACTGCCTCACGCGTCCCGGTGCCGACCACGACACGGCCGAGGCGGCCCTCGAAGCCTGGCTCGCCGGAGAAGCCGACGCGGGCAAGCGCGTCGCCGTGGAAGCGCTGGACGCCTGGCGCGCACTGGCCGGCGACCCGAACCGCACGGCGACGGTCGCCGAAACCGCGGAACGGCACGAGGCGCGCGCGGCGCTGCTCGCGCAGCGACTGCCCGATCTGCTGCGCCCCTGATCCGCGGCGCGATCGGCCGAGCGGAACGCGCGGGGTTCCGGCGGATTCGGGTGGGGGGTCGCGACGATCCGGCTACTTCTCGCCGTCGCGCACGACGACGACCGTCGGCATGGCCTTGACGTGGAGCTGCTTGGCGAGCTCCTGCCGCTCGTCCACGTCCACCTGGATGGCGAGGGCGTGCTCCCCCAGCCAGGCCACGACTTCCTCGCTCTCCCAGGTGTCGGTCTCCATGCGCTTGCACGGCTGACACCAGCTCGCCGTGAAGTCCACCAGGAGCAGCTCTCGATGTTCCTTCGCTCGAGCGAGGGCGGCGGTGTAGTCGAGGTCGGCGATGGGAGCGTCCGCGGAGAGCGCGGCGAGCACGCCGGCGGGGAGAGGAGCGCGGGCGTCCCCCGGCATGGGCTCCGTCTCGGTGAGCCGCGCATCGCGGGTCGCCGGGGAATCCCGCCGCGGCCGTCTGCACCCCAGCACCGTGGAACCGGTCCGACGCCGGTCGTCCGACCGAGTGGTACTAGGGTGCGATGACCGCGCCGCCCGGTCCCGTCAGGATCAGCGGCTTGTCGAGCAGGATCGAGGTACCGCTGCCGGCGGAACTGACGTGGGTACCCGGCTGCAGGTAGAGGATGCTGTGCGGGGGAGCGAAGAGCGCCGCCCAGTCGAGATACGCGTAGGGATACTCCCCGGTGCCGACCTGACTTCCGAGGTTCGTCGGGTCGACCCAGATCATCTTTCCGGGTGCGTTCGGCTCGATCGTGGGATTGGGTTGGGTTCCGGGGTAGCAGGAACTGGGGTCGTCCGCGAGAGCCATGACCTCCTCCGCCGAGATGCAGTCGTAGTCGGGCGCGTCCCGCAGGAGCCGGATGGCTGACGGATCGTCGGCCACGTCCTGGATCGTCGACCATTCGTCGTAGTCGTACACGATGCCCAGGCCGCCTGCCGATTCGCACCAGTTCGGCTCCTTGTCGTCCTCGTCGAGGTCCCGGGTGAACGTGCCCGCGTCGATGACGTCGTTGCAGCTCCAGTCCACCGGATGGATGCCGACGCCCACTTGCTCGGAGAGGAACAACTCCTGGAGCGGCGGCATGCGGCCGTGCGAGTAGTCGAGGTCCTTGAAGTAGTGGTCGCTTCCGACCAGGCCGAGGCACTCGAGACGGGTCTTCACACCCGCGAGCTGATACTGGTAGCTCATGACGCTCGGCAGGTTGGGCGCATAGGGACCGGAGCCGAGCGCCGGCGTCTGGGGTGCCTGGTGCCCGAGACCCAGGTTGTGCCCCAGCTCGTGGGCGAACGTCGCGGCGCGGTCGAAGGGCGTCCCGATGCCGTTGGCGAAGCCGCCCAGCGAGACCACGAAGAAGTTCGAGGAGTTCGCCTTGCCCGAACTGCCCGTCCCGTTCCCATCGTCGTACCGGTGGATGAACAGGCAGTAGTGCCAGCCGACACCGTGGTCGCGGTACACGTTCTCGTAGGCGGAAAAGCTGGTGGGCCCCGAGCAGGTCCAGAAATTGGCCATCCCCGGATTGTCGCAGGACATGGTCGGCAGTTCGGGAACACTGTCGTCGATCTCCACGATCAAGACGATGCCCTGCGCCGCGAACATCTGCACGACCGCGTCGATCTCGGCTTGGGCCGGTCGGTGACTGTGGGCCGGGTTCGACATGTAGTCGACCTCGACCCGGATGGTGGTCTGCGCTGCGGCCGCGGTCGCGAAGCTCAGCAGGCAGGTGAGCGCCGAAGCCAGGAGACGGGCATTCATCGGTACGGGCCTCACTGGAGGTTCACCAGCACCAGGACGAGGCCCTGGTCTCCGTCGAGGGAGCCCATCGCCTTGCCGATCACCGCTCCGAAACAACGCTCGCGATCATCGGCGCGCATCGCGCGGCCAGGCGTCGACGACGTCGTCAGCAGGTCACCCGGCGCGATGGGTCCGTTCTCGGTCGAACAGCGCACGTAGACTCGCCCCGTGAGCGCCACCGGGGTGGAGCCCGCGGCCACGCCGGCCTGCCCCATGTGCAACCCGGGTCGAATGCCGCCGGCCCCGGAGACCACGCCCGCCACGCGGCGGTCGTAGGCCGTCGTCGACGGGATCAGCTGCCCCGGGCGATCGCGGTCGATCACGACCACCGTGCCCGGCGGACACTCGTCCGTACCCGTG
>Ga0102952_1000662_pt1 | contig 12346 bp, 11 predicted proteins | sample SalPon2A_C_D1_MG_FD_78506 | JGI IMG/M metagenome (GOLD analysis project Ga0102952, IMG submission 78506) | Soil microbial communities from South San Francisco under conditions of wetland restoration - Salt Pond MetaG R2A_C_D1_MG | ecosystem: Environmental > Terrestrial > Soil > Wetlands | place... | reverse complement strand
GGCCCTGGCCACGTCGACGGGGGCCATCGGCCGCCGGCTACATGCGCTGGATCACGGCGTCGGCGAACTCGCTGCACTTGACCTCGGTCGCGCCTTCCATCAGCCGCGCGAAGTCGTAGGTGACGATGCGGTCGCCGATCGCCCCGTCCATGCCCGCGAGCACCAGGTCCGCGGCCTCGGTCCAGCCGAGGTGGCGCAGCATCAGTTCCCCGGAGAGGGTCAGCGAGCCCGGGTTGACCTTGTCGAGGTTGGCGTACTTCGGCGCCGTGCCGTGCGTGGCCTCGAAGATGGCGTGGCCGGTGTCGTAGTTGATGTTGCCGCCCGGCGCGATGCCGATGCCGCCGACCTGAGCCGCCAGCGCGTCGGAGAGGTAGTCGCCGTTGAGGTTCAGCGTCGCGATCACGTCGAACTCGCGCGGCCGGGTGAGCACCTGCTGCAGGGTGATGTCGGCGATGGCGTCCTTGACCAGGATCTTCCCGCCGCCAAGGGCCGCCTGCTGCTCGGCGTTGGCCGCCTCCTTGCCGGACTCGGCCTTCGTGCGCTCCCACTGGTCCCAGGTGTACGTCGAGTCCGCGAACTCCCGCTCGGCCAGGGCGTAGCCCCAGTTGCGGAACGCGCCCTCGGTGAACTTCATGATGTTGCCCTTGTGGACGATGGTCACGCTCTTGCGGCCGTTGTCCTCGGCGTAGCGGATCGCCGCGCGGACCAGCCGCTCGGTGCCCTCGCGCGAGACGGGCTTGATGCCGAACCCCGAGCTGTCGGGGAAGCGGATCTTGGCGGCGCGCTCGGGGAAGTTCTGGCGCAGGAAGGCGACGAACTTCTCGGCGTCCTCGGTGCCCTCCTCGAACTCGATCCCCGCGTAGATGTCTTCGGTGTTCTCGCGGAAGATCACCATGTCGACGTTCTGCGGTTCGCGCACCGGAGACGGCACGCCCTTGAACCAACGCACCGGGCGCAGGCAGACGTACAGGTCGAGCAGCTGCCGCAACGCCACGTTCAGCGAGCGAATGCCCCCGCCGATCGGCGTCGTCAGCGGACCCTTGATGCCGATCAGGTAGTCGCGGAACGCGGTGATCGTCTCGTCGGGCAGCCAGGAGCCGACCTGGTTGTGCGCCTTCTCGCCGGCGAGCACCTCCATCCAGCACAGCTTGCGTTCGCCGTCGTAGGCCTTCTCGACCGCCGCCTCCAGGACGCGACTCGTCGCCCGCCAGATGTCGGGTCCGGTGCCGTCGCCCTCGATGTAGGGCACGATGGGGTGAGCGGGGACCTTCAGGACGCCGTTCTCGACGCTGATCTTCTCGCCTCGGGTGGAGGGCTGGGCTTGGCTGGTCATGGCGGTCGCGGGGGGTGAATCCGTGCGGTTCGGCGGGAACAGAGGGGGCCGAATCTACACCGACCCGGAGGTCCCCGGCAAACCGCTCCGGGGATTAACCGTCGCAGGGCACCAGACGGTCGCCGTCGTGCGAGAACTCGTCCTCGAAGACGTCGTTGATGCGGCGCGACTCGAGCTGGAAGACCGGGGTCCCCAGGCGATCGGTCACCTGGAAACGGTCCTCGAAGCGTCGTGTGTCGCGCGTGTAGTCGATCGAGATCCAGCGGCGCATTCGGTCCACCTCGTCGAAACCGGACTGCACGGCGACGGCGCTGGAGCCGAGCTTCGATCCGTCGGCGGCCGTCCAGGAGATCCTGCCCGCGCCGATGGAGATCCGCTCCCCGCCGCCGGCGCATCCGCCGTCGCCCTTCCAGGTCCAGTTCCCGTCGATCTCGCTGCTCACGTCGCCGCCCTGGCAGGCGAGCAGCAGGCAGGATCCGAACAGCGCGAGGACTCGGGTCGACATGGCGGGAAGCGCCCGGGGGAAGGCGCATTGGAGCAAAGCAAGGACGGCCTGGCACGCGATCGTGTTCCGGCGGCGGCGCGAATTGCGCCGAGACGCGGCACGAGGGCACACTGGGGCGGTGAATCCGCTGTTGTCCCTGCTGCTCGCGCTCCCCGCCTTGCGCGGTCCCGCCCAGGAGGCGCCCGTCCACCCGGCGGAGTTCTGGCGGGGCATCGTCGAGCAGGGCCACCGGCTCCCCGAGGGCGACTCGGCGTTCGAACTGCTCGTGGAGCTGTCGAGCTACCTCGGCTCGCCCGATCCCGCGCTGCGCGACGATTGCGCCTACGGCATCGCCGCCGCGTGGATCGTGCGCCGGCAGTTGCTCGACGAGGACGAGTTGCGAGCCCTGTGCGAGCTGTGGTCGCGCAACCTCGAGGTCGAGATCGGCGCCGCCGGTGACGACTCGGTGCTGCTGCGTTCGTTCTCCGCGCTCGACCTCTCGCTGATCGCGGCCTACGACGCAGAGCATCCGTTCCTCGGCGACGAGGGGTACGCGAAGCTGCTGGAGTCCGCCCTCGGCTATCTCGAACGCGAGCGCGACCTGCGCGGCTGGGTCGAGGGTCTGGGCTGGTGCCACGCGGCGGCGCACACGGCCGACCTGCTGAAGTTCCTCGCCCGCTCGCCGCGGCTCGACCCCGCGGGCCAGTACGCGATCCTGGCCGGGGTGGCCCGGCGCCTGCGCGAGACCGACGGCTACGTGTTCGTGCACGGCGAGGACGAGCGCCTGGCCGCGGTCGCGGTCTCGATCCTCGGGCGCGAGGATCTCGACACGGAAGCCTTCGAGGACTTCCTCGGGGAGCTCGCCGCCACCGCGAAGCTGCCCGCGGAGTTCGACCCGCGGGCCTTCGCCGCGCTTCAGAACTCGAAGAACCTGCTGCGAGCGCTGCACGTGCGGCTCGCGCTCGCCGGCGATCTGTCGCCGCCCCTCGCGGAGCTTCGGGGGCGGGTGCTCGCCACCCTTGCGAAGCTCTGAGCCGGCCGTCGGCGTGCGCGCGGGTCAGGCGCCCTTGCCGTGGCACTTCTTGAACTTCTTCCCGCTGCCGCAGAAGCAGGGATCGTTGCGGCCCAGCTTCTCCGCTCGGTGCCGAACGGGCCGGTCGGGCTTCACGCTCGCGTGGGCCGCTGCGCCGGCCTCGACCGCGGCCAGGAAGGTGTCCAGGGCGAGCCCCAGGCCGAGACGGATCTCGAACGCCTGGGTCACCACCTGCGTGGCCTCGAGGTGATCGAAGTAGGCGTCGAGCACCGCCGGCACCTGTTGCGCCAGGGGATCGCGCTTGCCGAAGTGCCCGGGCAACGCATCGCCCACCGCCGCGCGCACGTCCTCGCCGTCGAACAGACGCGGCGCCTTGCCGAGCTCGCCGTAGCAGACGGTCAGGAAGGCCTCGGCGATCCGGCGCAGGTCCTCGCGGCGCACCTCCAGGCGGCGCGCCTCGTCGGAATCGAGGAACGCGGCCAGGTCGAGGGCGATCTCCTTCTTGGTCATGGTCGCGGTGACGGGGGAATCGATGATGCGGCATCCCGGCGGCTCGCACCACCCGGTGCCGCGAACCATGGCCATGCGCCGGCGCCCCCGCTAGAACGGACCTCGATGGCTACCCCTCTCGAACGGCAGCTCGTCGACGGCGAGCGGGCGATCTGGGTCTCGCCGACGCTGCGCGCGCTGGGCGTGCCGCACGGCTTCACCACGCGTTCCTCGTGGGACGGCGGCGCGATCGACGAACACTTGGCGGCCGGCCTGGACGTGCCCGCGCCAACGCCGGTCGCGAGCCTGCGCCAGGTGCACGGCGCCCTCGTGCACCGGCTGGGCGTCGAGCCTCCGGGCCCGGAGACCTGCGGCGATGCGCTGGTCTCGGACCGGCCGGGGCACCTGCTCCTGGTGCGCACGGCGGACTGCGTCCCGATCCTGCTCAGCTCCTCCGACGGCCGTCGCGTCGCGGCCGTGCACGCCGGGTGGCGGGGGCTCGTCGCGGGCGTCGTGCCCGCGGCTCTGGAGGCGCTCGGCGAGGCCGCCTGCCTCGCCGCCGTCGGGCCGTGCCTCTCGCTCGCCCGCTTCGAGGTCGGCCCCGAGGTGGCCCGGGCCTTCGCGAGCGCGGGGCTGGCCGACGCGGTGCGCGCCGACGGACCCGGGCGGCCGCACGTCGACCTGCGTCTCGCCGCCCGGCTGCAACTCGAGCGCGGCGGTGCGACGGCGGTCGACGTCTCGGACCGTTGCACCTGGGACGATCCGGAGCTGTTCTCCCACCGCCGCGACGTGACCCACGGCGGGCGTTCGTCGACCGGCCGCCTCGGCGCCCTGATCGCGCCGCGCGCTCGACGACGCTAGCGGTGCCAGACGAACTGCCGGTGCTCGTTGCGCACCTCCGGCAGCTCCTCCAGCCCCAGATCGCGTGCGATCGCGCAGCCGCGCTCGTTCTCCACGCGCAGCGGCACCGCGACGGACACGAAGGGCCAGTCCGTCTCGATCCACTGCAGCACAGACTGCAGCAGCTCGCGGTCGAGGTCGCTGTCGAGCTCGTCGGCGACGACCCAGTAGGCGAGCGCGGCGGTGGGGCCGGTGCTCGGGAACTCCTCCAGCCCCGGGTCCAGGTAGATGCAGCCCACGCAGCGGCTGCGGTCGGGCGTCAACACGGTGTAGGCGTAGCCCTTCCCGGAGACGAACTCGTCCATGTGCCGGGTCAGGTCGGCGCGGTCCTGCTCGACCGTGTCGTCCGCCGCGGGCCACGAGCCCCAGTGCAGCGTCGCTTGCAGATGCTCGCGGCTGGACATGTAGGCCGCGTAGTCGAGTTCCGCGTGCTGCGGCCCGAGCGGCTCGAGGTGGATCCGCGGGCCGTCGAGCTCCATCGGCGGCATGAACTCGGCGGTCCAGGGGTCCACCGCGTCGGGGGCGCTAGCCGGGGCGGCGGGCTCCGCGGGTTCGGCCGGCGAGCCGCAGGCCGCGAGGAACAGCGTGGCGAGGAGGAGGCTGGCTTTCATGGGCGCATCCTAGCGCGGATCCCGCCTCGGATGCTCGGGCCGTCGGCCGGGCCGCGCGGTGCCGGCGAGGTCACCGCGCGGGCCCCGACCGAGGTCTACAATCGCCGGCGTGGACCACCCGCTCGCCAGCCGGCTCCGGGACGCCGTCGAGCGCGCCGCCCGCGCGCTCGAGGCCCTCGACGACGCCGCGGCGTCCCGCGCGCCGGCCGCGGGCAAGTGGTCGCCGAAGGAGGTGCTGGGGCACCTGATCGATTCGGCGCTGGTCAACTACCAGCGCTTCGCCCAGGCGGCGGCTCGGGGCGCGGCGGAGTTCGGCACCTACGATCAGCAAGCCTTCGTCGCGCTGCAGTGCCCGCGGGAGGCTCCGTGGTCGGAGCTCGTCGCCCTGTGGCGCTTGCAGAACCGCCACCTCGCCCGCCTCGTCGCGCGCTTGCCCGCCGAAGCGCTCGCGCAACCGCTACTCGAGCGGGGACTCGAGCGCGTCGCCTGGAAGCTGCCCGCGCCCGGGCGAGCGGCGACCCTGGAGTACTTCGTGGGCGACTACCTCGGGCACCTGACCCACCACCTGGGCCAGATCGCCCCGGGGCTGGGGCGGAATGCGGACTAGCGGCCCGCTGAAGAACGCCCTGCTTCGACTTCGCCCGTTCCGCCGCCGCTGCATCGGACTCGCCCTCCTTGCCCCAGCGAAACGGACTTCGTCTCGCTACGGGCCATTTTCAACGGACGGCTAGACCTTCGACCGCGCCGGCTCGATCCGCACCGCGCAGACCTTGAGCTCGGCGGTGTCGGTGATCGGGTCGTAGCCGGAGCCGGTGAGCGCGTTCACCGGGACGTCGCTGAAGCTGAAGCTGCAGAACACGGTGCCGCGCGGCGACTTGTCGGTGGCGCGCACCTTGACGACCACTTCGCCGCGGCGGCTGGACATCACCGCCAGGCCGTCGTCCTCGAGCTGCCAGTCGCGGACGTCGTCGGGGTGCACCTCGACGAGCTCCTCGGGCACGATGAACTGCGAGCCCACCGCACGGCCGGTCATGGTGCGCGTGTGGTAGTGCGCCAGTCGGCGGCCGGTGGTGAGCCAGACCGGGTAGTCGTCGTCCACCGACTCCGCCGGGTCGCGCAGCTCGGGCCGCATGAACAGGCCGCGCCCGCGGGGGAACTCGCCGATGTGCAGCACCGGCGTGCCCGGGTGACCGGCGTACGGCACCGGCCAGTGGTGGCGGCCCTCGGCGACGAGCTCCCAGTTCAGGCCGTGGTAGAGCGGCGAGACGCTGCAGAGCTCGTCGAACACCTCGGCGGGAGAGTTCCAGTCGAAGCCCGGCGCGCCGAGTCGCTTGGCGAGCTGCGCCACGATCCACCAATCGGGTTTGGCGTCGCCGCGCGGGGTGACGGCCCGGCGGACGCGCTGCACGCGGCGCTCGGTGTTGGTGAACACGCCGTCGGTCTCGCCCCACGCCGTGGCCGGCAGGACCACGTCGGCCAGGAGCGCCGTCTCGGTCGGGAACACGTCGATCACGACCAGGTGCTCGAGCGCTCCGAGCGCGTGCTCGCAATGCGCGCGGTCGGGATCGGAGACCAGCGTGTTCTCGCCGCAGATCAGCATGCCGAAGATCGTCTCGCCGGCCTGCTGCAGGGCGCGGACCTTGGTGATGCCCTTCTCCAGCTCGACCTCGACGCCCCAGGCCTCCTTGAACTTGGCCTGGTTGGCGGGATCGGTGACCGGCTGGAAGCCGGGGTAGTTGTTCGGCAGCGCACCGCAGTCGCCCGCACCTTGGATGTTGTTCTGGCCGCGCATCGGATTGATGCCCGTGCCCTCCCGGCCGATGTGGCCGGTCATCAGCGCGAGGTTGCAGAGGCTCTGCACGTTGTCGACGCCGCAGATGTGCTCGGTGACGCCGAGCGTGTAGTAGATGGCGCCGCGCTCCGCCGCGCCGTACCAGCGGGCCGCCTGCTCGATGTCCCGCGCCGGGACGCCGGTGATCTGCTCCGCCCACTCCGGCGTGAACTTGGCCAGGTGCTCGAGGAAGGCCTCCACGCCCTCGGTCCGCGCGGCGACGAACTCCTCGTCGATCAGGCCGTCGCGGGCGATCACGTGGGCCATCGCGCCGAGCAGGGCGACGTCGGTGCCGACTCGCAGCTGCAGGTGCAGGTCCGCCATGCGGGCCAGCGGGATGCGCCGCGGATCGGCCACGATCAGCTTGGCGCCGCGCTTCTGCGCGCGCTTCAGGCGCAGCGCGGCGACGGGGTGCGCCTCGGTCATGTTGGTGCCGATGCAGAAGATCGCATCCGGCAACTCCATGTCCCGCAGCGGGTTGCTCATGGCGCCGCGCCCGATGGTGGCGGCCAGACCGGCCACCGTGGGGCTGTGTCAGGCACGGCTGCAGTTGTCGATGTTGTTCGTGCCCCAGACGACGCGGGCGAACTTCTGCATCGAGTACGCCGACTCGTGCGGCGCGCGGCCGGAGGCCACGTGGTAGATCGCGTGACGACCGTGGCGTTCGCTCACCCCGCGGAAACCCTCGGCCGCGCGGTCGAGGGCCTCCTCCCAGTCGGCCTCGACCAGCCGCCCGTCCTTGCGCACCAGCGGACGCGTCAGGCGGTCGGGATGCTGCACCCAGTCCCAGGCGAACTGGCCCTTGACGCACAGCGCACCCTTGTTGGCCGGCCCGTCCATCGCCGGTTGCACGCCGACGATCGTGTCGTTCTTGGTGAGGATGTCGACCGAGCAGCCCACCCCGCAGTAGGGACAGATGGTGCGCGTCTTCTCGGTCTCGCCGGGCGAGGTCGCGTGCGGCAGGGCCAGCCGATCGGCCAGCGCACCGGTCGGGCAGGTCTGCACGCACTGACCGCAGAAGGTACAGCTCGAGTCCCGCAGCGTGCCCCCGAACTCGGTGCTGATGCGCGTCTGGAACCCGCGGTTGGCGATGCTGATCGCGTAGTCGCCCTCCTGCTCCTCGCACACGCGCACGCAGCGGTAGCACGAGATGCAGTGATCGTAGTCGCGCAGGATCATCGGGTTCGTGTCGTCGAGCCGCGACTGACCCGAACGCCCGCCCGCGAACCGCGTCCCGTCCACGCCGTAGCGTCGGGCGAGGCCGACGAGCTCCTGGCTGGCGTAACCGCGCAGCGGCGACACGCCCTGGTCGTGAGCGCCCTCGGGGTTCTCCGAGACGACCAGCTCCATCAGGGTCTTGCGGTGACCCTCGAGCGCATCGGTCTTCGTGCGCACGACCATGCCGGCCTGCGCCTTGGTCGTGCAGGAAGCGACGGGGTTGCGGATGCCCTCGACCTCGACGACGCACAGGCGGCAGGCGCCGAACGGCTCGAGGCGCGGGTCGTAGCACAGGGTGGGCACCTCGCGCGCATGGCGGCGCGACACCTCGTACAGCGTCTCGCCGGCCGTGAACTCGACCGTCTCCCCGTCCAGGGTCAGTGTCGAGGCGGCCACCGCGGTCTCGGTCATCGCGGCGCTCCTGCGAGCCGCGCGTCGACTTGCTCGGGGAAGTAGCGCAGCAGGCTCTCGGTGATCAGCGGCGCGGCGATGCCGAGCCCGCAGGCGCTCACCGCCTGCATCGTCTTGCCGATGTCGTGCACCTCCGCCTTCCAGGTCTCCGCGACGCGCGGCCCGGCGGCGCCGGAGAGTCGCTCGGCCAGGCGCTGCGTTCCGATGCGGCAGGGGAAGCACTTGCCGCAGGACTCGTGCGCGAAGAAGGCCATCGCGTGCTGCGCGACGGCGACCATGTCACGCGTGTCGTCGAAGACCATGATCCCGCCGGCCCCGAGGAACGAGCCCTTGGCCCGCAGGCAGGGCTCGTCGAGCGTCGCGTCGAGATCGCGTTCGCCGAGGAAGCCGCCGGAGAGTCCCGCCATGGTCACGGCCTGCACCGTGCGGCCTTCGGCGGGTCCACCGGCCCAGTCGTACAGCAGCGTGCGCAGCGGCAGCCCGATCGGCACCTCGTAGTTGCCCGGTCGCTGCACGTCTCCGGAGAGGCTGATCAGCTTCGTGCCGCGGTGTTCGCCGAGGCCCAGTCCGGCGTACCAGGCCGCGCCGCGCGCGAGGATCGGCGCCACCGAGGCGAGCGTCTCGACGTTGTTCACCGCGGTGGGCAGGTCCTCGTAGCCGTGGGTCACCGGGTAGGGCGGTCGGTTGCGGGGAAAGGGGTGCCGGCCCTCGAGGCTGTTCAGCAGCGAGGTCTCCTCGCCGCAGATGTAGGCGCCGGCGCCGCGACGCAGGAAGAGCTCGAACTCGAAGTCGGTGTCGAGGATCCCGCCGCCCAAGAGGCCCGCCGCGCGCGCCTCGGCCATCGCGCGCTCGAGGATCGGCACCGTCTGGGGGTACTCGTAGCGCAGGTACAGGAAGCCGCGGGTCGCGCCGGTGGCGTAGGCGGCGAGGGCCAGCCCCTCGATCACCGCGTGCGGGTCGTGGTCGAGCAGCACCCGGTCCTTGAAGCAGCCGGGCTCGCCCTCGTCCGCGTTGCACACCACCGTCTTGGGAGCGCCCTCGGCGGCGCGGACCGCGCGCCACTTGGTCGCGGTGGGGAAGCCGGCGCCGCCGCGGCCGGCGAGTCCGCTGGCTTCGATCTCGTCGAGCACCTGTTCGGGCGTCTGCTCGCGCACCGCGCGGGCCAGGGCCGCGTAGCCGCCGCTCGCCCGGTAGCCCTCGATCCCCGCGCGGGCGGGGTCGCGCAGGTGCGCGAAGCAGCACTCGTCCAGCCCGCCGGGGTTGGGCGGCGGCAGGGGCGTCGGCCGGTCGGCCAGCTCGCCGCCCGGCGTGCCCACCAGGTAGGCGTCGCCGCGCAGCACCGGGATCGGCTCGTCGCAGCGTCCCGCGCAGGGCATGGCCACGGCGCCCTCGGAGGCCAGCGCCCCGACCAGGTCCGCCGAACCGCGCAGCTTGCAGATCGGCCCGTCGCAGACGCGCGGCCGGTCCTTGCCGCCCTCGACCCGGGAGAAGTGGTGGTAGAAGGTGACCGTGCCGTAGAGGTCGGCCAGCGGCGTGCGCAAGCCCGCGGAGATGGCGCGCAGCGCGGCCTCGGAGAGGTGCCCGTCGCGGTCGTTGAAGGCGTGCAGCAGCGGGAGCAGGGGGGCCGGCTCCGCGCGCCAGCGCTCGATCAGCTCTTGGTCTGTGGGCGTGGTCAAGGGGTGCCCTCGGCGTGGATCAAGGTAACGGATGGCGCGGCGACCGCCCACACGCTTCCCCCGCCCGAGGGCTCCGTCTCCGGGAATCCTCCTAACCTTCGAGGGCGTAGCGGAGGTCGCGCTCGAGGTCCGAGCGGTGTTCCAGGCCGACGGACATGCGGATCAGGCCCGGCGTGACACCGACGCCTGCGTTCTCCTCCGGCGAGACGTCCGCGTGGGTCATCGTGGCCGGGTGCTCGACCAGGCTCTCGGTCCCGCCGAGGGAGACGGCCAGCCGGAAGACCTCGAACCGATCGAGCACGCGGAAGGCGGCTTCCTCGCCGCCCTCGACCTCGAAGGAGATCATCGACCCCGCGCCGGTGCACTGGCGTTGGAAGAGCGCGCCCTGGGAGCTGGCCGGATCCAGCAGGCCCGGGTAGCGGACGTTGCGCACGCGAGGGTGGTCGGCGAGCACCAGCGCCAGCTTGCGCGCGGTCTTGGCCTGGCGCCGCATGCGGACGGAGACGGTCTCCAGGGAACGCAGCAGGAGCCAGCCGTTGAACGGTGAGGTCTGGGTGCCGAGGATCGTGCGCGATTCCAGCACGCGGTCCATCACCCGGCCGGTGCCGGTGGCGACGCCCGCGATCAGGTCGCTGTGGCCGCCGAGGAACTTCGTCGCCGAGTAGACCACCACGTCCGCCCCCTGGGGCGCCGGCCGCTGGAACACCGGTCCGAGGAGCGTGTTGTCGACGACCAGTCCCGCCGGCGCCTCGGGGCTGCCCAGTCCGGCGGTGATGGCGGCCACCGCCGCGATGTCCGTGTGCACCAGGCTCGGGTTGGCGGGCGTCTCCACGAAGACCATGCGCACGCGCTCGCGGCCGACCTCCTCGGCGACTCGCTCGAGGGCGGCCGGTGCTTCATCGCCGGCGGGGATGAAGCGGTGCTCGACGCCGAAGCGGGGCAGGATGTGCTCCAGCAGGTAGTGGGTGCCGCCGTAGACCGGAGAGGTGGAGACGATCACGCTGCGCGGCTCGACCAGGGCCAGCATCGTCGTCGAGATGGCGGCCATGCCGGAGGCGAAGGTGGCGCCCTTCTCCGAGCGATCCCAGGCGGCCATGCGCTCCTCGAACATCTGCAGGTTGGGGTTGTTCAGGCGGCTGTAGATCAGGCCGGTCTGTTCGCCGTCCGCGGCTTTGCGCAGACCGTAGGCGAGCTCGAAGAAGCGCTTCCCCTCGGCGGCCGAGCTGAACTGGAAGGTCGAGGTGAGGAAGACCGGCGGCTTGACGCTGCCCGCGGACAGCTCCGGGTCGTAGCCGTAGCCGAGGGCGAGGGTCTCGGGATTGAATTCCTTGTTGCCGGACGAGTGGGTGCGCTTCATGGGCTGTCGATGGGTGTCGAGGGGATGCGGTGGAGAGGCCTCCGCCGGTGATTGTCCGGATTTGGGCGCAGGGGGAGATGGGGAACTGTCGGTAGTCGCGGGGCGCGCATGGCGGGGGGCTGGAGGGCGCGTGCGGCCCCCGGGGAACCCACCGCCCCCTCCTCCACCCGCTGGACTCCCCCCGCGCCCGCCGGTTGCGCCCCTTCCGCGCCCCCCCGTTCAGCGATCCCCCGGCGTCCACGCGTCCGCCCAGGGAGCCTCTTCCCAGTACTCCATCGGGTCCACCGGCTCGCGGTTGGCGCTGAAGCGCATCGGCGTGCGCCAGCCCCAGGTCGCGGGCGGTTCCGCGGAGCGCAGCAGGACCTCCTCGCAGGGTTGCCCCTGGTGGGCGAGGTCGAGGGCCTGCTTGTTCGAGCTGATCGAGTTGTAGCTGTGCGAGCCGATCACGATCTCCACCGTGCGCACCCCGCCGCAGGCGAGGACGGCGCGGTCGGTGCTCGGCAGGTAGGCGTCGGGATCCACGATCACCAGGCGGTCCATCGAGTAGCCGGGCCGCAGCATGCGCCCGTCCTCGTCGAACTCGGCGTCGATCACGTAGCCCGGTCCGTTCACGCGACGCTCCTGCGCCGGGGCGGCCGGGTTGGCGAGGTCGTACTGCTTCTGGTCGCGGTAGGCGACGAAGGCGCCGGTGTTGTACTTCGAGACTACGTGATTGCGGACGAAGTACACCGTCCCGCCCATGTGGCCGGCGACCGTGAAGGCGGCCGCCCCGTCGGCGCCGCAGTTCTCGGCCTTGTTCTCCTCGATCCAGACGTCGCCGCTGGAAGGTCGGCGGTGGGGATAGGTGCGCAGCACGACCTGCAGCATCGTCCGCCGCCAGCCCTGGGCGAAGCAGCGGCGCATCACGAACCCCTGCACGTTGTCGACGTAGACCGCGTGCTCCTGGCCGCCGCCGAGGAAGGTGCAGTCCTCAAACACCCAGCCGTAGCTGCCGTGCCCGCGC
>Ga0102952_1000661_pt1 | contig 12358 bp, 7 predicted proteins | sample SalPon2A_C_D1_MG_FD_78506 | JGI IMG/M metagenome (GOLD analysis project Ga0102952, IMG submission 78506) | Soil microbial communities from South San Francisco under conditions of wetland restoration - Salt Pond MetaG R2A_C_D1_MG | ecosystem: Environmental > Terrestrial > Soil > Wetlands | place... | reverse complement strand
GTCGAGGAAGCGCAGGAAACCAGCGAGCCGGTCGTCGGGCTGGCGAATGCCGCCGTCGTAGAGGTCCGCCAGCTCGACGACCGGCTCGCTGGTTTCCTGCGCTTCCTCGACGACGCCGGCCGACTGGCGGACACGCTGGTGGTGCTGACCTCCGACCACGGCGAGGCGTTCCTCGAGCACGGCTTCGTGATGCACGGACGCACGGTGTACGAGGAGGAGCTCGGCGTGCCGCTGCTCCTCGTCGGCCCGGGCGTGGCCGCGGGCGTGCGGGTCGGCGATCGCGTCTCGCTGGTCGACGTGCTGCCGACGGTGCTCGGCGCGTTCGACCTGCCGGCGCCCGAATACCTCGAGGGCCTCGACCTCACTCCGACCTGGCGCGAGGGGCCGCCGCTCGCCGAACGCAACCTGTTCTTCGAGACCGAGGGCGGCCTCGCCGACCAAGCTCCCCAGCGGGCGATGCGCTCGGGGTCCTTCAAGCTCTACCGCGACGAGCGCGCCGACACCGCGCGGCTGTTCGACCTCGAGCGCGATCCGGGCGAGCGCACCGACGTCGCCGCGGACCGACCGCAGGTCTTCACGCGCCTGTCCGCCGAGCTGCGCGCCTTCGAGGAGCAGCGCCGCGCGATCGCGCCGGCGGGCGAGCCGTCCGCGGAGGAGCTCGAGACCCTGCGCATGCTGGGCTACCTGTGAACTCCCCTCAGCGAAGCAACGCGTGGGCGGCGAGGAACTCCTCCAGGGCGGCTCGCAACTCGGCCGGGCGTTCCATCTGCAGGTAGTGGCCGACGCCGTCCCAGACGCGGTAGTCGACCTGCGGCGCCAGGCGGCGCACGAAGGCCTCGTAGTCCGCGTCCCAGGTGGGCTGGCGGGCGTGGATCAACAGCAGCGGGACCTCGATCGGCGCCTCGCTCCAGGCCGCGGGATCGAGCGTCGCCTCCGCGCCGCCGATCACCGCTTCGTGCCGCGTGCCCAGGGCCATGGCCTCGATCGCGGCGCGGTCGTCGTCCGCCAGGCCCGGGCCGGGCATGGCGGCGATCATCTCGCTCATCACCTCGCGCCAGTCCTCGCCGCGGAAGGGCGCGAAGGCGGGCTCGAAGGTCTCGGCGTCGAACAGCTGCTTCAGCGTGCCGTCGAGCCCGACCAGCGCCAGCGTGCGCTCGGGATGGCGCCGGTAGAAGTGGGCGATCACCGGCACGCCGTTGGAGTGCCCGACCAGCACCGCCTCGCGCACGCCCGCGTCGTCCATCGCCGCGGCGATCGCGTCGGCGAAGCCGGCCATCGAGTAGCCGTTCGCCGGCGGCGCGCTCGCGCCGTGCCCGGGCAGGTCGACGGCGAGCACACGACCCAGGTCGGCGAGGTCGGGGAACTGGTGGCGCCAGCTCTCGGTGCTGCTGGCCCAGCCGTGGACGAGCACGAGGGCCTGCGTGTCGGTCCCGCCGGAGTCGAGGTAGTGGGGGACGCCGCTCGCACCCGGGGAACCGGGTGTCGCGCAGGCGGCGACGAGGGCCAGGGCGAGCAACGGCGCGAGCGGCGGACGGTGTTCCATGGTCGGTGACGCGGACGGTCGAAGGGGAAGGGGAGCGGAACTCGAGCGGACGATCCGCGGCCGGCGGGGGTTCGCCCTGCGGACCGCAACGAAGCTCCCGGTGATCCACTGCGGGAAGTCGAGCCTTCCGGGTCTCTGCGTCGCGGGTGCGGTCGGCCCGCCGGGCAAGCTAACATGTCGCGCCCCGTGAGCCCCCTGCCCCGCATTCCCCGCTCCGCCGCCGACGACTTCGCCCCGGCGCAGGTCGCCGCGCGCCGGGCGCTCGCCGAGCGCGCCGCCGGGCGCGCGCTGCCGCACCTCGGCGGCGAGCCGGTGCCCGCGGAGTCGGCTCGCGGCAACGTCGAGAACCTGACCGGCTTCTGCCAGGTCCCGCTGGGCCTGGCGGGCCCGATGAGCTGCGACACCAGCGCCGGGCCGCGCGAGGTGTACGTGCCGATGGCGACCAACGAGGGCGCGCTGGTGGCCGCCCACTCGCGGGGCATGCGCCTGGCGAACGCCGGCGGGGGCGTGCGCTCGCGCGTGCTGCACGAGGGCCTGACCCAGAACCCGATGCTCGAGTACGACGGCATCGAGCAGGCCGTCCGCGCGGCGGAGACGGTGCGCGGCATGGAGCCGGAGCTGCGCACCCTCGTCGCCGGGATCTCGCGCCACGGCCGGCTGATCGACGCGCAGCCCGCGGTGCTGGGCGCGCGCCTCGTCGTGCGCCTGGCGTTCCGCACCGGCGACGCGATCGGCATCAACATGGCCGCGCGGGCGGCCGACCTGTGCTCGGCGGCGATCGCCGAGCGCACCGGCGCGCGCGCGCGCTACGTGCACGGCCAGGACGTCGAGAAGCGCGCCAACGCCCGCGCGCTGGTCGAGGGCCGCGGCCGCAGCGTGGCCTGCGACGTGACCGTTCCGCGCGCCGCGCTGGCGGAGCTCGGCCGGGTGACGCCGGAGCAGCTCGTCGCCCTGCAGCGCGCCTACGCCGTCGGCTTCGCGCAGCTAGGCACGCAGAATTGGCTGGTGCAGGCGGCCAACGGGTTGGCGGCGGTGATGCTCGCCTGCGGACAGGACGTCGCCTACGTCACCGAGGCGGCCACCGGTCTGCTGGACTTCCAGGTCACCGCCGGGGGCGACCTGTACGCCAGCGCGACGCTGCCGTCGCTGCTGGTGGGCACGGTGGGGGGCGGGTCGCAGAAGGGCACCGCCGCCGAGTGCCTGGCGCTCCTGGGTTGCGCGGGCAGCGGGCACGCGAACACCTTCGCCGAGCTGCTCGGCGCGGTCGTGCTCTGCGGGGACCTGTCGCTGGCGGCGGCGTTCTGCACTCACGAGTTCGTCGCGGCCCACGAACGACTCGGCCGCAACCGGCCGACCCCGTGAACCCGACCGTCCTGCTCCTGATCGCCACCCTCGCGCTGGTGGTCGGCCCGCTGCTCGAGCGCCTCGGCCGCAGCCTGCCCGCCGTGGCGGCGATGATCGACGGCCTGACGGTCGGCGGCATCGTCGTCGTCTCGCTGTTCGAGCTGATGCCCGAGGCCGGCGCGCACCTCGGCTGGTGGGCGCTGGCGCTGTTCGTGCTGGGCCTGTGCCTGCCGCTGGTCGCCGAGCGCGCGCTGGTCAAGAGTGCCAGCCTGCGGTCCTCGGTCGGCGTGCTGGTGCTGCTGCTGTTCGTCGCCCACGTCGTCATCGAGGGCGCGGCGCTGGTCTCCAAGTCCTACGACGAGCGCCTGGGCCTGGCGACGCTGGTGGTCGTCGTCGGCCACCGCCTGCCGCTGGCCGCCCTGTTGTGGGGCCAGGCGAGCCTGCGCTTCGGGCGGACGATCGCCATCGGCGCGTTGGCCGCCGTGGCGGCGCTGACCTGGTTCGGGCCGCTGGTGATCCCCAACGAGCACGGCGAGTTCACCGCCGCGCTCTCCGCGCTGCTCGCCGGCGGGCTGTTGCACCTGGTGCTGCAGCACAGCCCCGACCTGCCCGCCGACGGGCGCCCCCGGGCGGCGCACTTCTGGGCGACGATCGGCGTGCTGGCGGCGGTGCTGCTGCTGGTGCCGCAGCTGTGGGGGTTCGACGACGGCCACGCCCACGCCGAGCAGGGACTGACCGAGCGCCTCTACGCGCTGCTGCTCGAGGTCTCCTTCCCGCTGCTGATCGGCGTCCTGGGAGCGGCGCTGATCGAGGCCTTCATGCCGGCCTCGGCCGCGCGCTGGCTGTCCTCGGGATCGCGGCTGCGGCAGGCGCTGCGCGGCGTCGCCATCGGCGCTCCGATGCCCGTCTGCTCGTGCGGGGTGCTGCCGATCTACCGCTCGCTGGTCGTCAAGGGCGTGCCGGCCGCGGCGGCGCTGGCGCTGTTGATCGCCGCCCCGGAGATCGGCATCGACTCCTTCCTGCTGTCGTGGCCGCTGCTCGGTCCGCAGACGACCTTCGCCCGGCTCGCCTGCGCGCTGGTGCTGGCGGTGGTCGTGGGCTGGGTGGTCGGTCGCCCGGGCCGGCACCTGGCGGTCCCCGCCGGCGGCGACGACCTGTTCGCGGAGCCGGCGCCCCGCGAACTCGGCGCGCTGCGGGCCGTGCGCCGCGGCCTGCTCGAGACCTGGGGCCACCTCGCGCCCTGGATCGTGATGGGGTTGGTCGCCACGGCGCTGGTCGAGCCGTGGATCTCCGCCGAGTGGTCCCGCTCGCTGCCGCCGTGGGTGCAGGTGCTGGTGCTCTCGCTGGCGGGGATGCCGACCTACATCTGCGCCACCGCGGCGACGCCCTTCGCGGCGCTGCTGTTGATCAAGGGCTTCGCCCCGGGCGCGGTGATCGCCTTCCTGCTCACCGGCCCGGCGACCAACCTGACCACCTTTGGCGCGCTGCGCCGGCTGCATTCGCGGCCGACGGCGGTCGCCTTCGTCGCCTGCGCGCTGGCGGTCACCTTCGGCCTCGGCCTGCTGGTCAACCTGCTGCCGCTGGAGGTGCCCCAGCGCACGCAGATCCTCGAGGCCCAGGGCGAGCACGGCTGGCTGCAGGGTGTCTCGGCCTCGCTGCTCCTGCTGCTGACCCTCTGGGTGCTGTTCCGCGAGGGTCCCCGGGCCTTCCTGGCCCAGCTTTGGCCCGAGGGCTCGGCCGGCCGCGAGGGGCACCACCACGACCACGGCGAGGCGGCGCACGCCCACTGAAACGGCCGTGAGCCCCGGAAGGCCCCCCCGTAGCCGCTCGCGGGGGCTTGACGCGGGACCCTTCAGGGGTAGCCTGTCGGCTGTCCGACTCTGGACTCGGGGCGCTCGACTCCTCCCGGGGACCGCGGAGTCGAAGTTCGAGTCGGCCCTCCGGTGCCCGCGGCACCGCTCCAGGGTCCCAACCCCACCCCCATCGCCGGGCTCCAGCGGTCGCTTCCCCGCTCCCGGACGGCCCACGATTCCGCTATGTCTTCCTCAGCCACGCAGACCAAACCCATGTCCTCCAAGGCCCAAGCCCGACTCGCCACGCATCGCAACATCGGGATCATGGCCCACATCGACGCCGGGAAGACCACCGTCACCGAGCGCGTGCTCTTCCTGACCGAGAAGATCCACAAGGTCGGCGAGGTGCACGAGGGGTCGGCCACGATGGACTACCTCGAGGAGGAGCAGAAGCGGGGGATCACCATCCAGTCGGCGGCCACCAGCGCCGAGTGGAAGGGCCACACGATCAACATCATCGACACGCCCGGGCACGTGGACTTCACCGCCGAGGTGGAGCGCTCGCTGCGCGTGCTCGACGGCGCCATCGCCGTGTTCGACGCGGTCAGCGGCGTCGAGGCCCAGTCGGAGACGGTCTGGCGCCAGGCCGACCGCTACCACGTGCCGCGCATCTGCTTCATCAACAAGATGGACCGCGTGGGGGCCGGCTTCGAGGCCTCGGTCCAGTCGATCATCGACCGGCTCGGCGCGCGTCCGGTCAAGATCCAGCTGCCGATCGGCGCGGAGAAGGACTTCCGCGGCGTGATCGACCTGGTGAAGATGCGCTACTACGAGTTCGTCGACGAGAGCGAGGGCAAGTCCTACGAGGACCTGGAGATCCCGGCCGAGCACCTCGAAGAGGCCCAGATGGCCCGCCACGAGATGCTCGAGCTCGCCGCCGAGCAGGACGAGGAGCTGCTCGACATGTTCGTCGAGGACAAGGAGCCGCCGACCGAGCTCGTCCACCGGGCGCTGCGCTCGGGCACGCTGTCGATGGACCTCACGCCGGTGCTCTGCGGCTCGGCGCTCAAGCACAAGGGCGTGCCGTTCATGCTCGACGCGGTCGTCGACCTGCTGCCCAGCCCGCTCGACGTCCCGCCGGTGGAGGGCTCGATCCCGCGCAGCGACGAGAAGACCACCCGCTCGGTGGAGCCCGATCAGCCGATGTCGTTGATGGCCTTCAAGACCATCGCCGAGCCGACCGGCGACCTGACCTTCGTGCGCGTCTACTCGGGCGTGCTGGAGGCGGGCTCCCGCGTGCTCAACCCGCGCACCGGCAAGCACGAGCGGGTCGGCCGCATCGTGCGCATGCACGCCAACAAGCGCGAGGCGCTCAAGTCCGTGGGCGCCGGCGAGATCGCGGCCGTCGTGGGGCTCAAGAACACCGTCACCGGGGACACCCTCTGCGATCCGGACCACCCGATCCTGCTGACCAAGATCCAGTTCCCTGAGAGCGTGATCGCGATGTCGCTCGAGCCGGCCAAGAACGAGGACCGCGACAAGCTCGGCGAGATCATCGGCCGCATGACCCGCGAGGACCCGACCTTCCGCGCGGTGACCAACGAGGCGACCGGCGAGCTGATCATCTCCGGCATGGGCGAGCTGCACCTGGAGGTGGTCGTCAACCGCATCCAGAACGACTACAAGTGCATGGTCAAGACGGGCCGCCCCAAGGTGGCCTACAAGCAGCGGCTGACCAAGGAAGTGGACACGCTGGCGCGCTACGTCCGCCAGAGCGGCGGCCGCGGGCAGTTCGCCGTGGTGCACGTGCGCGTCGAGCCCTGGGCGACCGAGGACGGCGGCCTGGAGTTCGTCGACGCCATCAAGGGCGGCGCCGTGCCGCGGGAGTACATCCCCTCGGTCGGCCACGGCCTGCAGCAGGGTTTCGCGAGCGGCGGCAAGCTCGGCTTCCCGTTCGTCAACGTGCGCGCCACGCTGTACGACGGCAAGGCCCACGACGTGGACTCCAGCGAGATGTCCTTCCAGGCCGCGGGCCTGCTCGCCTTCCGCCAGGCCGCCGAGAACAACGTCACCCTGCTCGAGCCGATCATGAAGATCGAGGTGCGGGTGCCCGACGACTTCCTCGGCGCGGTCGTGGGGGACCTGAACTCGCGGCGCGGCGAGGTGAACGAGGTCGACGCCGTCGGCAACCTGCGCATCATCCGAGGCCAGGTGCCGATCGCGGAGATGTTCGCCTACTCCTCCGCGCTGCGGGGCGCGACGCAGGGCCGGGGCTCCTACTCCATGGAGCTCTCCGAGTACCGGGACGTGCCGCGCAACATCGCCCAGAAGGTCCTCGAATCCGACGAATGACACGCGGGCTTCGCCCGGTAGACTCTCGCTCATGACTCGGACGGCCCGCAGACGCTGGACCAGGGAGCTGACCTCCGAGGTCGATGGGATCGCGGTCGGTGAGACCGGTCCCGTCCTGTTGCACGGCTACGACCCCCCGGCCGGCGGCCTGTGGGTGGACAGCGCCATTCCCGGCAAGCTGGCGTCCCTCGATCGGTCCACCGGCGAGGTCCTGTGGGTCTCGCCCTGCGAGGTCGGCTACGGTCGGGGCTTCGGCGCCGGGTTCGGCGGCGACAACGACGCGATCGTGCTGGGGCCCTCGGCCGGCGGGCACCGGATCGTGCGCATGTCCCTGGACAACGGCGAGTTGGTCAGCGTCGCCGAGATCGACACCTTCGACGAGGCCCTGGTCGGCGCCGACCTGTGCATCTGCGCCTCGGCGCAACGCGTGTTCGGCACCGACACCGCCGGGCTGGAGGAGGTCTGGTCCTACTCCAAGAAGGGCGAGCGCTACCACCACATCGGCCGCACCGCCAAGCGGATCTTCGTGGTCTTCACCCAGGACTCCACCAAGAAGCAGGGCGTGCTCAGCCTCGACGCCGCGACCGGGCGGCCGAAGGGCCTGCTCCTCGCGCCGACGCAGAGCGTGATCCACGACCTGTGCGTGGACGAAGGCGCGCTCTGCGTGCTGATCGGCAACCTCGCCGCCGCGCTGCCCCAGGAGATCCTGCTCGAGCACCTGGTGAACAACCCCGACGACGACGGCTCGTCGGCGGAGGGACTGGCGCTGCTGGCGCTGGATCCCGACGGCAAGGAAGGCGACGCCCCCTTGTGGTACGAGACGGTGAAGCGCAGCGACGAGGGCGAGGAGCCCGAGATGGCGCTCAGCGCCGACTGCGGCAAGCTCTACATCATCAACGGCGCGCTGCTCGAGGTGCGCGACGCGCTCACCGGCCGTCCGCTCGGAGACTGGGCGATTCCCGGGCTGGACGAGCGCGTGGGCTGGATGGTCTCCCAAGGCGGCGGCCTGCTCGCCGAGGAGACGCGCGTCTCGGTCTTCGAACTCCCGGCCTGACCCCCGACATCCCTGCCATGGCGGAAACCGATCCCAACGCCGAGCTCGACGCAGACGGCATCACCGTCCAGAAGTTCGCCAGCCGCGTGCTCTTCGTCTGCCCGGCGGCGGAGTTCGCCGACGAGTGCCTGCGCTACGCGCGCTCCAGCCTGCACAACGTGCACGTGGGCACCTGGTCGGTCTCGACCACCACCGAGGAGCTGGTGACCGGACGCCACCAGGACGAGTTCATGGTCGACGGCCCGCTCGAGGGCGCTTCGATGGACGAGTTCGCCGGGGTGATCTTCGTCGGCGGGGAGGGCGCGCCGGCGCTGGTCTCCAATCCGGACGCGCTGCGCATCGCCCGCGAGGCGGCCGCGGCGGGCAAGCTGATCGGGGCCTGGGGGCACTCGGTGGCGATCCTGGCCGCGGCGGGCATCCTCGGCGGCAAGCGCGTCACCGGTGCCGTGGGTCTGAAAGCCACCGTGAAGGCGGCAGGCGCGAAGTTCACCGGTCGCGAGCTCGAGGCGGACGGCGCGCTGGTCACCGCCCGGGACGACGCCGTGGGCATGCGTTTCGGCAAGGCGCTCGCCCGCATCGTCGGCATCTGACGTCGGGCGCCGATCCTCCGCGCGATCCCACCAGGGGGACTTTTCGCACTCCCGCGGATCCGCGGCGGGGGATACGATGTTCGCCCCCGGCAGGTTTCCGGCCGTACCGCGCGGCGCTTCGAACCTGCGCCAGACAACCGCCCCACAGGGAGTAGCGCACGTGACCTCCACGCAGATCGTCGAACATCTGGCCAAGGAGTTTTCCACCTCAGCAGAGTGCGTTCGGAACACGCTGGAGATGATCGACGCCGGTCTCGCCGCGCCGTTCATCGGCCGCGTGCGGCGAACGGCGACCGGCGGGCTTTCCGAGAGCTACGTCCGGCGCATGGCGCGGATGCGCGAGGAGCTCGAGGAGCTCGACCGCCGGCGGGGCACGATCCTGCGCATGCTCGAGGGCCCGGAGACGACGAGCGCCGCCCGGGCCAAAGCGGACGCGGAGCCGGCGCCCGCAGCGGACGCCAGCGCGACCGCGGCAGCCGCGCCGGAGGAGGGCGAGCGAGTCGAGGCCCCGGCGGCTCGCGAGCTGACCAAGGCCCAGCGGGCGGCGATCGGCCGCGTGCGCGCGTGCATGGATCGCTTCGAGCTGGAGGACCTGTTCCTTCCGCACCGACGTCCCGAGCCCGAAGTCCAACTGGCCCTCGACCGCGGCCTCGGTGCCCTGGCCGACGAGTTCGTGCGCTCGCGGCCCGCGCCGCCCCGGTCGCCGGAGAGCGGGGATGGGTCGACGGATGCGCCCACGGAAGACCCGGCGGAAGACTCGGCGGGCGAGGCTCCCGCCGCAGCGGAGGCCGCCGCGCCGGCGCCCGAGGCTCCGACGGCGGAGGCCACCGAGGCCGCCGAGCACACGGGAGAAGACGAGACCGCCGGAGCGACCGGGGACGACGAAGACACCGGCGGCGCGGGCACCCCCGAGGTTGCGGCGGAATCCGGCTCGAGTGAGGAAGCCGCGGCCGCCGCGGATTCCGGCAAGGGCGGGGAGGCTCGGCCGAACAAGGAGACGGCCGCCGCGAAGGCGCGCGAGGAAGCGCTGCTCCACGGCCAGATCGAGGTGACGCCCGCCCTGGCGCGGGTCTGCGCCGCGCACGTTTCGCCGGATCGCGGCGTGCACACCGAGTCCGACGCCCTCGCGGGGGCGATGCGCATCCTCTCCGACCGCCTCGGCCGCGACACCCGGCTGCGCGTCGCGATTCGCAAGCTGTTCCGCAAGCACGGCGTGCTCAGCGTGCGGCAGACGGTCGAGGACTCCAAGCTCGGGCGGCACCGCCCGCTGCTCAAGATCAAGCAGGCGCTCAAGCAGGTCCAGGGCCACCGCCTGTTGGCGATTCGCCAGGCGCAGAAGGAGCGCGTGCTGACGACGGCCATCTCGCTGCCGCGCAAGGTCGCCTTGCCGAAGGTGCGCGGGGTGCTCGGCAAGCACACCGAGCCGGAATTCGACTCGGTGCTCGACGCCGTGGCGATCCGCACGCTCGAGCATCGCCTGCTGCCGGTGCTCGAGGCCGACGTGCGCTTGGAGCTCAAGGAGCGCGCCGACGAGGAGGCGCTGCGCTTCCTCTCCCAGCACCTGCGTCAGGTGTTGCTGGCGCCGCCGATGGCGCACCAGCCCGTGGCGGGCATCGACGTCAACGCGAAGGGCGACTGGACCGTAGTGGCGCTCGACGCGGCGGGCGAGCCGCTGGGCGAGCCGACGCGCATCGAGGTCGGAGAGAAGGACGACGCGACCCTCGGCACCGAGCTGCGCGCGGCGATGGATCCCGGCGAGGATCGCGCCGAGCACCGCCCCGCGGCCATCGCGATCGGCAACGGTAAGGGACCCCGGGCCGGGCAGGCGAAACTGCGCGCGGCGCTGGCGGCGACGGACCTGCGGCTGGTCGTCTACGTGGTCAACGAAGCGGGGCTGTCGAGCTACGCGAACTCCGAGCTCGCGCGCACCGAGTTCGCCGACCTCAGCGTCCCCCAGCGCATGGCCGTCAGCCTCGCGCGCCGGCTGCAGGATCCGCTGTCCGAGGTGCTCAAGGTGGATCCGCGGCACCTGGGGCTCGGCTCCGAGCAGGGACTGGTCAGCAAGGCCAACCTGCGGCGCATGTTCCGCGAGACCATCGACTCGTGCACCGCCCACGTGGGTTGCGACGTCAATCGCGCCCCGTTGTCGTTCCTGCAGCACGTTCCCGGTCTCGACCTGGAGCGGGCGAAGAAGATCGTCGAGCGGCGCAAGGAAACGCCCTTCGCCAGCCGCGACGACCTACGCAGCGTGCTCGACGAGGCCGCCTGGACCACGGCCGCGGCCTTCCTGCGCGTGCCGGGATCGACCGAGCCGCTGGACGCCACCTCCCTGCACCCCGAGCAGTACGACCTGGTGCGCCGGGTGCTCGGCGCCAGCGGGAGCAGCGTGGAGGAGAGCCTCGGCAAGCCGGGCGTGACCAAGGGCCTGCGCCGGGCCGACTTCGAGATCGACGAGCTGGTCTGGCGAGACCTGGTGCGCGAGCTCTGGCACCCCGGCCGCGACCCGCGGCACCGCCTCTCCGAGCCGCGGCTCCTCGACCCGAACACCGACCCCGTCACCCTGGTCAAGGACCGCGTGCTCGAGGGCGTGGTCTCCAACGTGGCGAGCTTCGGAGCCTTCGTCGACATCGGCCTGGCCCACGACGCGATGATCCACGTCAGCGAGATCTCCAAGCGCTACGTGCGCGACGCGCGCGAGCTGGTCAGCGTCGGGCAGACCGTGCGCGCGCGGATCAAGGACGCCGGCGGGCAGCGCATCGCGCTCTCCCTGAAGGACGTTCCCGATCCCGAGCGGCCGGCCCGCGGTCCCCGCGGCGAGCGGCGCGGTGCCGCCGGCGGCGGGCGCGGCGAACGGCGCGGCCCGCGGCGCGGCGGACCGGATCGCGAACGGCCCCAGGTGCCCGTGCGCGCGGCCCAGAGCCGGCGCGACGGCATGGGCGGCAGCGGTCGACCCGATCGCGACGGCCGGCGCGGCGGTCGCGGTCCGGGCGGCGGCCGGGGCGGTCCGGGGCGCGGGCCCGGCCGCGGCGGTCGGCGGGGCGAGCGCGACGACTTCCGGCCCGAGGACCTGGAGTCCGTCACCAAGAAGGCCGCCTACAACCCGTTCGCCACCTTCTTCCAGGAGCAGGGGACCGAGGGCGAGGGCGGCGAGTCCTAGCAGCCTGCGGCGTCTGCCCGCAGCGGCACGGACCGCTAGCCGTTCTGGCCGGGATCGCGCTGCATGTTCTGCAGCGACTGGCGCAGGCGGGTCTCGGCGAGCATGCGCTGGCGCTCCTCGGGACTGACGGCGCTCTCCTGGTCGGCCATCCCCAGCGGGGCGCCCCAGGGATTGGCACCGGCGGGAGCCTGACCGCCCGCGGCGGCGTCGTGGCGCACGTCCGCGAGCCGCAGCTCGCCGGTGAAGTCCTGTTCCGGGGCGACCTCCGGCAGCGGCGCGGGGACGCTCTCGGGGTCCATCGCGTCCAGCACGCCGAGGGAACCGTGCGGGGCGGGCGGCTCGACCGGCGCCGGCATCGGCGCCGGCATCGGCTCGGACATCGGCGCCTGCATCGGGTCGTGCATCTCGACCGGCATCGGCTGCACCGGCATGGCCGCGGGGGCCTGCACGGGCGCCGCGGCGGGCGCGAAGGAGACTTCGGTGGCGCGGGCCTCGAGGGCCTGGTGGGCGTTCTGGAACCCGGCC
>Ga0102952_1000660_pt1 | contig 12365 bp, 9 predicted proteins | sample SalPon2A_C_D1_MG_FD_78506 | JGI IMG/M metagenome (GOLD analysis project Ga0102952, IMG submission 78506) | Soil microbial communities from South San Francisco under conditions of wetland restoration - Salt Pond MetaG R2A_C_D1_MG | ecosystem: Environmental > Terrestrial > Soil > Wetlands | place... | reverse complement strand
CTCGTCGTCGTCCGCCGACGCGGCGACGTCGTCCGGCTCGTCGTCGAGGTCTTGCCCGCTGCCGCCGCCCTGCCCGAAGCCCTCGGCCTCGAACTCCTCGCGCGTCTTGATGTCGATGTCCCAGCCGCACAACCGGCTCGCGAGTCGGACGTTCTGTCCCTTCTTGCCGATGGCCAGGGACTGCTGGTCTTCGTCGACGATCACGACCGCCGAGTGCAGGTCGACGTCGGCGTAGATGTTGTCGAGGTGGATCGTGGCCGGCTTGAGGCCGTTCATGATCAGCGTCTCGAGAGAGTCGCTCCAGCGGATGATGTCGATGCGCTCGCCCCGCAGCTCGTCGATGACGGCCTTGATGCGCGAGCCGCGCACGCCGACGCAGGCCCCGATGCAGTCGATCTTGGGATCCTGGGAGATGACGCCCATCTTGGTGCGGTAGCTCGGCTCGCGCACCACTCGCTTGATCTCGATGATGCCGTCGGCGATCTCCGGGACCTCGAGCTCGAACAGCCGCCGCACCAGGTCGGCGTGGGCGCGGCTGACCAGGATGCGCACCCGCGGGCCGTCCTTGCGGACCTCGATGACGATCGCCCGGATGCGGTCGCCGGGGGCGAAGATCTCGCCGCGGACGCGCTCCTCCTTGGGCAGGTAGGCCTCCACCCGGCCGAGGTTGATCACCAGCTCGTCGCCGTCGAAGCGCTGCACCGTGCCGTTGACCAGCGCGCCGACGCGGTTCTCGTACTCGTCGAACAGGACGTCGCGCTCGGCTTCCCTCAGCTTCTGCAGGAAGCCCTGCTTGATCGCCTGGGCCGCGATGCGACCCAACTCGCCCATCTCGATCTCGTAGACTTCCTCATCATCCTCGATCTCGATCTCCCCGGACTTGCGGTCGATCGACACCACCAGGTCCTCGCCGGCTCCCAACCGCTTGCGCACTCCGATCGCCAGGGCATCCTCCAGCCCCAGGAAAATCGTTTCCTTGGGGATGTCCTTGTCGCGGTGGATGACGTCGATCATCCGGAGCAGGTCTTCTTGGTTCATGATGGGACCGGGCGACCGAGGCCCGAGGGCCTCCGCCGGCATTACTTAAATACAGTTAGGAAAGCGGTTTGCGCCGCTTCCCTAACTCCAGCGCTGCGCGCACGTTGTCGTTCGGGATTGGCGGCGCGACAGTTTGTGATATGAACCCTGGCGCGTCAACGACGGGGAGGCGTCCCCGCGGGGGTCCCTCCGTCGACGCCTCCGGGGCCGGAGCGCACCGGTGATGAGTGGCGTAAATCACTATTTGGTTGGGACTTGCGAGGTCTTCAACCGCTTCCTCCAGGCGCTGGAGCGGGTGGCCGCCTCCGACGCCACCGTGCTGGTCTCCGGGGAGAGCGGCAGCGGCAAGGGGCTGGCGGCCCGGGCGCTCCACGAGGCCGGCCCCCGCTCCCGGGGCCCGTTCGTCGCCGTCGACCTGTCCGCCCTGGCCCCCAGCCTGGTCGAAGGAGAACTGTTCGGTCACGTCGAGGGGGCGTTCACCGGCGCCCACCGCGCGCGCCAGGGTCGCCTGCGCCGGGCGCAGGGAGGGACGCTGGTGCTCGACGACGTGGACACGCTCTCGCTCGACGTGCAGGGCAAGCTCGTGCGCGTGTTGCAGGAGCGCGTGGTCGAGCCGCTCGGCGCGGAGCAGGGGGAGCCGATCGACCTGCGCCTGGTGGTGACCACCCAGCGCGACCTGCGCGAGGCCGTCGACCAGGGGCGCTTCCGCTCCGATCTCTACTTCCGCCTGGCGGTCGTGCCGCTGGAGGTGCCGCCCCTGCGCGCGCGGCTGGAGGACCTGCCGCTGCTCGCCGCCGCGCTCACCGAGCGCATCGCCGCCGCGCGGCGGGTCCCGGCCAAGCCGTGCTCCGCGGCGGCGCTGCGGCGCCTGGCCGCCCACCCCTGGCCGGGCAACGTCCGCGAGCTGGAGAACGCGCTGGAGCGGGCGCTGCTCCTCGGCAGCGTCGACGAGCGGGGCGAGCTCGACGCCGAGGCCTTCGACTTCCTCGGGCAGACGTCCCTGGGCGTGCCCGGAGAGCTCGCCGACCGGGCGCTCGCCCACGGCATGACCCTCGAGGACCTCGAGCGCGCGATGCTACAGGCGGCGCTGGCCCAGCAAGCGGGCAACGTCAGCGCCGCCGCCCGCCAGCTCGGCCTGAGCCGCAGGGCCTTCCAGTATCGCCTCGACCGCGCCGGCCGGGCGGGGAGCGCGACGTGATCGTCGCGGCCCTGCTGGTCGCGTTGCTCGGCCCGGCGCGAGCGCCGCAGGACGACGCGAGTCGCATCGCGTCCTTCCTGGAGCGCTTGGACCGGGGCTCCCCCGAGGAGGTCGCCGAGGCGCTGACCGAGCTCGGCGACCTGGCTCCCGAGGCGGCGCTGCGCGCGCTGAGCGAGGGGGACCTGCCGGCCGACGATCTGCGCCTGCGGCGCGCGCGAGCCTGGCTCGTCGAGCAGGCCGGCGACGAGCGCTGCATCCCCGGCGCCCTGCGCCTGCTCGAGGATCCCGACGCTGAGGTGCGCGCCCATGCGGCGCGGCTGCTGGCCGAGCCCGAGCTGCGCGACGCGAGCGCCGACGAGCGCGCGCGGGCGCTCGAGCGCGTGGCCCTCGACGACTCCGAGGCCGACCTGCGGCGCCTCGCGGTGACCGGGCTGGGGCGCATCGGCCGACCGCAAGCGATCGCCGCTCTCGCGCGGCTGGTGGACCGCGCGACGCCGCCCGAGCGCGGGCTCGCCGCGCGGGCCCTGTCGCTGCAACCCGGAGCGCGCGAGGTCGTCGTCGAACGCGTGCGCACGGCCTTCTCCTCCGGTCAGCCCGCCGCCGACGATGCGCTGCTGCAGTTGCTCGCCGCCTACGGCACCGCCCTGGCCGAGCTGCCGGGCGGCGGGGAGTCGGTCGCCGATCGCGTGCCCTTCGTGCTCGGGCGGCGGCACCCCGATCCGCGGCTGGTGCTGGAGGCGGGCCGCGCCCTCGAGCGCTTCGTCCAGCGGCTGCGGGTGCTCGGCGACATCGACCGCGCCGACCGCATGTACGCCCGGCTCGTCGGCGAGGGCCTCGACGACGGCGAGCTGCGCGCGCAGCGGGCGATCCTGGCCCTGGAGGAGGGCGTGGATCCGCAGGTCGCGCTCGACGTGGCGCGGGAGCTGGTCGCGCGTTCGCCGGCGCGGATCGACGACCTGGAGACGCGCAAGCGGCACGCCGCCGGTCGGCTGCTGGAGGCTGCGGCCCTGCTGGCGCTGGATCGGCCCGGGGGCGGCGGTTCCCCCGGCAACGAGGGGAACGCGCAGCAAGGCGCGGAGCAAGCCCTCGACGGCGCCGAGAGCGCGTTGCTCGGTCTGGTGCAGCAACGGCTGGACCTGCGCTCGAAGACCCTGGCCGTCGATCACGCCGGAGCGCTGGAGTCGCTGGCCCTGGTGCACCTCTACCGCGCGCTGGCGTTGCTCGCCGCGGGGAACGGGCCGGACGACCCGCGCGTGCTGGAGCACGCGCGCACCGCCCACGAACGCTCCCTCGACGCCCAGCTCGCCCTGCTGCGGGGCCTGGAGTCGCCGCAGACCGCCGGCCTGGACAACCTGCTGCTGCACCCGCTCGGCCCGGTCGCGCTGCTGTTCCAGAACCCGCGCAACGAGCACCTGCCCCGCGCGCGCGCCCTGGTGCTCGAGCAGGCGCTCTGCCGCGCGCTGGCCACGGTGGCGCCGCAGGAGGTGCCGGGCTTCGAGCCGCTGGCGACCGTCGAGCCGCGCCTGACCACGCCGCTCAAGGACCCGCAGCGCAAGGCCCTGCTGCAGCAGATCCAGACCGAGAGCTACGTCGCCCAGCGCAAGGACATCGAGCGGCGCATCGACCGGCTGGAACCGGACGACCCCAACCGCCTGGCCTGGCAGCGAGCGCTGCGCGCGCTGGAACAGGACCGTCTGCGCAACGCGTCCGATCCCCAGAGCCTGCTGCGCTGGCGCGAGCCCTCGAGCGCCGGCCTCGTGGTCTCCGGACACCTGCGCGAGGAGGGCGAGTTCCAGGCCTCGCGCCTGTTGGCGGAGCGCGTCAAACGCCACCTCGACGAGCGCAACTACGAGACCGCCGTCTTCCAGACCGGCTGGACGATGGAGGAGTTCAAGGCGCGCACCGACCTGCGCATCGGCAACGCCTGGATGGACGAGGAGCAGCCGCAGCGCGCCGAGCAGGTGTTGCAGGAGGGGCTCGACCGCCTGGAGGTGCTGGAGCGCGACCTCGAGGACAACGGCGTGGGCCCGGCCGGCCTGCAGCTCGTGCAGCGGTTGCAGTCCGACGCGCTGGTCAGCCTGGCGGTGAATGCCAACGTCAAGCTGCGCGATCCCGACCGCGCCGTCGAGTACTTCGAGCGCGCCTACGCCCTGCGCCAGGACGACTTCACGCGCATCCTGCTCGCCTGCTATCGCGCGCGGGTGGGCCGTGACGACGAGGCCCGGGAGCTGATGGCCCAGACGCCGATCCTGCCGGGCAACTACTACAACCTGGCCTGCACCTACGCTCTGATGGGGGAGCCGGACCTCGCGCTCGACTTCCTGCAGCGCGACTTCGAGGAGATCCGCTCCAGCCCCGGAGCGCTCGAACGCCAGCAGGAGTGGGCCCGCGGCGACCCGGACCTGGCCTCCCTGCGCGGCCTTCCGCGGTTCGAGGCGTTGACCGCGCCCTGACGCGAGCGGGCCCCATCGGGCCGCAACGGGTCACCGGAGAGCCCCGCGGCAGTTGAGGATCCGCGGCCGCAGGGCTATTCTCCGGCCGCTCGAGATCATGATCATCTCCATCAACGGCGAGCGTCGCGAGGTCCGCGAGGACCTCACCGTGGGCGACCTGATCGCGGACCTCGGCCTGGCGCCGGAGCAGGTCGCCGTCGAGCGCAACGGCGCGCTCGTCCCCCGGGCCCGCCACGGCGCGACGCGGCTGGCACCCGACGACGCGCTGGAGCTGGTCACCCTGGTCGGTGGAGGCTGAGCGGCGATGCAGACTTTCGAAGACGAACCGCTGGTGCTGGGCGACGTGTCGCTGCGCTCCCGGCTGCTGGTGGGCACGGGCAAGTACGCGTCGTTCGAGGAGACGGCCCGCGCCCTGGAGATCAGCGGCACCCAGCTGGTGACCGTGGCCGTGCGCCGGGTGAACCTCGACCGTGAACAGGGACCGTCGCTGCTCGACCACATCGACCGCTCGCGCTACGAGATCCTGCCCAACACGGCCGGCTGCTACGACGCGGCCAGCGCCATCCGCACCGCGCACCTGGCGCGCGAGCTGTTGGGGACCAAGCTGGTGAAGCTCGAAGTCCTCGGCGACGAGAAGACGCTGCTGCCCGATCCGGTGGGGACGCTGGAGGCCACGCGCGAGCTGGTCGCGGAGGACTTCGACGTGCTGGTGTACTGCTCGGACGACCCGCGGCTCGCGGTGCGCCTCGAGGAGGCGGGGGCCACCAGCGTGATGCCCGCGGGCTCGCCGATCGGCTCGGGCCAGGGCGTGCTCAACCCCAACGCGATCCGCATCACGCTGGAGCTGGTGAGCTGCCCGGTGATCGTTGACGCCGGGGTGGGCACCGCATCCGACGTGGCCCTGGCCATGGAACTCGGCGCCGACGGCGTGCTCCTGAACACCGGCATCGCCGGCGCCCGCGATCCGCTGCGCATGGCCGCGGCGATGCGCGACGCGTGCACCGCGGGGCGCAACGCGCGGCTGGCCGGGCGCATCGAGCGCCGGTTGTACGCCAACGCCTCCTCGCCGACCGAAGGCGTGATCGGCAGCCGGTGATTCCCGGAGCGGCGGAGGTGCAGCTCCCGAACGCCGACTCCGCGCTCACCGGCGCGGTGCTGTTGGTCGGCGGTCTGGCGCTGGCACCGCTGGCGGTGGTCATCGCGCGCCGCATGTTCCCCGGCCGCAACCTGTTCTTCGCGCGCTGGGGGTTCTCCCACGTGCTCTGGGTGATCGTCTTCGCCATCTTCTCGGCGGCGTTCTTCTCCGGCGTATCCGGCGCGCTGCTGGACCGCGGCGTCGACAAGGGAACGGTGTTGTTCGGCGGGCAGGCGCTGATGATGGCCTCGGTGTGCGCGCTGATCGCCTTCATCGCCCATCGTCTCGACCCCGACGGCGTGCGCTGCCTGGGCTTTCGTGCCGACCGCTCCGGGCGCGGTGTCGCGGTCGGCGTGGTTTCCTACGTACTGCTGTACCCGGCGCTCATCGGTCTGACCCTTGCCTGGCCCTGGGTGATGGAACGCCTGGGCATGACCTTCGTGCCCCAGGAGGTGGAGCAGGACCTGATTGCCATGGGCGGCGCCTCGCTCGCCTTCGCGGCGGTGATGGTCGTGCTCGTCCTGCCGCTGTTCGAGGAGATCGTCTTTCGCGCCTTCCTGCAGCCGCTCTTGGTGCAGAACCTCGGCGACCGGGGCGGCGTGGTGCTCACCTCGATCTTGTTCGGGCTGATGCACGGCAGCAGCGCGTTCGTGCCGATCTTCGCGCTCAGCCTGGTCCTCGGTTTCGTGATGCTGCGCACGCAGCGCATCGCCGCCCCCTGGGCCGTGCACGCGCTGCACAACGGTCTGATGCTGGCGGTCTTGATCATGTTCCCGGAGGCCCGCAAGCTCACCGGCCTCGATGGTTGAAGGAACTCGCGCATGACCTTCTTTCCCCGTCAGGGCCTGATGCATCCCGTCGCGGGCGGCGCCTTCGTGGCCGCCAACGCCGTGGTCACCGGCGACGTCACGCTCGGCGAGGACGCCGGGATCTGGTTCGGCTGCGTGGTGCGCGGCGACGACGCGCCGCTCACCGTGGGGCCGCGCACCAACGTCCAGGACCTGACCATGATCCACGCGGACACCGGCCGCCCCAACGTGATCGGCGCGTCGGTGACCATCGGCCACCGGGTGGTGCTGCACGGCGTGGAGGTGGGGGACTTCGGCCTGATCGGCATGGGCGCCGTGCTGCTCGGCGGCTCCAAGGTGGGCGCGGAGTCGATCGTCGCCGCCGGCGCCGTGGTGCGCGAGCACTTCAGCGTGCCCCCGCGCACCCTGGTCGCCGGCGTGCCCGCCAAGGTGATCCGCGAGCTGCACCCCAAGGAGCTGGAGATGATCCGCGGCAGCGCCGAGGGCTACGTGCAGAAGATCCGCCTCTATCTGTGATGCGCGCTAGCATCCAAGCGTGAGCCCGCCCGATCCGTTCAGCGACCGCTGCCGCGACCTGCTCCGCCGGCTGGAGGAGCTGGGCAGCGTGGCGGTGGCCTTCTCCGGCGGCGTGGACTCCACCGTGCTGCTGCACGCCGCCCGGCGCGCGCTCGGCGACCGCGCCGTGGCGGTGATCGCGGACTCACCGTCGCTGCCGCGTCGCGAGCTGCGCGAGGCCGCGGAGCTGGCCGCCGGCCTCGGCGTCGAGCTGGTGCGCGTCGCCACCGACGAGCTCGCCGACCCCGCCTACCGCGCCAACGCCGGGAACCGCTGCTACTTCTGCAAGGCCGCGCTGTTCGAGGTGATGACCCGCTGGGCGGGCGAGCACGAGGTGCGCACGCTGGCCTTCGGGGAGATCACCGACGACCTGCGCGACGACCGCCCCGGTGCGCGCGCCGCCCGGGAATTCCGCGTCCGCGCACCCTTGCGCGAGGCGGGCTTCTCCAAGCAGGACGTGCGGCGCTACGCGCGCGAGCACGGCCTCCCCGTCGCCGACAAACCCGCGAGCGCCTGCCTGTCGTCGCGCATCCCGGTGGGCACCGAGGTGACGCGCGAGCGGCTGGCACGCGTCGAGGCCGCCGAGGAGGCGTTGCGAGGCACGGGCCTGCGCCAGCTCCGCGTGCGCGACCACGGCGACCGCGCGCGCGTGGAGGTGGGCGCCGACGAGCTAGCGGGCGCCCGCGCCCGCGAGCCGCAGCTCGCGGCACTGCTCGCCCGGCACGGCTTCTCGGAATTCGAGCTCGCCGCCTACCGCACTCCCGGCGCCGCTGCGGCGAGCGGCTGACGACGACCGCGCCTCAGCGCTGGAAGATCGGCAGCAGGCCCTCGGGCATGGCCAGGAACAGGCAGTTCATCGCCGTCGCGTAGCACGGGCCGAACTGGGTGTCCGGCCAGGAGCCGTCCTCGAGCTGGTCGGCGAGCACGCGCTCGCGTTCGTCGACGACCCAGGACTCGAAGAGCCGCCGGTCGGGGTGCTGCCACAAGGCCTGGGCGAGGTAGAAGCGCTCGTAGAACTCGAAGCGCGCGGCGCTGCCGCGCAGCTTCGTGTCGCGCAGCCCGAGGCGCTGCCACAGTACCTCGATCGCCCGCGAGACCTCCGGCCCCTCGTACTCGCCGGCCGAGTTGAGCGTGGCGATGCCGGCGGCGGTCAGGGCCACGGTCGTGCGCTCGGTGTTCAGCCCGTAGCGGAAGGAGCCGTCCTCCGCCTGGCAGCGGCGGATGTAGTCGATGGCGCGGTCGATCACCTTGGTGTCGACGCGGATGCCCGAGTTGCGCGCCGCGCGCAGGGCCTGCACGAGCACCACGGTGACCGAGTTCTCGTGCTCGGTGCTGCGGTGGGGCTCGTAGTACCAACCGCCCTCCAGTCCCTGGCAGTTCTCGATCAGCCGCACCGAGGCGCGGAGCACCTCCTCGATGCGTCGCCCCCGCGTCGTGCGCGGCGAGACGGCGTACGCCTGGGACAGCGCCAGCGACCCGAAGCCGTGTCCGTGCAGGCGCGACAGTTCGTCGCCCTCGCTGGAGATGTAGCCGAAGGTCTTGGACGACGCGTTCATGTCGGCCCGCGCGGTCAGGTAGTCGACGGCCAGCGCGATCTCGTGCCCGTAGGGCCCGCGCTCGGGCTGGCTGCCGGCCGACATGAAGGCCAGCGCCGCCAGCGCCGTCACCGGCACGGGCACGTACTTCTCGCCGCCGGCGCGCGGGAAGGTGCCGTCGTGTTGCGCCGCCTGGGCCCGCGCGAGATAGGCCAGGCCGCGGTCGAGGGCGGCGCGCGCGCGCTCGTCCAGGGCGCCGACGGGTTCGAGGGTCGCGTCCTCCGCGGGTGACTCGACGCCGGCGGCCACGCCCTCGGGTTGCGGGTCCTGTCCCGGCTGCTCCGCGGTCTCCACCAGCGGCGCCTCCGCGGCGGCGACCAGGAGCCAGAGCGCGAGCGTGCAGCAGCCGACCATCGAGGCGTGCTTCAGGGTCGCTGGTTGAGCCGCCGGTAGTAGGCGTCGATCCAGTCGCGGTACTGCGGCGGCATGTCGCCGCCGCCTTCGGTGCGGAAGAGGTCGCGCACGTGGATCGGCAGGTCGCCCCAGCGGTCCGCGCCGTCGGTGGTGTTGATCGAGCCGGTCTCGCCGGAGTCCGGCGGGGCCGACTCGCGGTTGCGCGGATCGTCGACCGACTGGCGGGGGCTCTGCGGACGTCCCGCGCCGCCGGGCTCCTGGCCCTCGGACTCGGGCTTCGGCGCCGGCTTGGAGTCGGGAGTCTCGGGCGTGTTCTCCTTCGCGCCCTGGGGGCCCTGGGGTTGCGAATCCAACGGCGAGTCTCCGCTCGGATTCCCGCTGGGATCGCCGCCTCCGCCCCCGGACTGCGGCTGACCCTGCTGGATCGCGATCTCCAGGATCCGGTTCATGTCGCGCTGCGCGTCCTGCGAGTCCCGGATCGCTTGCTTCAACAGCTCGTCGATGCCCGCGTCCTGCTGCTCGCCGATCGGGGAGCCGGCGCTGGCCTCGTACAAGCGGTCGTCGATCTCGCCGAGCCGTTGCTCCACCTTGTGGAAGAGCTCGATCATCTCCTGCCGCGGGTCCTGCCCGCCGCCCGGATCGAAGACCGGCAGCGGGGGCGGCTCCACGGGCGCGGGGGGCGGCTCCGGATCCTGCGACGCGGCGGCCGCCAGGCAGGCGAGGACGAGGACGATCGGGGCCTTCACGGATGTTCTCCTGGCGGGGGTTCGGGCGCGGGCGGGGCGGACTCACCGGGCCCGGGAATGTGCAGCCGCTCGCGGAAGCGGGTGAACAGCTCGGTGGTTCGCTCGTGCCGTTCCGCGAGGCGCAGCACGTCCTCGAGGATCGCCGGGTCGAGATCGGCGTCCCCGGCTTCGATCTCCGGGTAGAGCACGAGCAGGCGGTTCAGGTCGTCGATGGTCGACGACTCCAGGTGCTGCAGCAGGCGCAGCTCGGCGGTGTCGGGCACCAGCCGGTTCGCGCCCTGGTTGGCGCCCTCTTGCTGCTGCTGCTGTTGTTGCTGCTGCTCCTGCTGGCGTCGTTGCTCGCTGCGCAGCGCCTCGAGCACCCACTCCATGGACTCCTCCACGTCCTCCTGCAACGAGAGCACCCGCGGTCCCGTCTGGTAGCCGCCGGTCTCGTCCAGGTCGTGGGCGACCCGTCCGAGGTCCTGTTCGATCTCGCGCAGCATCTGCGCGAACACCATGCTCTGCTCGGCCTCGATGGCGTCGGCGAGCTCCGTGGCCCGCTTGGCGAGCAGGGACTCGTCGTTGGCCACGCGTGAGAGGCGCAACCGTTCGGCGCGGCTCGGCCGCTCCACGGGCTCCCGTGCCGCGGCGATCTCACGCGTGCGGGACATCGCCTCGCGGTGCCCGTCCAGCAGGGTCTGCATCTCTTCGGCGATGCGGAACAGCAGCTCCTCCTGGCGCAGGCGCTGGTACTGCTCCTCCTCCTGTTGCAGGTCGTCGACCGCCTCTTCGATCTGCTGGCGGACCTCCTGCTCCTCCTCCTGCGCCTGGTCGAGCTCGCCGGCGGAGAGCGATTGCGAGGCGTCCTCGGCCGACGAGGCGGCGCCCTTCAGGGAGTTCAGCGGCGGGGCGTTCTTGCGCTGCTCGTTGCGCGTCGCGAGGTCGAGCAGCTCCTTCTCGATGCGGGCCTGTTGCTCGGCCAGCTCCCGGGCCCGGGCGCGATCCTCCTCGCTGGAGGGCTGCACCCCGTCCTCGGCCGCCTGCGAGGCGTTCTCCAGGGCCTCGAGGGCCTCGCGCTGCGACGCGGCGGCCGACGAGCTCTTGCCCGCGTCCATCTCCTGGGCCGCCTGCTCCATCGCCTCGGACGCGCGGGCCAGGTCGCTCTGCACGTCGCGCGCGGCCTGCGGTGACATCGATCCCTGGTCGGACTGTCCCTGCGCCGAGCGCGCCGCCTCGGCGAGGTCGCGCTGCGGGGCCGCGGGCTCTCCGGTCCCGGCCGCCTGCGCGGCGTCGCGCCGCAACCCGCGCACCGACTCCAGCGCCTGCTCGAGCGAGCGCTCCGCCGAGCGCGCCGACTCCGCCGCCGGGCCCGGCGAAGCCTGGCGGGCCGCATCGGACGCATGCTCCATCGCCGCCGCCGCCTCGCGCAGCGCCTCGCCCGCGGCGTCGGCTCCGGTGCGCGGCACCTGGGAGCGCTCGGGCAGGCCCGCGAGCGCGCGCTCCAGGCGTTCCGCGGTCTCCGCCGCTTCGCGCTGCGACTGGGCGAGCGCGGGACCGAGTCGGCGCTGTTCCTCCAGCGCCTGCTCCAGCGCCTGCCGCGCTTCGTCCGCCGCCGCCGAGGCCTCCGACCGCTGCTCCGCGGTGGAGGTCGAACCCGCGGCGGCGTTCTCCGCGCGCTCGAGGCCCGACCGGACGCCCGCCAACGCGGACTCGAGCTCCGGCGCGGCCTGCTCGATCCCCGAGAGGGTCTCGGCAGCCGCGTCCCGCGCTTCGCCCGCGCGGGCCTCGAGCTCGGCGGCGGCCTGCTCCAGGCCGGTCGCGGTCTCGCCGGCCGCCGCAGCGGCGGCTTCCTGCGCGGCTCGATCGAGTCCCGCGCGGCGCAGCTCGTCCGCGGTCCGGCGCAGCGCCTCGGCCGCGCGTTGCGCGGATGCGTCGCCCGAGGCACGCGCGTCGCGCTCCTCCCGTTCGGCGACGGCGTCGAGGCGGCCGGTGGCGGACTGCAGCTCACCGGGTGCGGTCGCCTGGCCCGCGGTCCGCGCCTCCTCGCGGATGCGCTCGGCGGCGTCGCGCAGGCGCTGGGCGCGCAACGACTCGCGGCGCGCGTCCTCCAGCGGGCGCACGAGCTCGCCGAGGCGTTGCGCCGCCGCGGGATCCCAGGCCTCGAGCACCGCGCCGTCGATGCGCTGCCGCTCGACGAGTTGCTCGAGGCCCTGTTCGATCTGTTCCAGCTCGAGCACGCCGGACTCGCGGCCGCGCTCCTCGTTGTGGGCGAGCAGCTTGCGCTGTTCCGCCACCAGTCGCGCGAGCTCCGCCTCGAGTCGTTGCTGGGCCTCGTTGGAGCTGTCCCGGCGCAACTCCTGGGTCGATCGCTGGAGCTGCACTTCCTCGGCGCCGAGCTGGTTCAAGGCGTCGCGGATCTCCTGCACCTGTTGCAGCGAGTCCTCGAGGCTCTCCAGGCTCTCGCGATCGAGCAGGATCGAGAGCAGGCGCTCGAGCCCAT
>Ga0102952_1000657_pt1 | contig 12408 bp, 13 predicted proteins | sample SalPon2A_C_D1_MG_FD_78506 | JGI IMG/M metagenome (GOLD analysis project Ga0102952, IMG submission 78506) | Soil microbial communities from South San Francisco under conditions of wetland restoration - Salt Pond MetaG R2A_C_D1_MG | ecosystem: Environmental > Terrestrial > Soil > Wetlands | place... | reverse complement strand
CTGCAATTCCTTTTAGTGGAACGCTTAGAAGTGTCTGCCTTTGCCTGAATAGAACTACGAACTTTTTGCCGATGTTCACGATAAGCATTAAGCCACTCGGCAGAATGGTTAATGCCATCAGAAGTTGCACAGATTGTCGTCAAACCAAAATCGCAACCGATAAATTCTTCCACATCTTCAATATCTTCTTCAGGAACGTCAACGGTCTGAAACAGGTAAAACTTTCCTTTTTTGTAAACCAAATCGGCTTCACCCTTTATGTAAGGCAAGTAGTTTCTGTTATGGCAAACAAAAGGTATTTTAATCCGACCGCCAATAGCCCAAAGAGAAACAATGTCGTTTGGCTTGTAGGTCATTATCCTACTGTCATATCCAATACTACCAAGTGGTCTAAATTCTCTTTTAGTTTTCTTGTCAAGTTTATAGGCATCTGCAACTTTTGCAATACAACGTACAAGAATTTGAGAAGAAAGGTTAAATGTAGCCTTGTAAGGGTGGTAAATTTCGCGATGGAGTTTAAAATTATTGAAGATACGCTTCTCCCAAGCCACATCAGAAATGGCATTGCAAACAGTATTAGCTTCCTTCATCGTATCGAGAAGCAAGTTAGCCTGTTCGTCAGTAGGCAAAAGTTTTATTTTCAATGTCAACTTCATAATGCAAAGATACGAAATAATTTCACATATCAGAAAATAATTACTAATTTTGTTAAACAATTTAAAGCGTGGCAGTCGCATTCCTCCCCTCGAGCCTTTGGCATCAATGGGTTTCCTGCTCTAATATTATGAAAAATCTAATTGTTCTGGCTTGCCTGCTAATAGCAGGGTGCTATAAGCCACATTGCTACTATCCGGAGGATTCGAGTTGTTGGATCTTTACGGATCGGGATTCAAATTATGTTACGGTCATGGCCAAGGGCCAGCACTTGTGTTGCTGGTACTCAACCTTTGCGGGGTGTCGATTATGGACAGAAGACAAAATTGAGGATGCCATGATTCAGTGGTATTCACAGATAGTGAATGAGAATCCTGAGTGTTTGTTGGAGGAAGAGAACTGTGGTCCGAGCTGGGAATATGGACGAGTAAAATGAAATATCGAGGGTTTACAATTGTGGAAGACAATATGTTAGGGTTCTCCCTGCTTTGTCCCAAAGGTCATTGGTGCCGGAGCAGTACTATAGAGCAGATCAAAGATGCCGTGGATGGTATCAAGGAGGCAGAATCAGAGCAAGAAAATAAATTAAACTAAATACTTGCACAATTAAACTAATTACCTTAAATTTACAATTGTAATCAATTTTATAACATCAAACCACACAAAAATGGGAAAGCAAGATTTTCAAGAGCGCAAAGAAGCCAGGATTGACCGCTTCAAGCGAAGAGCAGTGAAGTATGAGAACGAATCGAATCAGAGTTTTAAATCGTTTCGAGTCATTGCCGATTTTATTCCTCCTGGTCAGCCGATTTTAGTGGGTCATCATTCTGAGTCCAGGCACAGGTCGGACCTTAAGAGGATGGACCGGGCCTTAGAAAACATGGTAAAAGCCGACGAGAAAGCCAAATACTACGCGCAGAGAGCCGAATCAGCCGAAAGTAACAACTCCATCATGAGCGACGATCCAAACGCCATAGAGAAGCTACGGGAGCGGTTGGAGAGTATGCAAGAGTCCCAGAGAATGATGGTCGAGGCGAATAAGATTATCCGGAGCACGAAAATGTCCCAGGTGGAGAAAGAAGAGAAGCTAAGTGAGTTGAAGTTCACCGGTCAGCAGATCTTTGATTTATTCCATCCAAGGTGGGATTACTATAAAAAAGGATATCAGACCTTTGAGCTATCGAATAACAGTCAGAACATGTCCAGGATCAAGAAGAGAATTGAAGCGTTAGAGGCATTGGAAGGCAAGGACAATAAGGAATACGAGGTCAATGGGGTTAAGGTGGTGGAAGATATTGAAGACAACCGGGTTAAGCTATTCTTTGACGGGAAACCTTCTTTTGAGGTCCGGAAGAGTTTGAAGGGTTATGGATTCCGATGGAGTCCGAGAAATGGTTGCTGGCAGCGACATTACAGTTCCCAGGCAATTTATTTGGCCAACCGAATTGTAAATGAAATAATCAACTAAATAGTTTAAATTTATAGGCAATGGGAATCATAATAGTAGTGGGGGTGGCGATTTTACTTTTGACCTTGCTGGTCTTCTTTGTTAAGCTGGTCAGAGGATTATGTGAAGTAATAGATATGTTCCTAGATGTTGGCTCCCGGGTCGGGAGTCAATGGTTTAGGTTCTTCAAATAAGCCAGTCTCCTAAGTAGCATACATAGTCCACACTGGAAGAGATGCGCTGATATGGATACTAATGGAAACGTTTTTATTTGTCAGAGAGGCGAGGTTGGGCGTTCGCACGGGAGTTTTAAAGAATTATTCTTATTTCACGTTTCAGTTTTGGTGAAAAGTCACTAGGGTGAAATCTTCAGGGTTGGATCGGGAGCTATCGTTTTTTTTCAATCATGTTATTTTGCTATGGGTTGAATGAATTAACTGCGGTAGTTCCCTTCCTTTTTTATAAACTATTAAACCGTATCGATGAGAATCAGAATCGTGGCCAAAGATACTGGCCTGGTAATCAGTTGCAATTCATTCCCCATATTCAAGCGTTAATCCGTGCCGGTCATGAAGTTTTTTCCGATAGTGATCTTTACTGTCGATTAGGTATTTGTGGCGTTGGATCAGCGAAGTCAGATTGGAATATTGTGCTATTCGGATACGGTGTTAAAAAGTTTGCCAGAGTAAAATTAGATTATGCCGGTAAATTTATCGGTTACCAGTATCGGGTGAAGGGGAAGCATTATTCCCTGGGTTATGATCAAGCATTCAGGTTTGATCCTGATCGGTCAGAGGTGGAGCAGAATGATGAGATACTTAATTTCTTTGGCTTGACCAGGGAGGGTTATTCTCTTCAGTCTCATTATTGGTGGCACGATACGGACAAGAAAGATCCAAAGTTGGTGGTGATTGGAGCCAGTGGGAAGACAGAGAAAAAGCTCCCGGAGGATTATTGGAGTGGGTTGGTTGGCCTTTTATTGGAGAATGGGTATGAAGTCAAGACGGTTGATTATCCTATACTAGGAGGCAGGTATCATGTCGAGACTCCAACGGTAGAAGATCTGGCATTCGAAATCAATAGGGCTACGTATTATATCGGAGTAGATTCAGGTCCGATGCATTTAGCTGATTTATTAGAAATGAAGATGGTCATTATTTTCGGTCCCACGTCTAGCGAGAAGAATAAGCCGATTAATTCATGTCGTATTTTGAAGGCGTGTGAAGGGACGTGCTATAATTGGGGTAGATATGCATGTGCAAAGAACTTCAGTTGCTACGAATCGTTAGATCCGTACAAAGTCGTGGAATATTTAAATCCAGTAATAAGATGAAGATAGATACATTTAAAGGGTTAGGTAGTCCTGGTCGTGACAATCCGTTAAACTATGAACTTGACCGGCAAAGGAAAGATTACACTACTCAGTTAATGCACTGGTGGCAAGTTCGTCCATATTCGATATTGGATGTGGCAGGTCCATCGGTGGTGGGCAAGTGGATTGCAGAGGATTTCAATTGTAAATTGTATCATACGATAGGAGACTTAGATAAAGATTGGAAACCGGAGTTGCAGCATGTTCATACGGTAATTTGCCTGGAAGTAATGGAGCATCTTTTAAATCCGATGAAGTTTCTAATAGAGTTGGAGAAAAAGGTAATATTTCAGCATTTGATTATTTCCTGGCCACATCGTCCGTCCTGGTTGTGGTCGAATCACCATTTTCATGAGTATGATCTATCTCGATTTGAATATTTGGTCCATCGGTCAGGATATGAGATTGTTCACATTGATAAGCGACCGGAGTTCACAAAGTGGTGGCAGCACTTGACCGGGATACGTCCAATGATTCGTCCCTTTGTCAGTACGCACTATTTTGCACATTTAAAATTTGTGAGAAAAATAAATAAATAAATTAAACTAATAACTTGCGCAATTAAACTAAACACCTTATATTTACAATTGTAATCAATTTTAAAACATCAAAAAACATCACATCATGGGAAACATGTCACATTGCAGATTTCAAAACACATTGTTAGATCTTCAGGATTGTATGGACGCAGTAGAAGAAATGCGAAGATCTCCACACGATGACGAGCATCAATTGTCTTTCGATGAGTTCAGAGCAGCCAAGGAATTATTCACCTTGATGCAGGACTTCTTAGATTCCTTTGACGAGGATGATTTGGTTAAACGAGAAGATTAAGGATGTTGCGTAAAAATATTTTTTTTTAAATCAAAACATCATTTATCATGGCACACAATTTAGATTTTAGCAAAGGTTCAGCAGCATTCGCCTCCTATAAAAATGTTGCATGGCATGGATTAGGTCACATCTTTCAGGAAATACCTGCTACCGTTGAGGAATTTGCAAACGTAGCCGGTTTGGATTACACGGTAGAGATGGCTCCAAACATCCACCGGATTCCCGGTACCGACATTGAGCTAGAAGGAGACAATTCCTTTTTCACTTACCGAACCGATACCAATGCAGTGTTGGGAGACAAATTGAGTAAGTGGTATTCGGTATTGCAGAACAGGGATGTGGTTGAAATTATTGAGCCATTTTTCCAAGACAAGAAAATAGTCATTGAAACTGCCGGAGCGATTGCAGGAGGCAGACGGATTTTTATCAGTTGCAAACTAGTCGATCCGATTTTGGTGAATGGCAATGACGCGGTTGATAATTACTTCCTGATAACCACCGCACACGATGGTACGTCAGCGACGAAAGTTTTCTTTACACCTATTCGAGTGGTATGCGAAAACACGCTACAGATGTCCCTAAGTGGATGTAGGTCAGGAATATCGATCACTCACATGGGAGATGCAAAAGACCGGATGAAGAAAGCGGTAGATATAAAATTGATGGCTGAAAACAATGCGAAGGTTTTTGCAGAAGCAGCTACCAATTTAGTCAAGACGAAGTGGACCGATAGAAGGTTTAAGGATTACGTTGCGAACATATTTTGCAACTCTGAAGAAATCGAAAAAATGTCAGCAGGAGCGCACCCATTAGATGTGCTGTCCAAGGCGAAGCAGAATACAATTGCAGAAGTGTTGGAATACGCTGAAACTGGTCCAGGTCAGGAATTGAGTAAAGGTACCGCGTGGTGGGCTTACAATGCCGTCACCGGTTACTACTCGAATGTAAAAACGTACAAGGATAGCGAGAGTCGATATGAATCATTACTCTTCGGAGCATCTTCGCGAAAGATGGAAGAAGCGTTGGTTCTTGCTGAATCTCCGATCACGAAGAGTAAAATTTTTGTGTTTTTGTAAGTGTTCGAAAGTGGGAGAGAATCGCTCTCACTTTTTTTCATGTTCTAAATAAAATTAAATGCACATACATTTCTATTTAAACAACGAAGAAGAAACTCAAATAACAAGTTTTTACGACATGGCTTCAAATCCATTTTCTCTTGGTGATATTGTCAACTTAAATGTTGAGGAACTATATCCGATTGATTATAATAAATTCAAGGAAGAAGTCAGGGTTAAAATGATTGAAGACAATAAAGAACTTGAAAAACTTTTTAAAAGGAATAAAGTAAAAATTGTCAGAGAAGGCAAATGGGTTGAGTTTAAAGTGGCAAATGCTCCAAGACTTGTTATTGAGTTTCATTGCGAGTTCGTTTCTTAGCCTTGCCACTAACGGACGAGTGTATGAGTAGTGGCACATACACCGAACCTTTGAATTATGCCACAAACTTTAACGTGCCATTACTTATACACATTGTTGTGTGTAGTACGGGTAAATAAGCAAAAACTATGAAGAAATATTTTAGAAAAGACAAACCAATTAACGACCAAATAATAGGATTTAAAGCGACTAAAGCACATTATCCTGAAATTGGTGTGTTCCAATCATTTGAAAATGGTATAGAAGAAGTTTACATACCTGCAAATGATGATATAGAACAATTGGTAAATATTGACTATTGGTTTGAAGTACCACAAAAGTAGTATTACACACAACGGTTGGGCTATGTGCCGTTGTGAGGTACGAGCAATGGACATATAGCTATTGTTATGTACTGGCACGGTGATTTACCACAATAAATGCGCTTACTGTGGAAAGAAAGAAGGTGATTCTTTACCTTTGTCAAATCATTTGCAAGAATGATGTTTTGATTACAATGGGGGACGGGGTGATGTCCGTCTCCCTCTTTTTAAAAGAACAATCCCCCTATTTTTATAGCACCCTCAAATCAGTAGCGAGGTCGTACCATAACGGTACGGCCTTTTTTGTTGTAATATCCAAACAGTTATCAGTGTACCCTCTTTTGTGAGGGAGTATACCTGTCCATCTTTGCTTCCGGATGGGTATAACTGAAATATACAAGATATGGCGACAGATCGTCATTGATTCGCCTCACCGTTCGGAGGGGCAGCTTAATTCGTTTGCAGTCATCGACAACCTGAATCAGCTCAATTCCGCGACCACGGAGATGAGTTTTAATGATTATAAAGCCGGGTGGTTTTGGAGCCGTAAAACGGAGAATAAAGGCGCACAGGCAAAGATTTTGATGGAGTATGATCTTCTCTACCTTGAAACGGTGAAGAGTTCAAATATGACGAGTCCATTTTCGGTGGAAACGTGTCACGATTTATTTGTCAGCGTAGCGAGTCCGGCAGAGTGTACGGATTGCAAGCGAACGGTTCCGGAGATCGACGATCGCAACCTATTTAATTTAAGGACAGCGATTAAGGAGTTCTTTACTTATGGTATGTATACGGTTTCCTATGACACCATGGGTTTTCTGGATGGGGAGCCATTAGGGTTTTTCGATGGAGATGAATGGCAGTATTTGAATGGCGGGAATGATGCTGATCTGTGGATGAGTGAGGGGAGAGCAGCCTATTTAAATTCGATTGATGGGTTTACAGTCAAGGGACCAAAAAGAGTCATGACCAGTTATGTGAATCCCGGGCCATTAGAAATATTTCAGGGAGGAAAGTATGTCGATAATCTTAGGGTGAAGACGGTTCAGCTTGTAATCTGTGATTGCTATTCAGAGGATCAGAGCTTCAAATATGAAGAGCCTACCACTAAGAAATTACTGATGCTAAAATGTGATAGCTGTTAATGAGCGCATTTGATCGATTGGTACGTAGGTTCCGTAAAGGACTGGAAGTTGTGGTTGATGCTATGAAGGCAGAGTTCATTGCCCAGGGTCATAATGCTTCGGGAGAGACAATCAAGAGTTTTGAAGTCAGGATCAAAAAGGACTTTGAAGATTTAATTGGTGAGATATGGGTAGCCAAACATGCGGTCTTCACAGATAGCGGTACCCGACCACACCGGCCACCATTTAAGGCCATCTTTGAATGGTCTAAACATGTGATGCCGGGGCTATCCGAGAAGGAACGTCGATCCTTCTCCTTTGCCGTAATCAATAAAATATCGAAAGAAGGAACGCCCACCAGGGGTTCGTATTCCTTCAGTCAGAACGGCAGGAGGAAAGAATTTAGCAAACATGCCGTTGACTCTGCACAGCAGGAATTTGAAGAGAAACTAGACTACCTTCAATTTTTAATCGAGTTGGGTGACGAAGCCCTCAGACCTAAAGCAGCATAATGGATAAAACGATTATTTATAATGTCCGGTTAAATGGTGTTGATGTTGCCATCGACAGCATGAAGCAGTTGAAGGATCTGCAAAGGCAGTACACCAAAGAGCTGGATAATGTAAAGATTGGATCAGAGCGATATAAGCAGTTGAAGGGGAACGTTGCTGCCATCAAGACCGAGCAGCAGAAGTTCAACGAAGAGATTCGTAATCAACAGCGAGAGCAAACGAAGACCACCACGTCCGCAAAAGGCTCCTACCGAGCTTTGCAGGCAGAACTAACGAATCTTAAGAAGGAATATAAGGAGTTAGGGGTAGAGGCCAGGGAAGGCATTTACGGGCAGGGGATTAAGAAACAAATTGGAGAGTTATCCAATGGTTTAAAAAGGATTGACCAGGGGATAGGTGATAACTTCCGGAATATTGGTAATTATGGTTCTGCGATCGGAGGGAATTTCCTGAAGGTCGTTGGTGGTTTAGGGTTGACGACTTCCGCGATTGGTATTGTTAGCTCTGCTCTTCGAAGCAGTGTTCGAATCATCAAGGATTTTGATAGTGCAGAAACGGAGCTAGCTGCGAACCTGGGCAAGACCAGGGAAGAGACAAAGCTATTAAGTGACCAAGCGAGAGAGCTTGGAGCCAATACGGTATTCACGGCAGGGCAGGTGTTAAAACTTCAAACGGCTCTGGTTAAACTAGGATTTAGTGAATCTGAAATCTTAAATACCACGGAGTCTGTTTTGAATCTCAGCACGGCACTTGGAGTAGAAGCGGAACGAGCTGCCCAATTGACGGGATCAACTTTGAGGGCTTTTAACTTAGAAGCTGCTGAATCAGAGCGAGTTGCTTCTGTGCTGGCGATTTCAACGTTGAAATCGGCATTGTCATTTGAGAAGTTAGAAACTTCCATTTCTGTGGTGGGACCGGTTGCGGATGCTTTTGGATTTACACTGGAAGATACCACTGCATTGCTTGGAGTGTTATCCAATGCGGGTTTTGATGCGTCCAGTGGAGCTACGGCATTGCGTAACATCTTACTTAACCTTGCTGATTCGAACGGCAAGCTGGCGAAGTCCCTGGGTCGACCGATCAGTTCCCTTGATGAATTAGCACCGGCACTTAGAGAACTCAGAGAAAGTGGAGTTTCCTTGAATGAAACGTTGCAGTTAACGGATAAGCGATCGGTTGCAGCGTTCAATAAATTCCTGGATGGTGCGGATGATGCGCTTGAATTACGGGATGCGATTACGGATGTATCCGATGAGTTGGATACGCTGGTAAATACGCAGTTAGGTTCCCTCGATAATCAATTGAAATTAACGCAGTCCGCATGGGAAGGATTTATAATATCATTAGAGGATGGTGAGGGTCCAATTTCCAAAGTATTTGAGACACTATTGACCGGTATATCGGACACGTTAAATGGTCTAACTGCATTAAATACCGGTAGTGGATCTTTCTTAGATGTGATCAATCCGTTTACGGGTGGAATTTTGGGTTTAGGTAAACGAACCCGAGAGCAGAAAACATCGGAGGCTGATCTTAAGGATCGTTTGGGTGGCAGGTCGTTAGGCTTCCTGGATTCCAAGACAGACGAAGAAAAAGCAGCCGAAGAAGCGAGGTTAGCTGAGTTAGAGAAATTAAGAAAGAAGGAAGCGGAAAAAAGGCAAAAGGAGCGGGAAAGAGAGTCGAGAAAAATCGCTACGGAGCAGGAGAAACAAAATCGAGCGTATGCACAGGCGTTAAGTGATCTTGCCAAGCTGGAAGAGGAAGCTGCCAAAGAAGGAGACAAGGAGTTAGATAAGAGGCTGAAGGAGGAACTTGAAAAAGTCAAGTTAAAGGAAAAGGCAGAGTTTGAACTTAAGGAGTACTATGATGATTTAGCCAAGAACCTTGACAGTGAACTAGCGAAAGAAGCCGATGAGCTGGCAAAGGTGGATGAAGACAGGATCAAACGTCAGGCAGAGTTAGAATTTAAATACAAGGCCGATGCTGCCAAAAAAATTGCCGATGAGAAGAATCGGATAAATGAAGAAATTGAGCAGACGGCCTTTGATATAGCTGAGCAATTCCTGCAAGCTAGAATTGACAGGGAACGTGAAGCATTAGAGACGGAAACGGAGGAAAAGTTAGACGCGGTAGATGCTGAATATGCAGATCGATTAAAAGCAGCCGAAGGGAATGCAGAAGAGACTGAACGTCTGAATAAAATAATCGAAGAGCAGAAGACAGAAATCAAGCGTAAGCAGTTTGAAGAGAATAAAAAGATCTCTATCAAAGAAGCCTTGATAAATGGAGCTATAGCAGCTATCCAGGCATTGAGCAATACGATCCTTCCGTTTCCGGCCTCATTGACTGCGTTGATTCCGGTCGCTGCTCAGACAGCACTTCAGATTGGAGTGATCAGTTCACAGACTTTTGATGAAGGTGGATTTACCGGAAGTGGTGGTGGTATTCCTGACCATACCGGAGAGGTACCGGCAGGGGTGGTTCACAAAGATGAATATGTCACCCCTAAAGCGGTATTAAGAACAGCCAGGGGAAGGCAATTAGTGAATGAGTTGGAAGGGATGCGCTTGGGGATGGGATATCGATCACGGCACCAGGGTTATTATGCAGATGGAGGATTCACCATACCGGCTGCGTCCGGAGTTGCACAGCAACAGATTACGGTACAGAACAATTTAAAACTATCGCCAGAGGATATAAACACCCTTGCAAAAGCGGTAGAGACAGGTAGTGAGCGAGGTACGAATATGGGAGCTAATGAAGGCTTATCAAGAGCAGCATTAGAACAAGAGCGCGATATGCAAATCATTCAAGATTTATCAATATAATGGCAAGTGTAGTAGGATATCCAAGTGACTTTTTTCCGATCCGTGGTGGATGTGGAAAATTCTTTTTAAATGGTTCCGGTGGCGAGAATGACAATACCGGGTACCAAGTTTACTTTGATGGGAATGCCATTACGGAGATCGAAGAGGTTGGCCAGGGAATGTTTGCGGTGAGTCCCGATCGGATGATTGAGTTTGCCCGTTTATTTAAACCTGGGATTCCGAATATTGCGTCAACGTCACCCTTCCAGGATGTAGAAGCGGTCAAGGAGGTGTATATCAAATATGGAGATATTTCCTATGATCCGGATAATTGTATGTCTCAAGTGAATGTGTCGTCGAATAGCGATACAAAGAAGATCGTTAATGCGACGATTCAAGATTGGGAAGAGGATGTGTTTGCCGGGTCATCGGTGGAGGCATTGACGTATAGGCCACATGTGATGAATTGCTGCCGAGATCAGTACGATTTTATATCGGTCTTCAGTCCATCCGGTTCAGGTTCGGTCAGTGTAGTTTGGAAGTTTTTTAATGGAACGGAAGCCGGTACCAGTGTGGCTTTAGGGGAAGGGATTACAGTCATTCCGATTGGTGGTAAGAATTTCATTGGTGGGAATATTGATCAGATCAGCAGTTTTGAAGTCCGAGTCTATACCGGCAGGCCGTATAAATATTTTGTCCGGGATGGTTGTTGCAACGCGAACCTGAGTCAGATCTTATTCTATGAGCCAAAGGGAGGATGGGCCGTATTGAAGGGATGCCCGGCCAGTGCCAATATTGATAGTTCAGGAATAGAGATTTGTACTGAGATTCCATGTGGCACGTCTGGGAATGATCGATTCTTATATGGTAAGCAACCCGTGTCCATATCGGGGCAATTAAATATCAATATCGAAATTGAAGTTCCACCAAAGCCGGAGTGGGCGTATTATTTGTCCAGTTTTAAGATGAGTCGGTACCGGTACATCATTCAGGAGGATCGAGATGGAAACGATGTATTGGTCAAGCTGAATATTGGTTCCGGTGGTATTCGAATATTTGAAAAGCAGCAAGTTTTGAGAGCTGTTGTATCAGGCACAATTGATTGGGTGGGATAATGGGTAGACAACAATGCATATTTATTTCGTTGGTAGAAATTCCGGAAGGGATTCCAGCACGTTTTCTTGACAATAGTGTGTTGTATCTGGATACGGATGAGCGCACCACGTTGTCGTTGACCAAAGCACCACAGGAATTAAATAGCAAGGGTAAGGTGAACGACGAAGCAGTTCGTAATTTCTCATTGCCGGTTACTCCCAAGAATGAGGTAGCATTGCGTTCGTTTTTGTCTCCGATTGCCTATAAGCGGTCATATGCTCCGATCAAGGTGAATGTCATCGGTGGAGGGCTGGCTTATCGAGTGACTTATCTCAATGTGATCCGGTCTACTGATGAAAAAATAGAATGTCAATTAATTCGAGATAAGAATCATTGGTTGGTTTTATCTTCGCAGACCTCTTTGAGGGATGTTGATTGGGGCGATCCTTTTGTATTTGATGCCGATACGGTGAAAGCTACCTGGGACAATTGGGAGTACGAGATTGATTCCCCAGATGGATACATGTTCCCGCCTGCGGATTATGGTAAATTCATTAACAGGAATAAAATCATTGCGGAAGATTTAAGACCGTTGTTCAATCCGATTTATGTGCTGCGTACTGCGTTCTGTCATATTGGGTATGAAATCAATTCAGACCTGTTTGAGGATAAGCTATTCAAGCGCGCATGGTCATATGTCTTGCGACCAGATTACGGATCAATACCGGAGTTACTTAGATTGCGCGACGTGTCGGTCGGCATTACATTTAGCAAGGTTGGAACATTACACAATAAAGCATATTTAGAGGGGTACGACCCCGGGG
>Ga0102952_1000656_pt1 | contig 12421 bp, 17 predicted proteins | sample SalPon2A_C_D1_MG_FD_78506 | JGI IMG/M metagenome (GOLD analysis project Ga0102952, IMG submission 78506) | Soil microbial communities from South San Francisco under conditions of wetland restoration - Salt Pond MetaG R2A_C_D1_MG | ecosystem: Environmental > Terrestrial > Soil > Wetlands | place... | reverse complement strand
TTGTTGGTCACTCAAACCAATTGTTGGTCACTCAAACCAAAAAACATCTCTTTCAATATCCAAGTCACCTTTTTTGATCGAAACGCATGAAAACAACTAGTATACTTCTGCTCATTGCAGCCCTCATGGTTGGCATCCCAAAACTTAGTGCTCAGGAAGATACTTGGAAGGCACCCAAATACGCCAATGATTTAAAGAACCCCCTAAAGGGTGATGAAAGTGCCATCGCTGACGGGAAAAAGATATTCAATCAAATGTGCGCCATTTGTCATGGCACCAAAGGGAAAGGCAATGGTGCCGCAGGCCAAAGCCTCGATCCCAAGCCAAGCAATTTCCTTTCATTGAACGTCAGAAATGAAAGTGACGGCACCATATTCTGGAAACTAACGGAAGGGAGACCTCCAATGGCATCCTATAAAGACCTGCTCACCGAAAATCAGCGCTGGATGCTTGTAAACTATATAAGGCAATTAGAAAATAAATAAAACATACGACAATGGAAACAGCTATTAATGGGAAAAGGACCCGGTTGCTTATTTTACTACTATTGTTTCATTTTTCCCTGGCTATATTACAAGCCCAGGATAAGGAGACGATAGACAAACAGGTCTGGTATCAAAAAACTTTTGCCCTTGTGGGCTATACCACCTTAAATTACGAATCGAGCAATGGAGACGGCGGGTTTATAAGTGCTACGTACAATCCCATATTTGTTTATAAGGTAAATGACAAGCTTTCATTTAATGCCGAACTCGAAGTAGAGGTTGAAGATTCCTGGGACGGTGCAGTGGCGCTGGAGTTTGCCGAATTCAATTACCAGCTAAACAATAATATAGCCATATACGGGGGAAAATTTTTATCCCCATTGGGAACGTTTCAAAGCAGGTTACACCCTGGCTGGATAAATAAGTCAATTAACAATCCCATAGGGATTCAAAATGAGTTAAATGGGATAAAGAGGTTACAGGGCGATAGCGAACTCGGGTTTGGTTTACGAGGAGGTTTTAATAGTGGAAGTACCCATTTTAATTACGATCTGTACATGACAAATGGCCCCAGACTTAACGATGACGGTTCGGTAGACTTCGACAGTTCCGGAGGTGATAACAATAACTCGCCGGCAGTAGGGGGAAGGGTAGGATTCCTTCCATTCTCCAACTCCACCTTCGAAATTGGCGTATCGGCCTATGGTGGCAGAGCCGGAACAGCAGATGCTTATTCGGACGCTAAAGTAACGTTGCTGGTCCTCGATTTAAACTATGTGAAAGGTACGGAGATAGGGGTTTTTGATATCAAGGGGCAGTATAACAACCAAAAAGTGAGCGATACGGCGTTCCCCGAAACGATTGTCCCTTTTCAGGAATTCAACAACAATTCGTCAGCTTCTTATCTGCAATTGGCCTATAGACCACCGCAGAGTAATTTCGAGATAGTGAACAGGGTCTCAAACTTGAATGTGCCCAATGAGGTAGCATGGGGAATGGACCAGACACGGTATACCATTACGCTAGATTATTGGGTGAACTGGAATGCGGCCTTTAAGGTGGGTTATGATTTCATAAACAACGACAGTAATGCCTTGGGGATCACATTTGCAATGGGATTATAGTCATAAAAACTAGATCAATTTAAAAAACATAATGATGAAAAAATCAATTCGATTCATTCTGAGACCGGGGATTTTTATAGTATCCATCCTCCTGCTGGTGAACTGCAACGGACCGAAAAAAATAGTGGAGGAACAAAACCCCGATAGTTCCTTGGTGCAAACGGATGAGATCCAAATGGAACCCAGTGGGGTACAGCTGTGGGCAAATAATTGCAATCGGTGCCACAATACCCCACCTCCAAAGGCCTATAGTGACCAGGAATGGGTGGCCATTGTAAACCACATGCAAAAAGTAGGTGGACTCACAGTGACCGAAGCCGATAAAATTTCTGAATATTTAAGAGCTTCCAATTAGGATGAAGCGATTCGGTTTATTCTATTAATCCGGGAAAGGAAGGGAGCGGACAATTCATATTAGCTAATTTTTCAAATATTTGTGCGGGGAAGTACGGGCCGCCTTCAATAGCGGGTTTTTTAAAGGACAGGTTAGATTTATCAGGGGCTAAACCTACTATTATTTAACAAGAAGTAAAACCCCTGCTATATTTTTTCATGCGCCGGGACTTTTTTCATATTTCTATAGTGATCTGCTCCAGGAAGATACCACTACCAGTTCAAAAAGTTTGGTTTCAATTTGGAAAATTGATACATAATATGTAGTATTGCTACATTAAAAATAGCAATTATGGCATTACCTGTTCCCGGAAAACCGGTACGCGGTTCGAAAAGCGGGGCCCCTGTAATGGCCTTGTTCGACTTACTGGGCAGGAGTTGGGCGATGGGGATCGTCTGGCATTTGTTCAAAGGGCCGAGTACTTTCAGAAAGCTGCAGGACTATTGCCAGACCATTTCACCCACTACCTTAAACCAAAGGTTGAAGGAACTTAGGGACTCCTATCTCATTGAGCGGACGGTGGAAGGCTATGTGCTGACCAAAGAAGGGGAGGAGCTCTATGAACTCCTGGAACCCCTGGGGAGTTGGGCTAAAATTTGGGCAAAAAAATTCAAAGGTGGTAATGATGCGAACAATTGATAAACCCATTCCCGGGGAGTACCCGGACTATTCCAAAATCTATATGGACCAGCTGGAAGACGACGGAAACGTCCTTGAACATTTATGGAATAATTTCCTGGCTATCAGGGATTATGTCCGGGGCTTGTCCGAAGAACAGTTGCACTATCGCTATGCGCCGGGGAAGTGGACCATTCGGGAAATCCTGGTACATCTGATAGACGATGAACGTATCTTCGCCTACCGGGCATTGCGGTATGCCAGGAATGACAAGACCCCGCTCCATGGGTTCGACCAGGATAGATATGCACTGTATTCCCGGGCCAATGAACGCAGCCTGGACAGTATTTTCGAGGAATATGAAGCCGTAAGGAGGTCCACTATTGCCCTTTTTCAATACCTCCCGGAAGATAGCATGTTGCGGGACGGGGCGGGGATAGACCTGGACGGAAGTATCGTCAACAAGCGCACCGTTCGCGGCCTGGCCTACCATATTGCAGGGCATGAACTGCGTCATTTCAATATCATCCGGGAACGCTACCGGCAGTCGTCGGTAGCCAAAAGCGATATATGAACAATCAAAAGGAATTTATTTAAATTGCATTATATAGGTAAATTTCAGGAGTAATAGCCTGTCTTACCCAGGAGATGCAACCATAAAATAATTTCCATGATTGAAAGGATCTGGCATGGATATACCAGCCGCGAAAATGCCCCGAAATATGAGGCATTGCTAAGGGAGGAAGTCTTTGCGGGAATTGCGGCAAAGCAGGTAAAAGGCTATAAGGGGATCCGCCTTTTAAAGCGGGAGCTCAAAACGCAGGTGGAATTTGTCACCATCATGACCTTCGACAATCTGAGGGCAGTGGTGGAGTTCGCTGGGGAAGACTATGAAAAAGCCTATGTCCCTCCCGAAGCCCAATCCCTTTTGTCCAGCTTTGACCCCACCTCGGCGCATTATGAGGTAATCGAATCCAGGGAATACCCTTAGTATTCCCAACCTAACAGCCTGGGGACGCTGTTTCAGTCCTTGCCACACGCAGCATTCAACAGACGGGTGTTTTGAGATCCAATTATATAGCGGTCTACCTGCCCGGGCACTGAAAAAATTCCCATGGAAAATTTCAGATCCGCCAATGATCCTTTATCTTGACCGTTCTTCAAACAACAAATAGTAACCGGATTCTTTAAGGAAGTGTGTTATGTCATTCAAAAATAAAACCGCCCTGGTCACCGGGGGTGCCAGGGATATAGGCAAGGCCATTGCCTGTCGGCTGGCAGCAGAGGGAGCCAGGGTGATCGTTCATTATCACCAATCGGAAAAGGCGGCCTCGGCGACCGTGGCCGAAATCAAAAGGAGGGGCGGTAAGGCCACCGCCTTTAAAGCCGACCTGACACAGGCGACGGAAGTAAAGAAATTACGGGCGCATTGTGTGGAAACCTTCGGGGAGATGTTGCATATCCTGGTGAACAATTCAGGCGGACTGATCGGACGCAAAAAATTGACGGATCAGGATGAGGCCTTCTACGACGAAGTGATGGATGTTAATTTCAAATCGCTTTTCCTGGTCTGTCGAAATTTCACGGATCTGATCCCCGTGGGCGGAACTATTGTAAACCTTTCTTCCCTGGCTGCCCGCGACGGGGGAGGGAATGGTTCTTCCCTGTATGCGGCTTCCAAAGGCGCCATCAGCACCTATACCCGGTCCCTGGCCAAGGAACTGGGCCCGGCCGGGATCCGGGTAAATGCGGTGTGCCCCGGCCTGATCGATACAACCTTTCACGACATGTTCACCCCGGATGAGGTTCGCAGAAGGGTTGTGGAGGCCACGCCTTTGAAACGGGAAGGGACCCCGGAAGATGTGGCCGATCTGGTGCTGTTTTTGGCTTCGGAACGGGCTTCCTTTATTACAGGTGTGAATTACGACATCAACGGAGGGTTGGGGTTCTCATAGAACTTCTGGTACAGGGCGGTTTTTCGGCACTTTTTTCTTAAAATATTTGCGTAGTCAAATAACTACATATATATTTGTAGTCAAATATCTACGTAATGAATCTAAGACGAGACGTATTCCAGGCCATTGCCGAGCCCACAAGGCGGGCCATCCTGCTGTTACTGGCCTCTCAATCCATGACAGCCGGGGCTATCGCGGCCAATTTTGAAACGGCCAGGCCAACCGTTTCCAAACATCTGCAAATTCTTACCGAATGCCAATTACTCAAACAGGAACAGGTGGGCAGGGAAATCTATTATCATTTGAACCCCGACAAACTCAAGGGTATTGCCGAGTTCATCGAACCATTTAGGAGGTTCTGGGACGATCGTTTCAACCGCCTGGAAAGCCTAATGAAAGAATACGATCCGGATACCAACCGGAATATATAAGAGGAATATGAAACTTAAAACTAAAGTCCATGCCGAAGATGGCATGCAGGAATTGATGATTACCAGGGAATTCGACCTGTCCCTGGAGCTGTTATTCAGGGCATTTGCAGAACCCGAACTGGTGGAGCAGTGGATGGGGACCAGAGTGCTGAAACTGGAAAACCGCAGAGGAGGGGAGTGGCAATTTGAAACTGCCGATGCAAAGGGAAAAGTCGTTTTCCGGGCACACGGGGTTATTCATGAATTTGACCCGGATCAAAATATAATCCGGACGTTCGAAATGGAGAATGCCTCTTTCGGGGTGCAGCTGGAAACCCTTGAATTTGAAAAACTCTCGGGCCACAGGAGCAGGCTACGCATGCATTCAGTGTTCCAGTCGGTATCGCTCCGGGATGCCATGTTAAAACTTCCCTTTGCCCAGGGCATCAATATGGCGCACAACCGCCTGCAGGAGATTATTGAAAATTTAAAATAACATCCATGATAAAAACGAAACGCGACAAGATTATCTATTGGGTTTCAACCCTTTGGCTCGCCCTGGGGATGGCCTCTACTGCCATGGTGCAACTTTCCGGCGGAGAAGCTGGGCCCGGCGCCGGCAACAGTATGGCCCGTTTGGGGTATCCTGCATATCTGTTGGCCTTCCTGGCCGTCTGTAAACTTGGCGGGGTGGCCGCCCTTTTGATCCCGGGGAGGCCTTTACTCAAAGAATGGGCGTACGCGGGCTTTATTTTTATCATGTCGGGGGCGATTTATTCCCATATAGCTGCCGGGGATGCCCCGGGGGAATCATTCCCTGCATTTCTGCTATTGATCCTGACCGGGATATCCTGGTATTTCAGGCCCGGGGAATGTAAAATCAGTATGTTGAAACCAAAATCGAATTGATGAATCCTAAAGTTGATTTTTATTTTGAAAAAGAAAAGAAATGGGGGGAGGAAATGGCATTGCTGCGTACCATCGCCCTGGACTGCGATTTAAAGGAGGAATTGAAATGGGGTTGCCCGTGTTACACCCTTCGGGAAAAGAACATCGTGTTGATCCACGGGTTCAAGGAGTACTGTGCCTTCCTATTTTTTAAAGGCGCCCTGATGCAGGATCCGGAAAACATTCTGATACAGCAAACGGAGCATGTGCAGGCTGCGAGGCAGGTCCGATTTACGAATCTGGGCGAAATTGAGGAATTAACAGGGGAATTAAAAGCCTATATCCGTGAGGCCATAAGAGTGGAGAAAGCCGGTTTGCAGGTAGCTTATAAAAAGACTTCGGAATTTGAGGTTCCGGAAGAATTTCAAATCAAACTGGATGGGGACCCCGATCTGAGCACTGCTTTCAAAGCTCTGACCCCGGGCCGGCAGCGGGCCTACCTCTATTATTTTTCACAGCCCAAACTGGCAAAAACCCGCCAGTCCCGGGTTGAAAAATATATCGGTCGCATCCTGGACGGGAAAGGAATGAATGATTAGTGTAATGAGGCGATCAGAATACGGTCAATCACGCAGATCGACCCCGGATTCGAGCAGCAGTTTCAGGACCAGGTCATATTCCCGGGCGTTGAATTCCCCGTCGGAATTGGCCATTTCGCGCAAAAGGAGGGCCATTCCCCTTTTTTTCTCGTCGGACATGGCCTTCAGGATGGCTATGGCCTCTTTGGCGGTTACTTCCCGGGCGTCTCTGATCAGGGCATAATCAAATTTGATAACCTTCATGAGTTCCTCCAGGAAATCCACTTCGCTTTCCCGGATCTTTCCGTCGGCCAGGAGCACTTCATCTATAGCCTTGATAATGGCGAGTTTTTCAGCCAGGTTAAATGTCATAGGGAATGATTTGAACTACAAAGAAAGGGAAAATGACACGCATATAGAAAGGGATTTATATATGATTCGGGCCCAAACAATGTTACCTTAGCCATTTCCAGGGGATACCGGGTAGTCCGGTCTTTGCCTGAAGCTTTAACGATAACGCTCATGTATGTGGTTTCAGGCCCTGAATTTTGTAAATGGCTGTATGCATATTTCAGCTGGGGTTATTTATCTTTAATATTCCTAACACCAGGCTCTGATGATTTATCCGCAGAGCCTGGAATCATCGTCTGAAAGCATACTGATAAACATTTATACAATTAATCATGAACGTAAATAAAATTAAAGCTTATGGCACCGAGGCAGCGGATGCCGCCCTGGAACAACTCGATATAAACCGCAGGGAAGTTACTCCAAAAGACGTGGAGATCGACATCCTTTATTGTGGAGTATGCCATTCCGACCTGCACTTTGCACGAAACGACTGGGGCTTCTCAGTATATCCCGTTGTTCCCGGCCATGAAATCGTGGGCAGGGTTGTTACGGTAGGAGATAAGGTAAAGAAACATAAGCCGGGGGACCTGGTGGCTGTAGGCTGCCTTGTGGATTCCTGCAGGACCTGTGAAAACTGCAAAAACGACCTAGAGCAATACTGTCCTGCCTGGGTGGGCACCTACGGGGGCCACGACAAATACCTCGATTCACCCACTTTCGGCGGCTATTCCGAACGCATCGTGGTGGACGAACACTTTGTATTACAAGTACCTTCTAACCTGGACCCTGCCGGGGTAGCTCCCGTGCTCTGTGCGGGCATTACCACATGGTCTCCACTGCGGCACTGGCAGGTTGGCAAGGGAAGCAAGGTAGCCGTTGTTGGCCTTGGAGGGTTGGGCCATATGGCCATAAAACTTGCAGATGCACTAGGGGCGGAGGTAACCCTATTTTCGAGGTCGCCCGATAAGAAAAAAGACGCCACCGACCTCGGGGCAGACCAAGTGGTAATTTCCACGGATGAAGGCCAAATGGCCGGCGTACAGAACAGTTTTGACCTTATAATAGATACGGTACCCTATGTACATGACATCAACCCGTACGTATCCACTCTTAAAACCAATGGCACCCTTGTCCTGGTAGGCTATCTGGGCCCGCTAGACCCCATGTTGCATTCGGTTCCCATGATCATGGGTCGGCGCAAAGTGGCTGGCTCACTTATCGGCGGAATAGCGGAAACCCAGGAACTGCTTGATTTTTGCGGGAAGCACAACATCACTTCAGACATCGAGATCATTAATATGCAAGACATCAACCAGGCATATGAACGCATGTTGAAGAGCGATGTGCACTACCGGTTTGTGATCGATATGGATTCGTTAAAGGGCTGATTCTTATTCCCCCACTACTGATTATTAAGGAATTGCACCATTGAATGCCCCCTGTTTTAACAATATAACAGGGGGTAAGTCGTTTAACCCTAATAGTACCAACGCCAGCAAAAACCAAAGCAATGAAAAATTATACCGCAATCATTTTCACATGCATTTTCTTTATAAGCATGACGGGGGCACAGGCACAGGCCCTTTTTCACAAAGGCACCCTTTACCTCAAAAAGGGTAAATCGGAGGAAGTTTATATTGAAATTGATTTTGCCTTCCCGCAACGGTTCCAGCAAGGTATTACCTATATGACCCCCAAAGACTTTAAAAAATATGCAGAGACCGGCAAGCGGAAGAACAAGGCCATCCAGAAAATGGAACCCAAACATTTTGAGGGTTTTACCCTCGATGACGGCCGGGTGTTTAAGACCGTTTGGTATGCCGACCTCACGGGAAAGGCCATCAAGATGATCCCAAAGCGCATGACCCTGGAGCAAGTGGCAGACGGCCGTATCCTGATGTACAAGTTGTATAGCAGGACCACAGGGAAGATCAACCAGGAACTGGCCGACATGGTCTTTGAAGACCGAGACAAGCTGGTGTCCTACATCCAGGACAACTTTCAGTTGCTGATCCAGAAAGACAGTGACAACCCGAAAAACGTGCAGCTCATCAACCTCCTTAATTATATAGGAGACAACCCCAGGGTTAAGGAAAACTATGACAACAACAGGTACGGCCTGAGGGACCAGTTCACCGAAGCGCAAAAAATGGGCAAGTATGTGAACCGGGAATACGAAGCAGCTTTTCTACGCATGCTCGACGATTACAACCAGGAAGCGTCAGGGGAAGCGAAATAGGGATTTCCCATAAAACATTGGTAGCCCAGCCTACAGACGGGGCGCTTTGCTATCATTTGGCATCCTGATTATCCGTTGGAAAACCCAAGGTTATCACAAAACATGGCGTAAAGCTGCGAATTTACCGTATCTTCGCGCCTTATTTTATTTTATGACATTTAAAGAACTCGGCCTGGCCGACCCCATCCTTCGCGCACTCCGTTCGGAAGGTTATGAAAACCCAACCCCCATACAGGAACAAGCCATCCCCATTCTCCTCAAAGGAAAAGACCTTTTGGGGGTAGCGCAAACCGGAACAGGAAAGACGGCCGCATTTGGTATCCCGATCCTTCAACACTTATATAACGCCCAAAACGGCCACCAGGGAAAACGCCGCCTGAAAGCGCTTATCGTAACGCCTACACGTGAACTGGCCATACAGATTGGAGAAAGTTTTACTGCCTATGGCAGGTTCACGGGCTTACGGAACACGGTTATATATGGTGGTGTGAAGCAAGGCAAACAGGTACAGGCGCTAAGCCAAGGCGTTGATATATTGGTTGCCACCCCGGGCCGGTTGCTCGATTTGATGCAACAGGGCTACATATCATTCCGGGACCTGGAATACGTGGTACTCGATGAAGCGGACCATATGCTGGACATGGGGTTTATCCATGATATCCGAAAGATCATTGCCAAACTGCCCCCAAAACGCCAATCCTTGTTTTTCTCGGCGACGATGCCCGAAGATATCGTGGCACTTTCTCGTAAAATCCTCGGAAATTTTGAGCAGGTTACCATCCGGCCGGAGCAGGCCACCGCAGAAAAGGTGGAGCAGGGAGTTTATTTTGTAAGCAAGGGCAACAAACCCAGGTTATTGGCTGACCTCCTGAAAGGGAGGCCGGAAGATTCCGTGCTGGTTTTTTCGAGGACAAAACACGGTGCCGACAAGATCGTTAAAAAATTGCTGCAATCGGACATCCGGTCTGCAGCCATTCACGGAAATAAATCGCAAACAGCCAGGCAAAGAGCCCTGGGAAGTTTTAAGGATGGCCATCTGAAAGTATTGGTCGCTACGGATATTGCAGCCCGGGGCATCGATGTGGAGGAACTTTCTCTTGTCGTGAACTACGACCTGCCCAATATCTCGGAGACCTATGTACATCGCATCGGCCGCACGGGGCGGGCAAGTGCCAGCGGGATGGCTGTATCTTTCTGCGACCATGAAGAACGGCCCTATTTGAGGGATATCGAAAAACTGATCAAACAAGAGGTGCCCCGCATGCCCGAACACGAGTTTGCCGATGGCGCAGTGGAAGCCGAAACCAGGACCGCACCAGTGCAACAGCGACCACAAAATCAGCACAGGAATAGAAACCAACACTGGAATTCGAACGGTAACCGGTCTCAAAACCGGAACCGCAACCGCAACCGGTTTAACTAACAAACCATTTAAAGAGGCATTCAGGCACCGAATTGCCTCAAATGGTGGTCGTTGTGTTTATACGATAGCTGCCCCAGTTGGTCCCGGGTCATTTCCCCGAAGAACCAATGGGTGTATTTCTCCCGGAAATTATTACCGTATTCTGAAATAAGGGACTTCCACGCGGCCAGTTCACTTTCCAGGTCACCCTCCATGGCCTGAATGATAAATTCCCTGGCAGTGGGAACGTTACGGTTCATGGGGCGGTCATCATGCAGGAACCTCCTGAGTAATTCTGGTCCGTTATCCAGGTGGATGTGACCGGGGATTACCACTGGCAACTCCCCGTGATAATGCCTTTCTGCCAGCACACAGTGCCGTACCATTTGATACAAGTTCATCGTACCCCAGAGCGGTTTATGATCCTTATGTAGCGTATCGATCCTGTTTAGGATTTCCTGTTGCACCCCGGATTGAAAAAGGGATTTCATGAAAGGGAGGTTAATGTCAGACAGAAACAAAGTTAGAAACTCCCGCGAAATTTAATGGGTAATTGTCCCTTTATCCGCGAAAGCCCCGGGGAGACATTTGTTTGCCTGTTTAGTCATCACTTTGCCTTTAAACGCCCATTCCATTTATGCAACGCGGGCAGGCCAAACCTAAAAATATTTTATTATTTTAGGGCATGAAGCAACAACCGACGCTTTCCTAACATGTTTATCGGGCACTTCGGGATTGGATTAGGGGCTAAAAAAGCCAGGGCTAGTGTGTCGCTTGGAACTCTCTTCCTGGCGTCTCAGTTGCCCGACCTGCTTTGGCCCACTTTTTTATTATTGGGGTGGGAGGATGTCGCGATCCGGCCTGGAATTACAAAAATGGCCCCCCTTGATTTTACCTATTATCCCATTTCCCATAGTTTGGTCATGACGATTATCTGGGGAAGTATCCTTGGGCTTGGCTATTATCTTTTTAAAAAGGACCGCAGAGGGGCCATTGTCGTTGGCCTCTGTGTCCTGAGCCACTGGGTACTGGATTTTTTGGTACACCGGCCAGACCTGCCACTTTTCCCGTGGGATTCTGCACTGGTCGGACTCGGCCTTTGGAACCACCCCCTTATTGAGGTGTTGTTGGAAGGCGGCATTTTTGTCGTTGGATTGCTGCTATACCTTCAAACTACCAGAGCTAAGAACAAGGTGGGGAAATGGGCATTCCGGGCTTTGATTATATTCCTGGTGCTGATTTATATTGCCAATCTGTTTAGTTCTCCACCCCCAAACGTCACCGCCATAGCCTGGGTGGGGCAGGCACAATGGCTAGTGGTCCTTTGGGCTTATTGGGCTGACAGGAACCGTATGGTTAAGCACGGGTCCACATAGTAAAAAGGATTTGACATCCGAAGGTAATTGCATACGATTGGGGCCAGGATCGGTAATCTTCATTGATTTACTACGCACCGGTGGATATTTGTAATTGCTGGCGAGATGGTGCGCAAGCGAATGTAGTTGCTGCAATTTGCTATGACGTTAATTCGCAACCGTTCTGTTCCTGTCGTATCAGAACTTAATTTATGTACAAATGCTGAGCTATACGAAAATTGCGTCTATACGTCGTTTTACGCCGATAAGCATATTTGTTCCATAAAGAATTTCCTTTTACATAATATCTGACGATATGAGCCTGAAGGCAGTCATATCTGATATTATGCAAAACAGCATAGCTGTACGGAAATTCTAATTGATATGCCGTTTTACACCGATAACCAAATTTGCCCCATAATTTATATTATGTCAAATAGAATATTTGTAGACCTGAAAGTCTGAATATCCTCTACCCTTTACTGATACTCCTCATTTCCTGTTTATTACAGATCCTTATCTTTCGGGTAGATACTAATTAATTTGATTCGTTATGTCTGACACACAATATGCATCACACACCTCCAATGTGGTTTACGGCCTGGGGTTTATTGGCGCGGCC
>Ga0102952_1000655_pt1 | contig 12422 bp, 10 predicted proteins | sample SalPon2A_C_D1_MG_FD_78506 | JGI IMG/M metagenome (GOLD analysis project Ga0102952, IMG submission 78506) | Soil microbial communities from South San Francisco under conditions of wetland restoration - Salt Pond MetaG R2A_C_D1_MG | ecosystem: Environmental > Terrestrial > Soil > Wetlands | place... | reverse complement strand
CGTTGGCGTTACTACGACCTGGTCACAGGGCGCTTCTCTCAGGATTGGTATGCTGAGGTGGACGACGTTGGTATCGGCAGCTGCCAACCGGTTGTGGGCGGTCTGGTCTACGGCCAGGTCAAAGACGGCAACACGGGCGACGGCGTGGTCGGGGCGACCATTTCCGACGATCAGAGTGACAGCATAAAGACGATCAGCAATCCCGACGATCCCAATTTGCCGAGTGGCAGCTACCTGTTGTTCACTCCCTCGGGTTCTCGCACTCTAACCGCGACCGGCAAAAACTACACGTCGGCAACAGCGCAGCTTTCCATGAGCAGCAATGCCGTGCTGACGCAGGACTTTGTGTTGCAGGCGGGCCGTATTGAAACCGATCCCGGCGAGATCTCGTTGCATGTCATGGTGAACAGCCAGAAGCAGATGCAGCTCGCGGTCAACAACATCGGCCAGGCTCAGGCACAATTCAAGCTCTGGACCATCAATGCACCGGCACCAGCGACCGGAATCCAGGCCAGTGGGGCATCTCTGCAACTGATTCACTGCGATCAGTTATCGCCGGGTAGTCTGATGGCGCAATCCGGCACAAGCGCGAATTGCGATACAAGCGCTGCAACCGGTGTAGTGCCTAACGATGCCCCCTGGACGTCAATTGCCGATTACCCCGTACCGGTCATGGACAGTTCTGCGGCTCGGGACACCGATACCGGACTGGTCTATTCGGTAGGCGGAACCGATACCCACAGTACATATGCCATGGGATATGTCTACGATCCGAATGCCGATCAATGGAGTTCCATCGCCAGCATGCCCGACCCGGTGGAAAAACCCGCGGTTGCGTTTATCAATGGAAAGCTCTATGTCGCCGATGGCTGGGATTCGAAAGGCAATCCCACGGCGGCACTGCAGATCTACGATCCTGCTACCGATACCTGGTCGACGGGACCTGATAATCCGAACCCCCTGGGAGGTGGCGCCGCGGCGACGGTGCTGGAAGGCAAACTGTATCTGATCGGCGGATGTCCCAACGGTTTCGACTGCGGGGCCACCACGGTCGAAGCCTACGATCCGGGGACGCAATCATGGAGTTCAGGTACGGATTACCCGAATCCTATTTCCTGGGAGAGTTGCGGCAGCATCAACGACGGTATCTACTGCGCCGGCGGCGTTTCGAGCAAGCAGGCCTATGCCAACGGCTATGCTTATGACCCCGGACTGGACAAGTGGTCGCCGATTGCCGCCATGCCGCTGGATTTGTGGGGTTCGGGGTATGTCGCAGCGAATGGCCAGTTGCTGGTTTCGGGCGGTTCATCTCGCAATGGGACGATTATTACCAACCAGGGGTATGCCTACGATCCGAACAGCAACAGCTGGACGGCATTGCCCAATTCAAATGCCAGTGTCTTCCGGGCCGGCAGCGCTTGCGGGTTCTACAAGATCGGCGGTTCTGCTGGCGGGGGCGGTGCGCCCGTAACAAGCGATGAAGTTCTGCCGGGCTACGATGATTGTGGCAAGCCGCCTTCGATCCCCTGGCTTACGGTGGCGCCCGAGTCCGGGACAGTTGCTGCCGGTGCCTCGGACAGCCTGGGACTGACATTTGACGGCACCGGACAGGCTGAATTCACCACGTCGCAGGCCTACCTCAAGTTGACCGGTAATACGCCTTACCGAGCCTCTATCGTGCCGATCCAGGTGACCTGGGATCCTCAACCCGTGGCGTTGCGTACCACGGTTGAGTTGCTGCCTGATCCCGTGAAAAAGAGCCAGTATGCCGTGTTCACTATCGGTATAGAAAACCTTGCGGTTCAGGGCGATGGTGCCGCGAGCCAGGTGGTGGTGAACTTCCCGCTGCCGCCGGGGCTGGCATACGTTCCGCAAAGCGGTACCGGGTGCTCGGCGTCCGCGAATGTGGTGACTTGTGACGTCGGCAATCTGGCCCAGGGTGAGGGAAAGGACATCATCCTGGTGGCGCAGGCCAACCAGACCGGTGCTTTCCAGGCCGAGGTAACGGCACAGGGGCGTGAGCCGCAGGACACCAACTATTCGGGCAAGAACGTGGGCAACGTTTCCGGTTCGGTGGGATCCTCCGGCGGCAAGGGCACGGGCGGCGGTATAGCCGGCATCGGTTGGCAGGTTCTGGCCTTGCTCTTCGCTCTGGCACTGGTTGCGGGCCTGCGGCGCAAGGCTATCCGGCAAAGCTAGCAAGAACTTCTCTCCCATAACTCCTGTGGGTGATATTTGGGGGTGGCTGTAAAGGATACGGCCGCCCCCTTCTTTTGGACAGTTGCCTGCCGCCTTTCGTCATTCCTGATTCGACCGATTCGAGTCCAGCACCTATGATCCGATTGCCACCAGGACACATCGATCAGAGACGACGGGGGGACTGCCCTTTTAGACGCTGTTATCGCGGCCGCCATGGCGGGTTCTGGACGTGTGGGGCTGTCTGCCGCTATCATCATCCCTGATTTGACCGATTTTGAGTCCCGCGCCCTTGCTTGCACTTTACCCCGGCACTTTTGACCCCATCACCAACGGTCACGAGGACCTGGTGCGGCGCGCCGTCGGGGTGTTCGACCGTGTGATTGTGGCGGTGGCCGCGGATTCGACCAAGCAGCCCCTGTTCCCGGACGATCGGCGGCTGCACCTTGCCCGGACCGTGTTTGCCGACGAGTCGCGCGTCGAAGTGGCGGGTTTCTCGGGCTTGACCATACACTACGCGCGGGAGCGCGGGGCCGGCGCGATTCTGCGTGGATTGCGGGCGGTATCGGATTTCGAATTCGAGTTTCAGCTTGCGATCATGAATCGGCGGCTGGAACCTCGGATAGAAACCATTTTCCTCACGCCCGGCGAGAGCACCACCTTCATTTCTTCTACACTGGTGCGGGAAATCGCTCGGCTCGGGGGCAACGTGGACGAATTCGTGCATCCATGCGTCAGCAAGGCGCTTGCGGAACTATACAGCCGGCAGGAAAGCTCATGAAACGATCAATCACGCTGTGGGCGGGTCTCGTGCTCGCAACCGTCATGGTGCCGGCCGTTGCGCGGGCGGCGAACGATGTGGACAGTCTGGGAGCCGCCATCCGTTTCGAACGCTACCAGACCGACCTGGATATCGGTCCCGGCACATACACGGCCCAGGTGGACGAGGTCGGGCTTGCTATACGCCAGTATTTCGGCCGGGATTTCTCGATGGCCATGGAGGTGGGGTATACCGATATCTCGTACGATAACAATCCCGCCGCAGCCAATTTTTCTCCGAGCGGCGCCTACGGGCGATTGACCGCACGTTATCAATGGTGGGTCGTTTCCCATTTCGCACTCGATTTCACGGCGGCCGGCGCTTACCATCGCCTGAGCAATTCCAATAGCAGCGGCACCTTCGTGGACCGCTGGTGGTCGTATCATGTGGCGGCTGGACCGCGTTACAGCATGCGCTGGTTCAGCGCCGAGGCGGGGCTGGTTTATCGGCACGCCTCGGGCGATGAGCAGTCTCCGTCAAACGGCACGCAGTCACTCAATTATTCCCGCACTACCAACCCGTATCTCGATCTCGACTTTACCGTGGTAAAAGACGGCACCGTTGGCCTGCATGTCGAGGGTGGCGCCCGGCAAAGCGTATCGCTGGTATTCGGCTATCGTTTCGTTTCGCCGTGAGCCCCGATTCCGTTGCCGCTCGCCAACTGACCAAGCGCCTGCTGCGCGCCTGCGGCCGTGCGATCGAGGACTACGGCATGATCGCCGATGGCGACCGGGTGATGGTGTGCCTGTCGGGTGGCAAGGATTCCTATACGCTGCTCGACATGCTGCTCGAACTGCAGAGACGGGCGCCGGTCAGGTTCGAATTGCAGGCCGTCAACCTCGACCAGAAACAGCCGGGATTCCCCGAGCACGTGTTGCCCGAATACCTGGCCTCACGCGGCGTGCCGTACCGGATCCTGGAGCAGGATACCTACAGCGTGGTAAAGGAGAAAATACCCGAGGGGAAGACCCAGTGCGGACTGTGCTCGCGTCTGCGCCGGGGCGTGCTCTACAGCTATGCCTCCGAGCAGGGTTTTACCCGCATAGCACTCGGCCATCACATGGACGATGCCCTGGAGACGTTTTTCCTCAATCTTTTTTATGCCGGGCGCATCAAGTCCATGCCGCCCAAGCTGCTGAGCGACGATCGCGAGAACATGGTGATTCGCCCGCTGTATTACTGCCGGGAACGCGATATCGAAAAATACGCGGCGATGCGGGAATTCCCCGTCATTCCCTGTACGCTTTGCGGCTCCCAGGACAACCTGAAACGCGTGGCGCTCAAGCACATGCTGGAGGAGTGGGAACGGCTCGACCCGAAGCGGATAGCATCGCTCGCTACTGCTCTGGGTAACGTGGAACCCTCGCAACTGGCCGATGGGCGCCATCATGATTTCCACGAACTCGATGCCTTGCTGCGCACGCAGAGAATGCGGCGGCGAGCCTGAAACCCGCGTCAAGCGGCAGGAAGGCCACGCGAGTCGCACGAAAGGGGTAGAATCGACCCTTCGCGTGCTCTGCCAGGGCACGATGTAACCCGCAACCCCGGAAGGAGGTCCCCATGTTTCGGATTCGTTTGATTTCTCTAGTGGCGTGCTGCGCCCTGGCGAGTACGGCGCTGGCCGCCAACAAGCCGGCCGATCCCTTCGCCAACCTGCAGCTGCGCAACCTGGGGCCGGCCGTATCGGGTGGGCGCGTGACCAGCGTGACCGGACTGCCGGGTAAACCCGGGACCTATTACGTGGGTTCCGCGGGCGGCGGGTTGTGGAAAACCATCGACGATGGCATGAGCTGGAACGATATCTTCAAGCAGGCGGCCTCGATCGGCGCCGTGGCGCTGGCACCGTCCAATCCCAATGACGTGTGGGTGGGCACCGGCGAATCGAACCCGCGCAACGATACCCTCAACGGCCATGGCATCTACTATTCGCCGGACGGCGGCAAGACCTGGCAGTTCAAGGGTCTGGCCGACGCCGGACAGATTTCGCGCATCATCGTCAACCCGACGAACCCGGACATTGTCTATGTCGCGGTGCTGGGCAATGTGTGGAAATCAAGCGATACGCGCGGCGTGTACATGACCACCGACGGCGGCAAGAACTGGAAAAAGGTCCTTTACGTCAATGACACGACGGGCGCGAGCGACATCGCGATGGACCCCAAAAACCCCAATGTCATGTTCGCCGGCATGTGGACCGTGCAGCGCAAGCCCTGGACGCTCCTCAACGGCAGCAAGAACGGCGGCATCTGGCGCTCTCTCGACGGCGGCCGGACCTGGAAGAAACTGACCGACGGCCTGCCGGACAGGCCGACCAACCGGGTCGACATCGCGATTGCCCCCTCGGATCCGAACCAGGTCTATGCCCTGATGGAAACGGACAAGAATGTACTGTGGGGTTCCGACGACATGGGCGACCACTGGCACGCCATCAGCAACAACCATGCGCTCGACGTGCGTCCCTTCTATTTCTCGACCCTCGAGGTCGCGCCGAACAATCCGGACAAGCTTTATTTCGGTTCGTTTCACCTGATGGTGTCCACCGACGGCGGCAAGACTGCACATGTGCTCGATCCCGGCGTCCATGTCGACCACCACGACATCTGGATCGACCCCAAGGACCCGAACCGCATCATCCAGGGCAACGACGGTGGCGCCTTCGAATCGTTGAACGACGGCAAGAGCTGGCGTTATTTCAACAACCTTCCGCTCGAGCAGCTCTACACCGTCTCGATCGGCAAGACGCAACCGTTCGAAATCTGCGGCGGCCTGCAGGACAACAATGCCGCGTGCGGCCCGTCCAACAGCCTCGAATACAGTGGCATCTGGGGCGCGGACTGGTGGAATCCGGCCGGCGGTGACGGGGTATATGCCGTGCCGGCGCCTTCCGATCCGTCAATCGTCTATTCCAACTCGCAGGACGGGTTCTCGTTCCGCATCGACAGGAAAACGATGACGGCCAAATTCCTCAAGCCCTATCTGCCGGGTGCCACGGACATCCCGAGTTCGAAGCTCAAGTACCGCTTCAACTGGGCCGCGCCGCTAGCGGTGTCGCCGACGGACGCGAATACCGTTTATCTCGGCGGCAACGTGGTTTTCAAGTCCACCAACGGCGGCCAGGACTGGCAGCCGATCAGCCAGGACCTGACGCGTAACGACAAGGCCCATCAGCCCGTGGCGGGCGGCCCGGTCAACCACGACATCTCGGGCGCGGAAAACTTCGACACCATCCTCTCGATCACGATCGCCCATACCGACCCCGGCGTCATGTGGGTCGGTACCGATGATGGACTGGTGTGGGTCACGAAAGACGGCGGCGATCACTGGCACAAGGTTACGCCGGACGTGCCGTCCTCGGCACGGCTCGGACGCATCTACCAGATCGGCGTGTCGCCTTTCGATGCCGGAACGGCTTACGTGACAGTCGATGCGCACATGATGGGCGATTCGCGGCCCTACGTGTACAAGACGTCCAATTACGGTGGCAGTTGGCAGCGCATCACCCGCGGACTGCCCGGCGATGCGGCTGCCTATGTCGTGCGCGAAGACCCCAATCACCGGGGGCTGCTCGCGCTCGGCACCAACCGGGGCTTGTATATTTCCCACGACGACGGGTCGCACTGGACGCGGATGACGGCCAACCTGCCGACCATGCCGGTGTGGGACCTCAAGTTCACGAGCAAGCCGCACGATCTGGTGCTGGCGACCCATGGCCGCGGTTTCTGGGTGTTCGACAACATCGAACCACTGGAGCAGTGGTCGGGTTCCGTGGATAACGATGCGTTCCACTTGTTCTCCGCCTCCACCGGCACCGAATGGGTGAAGTATTTCGGTCGCCACATCGGCCCTGCGCCGACTGATTTCGTGGCGTCCAACCCGCCCAGCGGCCCGGTGATTGCCTACTACCTGAAATCTGCGCTCGACGAGGGTGCAGGCAAGGACGGCAAGCCGCCGGTGACGATCAAGGTGACCGACTCATCCGGCAATGCGGTGGCGACTTTCCATGGTCCGGGCAAGGCGGGTGTCAACCGCATCGCCTGGAACATGCGCTACGACGGGGCGCACCTGCCCAAGTTCATGCAGGGGGAATCGCGCAACGGTGGCGGGCCCAACGGTCCGATTGCGCTGCCTGGTGCGTATCACGTGACGGTGACCGCGGGCAAACACAGCAGCAAGCAGATCGTGGACGTGGTGTCCGACCCGCGCCTGGATATCCCGATGGCGACCCAGAAGAATGCATTGGAAACCGGGTTGATGCTGCGCAACGAGGTCGATGCAGCGGTGACGATACTCGAGCGGACCCATGCAATGCTCGACACGCTGGGGCAGGTCATCGGCAATACGGCCGACGCGCCCAAGGGCAGCGACAAGGCCGGAGTGCACGATGCGGCCGTGGCGTTGAAGCAGCAGTTGGGCGGTCTCGCCATGCAGATGTACAACCCGAAGGTCCAGTATTCCGTGATCGAGGACGATCTGCACTATATTGCGAACTTTGGCCAGCATCTTTTCAATGCCTACCGGATGGTCGGGCAGATGGGCCCGAACCAGGCGCCGAATGCCGAGCAGATGGGGCATGTCAAGCAGCTGCAGCAGACGTTCGACGGCATACTGACCCGCTTTAACGGCTCGCTGCGCCAGAGCGTGGTTCAGTTCAACGACAAGGCCTACAAGGCGGGCATGCAAACGCTGGTCGTGGGCAAACCGGTGCAGGTCAAACCGGTGCAGGTCAAACCGGTGCTGATGCCTTCGGCTGCCAAGAGTGCCGGAAAGATGTCCGGCCACACGGGGAAGTAGGCAGATGTGACACCGGGCTATCGGGGCGTGTTCGTCCCGATGGCCCGGTGCTCAGGCATTAAGGTCGGGGATCAGCGCGCTGCGGAGTTTTTCGATTTCGTCGCGCAGGAACAGCTTGCGTTTTTTAAGGCGGCGCAGGCCGAGCTGGTCGGCAAAGGCGCCGGATTCGCAGGTGCGAATCCGCTCGTCGAGCGCACGGTGTTCGCTCTGCAGTTTTTGCAGGCGCCGGCGCAGCGCCCGCAGGTCTTCCGGCTCCAGCGGCCCGTTCATGGTGGCCTTTCTCCCTGCCGGCCTGATTGTCGCTCCATCGTAGCGCTTAGCCCACCGCACCGCAATTGACCGCAACACCGAGTGGAGGCCATCTGCCCGCCAGGCGTGCGAAAATAGGCCCGAACCCGCTCATGTTCCCCCCGGATGGAGCTATACAAACGCTTTCAGATCGAGGCCGCGCACCGCCTGCCCAACGTTCCCGAGGGGCACAAGTGTGCGCGTCTGCACGGTCATTCCTTCCGCGTCCGGATCACGCTAACCGGGCAGGTGGCCGAACCTGCGGGCTGGGTCATGGATTTTGCCGATGTAGGCGCCGCGTTCGATCCGATATTCGCCCGGCTCGACCATCATTACCTGAACGATATCGAGGGACTGGAAAACCCCACCAGCGAAAACCTGGCCCGCTGGATCTGGGCGCGCCTGAAACCCGAACTGCCGCAGCTGAGTGCGGTGGAGGTCGCCGAAACCTGCAACTCCGGCTGTATCTATCGCGGCGAGGAGTGAGCGCCGATCGGTTCGGATTCTTACCACAGAGCGCACGGAGCTAACAGAGCAGGAGAGGTAACGGGCGGGCGTCATGATTCAAGTCGGCACCCCGGGCCAACGGCTTTTCTTGTCTTTCCGAATTTCTTTCTCGGTTTTCTCAGTGAACTCCGTGGTAAACAGCGTCTCGGGATAGGCCTCCGAATCGTCAGTCCAGGGCCCGGGTGTAGTCGTGCAGAGGGTCGCCGCTGGCGAGAAAATGCGGATTGACCAGGCTTGCGCGCTGGTTGTAGCGCAACGGTGTGCCGTCGCGTTCCACCACGGTGCCGCCGGCGGCTTCGAGTACGGCCTGGCCGGCCGCGGTGTCCCATTCGCAGGTGGGTTTTAGCCGCGGATAGACGTCGGCTTCTCCGCTTGCCACCAGGCAGAACTTGAGCGCGCTGCCCACGGCTAGGAACTCATGTTCGCCCAGCCGGGCGGCAAATTCATCGATTTCGCCGCCCCCGTGCGAGCGGCTGCCGACGATGCGTACGGGGCGTGAGCCTACCGTGCCCGCCACATATAATGCCCGGCTCTGTCCTTTGCGGTCGCGGCTTTCCGCACCCTGTCCCGCCAGGCCGATGTAGCTCATGCCGGTCACGGGGACATGCACGATGCCGAGTACCGGGCGGCCGTTTTCGATCAGGGCGATATTGATGGTGAATTCGCCGTTACGCTTCACGAATTCCTTGGTGCCGTCGAGGGGGTCGATCAGCCAGTAGCGAGTCCATCCCAGGCGTTCCTCGCGAGGGATCTTCTCGGCATTTTCTTCGGAGAGGATGGGCAGTTCGGGCTTGAATTTCGCCAGCTCCTCGCACAGCAGGTGATGGCTGGCCATGTCGGCCGCAGTGAGCGGCGACTCGTCATCCTTGCGGGTGACACCGAAATCGTCGCTGCCGTAGATGTCGAGAATGGTAGCCGCCGCTTTGCGCGACAACCGGTCAAGGGGCTCGATGAGGGTCCGGTACTCGTTAACGGGAGTGTCCATGACGGTATGATAACCGGATGCTTGGATCCATCTCGATATACCCCCTGAGCCCCATCCGCCGCCGGCGCGATCGTGCGGCATGTTGAGGCAACCTCCAATGCACCCGTACGGAATCGGCGAGCATGTGAAGACGCTGTTCATTGACATGGACGGCACGCTTACCGATCTTGCCTTCGATCGTTCCTTTTTCCAGCACACTCTGCCGCGGGCCTATGCCGAAGCCCGTGGCATCGGTCATGATGAGGCCATTGCGCACGTTACCCGTGAGCTGGCGGCGATTCACGGGACGCTGGCCTGGTACTCGTTGCCCAATCTCTCGCGCCTGTTCGACGTGGACCTGACGGCACTGACGGCTGAATTGGCGCGGGACGTGCGGCTGCAGGCGGGTGCGCTGGAATTCCTGGAGCGGGCCGGCCGGCGCTATCGGCGCGTGCTGGTCACCAATGCCGATCCGGAGGTGCTCGCGCTCAAGCTCAGGCACCTGGGGATAGGGGGCTGGCTCGATGCCGTGATCAGCGCGCACCATCTGGGCGCGGCCAAGGAAGAGGCCCGGTTCTACGAGCGCCTGGCCGCACTGGAGCCGGATTGCCCCCGGGCGGGCGTGTTGATCGACGACAATCTGCGTGCGGTCGCCGCCGCGCGGCGGGCCGGATTGTCCACGATCACCATCACCCGGCCGGATCTCGGCAGTGCACCGCACGCCGAAGTCGAGGGACCGGCCGTGGAAAGCGTCGCCCACTTGCTCCCCCACCTGTGAGGGTGCGGGGCCGGGGACGGCACCTGTAGGAACGGCTTCAGCCGCGATACCTTGGCGTTGCCCTCCGGCCGTTATCCCGCCGCCTTGTGCCGATACACCTCGCGCAGGTTCCTGAGGTAGGCCGGATCGTGGCTCATCATCTTGCCGGGATCGTCGGAAATCTTGGCCACGCTCCGGCCGTTGAGTTCGGTCATCTTGATCACGATGTTCAGCGCTTCCGGTCCGACGTCGTTGGTCAGGTTGGTGCCGATACCGAACGACAGGCGGGCCTTGTCGCGATAGCGTGCGTAGATCTCCAGGGCCTTGGGAATGGTCAGGCTGTCGCTGTAGGTCAGGATTTTCTCGCGCGGGTCAATGCCCTCGGCCTCGTAGTGGGCCAGCATCCGCTCGGTCCACTCGAAGGGGTCGCCCGAGTCGTGGCGAACGCCCGCGTAGCGGCGGGCCAGCTCGCCACGGAAGTCGGCCAGGAAGGCCTCGGTACCGTAGGTGTCGGAGAGCGCGACACCGGCCGCCGGGCCGTACTCATCCAGCCAGGACTGGAGCGCGAAGCGCTGGGCCTCGGCAAGCGAGGGCGCGAGCGCCTGGCAGGCCTGGAAGTACTCGTGGGCCACCGTCCCCATGGGCCGCAGGCCGAGGCGCCGGGCCAGGTCGACGTTGCTGGTCCCGGTCAGGTGATCGGGTACCAGTCGCTGCAGGCCCCGCAGCAGTTCCTCGTGCCAACGCTGCGAATAACGCCGGCGAGTGCCGAATTCGATCAGTGAAAAATCGGACGCTGCCGTATCGAGCAGCATCTCGGCCTTGAAGCCCAGGCGCATGAGGGCAACAGAGAAATCGAGATCGGGCGCTTTCGCCCGGAACCAGGTCTCGCTCACGATGGCCAGGATCGGGACCTCGTAAAGGATGGTTGCTGCCCAGGGGCCGCGGATCGAGATTTCCAGCTGCTCGCGCCCGGGCCGCACGCTGACCTGGCGCGGATCGAAGCGGAAACGTGCCAGGTGGGCCAGGAAATCCTCGTCCAGCATGGGCAGGGTGGCGAGCCAGCTGCTCTCGGCCTCACTGAGCCGCAGAGCGGCCAGCTGCTCGATTTCCGCGTTGATGGCATGGGCGTAGGGTCGCAGGTCCACGTCCCCGGTGCGGCAGAAAAACTTGTATTCCGCCTGGGCCGAGGGGAACTGGTGCAGCACGGCCTGCATCATGGTGAGCTTGTACAGGTCGGTATCGAGCAGGGACTGGATGATCATTGTGACCTCGTTAACGGATGACTTCGACGCTGTCGGCATCAGGGCGCAGGCGGTAGAGCATGGCGGGGCGGTGCGCGCCCTGGCGGCGCTGCTCCCCGGTGGCCTCGAGCACGTCCAGGCCGAGCACGAAGCGGCGGAAGTTGCGTTTGTCGAGTGCTTCGCCCTTGATGGCCTCGTATACGGCCTGCACCTCGGCCAGCGTGAAGACCGGGGGCAGCAACTGGAAGGCGATGGTGGAATAACTCGCCTTGGCCACCAGCCGCCTCCGCGCCGCGGTCAGGATGTCTTCGTGGTTGAAGGCCAGGCGCGGCAATCGCGCCAGGGCCTGCCAGGCGATCCGGGCCTCCACGGGCAGCTTGACCGAGGCAAACGGCACGAGCGCGAAGTAGGACACGTTGAACACCCGTCCCCAGCGTCCGGGGTAGTGCGAGGCAAAGGTATAGAGCTGTTCCAGGTACACGTTGCGCAGGCGTGTCTGTTCAGCGAGCGCGCGGGCCGCGCAGTCGTCGAGGGTTTCCTCGGCCCGGATGTAATCGCCCGGAAGCGCCCACCAGCCGGCGAACGGCTCACGTTCGCGCTGGACGGTGAGCACGACCAGTTCGTGCCCGCGCACCGAGAACAGGGCAGTGTCGGCCGTGACGGCGGGCTGTACGTATTCGGCTGCGGAGACGGCGGCCATTGATTCACTCTAAGTGTCCTTAGCACACTAAATAATAGTGTTTATGGTACACAAAGTCAAATGTCGGGATTATCAGGAGCGCTGGCATCCTGCCGGCTTGCGTTTTCAAGCCCTCCCGGCGGGGTGACTTTTGTTTCGCCAAAAGTCATCAAAAGCAT
>Ga0102952_1000652_pt1 | contig 12478 bp, 5 predicted proteins | sample SalPon2A_C_D1_MG_FD_78506 | JGI IMG/M metagenome (GOLD analysis project Ga0102952, IMG submission 78506) | Soil microbial communities from South San Francisco under conditions of wetland restoration - Salt Pond MetaG R2A_C_D1_MG | ecosystem: Environmental > Terrestrial > Soil > Wetlands | place... | reverse complement strand
GGGGTCAGACGCAGGGCGGCGCGGAACTGCTCGATCGCCGGTCGCGGGCGGCCGCTGCGCGCCAGCAGGGTGCCGTACTCGACGCGGCTCTCCGCGAGGTAGGGCCAGCGCTCGAGGACCCGCCGGAAATGGGCCTCCGCCTCGTCGGTCCGGCCGAGGGCCTCGAGCGCCAGGCCGAGCTTGGCGTTCGCGCCGGGGTGCGCCGGCTCGAGCTCGAGGGCGCGGCGGAAGGGTTCCAGCGCCTCCTCCGTGCGCCCGCGGCGCAGCAACAGCAGCCCGCTGTTCGCGAGCGCGTCGGGGAAGTCGGGGTTCAGGAACAGCGAGCGCTCCAGGTGCGCCTGCGCCGCGTCGAGGTCGCCGGCGTCGAGCGCCAGGGCCGCGAGCCGGTTGTGCGCCAACCAGTCGGCGGGGTTCTTCTCCAGCACTCCCCGCCAGCGAGCCTGCTCCAGCAGCGCGGTGCCGCCGGGCTCCAGCGGCAGCACGCCCAGGGTCAACGTCCCCATCTCGTCGACCGAGCTCTGTCCGAAGGTCACGCGCCGCGGCGGATCGAACGGGTTGCGCACGTTCGCCGCGGTGTTGTCGTAGACCCACTCCATCGTCACCACCGAGCCCGCGGGCAGGTCGACGGGCTCGGCGAAGTGGTACTCGTCCTGCCAGTTGATGTCCCAGTCGTCGATGCGCAGCAACTGCTCGCGCGACCCGTCCGGCCGCTCGACCGTGGCGAGCACCCGGCGTCCGAGGTAGTGCGCGTGCGGGTACACCGTGAAGGCCTGCACGTCGGTGGGCATGACGTACCGATCGCGGATCCTGTAATCCGCCACCCCGGGCGGGATGTCGATGTCCTCGCGGTAGAGCACCACCGAGTAGGGAAAGCGCGTCGGCGCGCGATCGGTGAAGAACAGGCCGATCCGCGGCGCCACGGTCTCCGGCTTGCCGGTCTTCGTCAGGTGCAACTGCGCCACCAGGTCGGCACCGGGACGCAGGCGCCAGGCCATGTCCGGCGGCTCGGGTCGCGGCTGCTTGCCGGGCGTCCAGCCGATGAAGTGTCCGTCCGGGGCCTCGGACTCGCCCATCGACATGCCGGGGAAGCCGGGCCGGTCGTCCACCTCGTCGAGCACCTGACAGGACGGCGTCTCGTCGACCTGCAGGATCGCGTGGTGCACGGCGGGGTTGCCGGGGCGCAGCTCCACCGCGCGCACGAAGCGCGTCTCCGTCAGCGGGTTGGCGAGAACCAGGTTGCGGTACTCGTCCTGTCCCTCCGCCTCCAGCACGTAGGGCTCCCCCGCCTCGAGCACCAGGTCCGGCGGACCGAGCCGCCAGCCCGCCGGCCACTCCGGCGCGGGACCCAGCTCGGCGGGATCGCCCTCGGGGGCACCGGCCTCGGCCCAGCGGCGCAGGGTCTCGATCTGTGCCGGACTCAGGCGCCGGTCGTCGTCGAAGCGATAGGCGGTCGTCGCCGGCAGCCAGGGCGGCATGAACCGCGAGCCGGTGACCTCGGCGATCTGCGGGGCCCGCTTGCGCGCGTCCTCGTAGTCGAGCAGCGGAAAGGGGCCGGACTCGCCGGGCCGGTGACAGGCGGCACAGTGCTCGCGCAGGATCGGCGCGACGTCGCGGCAGTAGGTCGGCGTCTGGGCGACCGGCACCGGGGCCAGCAGCACGAGCACGGCGATCATCGCGCCGGTTCCGCGAAGGGACAGCCGACGGCGGTCGTGCGGCGGAAGGCCGGCGAGCGCCCGGCGGCGAGCTCGGTGAGCACCTGCTCGAGGTCGCGGGTCCGCGCCTCCGGGCGGGCCTTGCCGAAGTCGACGTAGCGGTCGTCGATGCGGCCGACGTAGACGAGGTTGCCGTCGCCGTCGAACACCGCCGCCTCGGGGGTGACCCGCGCGCCGGTCAGCGCGCGCAGCCGCTGCTCGGGGTCGCGCAGCGCGGGGATGTCGTAGTCGTAGTCGGCGACGTGCGCGCGGATCGCCTCCGCGGTCTCGTCGGCGTCGGAGTAGACCAGCCGGAAGTCCGCCGTCTCCTCGAAGACCCCGGCCAGCCGCCGGACCTCGGGCGCGTAGCGGTTGGAGATCGGGCAGTCGACGCGGACCAGGAGCAGGCACACCGCGGGCTTGGTCGAGGCCTCCAGCGGGTCGACGGGCCGACCCTCCAGGTCCAAGAGCCGCAGCGCGGCGGGAGCGCCGCCCCCCGGCGCCGACGCCCCGGGAGACGCGGCCGGGGAGGCGCAGGCCGCCGTCAGCGCGACCGCCAGGAACAGGGCGCCGGCGGGCTCGAGGCGGATCGGGGACATTCGGCGCATCCTAGCCGAAAAAGGCCCGTGGGCCGTCCGCAGGGCCTTCGCACCTGGTTTACCATTGGGGTGCACAGGACCCTGCCGGCCACAGCAGGCCCTTCGGGCCCCTCGGCCCCCTCGACCCCCATGAGCCCGCACCCGGCCGACAAGATCAACTGGAGCCACGTCCGGCGCATCCGGTCGCACCTGGGCCACTTCAAGGGGCTCTACGCGATCTCGTTCCTGCTGCTGGTCCTGATCGCGATGCTCTCCGCGGCCAAGGCCATGATCCTGATGCCCGCGGTGAACTCCTTCGTCGACGACAAGGGGTCGCTGGAGGGCTTGCGCCTGCTGGTCCTCGTGCTGGCCGGGCTGTTCTTCGGTCAGCCGATCCTGAACTGCCTGTTCTCGATCGTGAACAAGGTCACCTCCGGCAAGGTGATCATCTCGATTCGCGAGGACATCTTCCGGCAGATGTTGCGCCAGCCCCTCGGCTACTTCTCGACGCGCCACTCGAGCGACCTGACCAGCCGGGTGATCAACGACATCGCGCAGTTCGAGTACTCGACGATCACGATGTTCCAGACGCTGGTGCGGGACGTGATCACGGTCACCCTCCTGACCGGCTGGATGTTCTACCTGAACTGGCGGCTGGCGGTCGGCTGCTTCGTGCTCGGCGGCTTGATCGCCATCGTGCTGTGGGTCGTCAACAAGACCATCCTGCCGCTCTCGACGCGGGCTCAAGAGGAGCTCGCGGGCATCGCCGGTCACGTTCAGGAGATGGTCTCGGGGATGGAGCTGGTGGTGTCGTTCGCGATGAACCACACCTGGATCAAGCGCTTCCACAAGGTCAACCAGGAGCAGTACGAGGTCTCGCTGCGGCTCAAGACCACGCGCGCCAAGGGCATCGCCGTCGTCCACTTCATCGTGCACGCCGGAGTGCTCGCCGTGCTGTGGTTCACCGGCAGCGCGCTGCTGCGCGGCGAGATCAACGCCGGCCAGTTCACCTCGATGATCGCGGCGATGATGCTGATGCAGATCCCGCTCGCGGCGTTCGGCACCGAGATCACGCAGATCGTCCGCGGCCTGGCCTCGGCCAGCCGCGCGTTCGAGGTCTTCGACGTGCCGATCGAAGTCGAGGACCCGCCGCACCCGAAGGCGATGCCGCCCGGCCCGGTGCGCGTCGAGTTCCAACACGTCGACTTCGACTACGGAACCAAGCAGGTCATCCACGACCTCTCCTTCTCCGTTCGCGACGGCGAGTCGGTGGTGATCCTCGGCGACAGCGGCGCCGGCAAGTCGACGGTGGCCAAGCTGCTGCTGCGCTTCTACGACCCGACCGCGGGTCGGGTGATGGTCAACGGGAACAGCGTCTCGGACTACGCGCGCAAGGACCTCTACCAGTTGATGAGCTACGTCCCCCAGGAGTCCTTCCTGTTCGCCGGGACGGTGCGCGAGAACCTGATCATCGGCCACGAGGAGGCCACCCAGGCGGAGATCGACGAGGTCATCCACCGCGCCTGCTTGGAGCGCTTCGTCGCGCGCCTGCCCCAGGGCCTGGAGACCATCGTCGGCGAGCGCGGGCACTCCGTCTCCGGCGGCGAGCGCCAGCGCATCGCCATCGCCCGGGCGCTGTTGCGCGGACCGCGGATCCTGGTGCTCGACGAGGCGACCAGCGCGATGGACGTGGACCTCGAGGCGGAGATCCTCCAGGAGCTGATGGCCGCCGACGACGACTTGACGATCATCGCCATCACGCATCGGCTGAAGATGGCGGAGATGGCCGACCGGGTGCTGCGCATGGCGGACGGCCGGCTGATCGACGACTCCGCCGAGGTAGTGGGTGCCTAGGGTGTCCGGTACGCGCCGCCGACTTCCCCGCCCCCCCGCTCCGCCCCGCGCCATGGCCCGTGGTGCCATTCCGGCGCCTGTTCTAGGATATGGCGAGGGGGAGATCGGGAGCGTCCAGCTCCCGCCATTCGTGAACTCCATCGTGCCCCCTACTCCGCCGTCGATGACCCCTCCACCGCGCCGGCCGGCGCGGCCGCGGGGGGTGCGCCCGGCGTTCGCCCGGAGGGCCGTCGCGTGAACACCTCCGAGTTCCTGAGCCAGCTCCGCGAGCGCGACATCAAGCTCTCCGCGCGCAACGGCAAGCTGCGGGTGAACGCGCCCAAGGGTGCGTTGACCGAGGAACTCAAGCGCGAGCTCGCGGCCCGCAAGGAGGAGCTCTTGGGCTTCCTCTCCAGCGACGAGGTCGTGCGCTTCGAGCCCCCGCCGCTGGAGGCCTACGCGGCCCGCGTGGACGGCTCGGTCGACGTTCCGCTCTCCTTCGCCCAGCAGCGCCTGTGGTTCCTGCAGAAGCTCGAGCCGAGCATGTTGACCTACAACATGTGGCTCTCGCCGATCCTGATCGGCGAGCTGAACGTCGACGCGCTGGAGCGCACGCTCGAGGAGATCACCCGCCGCCACGAGATCCTGCGGACGCGCATCGAGTCCGTCGGCGGCGTGCCCCGGCAGGTGATCGAGGAGCGCATCGACTGCTCCATCGAGTGGATCCCCAAGCCGCCCCCGAAGCCCGGCCTGACCCCCGACCAGGTGCTGCGCGAGCCGCTGCTCGAGCGCCTGATGGTCCCCTTCGACGTCGAGCGCGGGCCGCTGATGGGTCGCCCGTCGATGATCCGCATCGAGGAGCGGCGCCACCTGCTGTTCATCCCGCTGCACCACATCGTCTTCGACGGGCTCTCCAAGGCGGTGTTCTACGGCGAGCTCGCGGCGATCTACGAGGCCTTCGCCGCCGGCAAGCCGTCGCCGCTGCCCGAGCTGCCGTTCCAGTACGCGGACTTCTCGATGTGGCAACGCGACTTCTTCCAGGGTCCCGGTTTCGAGCAGCAGCTCGCCTACTGGGAGCGCACGCTGGGACACAACCCGCCGGTCCTCGAGCTGCCGACCGACCGCCAGCGCCCCCCCGAGCAGACGCACCACGGCGCGCACGAGTGGTACCCGCTCAACAAGGCGCTCGTCGATCGCCTGGCGGCGCTGGGCAAGCCCGTCGGCGCCACGCTGTTCATGGTGCTGCTGGCCGGCTACGAGGCGCTGCTCCAGCGGTACACGGGCCAGACCGACCTGTTCGTCGGCACGGCGATGGGCAACCGCAACCACGCCGGCCTGGAGAAGCTGATCGGCTTCTTCGTCAACACGCTGGTGCTGCACACCGACCTCGACGGCGACCCGACCTTCCGCGAGCTGATCGTCCGCGCCCGGGACACCGCGGTCGGCGCGCTCGAGCACCAGGACATGCCCTTCCAGCTGCTGGTCGACCGCCTGCAGCCGGAGCGCAATCTCAGCTACACGCCGCTGTTCCAGACGATGTTCGTGCTGGACCAGGATCCCGGCGGCTCACGCGAGCTGGGCGGCACGATCACGCTGGCCGAGTTCGACATGGGCAACCACTCCGCCCGCACCGATCTGGTGCTCACGGCCTACAACGGCCGCGACGCCTTCCACATGTGGATGGAGTACAACACCGACCTCTTCGACCAGCCGACGATGGCGCGGATGCTGCGCCACTTCGAGAAGCTGCTCGCCGCCGTCGCCGAAGATCCCGACCGGCGCCTCTCCGAGATCGAGCTGATGGAGGGCGAGGAGCGCGAGCGCGTGCTCGTGGAGTGGAACCGGGCGACGGCCGAGTACCCGCGCCAGGCCCTGCACCTGCAGATCGAGGCCCAGGTCGACCGCACACCGGACGCCGTGGCGCTGTCGTTCCCGACCGACGGCGACGCCGCGCGCCTGGAATCGCTGAGCTACGCCGAGCTGGACCGCCGCGCCAACCGGCTGGCGCGGCACCTGCGAGCCCGGGGCGTGGAGCGCGGCTCGCTCGTCGGGCTGTGCGTCGAGCGTTCGCTCGACATGGTCGTCACCCAGCACGCGATCTGGAAAGCCGGCGCGGCCTACGTGCCGCTCGACCCCGCGTTCCCGGTGGACCGGCTGGCGTTCATGGTCGAGGACGCGGGCCTGGCGCTGGTGGTGACCACCTCCGACCTGGTCGAGCTGTTGCCCGCGGGCACGGCGACGTTGCTGCTCGACCGCGAGCGCGAGGCCGTCGCCGCCCGGGAGCCCGACCGCCTCGGCGGCGAGAGCGATGCCCACGACCTGGCCTACGTGATCTACACCTCCGGCTCGACGGGCAAGCCGAAGGGCGTCGAGGTGATGCACGATTCGGTCTCGAACTTCATGACCTCGCTGTCGAGCGAGCCGGGACTGGGCGCCGACGACCGCCTGCTCGCGGTGACCACGCTGTCCTTCGACATCTCGGTGCTCGAGCTGGTGCTGCCGCTGGTCAACGGCGGCACGGTGGTGATCTGTCCCCGCGAGGTCGCCGCCGACGGCACGCGGTTGCTGGCGCTGGTGGAAGCGCTGCAGCCGACGGTGATGCAGGCCACGCCCGCGACCTGGCGCATGCTGATCGCCGCGGGCTGGAAGGAAGCCGCCGCGCTGCGCGTGTTCTGCGGCGGCGAGGCGCTGCCCCGCGACCTGGCCGACGACCTCGTCACGCGCGCGGCCGAGGTCTGGAACCTGTACGGGCCGACCGAGGCCACGATCTGGTCGACGGTGGAGCGCATCGAGGCCGGCCAGGACGCGGTGACCATCGGCCGGCCCATCGCCTCGACCCAGTGCTACGTGCTCGACGAGCGGATGCGTCCGGTCCCGATCGGCGTGCCCGGCGAACTGCACATCGGCGGGCGCGGGCTGGCGCGCGGCTACCTCGGCCGACCCGAGCTGACCGCGGAGCGCTTCGTGCCCGACCCCTTCTCCGCCGAGCCGGGCGCCCGCCTCTACAAGACCGGCGACCTCGTGCGCTGGCGGGGCGAGGGCAAGCTGCAGTTCATGCACCGCGTCGACCAGCAGGTGAAGGTGCGCGGGTTCCGCATCGAGCTGGGCGAGATCGAGGCGTGCCTGCGCCGCCACCCCGCCGTCCGCGACTGCGCGGTCACCCTGCACCACAAGGGCGCCGCGGACGACCGGCTGGTCGCCTACGTCGTCTGCGAGGTCGGGGCCAAGGCCGCCCCCGACGAATGGCAGGGCTTCCTCGAGGGCGACCTCCCCTACTACATGATCCCCTCGCTCTTCCTGACCCTGCAGGCCCTGCCGATGACGGCCAACGGCAAGCTCGACCGGCGCTCGCTGCCGGCCCCGGACTACGCCGCGGCAGCCGCCCAGGACTACGTCGCCCCGTCGACCCCCCTGGAGCGGGCCCTGGCCGCCATCTGGGCCGAAGTGCTGGGGACGGAGCGCATCGGCAGCTACGACAACTTCTTCGACCTGGGAGGCCACTCCCTGCTCTCGATGCAGGTCATCGCCAAGGTCGGAGAACAGCTCGAAGTCAGGATCTCACCCAGGGACCTGATGTTGCAGAATCTGGGACAATTGGCCGGCATCTGCGAGGAACGCCTCCAGACCGATCCCCTCTCCACGGCGACTTCCCACGCCTGACCCACCCACCAGCTCCGCCGATCCCCACCCTCCCCGATGATCTCCGAGCCCCTGTTCTTCAGGGAATCCGACGCTCCGCTGTTCGGCTGCTACCACGCGCCGCCGGGGCTGCCGGTACGCTCGACGGCCGTGCTCCTGTGTGCGCCGCACGGTCACGAGTACACGCGCGCGCACCGGGCACTGCGCTTCCTCGGTGACCGCCTGGCAGCCGCGGGGTTCCCCACGCTGCGCTTCGACTACCGCGGCTGCGGCGACTCGGCGCTCGGCCCGCGGGAGGGGTCCCTGGAGAACTGGGCCGAGGACGTCGCCGCCGCGGGCGAGCTGTGCCTGGAGAAGTCGAAGAGCGCGCGGCTGTGCGCCGTCGGCCTGCGCCTGGGCGCCAACCTGGCGCTGCGGGCCGGCGCGACGCGTCCGCTCTTCGAGAGCCTGGTGCTGTGGGATCCGATCGTCTCCGGCGCGACCCTGCTGCGGGAGCTGGCGCGCCAGCACCGCGACATGATGCGCTCGATTCCCGGCCTGGGATCGTGGTCGGAGTCCGAGGTCGACATGAGCGAGCTGCTCGGCTTCGCCTACTCTCGCCCGCTGCTCCAGCAGCTCGAGGCGATGCGCCTCGACGAGGCGTCGAGCAACGGCACCGAGAACGTGCTCGTGCTGCAGACCGAGCAGGAGCGGACCCCCGACCTGGAGCACGAGCTGAAGCTCGGCGCCCGGCGCATCGACTTCACGCGCGTGCAGGATCCGCGCATCTGGATGGAGGACGCTGACAAGGCGATGATCCCGGCCCAGGGGATGCAGACCGTGGTGCAGTGGCTGAGCGAGGTCTACCCGTGAGGGAGGAAGCCCTCACCTTCGGCGAGACGACGAACCTGTCCGGGGTGTACACGCCGCCCGCCGTGGAAGGCACCGGTCGGCCGGGCGTGCTGCTCCTGAACTCCGGCATCGTGCACCACGTGGGCCCCAATCGGCTCTACGTGCGGCTGGCCCGGGTGCTGGCCCATAAGGGACACCCGGTGCTGCGGTTCGACTTCTCCGGCATCGGCGACAGCGAGAAGTCGCGCGACAACGTGCGCTTCGAGGTCAGCGCCGTGGCCGAGACGCGGCAGGCGATGAACGCGCTGGCCGAGCGCTCGGGCATGGACGAGTTCGGGCTGATCGGCATCTGCTCCGGCGCCGAGATCTCCTTCAAGACCGCGCTGGTCGACGAACGGGTGACCGGTGCCGTGCTGATCAACGCGCCGCAGTACAAGGAAGAGCCGAGCGCCGAGCTGCTCGACGCGATCGCCAGGCGCCAGGAGTCGCACTACTACTGGCGCGTCGCGCTGTTCAACCGCAAGAGCTGGCTCAAGCTGCTGCGCGGTGCCGAGTACCGCGCCATCGTCCGGGTGCTGGGCTCGAAGGTCCGCGAGAAGTTCCTGCCGCGCAAGCGCAGTCCGGTTCAGATGTCCCCCCAGGTCTCGGCCGACATCGCCGCCTTCCAGCAGCTCACCGATCGCGAGGTGCGGCTGCTGCTGCTGTTCTCCGAGGTCGACTGGGGCTGGGACTACCTGCACGCGGTGATGGGCCCCCAGGTCCGCGAGTGGGAGCAGCAGGGCAACCCGCGCCTGGCGACCGTCAAGCGCGCCGACCACATGATGACCCCGCTGGTCAGCCAGGACCGCACCCAGAACCTCGTGCTCGACTGGGCCAGCCGCCTGCCGACGCGCGAGGAGTTCGTGCTGTAGGCGCCGCCCGGCCGCCGGCGGCGGTCAGGGGTGCAGCAGCATCACGCGGCCGGAGTAGCGGGTCATCGCGCCGATCCCGACTCGCTGCCCGCTCACGCCGCCGTCGGGCCAGCGCACCTCGATCCTGTCGATCGCCTCGGCCGCCGGCTGCGCCGCGGAATCGTCGCCCTCCGGTCGGCCGAAGAACAGCCACGGAACCGACTGCGACGCGTAGCCGGACCCGGCGTGGACCTCGGCGCACGTGCGCGCGCCGGAACGACGCACGACCGTGACCCGGGCCCCGACGGCATCGGGGTTGCCGGCCGCGCCCTTCAGGCGAATCGCCAGCGCCGCGCGACCCGCCGCCGGCGGACGCGCCGGAACGAAGCTCAGCACCCGCGACCCGTTGCGCGCCACGACCAGGTCGCAGATCCCGTCGTCCCCGAGATCGCAGGACGTCAGCGCCGTCGCGTCGCCGGGGACCACGAAGCCGCTGGCATCCGCGCGTTGCGGCACCAGGTTTCCCGCGCCGTCGCCCAGGAACACCTGCCCCAGGCCGCCGTCCCAGTGCCCGGTCTCCGGCTCGCGGCCGAAGAAGTTCTGCGCGATCGCCAGGTCGAGGTTGCCGTCCAGGTCGAAGTCGGCGGACACGACGCCGTAGCCCGGGGAGATCTGCGCGAGCCGCGGCAGCGGCCGGAACTCGAAGCGCGCCGGACCGCCGGGTTCGGTCACGTTGACCAGCACGCCGCTCGCGAACTCGGTCGCCGTCAGCTCCAGCGCCTGCGCGAGCGGCTCGGCGCCGTAGATCTGCTCGAGCGTCGAGCCGGCGAACTGGCGGAAGGTGGGGATCTCGGTCTTCATCCGCGGCATCGCCGAGGAGCTGCAGCTCAGACCGCGCACCGGCAGCAACGCGTCGGGCCCGGGTTTGGCCTCCAGGATGCGCGGCTGGGTCTCGCCCTCGAAGGTCCCGTAGAACAGGTGCGCCGGCTTGTGCCCGTACTTCGTGTTCAGGCCGGCGTTGAGCACGACGTAGTCCGGGTCGCCGTCGTTGTCGAGATCGATGTCGCCGACCGAGGTCCACCAGCCCGGACGGTCCGCGAGGCCCGCGGCGGCCGTCGCCTCGACCAGCCGGCCGCCGTCGTTCTCCCAGTAGTGCACCGGCCCCCACTCCGTTGCGACGAGCAGGTCCTGGTCGCCGTCGGAATCCGCGTCCGACCATAGGGCGGCGGTGACCAGGCCCACGCTCTCCAGGCCCGGAGCCGCCTCGGCGGTGGCGTCGACGAAGCGGCCGCCTTCGTTGCGCAGCAGCCGGCTCGTCGGCGTGACCGGGTAGCGGGCGGGAATCGCCCGCGCGCCGACGAACAGGTCGAGGTCGCCGTCCCGGTCGAAGTCGGCGGCGACCAGCGCGCCCACATCATCGCGCACGTCGGGGAGCGTCCCCACGGGAGCCCGCTTCAGTCCACCGCGTCCGTCGTTCAGGTAGAGCCGATCCGCGAGACGCTGGTCGTGCTCCGCGAACTCGTTGCTGCCGCTGGCGACGTAGAGGTCGCGGTCCCCGTCGCCGTCCACGTCCAGCCAGAGCGCGGCGGTGTCCTCGCGCTCGCGGTCGAGGACCCAGGGCGAGAGGACGAACTCGCCCTTGCGCTGGATCCACAGCTGGCCGGGCTGACCCGCCGAGCCGCCGACGTACAGGTCGTCGGAGCCGTTCCCGGTCGCATCGCCCCAGGCCAGGCAGGGGCCGCGCATCGACAGCCGCGCGGGCAGCAGCGGCTGGGCCGCGTAGTCGTCGAAGGGTTGCTCGGTCCGCGGGCCCGAGTCGAGCCCGCGCTCGGGGGCGACCTCCCGGAACAGCGGCGCCGGCGGGGCGGGCGAGGCTCCCTCCGCCCCCCCTGCAACGGAGCTCTCCGCCGGCGGTCCGCTCGCTCGCTGGTCGACGACGAGCAGCCGGGCGGCCGGCAGGTCGCGCAACGTCGTCAGCCCGCCCCCCGGCCAGCGCACGCGCAGCTCGTCGATGCGCGTCGCGTCGCCGAGCCCGAAGTGCAGCAGCGGCTCGTTGGCCGACATGTAGCCGCGCGTCGGCGCTAGCTGGCGGACCTGCGTGCCCTGCGCGGTGTCCAGCTCGACGATCGCGCCGACGCCGAAGCTGTTGCCCGACGCGCCGCGCAGCCGCAGCAGCACGCCGTTGCCGGTCGCCGCGTCGTTGCGGTACAGCGTCGCTCCGCGGCCGACGTCGTTGACGATCACGTCCAGGTCGCCGTCGCGGTCGAGGTCCGCGAGCGCCGCGCCCATGCTCATCTGCTCGGCATCCAGCCCCCAGGCGTGGGAGAGGTCCTCGAAGTGCAGGTCGCCCTCGTTGCGGAAGACGAGGTTCTGCTCGTGGCGCACGCCGAGCTCGTGGTAGAGCTGCCACTGCTCCTCCGCGCGCTGCGCCGGGTCCAGCACACCTTCGCGGCTCTCCTGCTCGCCGAGCTCACGCAGCCGGCGCGTCAGGTCCGGGTCGAAGGAGTGGTTCGCCGTGCCGTTGGTCACGAACAGGTCGAGCCGTCCGTCGTTGTCCAGGTCCCCGAACTTCGTCGACCAGGTCCAGTCCGTGCTGGCCACGCCCATCAGGTAGGCGCCCTCCAGGAAGCGGCCGGTGCCGGTGTTCAGGTACAGCGCGTTGTGCATGTACTGCCGCGGCTCCGCGCTCTCGAGGAACCAGCGCGAGTCGCCCATGTCGCCCATCATCAGCTTGCTCATGAAGTGGGTGGTCGCCGACATGTCCGCCGCGAGGAAGTCCACCAGCCCGTCGCCGTCGACGTCGCCGAAGTCCGAGCCCATCGAGAACCACGGCGTGTGGGGCAGCGCCTCGCCGATCACGTCGCGGAACGTGCCGTCGCCCTGGTTGTGGTACAGGCGGTCCGGGTCCCAGAAGTCGTTGGCCACGTAGAGGTCGGGGTAGCCGTCGTGGTCGTAGTCCCACCAGGTCGCCGACAGCCCCGGATGGTCGCCGGAGATCCCGGCCGCGGCGCTCACG
>Ga0102952_1000650_pt1 | contig 12494 bp, 4 predicted proteins | sample SalPon2A_C_D1_MG_FD_78506 | JGI IMG/M metagenome (GOLD analysis project Ga0102952, IMG submission 78506) | Soil microbial communities from South San Francisco under conditions of wetland restoration - Salt Pond MetaG R2A_C_D1_MG | ecosystem: Environmental > Terrestrial > Soil > Wetlands | place... | reverse complement strand
TTTCCCGCCGACCCCGCCAGCAGCACCGCCGTCGCCGCGAGCGCGGCCCAGCCCCAGCGCGGCCGGGCGTGCGCGTACGCGAAGCAGAACGCGCCGAGGGCCGCCATGGCGCCGATGACGAAGACCCCGTCGTCGCCCCCGACGTAGCCCATCAGCGGCAGCACGAGGAGGCAGCCGATGCCGCCCCCCAGGAGGTCGGCGCCGTACAGCCGATGGATGCGCGCCACGTGCGCCTTCAGCACGAGCGAGATCACGAGCCCGACCGCGAACATCGGGGGCAGCAGGATCGCGCTGGCGACGACGACGCGCTCGACCTGGGTGGTGAGCTCGTGGGCGCTCTCGCCCGCGGCCGCTTCCATCCAGGTGTTGACCGCCACGAGCGCGCCCACGCTGGTGGTGAGCAGGAGGGCGTAGGCCAGCGAGAGGGGCGGGATGAGCCGCGGGATGCGCTCCCTCGCGAACAGCCGCGGACAGACCGCCGCCACCACGCCGGCCGAGCCGAGCCCCAGGAAAGTGATCGAGATGGCGAGGAAGGCCAGGCCGGAGTTGAACAGGACCGAGAAGATCCGCGTCAGGAACTGTTGCAGCAGGAGCATGCTGCAGGTGGTGAGGCCGAGACCGCCGTACAGGGCCCAGGGACGAACTCGGCGCTCGCTCTGCATCATGCCCGTCGCGTGGGTCGTCCTCTCTCCGGAGCGGCGCCGTCGAAGAGCCGAGCCGGGCTCCGCTCCCGGCCGCGGGCGCGGTTCGCGTCTGCGCCGACGTCGATGGAGCGCTCCGAACCGTCCGTTCGGACGGGAGCGACGTGCGGTGCGAGCTCGACGGCGTCCACGGCTTCGATGGCTACCTCGAAAGCAGGCGCGTCCGGATCACGCGCCGGCGCCACGACGGGCCGACCGAACTCCTGGTCGTGCACCCGGAGTCCGGTGACACGCGGTGTCCCGCCACCCTATCACGACCGAGCTCGCGGTCGCGCCCGACGGTACGGCGGGTCACCTGCCGCTCCCGCGCGGGCCCCTCCGTACTCACCTCTGCGTACCGGAACCCGATCCGCCGGCCGCCCAAAGAAGAACCCCGGACGGCCGAGCCGCCCGGGGTCGTGGGATGCGCCCGCGTCGCCGCGGGCTTCAGGCAACCGCTACGGGCAGAAGGTGAACTCCACCGCGTCGGTCAGGTTGGTGAGGTTGGGCATGTCGCGCGACCAGTACTGCGCGAACACCGTCTGGCCGGCGGTGAGGCCCTTGAGGCTGATGTAGCTCGGATCGAACGTGAAGCTGAAGCTTCCCGAGCAATCCGGACCGCCCGCGTTGCCGCCACTGTTCTGGAACGGCGAGCGCTTGATCGGGCTGGCCACGCACTTGGTGCCGCCGCCGAAGGGAATCGCGGCCGATCCGGAACCCCAGAACAGCAGGCCGACCTTGTTGTTGATGATCATGTCGGCGTTCACCTGGAAGTCGCCGGCGGCGATGCTCGGGGAGTTCATCGTGCTGACCTGCGGGGTGCAGCCCTGACTGTTGGTCTGGGCCGTGCAGTAGACGACGGGGGCTCCGCACTCGGTCGCGCCGGTGATCCAGAGCGAGTAGTCGGCGTTGTTGCCTCCGACGCCCGGGTACAGGTCGGTGTTGATGTCGTAACCCTTGACGTCGACGAGCCAGGTGCCCGCGGCGGGGTCGTTGATCCACACGTTCTGGACCGTGTCGATGTCGTTGAGGATGTCGTTGGGCTGGGACACGTTGCCCACCAGCAGCCCGTAGTTGCCCACGTACTGCTGACCGGCCGGAGTGCGCACGCGCAGGGCGACCGAGTTGATGCGGTGCTTGGCCGCGCCGACGATGCCCGGAAGGTCGCGGTAGACCATCGTGATCTTGAGCTTGGGCTCACCCGCCGCGACGGTGATGGGGATGGTCTGCAACTCGTTGGCATCGATCATCACCCGGTCGCGCCAGATCGTCTTGTCGCGCAGGTCGTACAGGTACTGCACGTTCGCGGCACCGAAGCCCTGGTGCACCCGCGTCAGGTCGGCGGTGGCGCCGGTGAAGTCCCACGGATCCGCGGTGTTGATCATCGCGGCCTTGGCGGTCTCGAAGTGCGGCTTGTCGTCGAACGGCACCGCGCCCATCGGGTTGTTGCCGAAGATGCCGCTGTGCCACAACTGGAAGAACAGGCCGAAGTGGCCCGCGGTGATCGGCGTGGCGGCCGAGGTGCCGCCGAAGCCGGCGGTGAAGCCGCCGCTGGAGCTCGCCGTCAGGACATTGTCGTAGAAGTGGGCCAGGTCGGGCTTGATACGGCCGTCGGTGGCCGGCCCGATGCTGCCGGAGAAGTTCCACTTGTCGTCCGCCTTGGTCAGCGTGTTGAAGTGGTTGATCCCGCCCACGCCGATCATGTTCTTGCCCCAGGCCTCCGGACGGGACTGCGTGGTACCCGCGTTGGACTGCGACTGGAGGATGACGATGTCGTTGTCCAACACGATCTGGTCCATGTTGGCCGAGATCGTGGTGTACAGCGCCGTGCGGTTGGAGCCGGTGCTGTTCGTCTGGAACACGCCCCGGTAGACGTCGTTGGGGTCCACCAGTTCCGCGGTGTGGTTCGCGCGGTTGGTGGGGTTGGTGGTGTTGAGCCACCCGAAGGAGTCGGAGTCGGCGAAGATGCCGGGAGCGCTGGGGAGGATGCCCCGCGCGCTGGCGTTGCCGGTGCCGTCACCGAACACGATGCCGTAGACGCTGGTTCCGTGGGAGATGCTGCCCGACTGCGAGCCGTGCATCTGCACGCCGCCGTTGTGCTGGAACTCCTGGTGGGTGATCAGCACGCCGGTGTCGGCGACTTCCGCCTTGACGTCCTGGCCCGAGAAACCGGTCTGCATCTCGAGGTAGTCGGCGCCGCTGAACTGGCGCACGATGTTGAGGTCGGCCTCGGGATCGCTGTGGCGGTCGATGTGCTGGACCTCTTCCATCCCGGCGACCGCGGTCAGTTGTTGCTCGTCGAGCATCGCGCCGAGCAGCGACGAGCGCGGGCTGTAGTCGCGCACCTCGCCGCCGATCGCCTCGATCTTCGCTTTCACCGCGGCTTGATCGTCGATGTCGCGGTCGAACACCCAGACGTTGTAGCCCTGCACGCCCGAGAGTTCGCCCGTGCCCAGGCGGTCGAGCAGGTACTCCTCGAGACGGAACTCGCTCGTGTAGGGACCGACCCAGCGCACGTACGGCAGCGCGGCCACCTTGTCCCGCGTCTGCGGGGACATGCGCACGATGTTGGTGTGGTTGGTCACGTGACCGTGGATGGTGCCGCCGAGCGCTTCGATCTGGCGCTGGTAGACCTCCAGGGCGCGGGTCTGGTACTGGACGAAGTACACCGAGCCGCTGCCGGCGACGACCGGATCGGTGATCGCGCCGGGGACCTTCTGCAGCGGATCGAAGCGGCCGACGTGATCCATGCCGATGTCGTAGGAGGTGCGCGTCACGCTGACGAAGGACTGACCGGCGTCTTGGCTGATGGCGTACCACGGGGTGGTCTGGCCGTTGGCGGCGCGCTCGTTCCAGAGGGCGATCACCACCTCGGAGCCGGGCACCGCGATCACGCGCTGGTTCTCGACTTCGTTCTGGGTCACGCGGAACGGGGCCTGGGTGCCCAGGCTCAGCTCGAGACCGCCGGAATTGCGCTGCAGCGCGAACGCTCCAGCCTGGGTGCTCTGGGCGTCCGCGGTGCCTACGGCCGCCACCAGGCAGAGCCAGAGGGCCGAGAGCGTCTTCTTGGAGTGGATCATGTTGCTATGGGGCCTCACGAGGTTTCGATGCAAGTTCGGGGCAGTGGCCGAAGGAATCCCCCGACCGCTCCGCACTGGGACGCATGAAAGGGTAATCCGAGTTCCCGAAACTGACCACTCGGACAGGCCTGCCCGGCCCCTGATCGGGCCCGGGGTACGGCGGATGGGGTGGGCGGGGAGCCGCCCCGGATCGGTCGGATCGAGTCCGGGGCCGCCCTCCGGACCCCGGTGGAACGGGGTCCCGCGGCTACACCGCCGCGGGACCCCTCCACACAGGAGCCCCTCGGCGCGGGGCCGGGGGGCTCCCCCTCATCCCTTCGATCTCAGGGCCGGTACGTCCAGGAGACGCCGATCGAGAGCCGCAGGGGCTCCGGCCGGCAGCGGGCGCGCGGGGCCGTCTCCACCCAGTACCCGGCGCGTACGAGCACCTGCCGGGTCCTGCCGCAGGCGTCGAAGCGGGTGGCGTAGAGCGGCGGGACCCAGGAGCGCTCGTAGCCTGCCCAGGTCCGGCAGGCCGGCGCCGCGGTCCGCTGCGGCACCGCGACGTAGCTGCCGAACGGACGGCCGTAGCTCGTTCCGCAGGCGGTCCGGGGCAGGTAGCCCGGCAGGGGGGACCGGTGGGTCGCGGCCCAGTCTCCGTGGGCTCCGTGGGCTCCGTGGGCCCCGTGGGCCCCGGTGGCGGCAGGGGCGGCAGGGGCGGCAGGGGCGGCGCGGCCGAATCCCGCCTGGTACCTCGCGGCGAACTCGACGGTTCCCTGGGCCTCGGCGGTGGCGGCCAGCGCGGTGGTGAAGACGGCGAGCAGCAAGGCGAGCACTCGGAGTTGGAACATGGCGACCTCCAGGGGGACGGTTCGGTGGCACCGCGCGCCTCTCGCGGCCCGCGTGCCCGCTCCCGAGCGAATCGCGTACCGGCGCCCAACCGCTTGCGCCAAGAGCCGCGAGCCCAGCTCTTTACGTCCGCCGCCGCAGGGACTAGACGGAGTCGATCGTCCCCGCCCGGGAGTCCGCCAGTGGACGCACGTGTCCACCGCCGGAGTCAGCCGGCCCCCCCGGGGCAGGGGTATACTCCCGGTCCCCGCACCCTGCGGGAACGTCACGCCCCGATGAACCCGCTGTTATCGCTCGGCCTCCTCTCGTTGGCCCTGCCGGGGGCGCGGGCTCCCGCGGGCGGGCAGGACCTCTTCCGGGACCTGAGCTTCGAGTCCGCCCAGGCCCAGGCGAGCGAGCTGGAGCTCCCGCTGCTCGTCGAGCTCGAGTCCGCCGACCCCGCCGAGACGGCCGCCTTCGACGCCGCGGTCTGGAGCGACGCCAAGGCCGTGCGCTACGTGGAGGTCGAGGTCCTCCCCGTGCGCTACGGCGGTGCGGAAGCGGACCGCCTCGCCGTGCGCTACGGCGTGGAGGCGCGTCCCGCGGTGCTCGTGCTGGAGGCCGACGGCCAGGAGCTGCTGCGCCTCGTTCCGCCGCTGTCGTCCTCGCGTTTCGTCCGCAACCTGCGCCTACTGACCGCGCACCGCGGAGAGATCTCCGCCGCCCGCCGCGCGGCGGAGGCCCGCCCCGACGATTTCGAGATCGGACTCGCCTACGCCCAGACCCTGACCCGCGTCCGCCTGTTCGGCCCGGCGCTGGTGGAGTTCGAACGCATCTGGGAGTTCGGCCACGACGAGGAGGGCTTCCGCAAGGAGCATCTCGCCTTCGTCGTGCGCACGGTGGCGAACATGATCACCGACAACCCCAAGGCGCGGAACACGCTCGCCCGCTGGCGCGAGCGGGCCGTCGCCACCCTGGCCCGGGCCTCGGCCGAGCCCACGGCCGAGCACCCCGCGCCGACGCTGCGGGAGCTGATGGAGGCGGCCTCCGAGGTCGGCGCGATCAACGCCCAGCTCGACAACCGCGAGCACAGCCTGCAGCTCTACGCCCAGCTCGGCCGGGACCCGAACATCCCGCCCGAGGTCCTCTACGCGCTGTTCAACCGGCACGTGTTCCGGCTGTTCTACAACGACAAGCGCTTCGCCGATCTGATCGCCGGCTGCGGCGACGTGTTCCTGCGGGCGGACCAGGCCTTCAACTCCTACGAGGAGCACCTGCGCCTGCTGAACGAAGGGCAGCTGCCCGCCGACCGCGAGTACCTGGTCGACGCGCTGCGCAAGGCCGCCACCGCGCAGGTCGGCATCTACTACGAGGCCCTGCTGCAGACCGGGAAAACCGAGGAAGCGGTGCAGCTCGCCGACGTCGTCTGCAACCGCTACCCCCTGGGCGAGACCTACGTCGAGCTGATGTCCGCCGCCAAGCGCGCCGGCGCCCGCGACGAGATACGGCGCCTGGGAGAGCAGGCGCTGGGACGTCTCCAGGGTTCCAAGGAGAAGGCCGGCGTGCGCGAAGTGCTCGAGAAGACCTTCCCGCGGGAGCACTGAACGATCGCCGTGGGGCTCCTCCTCGCCGTCGCGGCCCTGGGCGGACTCGCGGCCCAGGACTTCACCGTGCCGTTCGGCTTCTCCATGGAGCGGGCCGCCGATCGCGCCGCCTCCTACGTGGCGCTCGCCTTCGACCCCCACGGCCGGGCGATCGCCTCGATCGAGGACGGCGGCCTGGTGTGGTTCGAGGACGTGGACGGTGACGGTTTCTTCGAGACCTCGGGTGACTTCTCGCAGGATTTCGCGGGCGTCCAGGGCTTGTGCTGGCTCGGCGGGCGGATGTTCGTCTCCGGCGTGGCCGAGGGACGCTCGGGCCTGTGGCGCGTGACGACTTCGGAAGACGGCCGCAGCGCCGTCTCCCGGGAACTGCTGGCCGAGGTGCGGCCCACCGGGGCGCCTTCGCTGGAACACGGCGCCCACGCCGTGGTGCCCGGACCGGACGGCCTGCTGTACTGGGTCCTCGGCGATCACGTCGAGCTGGCGACCCCGCCCGATCCCGCGAGCCCGATCCCGCACGGCTACCTCGGATCCGTGCTGCCGGTGCTCGCGGATCCCTTCGGGCAGGGCGCGACCGTGCGTTTCCCGGCGGGCCACGTCGTGCGCGTCGACCCCGCGACCGGCGCCTGGTCGTTCCACTCCACGGGCCTGCGCAACGCCTACGACCTCGCCTTCGACGCCGAGGGCGAGCTGTTCACCTGCGACAGCGACATGGAGTGGGACGCCGGCCTGCCCTGGTACCGCCCGGTGCGTTTCCTGCACCTGGTGCCCGGCGGGGAGTACGGCTGGCGCCGCGGCTCGGCTCCCTGGCCGGAGGACTGGCTCGACGGCCTGCCCGCGCTGCTCGACGTCGGCCGCGGCTCGCCGACCGGCCTCGCGTCGTGCGACGGCGCGGGTTTTCCGCTGTACTACGACGGCGCGATCCTCGCCGGGGACTGGACGAACGGGCGCATCCTGGCCCTGTTCCCCGAGCGCCGCGGCGCGAGCTTCGGCGGCCGCATAGAGACCCTGCTCCAAGCGCAGCAGGGATTGAGCGTCACCGACCTCGCCTTCGGACCCGACGGTGCGCTCTACTTCGTCGGCGGCGGCCGGGGAACGCTCGGGCGCTTGCAACGGCTGGTCTACCGCGGGCCCGGTCCTTCGGCGGGACAGCGCCGCCTGGGCCGGCCGCACCGCGCGGCGACCTGGTTGCGGGACGCGCCCGGGGAGGACTTCCTGGTCGCGCGCCTGGCGGAGCTCGGGGAGCTCGACCCGGTGCTGCGGCGTCGCGCCTGCGAGAGCCTGGCCTTCGCCCGCCGGCTGCCCGAGGGTGCGCAGGAACGGCTGTGCGCGCGGCTCGACGACAGCGATCGCTGGGTGCGCTTCGCCGCGCGTCGCGCGCTCGAGCGTCACGGCTGCGCCTGCGCTCCCGCGTGGGATCCGCTGTCGGTCGGCGCGGCGGAGCGCGCGCTCGCCGCGCTGTTCGCGCCCGTCGCACCCGCTCCGCCGCCGGTGGCCGAGCTCGGCTCCGAGCGCTCCGCCGAGGAATGGCTCGCGCAGCTGCGCGTCTTCGGGTTGCTGCTGGCCGAACGCCCCGACGCGGTGGGCCCCGAGGTCCGGCGGCGTGCCGGCGCGGCGCTGCTCGCCGGCTTCCCTCACGCGGACCGGCGGGTGGCGCGGGCGCAGGCTGAGCTGTTGGCCCGGCTCCCGGTCCCCGGCGCGCTGGCCGCCCTGGTGCAGGCGCTGTCGCGGGAGACCGATCGCGCCCAACGCCTGCACTTCCTGCGCTGCGCGGCCGCGGTGGAGGACGGGTGGACCGCGGAGCTCGCCCGGCCGGTGCTCGCCTTCCTCGAGCAGGCCCGCGGCTGGCAGGGGGGCGCGAGCTACGGCGGTTACGTGGAGCATCTGGCAGACGACGTCTCCGCGCACTTCACGCCGCAGGAGCGCATCGCCATGGCGCGCGACGTCCGCGGGCCCGCGCCGATCGGACCACGCTGCCTCGCGGCCTGGATGGCCGGCGCGGACGCGGATACGGTCGAGCAACTCGTCGGTCCGCTGCAGTACGCGTGGGGACGCATGCCCGACCTGCTGGCGGCCGAGCGGCTCGACGCCGAACGCGGGAGCGTGGTGTCGGCGCTGCCCGGCGTGCCGTCGCCGAGCCTGGCCGCCTTCCTGCGCCGCCAGCTCGACGGCGCTCCCACGCTGCGCGTCCCGGTGCTCGGCGCCCTGGCGCGCATCGGCTTCGCGGAGGACTTCCCGCGCTTGATCGAGGGCCTCGACCTACCCGAGCCGAGGGTTCGCGACGAGTGCGCCCGCGCCCTCGCGCGGATCGACCGCGCGCCCGAGGGTTCGGGAGCCTACCGCATCGCCCTGGCGCTCGCGCAGCGTCTGGGGGCCGACCGCGGGAGCGCCTATCTCGAGCTCGTCGAACACTGGGCGCGCGTCGCCGAGTCGACGGCGGGCGCGGCAGCGGTCGCCGCGGAGTCCGGCGCGCCCGCGGAGTGGAGCGGCGCACTGCGCTACTGGGAGCGCTGGGCCGCGGCGCGCTTCCCCGGGTTCGAGACCGCCGTCGACGACCTCCGCCGTCCGGTCTGGGACCTCGACGCCATCGATCGCTTCCTCGAGCGCAGCGCCGCGCGCAGCGGGTCCGCCGGCCGCGGCGCGCGGGTCTTCGCGGAGGCGAGCTGTGCGACCTGCCACGTACTCGGCGAGGCCGGCGGCTCCGCCGCCGGTTGGGGACCCGACCTGGCCGGCGTGACCCGGCGGTTCGATCGGCGCAGCGTGCTGGAGGCGATCCTCTTTCCGTCGCAGGCCGTCTCCGACCAGTACGCCACCTCGATCGTCGAGACCGTCGAGGGCGGCGTGCACGAGGGCCGCCTGCTCGGCGACGACGCGCGCGGCGTGGTGCTGCGCACCCGCGAGGGCGAGCGGCTGTCGATTCCCCGCGACCGCGTCGCCGAGGTGCGCCCCTCGCCGCTCTCGTCGATGCCCGAGGGCCTGCTCGAGGGGCTGACGCTGGAGCAGATCAAGGACCTGTTGGCCTTCCTCGCCGCGGACGGTCGCCTCGAGGGACCCGAGCCGCAGGGCTGGACGAGGCTCTTCGACGACGAGCACCGCAACCTGTGGGAGGGCGACGTGGCGCTGTGGAAGATCCGCGGCGGGGCGCTGGTCGGTCGCTCGCGGGGACTCGAACGCAGCGCCTACCTGGTCTCCAAGCAGTCGTGGGGCGATTTCGAGTTGGAGTTCGACGTGCGCCTGACCGACGGCGAGGGCAACAGCGGCGCGCTCTACCACGTCGACGCCGCGACCGTGGGCGACGGCGATCCGGTGGCCTATCAGGCCGACGTCGGGGCGCAGTACTGGGGCTCGCTGTTCGCGGGCGACGGCCGCGGCGTGCTCGCGAGCCCCGACGACGCCGCCTGGCGTGCGGTCGTCGATCGCAGCGGGTGGAACCACTTCTGGGTGCGCGTCGCGGGGCGCCGGCAGACGATCGAGGTCAACGGCCTGCGCACGGTGGACGTGGAGGACGACGCCCTGGGGGCGGGACCGCTCGCCTTCCAGCTCCACGCCGGACCGGCGATGGAGGTGCGCTTCCAGAACGCGCGCCTGCTCGCCGGGGAGCGTTGACCCCGGGCCGTCACTCGGACTCGGACCCCAGCGCCTGCTGCATGCGCAGCGTCAGCACGTCCAGCGGGTCGAGCTCGCTCGCGCGCTGCATGGCGGCGGCGGATGGCTCGGCCAGGTCGAGCGAGGCGTAGACGGCGGCGAGGCTGCTCCAGCACGCCGCCGAATTGGGGATCTTCGCCGACAGCCCTTCCAGGACGGTGCGCGCCTGACGGTAGCGGCCCATCTGTGCCAACGAGCTGCCGAGCCGGTAGGACTCGAGCAGCGAGAGCTCCAGCAAGTGGCGGGCGGCGATCTCGAACTCGAGGTCGCTGTCGAAGTCCTCGAACAGCAGGTCGTCCGCCAGCAGCTCGGGCTGTTCGGGGTCGTAGGCCAGGGCCAGTTGCACGAGCGCCCGCGCGTGCTCCGCGCGGTCGTGCTGGAAGAGCCGCGTCTTCATCCGCCGCAGGGCGGGAACCTGCGCCTTGCCGCAGCCCCAGTCGATGAAGGCGCTCTGCACCACCCGCGGGCTCGAGGCGTCGAGCAAAGCGGCGGTCAGCGTCGCGGGACTCGCCGCATCGGCGAAGAGGCGCCGCGGAGCGTCGAACTCGAGTCGCAGGTTCGAGTCCGTGTTGAGCAGCTGGGTGCCGTACTCGTCGATCAGCCGGCGCAGCCCGTTCTCGTCGAGCAACACGTGCTCGAGCAGCAGCGAACGCACGTCGGTGGTCTCGAAGTAGGCGTCGAGATCGCGCTGGATCGTCGCGTCGCGGTCGACGAGCGCCTGCGCCCGATCGACTGCGGAGCGATCCGCCGGGAGCACCGGTTGCCGGCCGGCGATCAGCAGCGAGTCCCGGTCGTTGATGCGCAGCAGCGCGCAGTGGGGGAACACCGACAGCAGGGTCTCGGCGACGAGCGCGTACTCCGCGGCGGTGAACGAATAGGTCTGGCACCACTGCACGATCAGTCCGTCGGGACTCAGGCGGCGGTCGGCCGCGGCGTAGAACTCCGCCGTGTACAGGCTGCCCACCCCGGCGACCCAGGGGTTCGACGGCTCGGAGACGATCAGATCGAACTCCTCGTCGGTGGCCTGCAGGAACGCGCGCCCGTCGTCGACGACCGGCCGGAACCGCGGAGAGTCGTGGGGCCGGTGGTTGACCGACGAGAACAGCCGCGCGGCGGCGATCATCGCGGGCTCGATCTCGCAGCAGACGACGTCGCAGTCGTCGAACTCCAGACAGGCTCCGGCGGTCGTGCCCGAACCCATACCGATCACCAGCGTCCGCTGCGCCTCGGGCCGCAGGAACCGAGGAAAGTAACCCAACGCGAGCTGCATCGGCATGTCCGAGCGCGTGGTCGCGTCGACCTTGCCGTTGACGCGCACGCTCAGGCTCGGCGTTCCCGGCGGACCGAGGTTGCGGGTCAGCGGTTCGGGAGAGCGCAGCACGATGACGTTGGAGGTGGGACCTTCCTCGTAGAACGCGACCTCCACGTCGGGGTGCAGGTCGATCACTCCACGGTTGCCCATCAGGAAGCGGCCGAGGTTCATCGCGCGGGGATCCGGCTCGTGCCAGGTCGCCAGCAACAGCAGCAGGCAGGCCAGCGCGGCAGCGAGGGACGGCCGGTGGAGCGGCAGGCGCAGCGGTGGGAACAGCAGTACGCACGCCAGCACGTAGCAGGCGAGCACGAGCCGGAATCCCAGGAAACTGCCCGCCTGGGGGAGCAACAGCAGACACGTCGAGCTCGCACCGAGGATGGCCCCCAGCGTGTTCGCCGCGTACACCGAGCCGACGATGCGGCCCGCGCGGTCGGTGCCGCCGCGAGCGAGCGCCACCAGAGCCGGGAACAGCACGCCCATCGCGAGCGTCGCGCCGCCCTGGAACACGGCGCTGACGCCCACGGCCAGCAGGGCGTCGAAGACCTCGTTGGCGCGCAGGACGCGCACCTCGCCGGCGAACACCGCTAGGAAGGGACCGGCCGCGAGCCCGCCCAAGGTGCAGGCGACGACGACGAGCGATGCGCCGGCGACGACGCCCTGCAGCCGTTCGCGTCGGGGAGCGAGGATCCGGAACAACAGACTGCCGGCGCCCAGCCCGAGGACGAACACCGTGATCGTCGCCGTGAAGGCGTAGGTCGAGCCGCCGACCACCAGCGCGGTCTGCCGAGCCCACAGCATCTGCAGCGCGAGCGACGCGTAGCCGGTCAGCGCGGCGCAGACGAGCAGGCGGCCGCTGGGGGTCAGCGGTGCGCTCGGCGGGGGCGGGGCCGACTCGGCCGCGACGTCGTGCGGCTTCCGGGCCGGCATGCGGCGCGCCAGGGCCAGCGCCCCGAAGCCGGCCGCGGCGTTGGCCAGGACGGCGAGGTTTCCGGTGGCGTTCAGGCCGACCGCGGGCAGCAGGTGGAAACCCGAGGTCCACGCGCCCGCCGCCCCGCCGAGGGTGTTCAGCGCGTAGAGCCAGGAGGTCGTGCCGCCGAGCTCGAGCTCGCTGTCGGTGAAGCGCCGGACCATCAGCGGCAGCGTGCCGCCCATCAACACGCAGGCCGGTCCGAGCACCGCCAGGGTCACCGCGAACCGCGCGGCGGCCAGCAGCACCGGACTCCCGCTCAGCGACAGCTCCAGCTGGCCCGCCGGCCCGGAGCACCAGCCGAGCTCCAGCGGGACCAACGCGGCCGCCGCGGCGACGCCCAGCTCGACGCGACCGTAGAGGCGCAGCGGCCGGGCGGAGCGATCGGCAATGCGCCCGAAG
>Ga0102952_1000649_pt1 | contig 12501 bp, 8 predicted proteins | sample SalPon2A_C_D1_MG_FD_78506 | JGI IMG/M metagenome (GOLD analysis project Ga0102952, IMG submission 78506) | Soil microbial communities from South San Francisco under conditions of wetland restoration - Salt Pond MetaG R2A_C_D1_MG | ecosystem: Environmental > Terrestrial > Soil > Wetlands | place... | reverse complement strand
GCCCCGCCACGTCGTGCCGGCGCCGCCAGTGTTCCAGCACGAGCAGGCTCCACAGCAGCCGCCCGTGGTCGCGCCGCCCGGAGGCGTGCTCCGCCAGCCGCGCCGCGAGCGTCGGGCGGTCGAACCAGTCGCCGGGCAGGGTGGCGATCGCGTCGCGCACCGGCTCGGCCAGCGGCCCGCGGATCCAGGCCGCGAGCGGCGTGTCGAAGCCGCGCTTGCGCCCGTCGAGCACCGCGCCCGAGAGCCGGCCCCGCAGCGCCTCGCGGAAGGCGTGCTTGCCCCGGCCGCCGCGAACCTTGGAGCCTGCCGGCAGGTTGGCGAAGCGGCCGACGAAGCGGTGGTCGAGGATCGGCACCCGCACCTCCAGCGAGACGGCCATCGAGGCCCGGTCCACCTTGGCCAGGATCTGGTCCGGCAGGTAGGTGTGGAAGTCCGCGTACTGCGCCCGCCACAGCGAGTCGTCCACCCGCGGCCGGCGGTAGTGCCGCTCGAACGCCTCGAACGGATCGTGGTCGGCGAGGCCGGCGGCCACGTCGGGCGCGAGCAAGGCACTCGCCTCCTCCCGGGACAGCTGCGTCACGCTGTGCCAGTAGGCCCGCGCGGGATCGCGGCCGACGTTGGCGAGGAATGTGCGGGCGCGCAGCACGCGCGGGGCCCAGTCGAGCTTCGGGTAGTGCCGTCCCGCCGCCGCCATCGCCGCGCGGCCGGCCGAGCCGATGCGCCGCCGCAGCCGGTTCTCGGCCACGTCGTGGACGTAGCGGCGGTAGCCGGCGAAGGTCTCGTCGCCGCCGTCTCCGGAGAGCGCGACGGTCACGTGCTCGCGCGCCATGCGCGAGACCAGGTACGTGGGCACGGTCGACGGATCGGCCAGGGGTTCGTCGAAGTACCAGGGCAGCACGTCGACGGCCAGGCGGGGGTCGGGCTCCAGCACCTCGGTGTGGTGCACGCAGCCCAGCGCAGCGGCCGTCGTCCGCGCCTGATCGAGCTCGTCGTGGGAGCGCTCGCGGAAGCCGACGGAGCAGGCGATCACCGGCTCCGGGCGAGCGCGGGACATGCTGTCGACCACCGCGGTCGAGTCGATGCCGCCGGAGAGGAACGCACCGAGCGGGACGTCGGCCACCAGCCGGTCGGCGACCGCGCGGTCGAGCCACTCGAGGATCTCGCCGCCCAGCTCCCGCTCCGTGCCCACCGACCGCAACTCGTCGGTCGGCAGGTCCCAGTACCGCCGCAGCCGGGGCTCGCCGCCGGGCTCCCAGGAGAGCGTGGTCCCCGGATCCAGGCGTTGCACGCCGGCCCAGGCGCTCTCCGCTCCCCCGACGTAGCCCTGGACGAGGTAGTCGAGCAACTTCTCCGGTCGCAGCCGGCGGTCGAGTCCGGTCAGCTCGAGGATCGCCTTCGGCTGGCTGCCCCAGGCCAGACCGGTGGCGGTGCGCGCGTAGTACATCGGCTTGATGCCCAGCCGGTCGCGGCCGAGCAGCACGCGCGGTCCGCCGCCGCGGTCCCCCTCCGCCGCGCGGCTGTCGAGGATCGCGAAGGCGAACATGCCGACCAGGCGCTCGCACAGCGCTTCGCCCAGTTCCTCGTAGAGGTGCAGGCAGACCTCGACGTCGCTGTTCGTGCGGAAGACGTGGCCCCGGCCCAGGAGCTCGTCACGCAGCTCGCGGAAGTTGTAGATCTCGCCGTTGAGGGCGATCGCCACGTCGCCGGTCTCGTTCAGGATCGGCTGCCGGCCTCCCTCGAGGTCGATGATCGAGAGCCGGCGAAAGGCCACCCCCAGCGGCCCCCGCACGTGGACCCGCGCATCGTCGGGACCGCGGTGGTCCAGCGTCGCGGCCGCCGCCAGGAGCCGCTCCTCCGACGGGCGCTCCCGCGGGTCGTCGAAGGCCACGCCACAGAGTCCGCACATGGCGTCCCCAGCCTACCCGGCCCAGGGATGATCGCGAAAACCGCTGGGCAGCGGGATGCGCTGGAAGCCGCGGGGGCGCGCGGGGACCAACTTGCTGCCGCCGAGTTTCAGCCGCCGCGTGGGCGCGTTCACCAGTCCGCGCATCTCTTGTCGCGCGATCGTCTCGAAGCAGACCGTGATGGCGACGAAGTGATAGAAGAGGTCGAAGTGCGCGCGGTTCAGGAAGGTGCTGCCGATCATGAAGGCCACGAGGCTCGCCTCGAACATCGTGCAGTAGTTGATGATCCAACTCGCTCGGTACTTCTTTCGCGCCTCCGATCGCAAGCGGCGCATGGCGTAGATCGAGTAGAAGAGCATGAACAGGTACGCGCCCAGCGCGGGGCCGCCGCACTCGGCGAAGATCTGCATGTAGGCGTTGTGCGCGACACGCCCGTGCAGACCGCGGCTCATGGGCCCGCGGTATTTGTCGTAGTGCGACTCGAACTGCATCATCCCCACGCCGGTGAGGAAGTTGGCCTTGCCCATGTTGATGGCCGTCTCCCACGCCGCGAGGCGACCCATCGCCGAGCCGTCCTGCTCGGGGTGTCGCAGCGTGTCCAGCCGCGAGAAGACGGACTTCGGCAGCACGATCGCGCCCCCCACCAGGACGGTCCCGGCGATGATGATGCCCACCATGCGGTTCTTCGAGTTCCACACCAGCATGCCGAACACCGACATCAGCGAGAGGAAGCCGCCGCGCGAGCGGGTCATCACCACCGTCAGCATGGTCAGCGGCACGGCCAGCAGGATCCCGCGGCGCAGGTGCTTGTCGGTCTCGGTGATCCCGATCTGCAACAGCAGCGGCAACGCCATGCACAGCGCCAGGGAGAAGTCGTTGTTGTCCGCCATGTTCCCCCCGGGACCCTGGAGGACCTGCATGCGCCCCAGAGAGAGCACGCCCCCCAGCCCGACCTTGATCCCGTAGAAGCCGAAGGACAGCGCGATCACCCAAACGAGCACGCGCAGGTGCTCGCGCTTGACCACCACCGCGGTGGTGAACAGGCTGACGGCGATGATCTTGACGTACTCCAGGTAGCGATTGAGCTGGAAGTCGTCGTAGATGTCCCCGGCGGCGACGGATACCCCGACCCACACCGCGAGGAAGATCATCGCCCAGGTGCGCGGGTCGCGGGTCCAGGTCTTGCCCTGGGGGTTCATCGCGAAACCGCCGGCGGTCACCCCGGCGATCAGGAACGACCAGCGCTGGTGGCGGGCGAAGCCCCAGGTCAAGTCCTGGGTGCGCATGTAGGCCAGCCAGGAGAAGGTCAACAGACCGATCAGCGGACGCTTGAAGCACACGGGGAGCAGCCCCGCGATCATCAGACTGAAGATGATGTCCCGCATCGCTCTCGAGGCCCGGGCGCGGCGGCCCCGGCCCACCGCTCCGCTAGCGGAGTTCCATGCGCATCCCGTCGATGAAGTGGGTCAGCTGCGGGCCCAGGAGCCGGGGTTGCTCCTCGTAGGCCCAGGTGACCCAGAAGATGACCCCCGCGAGGATCAGGGTCGAGCTCACCACCATGGTTCGCCGGCCGAGCATGGCCCGCGCCTCGCGACGGGTGACGACGGTGTTGACCACGCCCAGGACCGGCACCGTCAGGATGCGCGAGATGTCCGCGGCGCCGCGGAAGCCGGTGCGCCCGTACTCGGCGAAGATCGCCATGCCCATGCCCAGGGCCAGGCCCAGGATCAGACCCGCGGTGATCACCAGGGTCTCGTCCGGGGAGCTGGGCTCGGTCAGCGCGCGCGCGACCTCGGAGACGGTGAACGGGTTGGCGTGGGGTTGGGCGATGAACTCCACGAAGGCCTTCTGCCGCTCGTAGAGCCGCACGGCGCCGTTGTAGCGGTCGCGAAGGTTGGAGACCTCGGCGTCGAGCTGGGTGACCTCGCGGTACACGTCGGTCAGCTCCGAGCTGCGCCGCGACAGGTCGTCGATCTGGGCCTCCAGCAGGTTGCGCTTGCTGGTCAGCTCGGTGATCTCCAGGTCGCGGTCCTGGATCTGCTGCTGCAGGATCTCGCGCTGCGGGTTGATCACCATGCGCACGTCGTCGCCGCTCTGGTTGAGGAGCTGGTCCTCGATCTGGCGCCGGCGCTCGACGAGCTTCTCGATCTCCAGCTCGGCGGCCTGGTACTTGGAGTGCAGCGGGCGCAGCCCTTCCTGGGCGGCCTTGTAGCGCTCGATGTCCGCGCCGATCTGCACCAGCAGCTGGTCGTACCCGACGCCGCCGGTCAGCGAGCGCTCGGGCACCTCGCGCGGCGTCTGGTTGTAGCGGTCCTCGAGCTCCTTCTTGACTGTTTGCGCGCTCAGCAACTGCGCGCTGACGGTCATCAGCTCCGACTGCGCCTGCGCCTGGCGGATGAAGACCGGGTCCTCGGCACGCTCGCGGCCGCCCCCGGGGGCCTGCTGCGTCGGCGAGAGGCTGTACTGCTTCTTCAGCTCGGAGGATTCCTTCTCCTTGACGATCAGCGCCTGGTGCGCGATCGAGAGCTGGTTCTGCAGCGTGTCCCGCGCGTCGCGCGCGGTGTTGCGGAAGCGCTCCACGACCTCGGCGGTGTAGGAGTCGCGCAACCGGTTGAGGAACTGCTCGGCGCGCTGCGGGTCGGAGTCGTTGTAGCGCAGCAGGATGAACGCCGAGCCCGAGGTCTTCATGCCCCCGCGCACGTCCACGCCGATCGATTCGGACACGCGCTTGAGGTACTCGTAGCGCTCGGGTGTCGTCAGCGCCGTGAAGTCCTGCCACTCCAGCTTCTCGATCACCCGCCGGATCCGCTCCAGCGACCGCACGTGGTACGGCGCCGAGTTGATGTCCCGGCGGATGAACTGCGCACCGCCGCCGAAGCCGCCGATCGGCAGCACCACCTCGCGCAGCTCGATCTGGCTGGTGACCTTGTAGTTGCGCGGCAGGATGACCGAGACCGCGTTGGCGACGGCCAGCCCCAGGATCGCCGGCAGGACGACCTGCCAGAGTCGCCGCTTGATGACGGCGAGGATCTCGCGGAACTGGCCCTGGCTCTGTGCCTCGATCGCCACGACGCTACCCCTAGAACAGGACTCCGTTGTTGAATCCGCCGCCGCGGCGGCCCCGGCGTCCGTACGCGCCGGGATAGAACAGGAACAGCGCCGAGGAGATCTCCCGCGCGACCTGGGTGATCGGGAAGATCAGATCGGAGAGGAAGTAACCGAGCTTCGCCAGCACCGTCGGCGGCACGACGATGATGTCGCGCTCCTGGACGTGCACGTTGAAGGTCGAGTCTCCGGTGTCGAGCAGCTCACCGACGTTCACGTTGATGATCAGCGGGTCGCGCGGATCCGCCCGCACCAGGCGCACGCGACCGAGGTTGGCCGTGCGCTTGTCCGGCGCCGCCTCCATCACCGCTTCGAAGATGGTCAGGTCGCCGTTGAAGGTCTTGCGTCCCTCCTGGCGCACCTCGCCGAAGACGAAGTAGAACTTGCCCGACGTGCCGAGCTTGACGTCGATGTCGAGCTGCTCGTAGTAGGGCGAGTACTTCTGGACCAGGAAGGCCTCCAGCTCGCTGCGCGTCTGGCCGGCCACGTGGACCGCGCCGATCTCGGGCAGCACCACCGTCCCGTCGACGTCCACCCGCTGGGACTGGGTCAGCTCCAGGTGGTAGGCGTCGGTGATCGAGACCGTGTCCCCGATGGTGACGTAGTTCTGTTCCTCGGCGTTGCCCGTGTAGCGGTTGCCGAAGCCGTCGTCGTTCAGGTACTGCAGCAGTCGCTTGTCCGGGGCCGTGCTGCGGCAGGCCGAGAAGCCCCCGGCGAGCAGCAGCACGAACGCGGCGACAACGGCCGGGCGGAGATGACCGAGGGAGGGGAGCTGGCCTGGGTTCATGAGCTGGGGAAGGTCCCGGATACGACGATCCGAGACCGGATGATGGCGGCTGGAGAGGTATCCATCGACCAGAATCCGCCGGGGGTTGACCGGGGGGTCAGGAACCGTACTGCCGGGCGTAGTACTCCTGGTAGACGCCACTCCTAACCCTTTGCAACCACTCATCTTGGGACTGGTACCAGCCGATCGTGAGGGGCAGCGCCTGGGCGAACCGGAAGCGCGGCCGCCAGCCCAACTCGCGTTCGATCTTCGAGGCGTCGATGGCGTACCGCCGATCGTGCCCCGGCCGGTCCCTGACGTATTCGATCAGCGACTCGGGCTTCCCGAGCCCGGCGAGGATCTGCTTCACGATCTCGATGTTCGGGTACTCGTTGCTGCCGCCGACGTTGTAGACCTCGCCGGCCGTCCCCCGCTCGAGCACCGCGAGGATCGCTTCGCAGTGGTCCTGGACGTACAGCCAGTCCCGCACGTTCATGCCGTCCCCGTACACCGGCAGGGGTTTGTCCTCGCGGGCGTTGGCGATCATCAGCGGGATCAGCTTCTCGGGGAACTGGTAGGGACCGTAGTTGTTCGAGCAGCGGGTGATGATCCCCGGGAACCCGTGCGTGTGGAAGGCCGCCCGCACCAGCAGGTCGCTGGCGCTCTTGCTCGCCGAGTAGGGCGAGTTCGGAGCCAGGGGCGTCTGCTCGGTGAACAGCCCCTCCGCCCCCAGCGACCCGTAGACCTCGTCGGTGGAGACGTGCACGAAGCGCTCGACCCCGCGGTCGCGCGCCGCATCGAGGAGCACCTGCGTGCCCAGCACGTTGGTGCGCACGAAGGGCAGGCCCGAGGCGATGGACCGGTCGACGTGGCTCTCCGCGGCGAAGTGCACGACGCTGATCTCGCCGCCGAGCTCGGCGGCGGCGTCGAAGGCCCGGTCGACGTCCTCCGCCGCGCAGATGTCGCCGTGCACGAAGCGGTAGCCGGGAGCCGACTCCACCGCCGTGAGGTTCTCCAGGTTGCCCGCGTAGGTCAGCGCGTCGAGGTTGACCAGCTTCCAGTCCGGCCGCTGCTCGACGATCAGGTGCACGAAGTTCGAGCCGATGAAGCCGGCGCCACCGGTCACGATCAGGGTCTTCGTCGTCTGGGTCATAGCGGTTCGAGGGCCAGGTAGCCGCGCAGCGCGTCGCGCCAGGGAGCCAGCGGGCGACCGCGCAGGGCGGCCAGCCGCGAGGAATCGAGCACGCTGTACGCCGGCCGCGGAGCCGGTCGGGGGAAGTCCGCCGTCTCGCAGGGTTCCAGCTCGACGGCGCCGAGGCCGCACTCCGCGAGGATCGCAGCGGTGAATCCGTACCAGGTGCAGGCGCCCTCGCAGGCGCCGTGGAAGATGCCCGTGGCTTCGCTCGCCAGCACGTCCCACAACGCCGGCGCGAGCTCCAGGGTGGTCGTCGGCGAACCGGTCTGGTCGTCCACCACGCGCAGGGCGCCGCGCTCCCGCGCCGCCTTGACGATGGTCCGCGGGAAGTGCGCGCCCCGCGGTCCGTAGAGCCACTGCGTGCGCACGATCGCGGTACCTCCGGGGTGCTCCTCGAGGGCCGCCCGCTCGCCGGCGAGCTTCGTGCGGCCGTAGGCCGAGAGCGGCCGCGGCTCGTCGTCGACGCCGTAGGGAGTTCGCGCCCGGCCGTCGAACACGAAGTCGGTGCCCACCGCCACCAGCCGTGCGCCGTGCTGCGCGCAGGCGCGGGCGACCACCCGCGTGGCGTCGGCGTTGACGCGCAGCGCGTCGGGCTCGCGCTCCTCGGCGGCGTCCACCGCCGTCCAGGCGGCGGCGTGGATCACTCCGGCGAAGGGGCCGTGCTCGCGCCACAGCGCCGCCACCGCGGCGGCGTCGGTCAGGTCGGCGCCCGGGACGCGGACGTGCGCGCCGGCGGCCAGGTCGGTGCCCACGGCCTCGGTGCCGGCGGGAACGTCGAGCACGAGCTGGCTGCCGAGCATCCCGGCAGCGCCGGTCACCAGCACGCGCGCGGAAGCCGAGGGGGTCAACTGTGGGCCTTCTCGGCCTCGGGGATCTCCATCAGGTTCGCCCCGCCCTTGGCGACCAGGCTGCTGGCGCGGTGCAGCGAGTCGAAGGTGCCGGCGTCGGTCCACCAACCGGGCAGCACCTCGTAGGTCATCGACCCGTCGCGGATGTACCAGTTGTTGACGTCGGTGATCTCCAGCTCGCCGCGCTCGGAGGGGCGCTGTTCGCCGATCACCTCGAAGACGCGGTTGTCGTACATGTAGATGCCGATCACCGCGAGGTTGGACTTGGGCACGCTGGGCTTCTCTTCGATGGAGATCACGCGCTCGCCGTCCAGCTCGGCGACGCCGAAGCGCTCGGGGTCGTGGACCTCCTTGAGCATGATCTTCGCGCCGCGTTCCTGGTGCTCGAAGTCGCGCACCGCCTTGGCGACGTTGTACTGGATGATGTTGTCGCCGAGGATCACGCAGATCGCCTCGTTCGCCGCCCAGTGCTGGCACAGGCCGAGCGCCTCGGCGATGCCGCCCTCGCCCTCCTGGTAGGTGTAGTTGAGGTGCTTGAGCCCGAACTCCGCGCCGTTGCCCAGCAGGCTGAGGAAGTCCCCCGACTTGCGCCCGCCGGTGACGATCATGATGTCGGTGATCCCGGCGTTCACCAGCGCCTGGATCGGGTAGTAGATCATCGGTCGATCGAAGACCGGCAACAGGTGCTTGTTGGTGATCTTCGTCAGCGGATACAGGCGGGTTCCAAGGCCTCCGGCCAGGATGATGCCCTTCATGGGGACGGCCTCTCGTGAGCTTGCATGCGGTTCCGGGGGGGATGTGGCAAACGTGCGAATCTAACCGGAGGGCGCGCTTTCATCAACGCGCGCCGGCGCCGCGGAGGTACCAGTCGACGTAGCGCCGCAGCCCCTCGGCCACCGGCACGCTGGGAGCGTAGCCCAGGGCCTCTTGCGCGCGGCTGACGTCGGCGCAGGTGACCATCACGTCGCCCGGCTGCAGGGGCTGGCGGTCGAGCAGCGGCTCGCGCTCGCAGAGGCGCCCCAGCTCGCTCACCAGCTCCTCCAGGGTGGTGGTGGCGCTCTCCCCGAGGTTGTAGATCTCGTAGCCGCTGCAGCGGTCCAGGGCCGCGATCACCCCGTCGACGATGTCGTCGATGTAGGTGTAGTCCCGCCGCGTCGAGCCGTCGCCGAAGAACGGGATCGGCTGTCCTTCCAAGATCGCCCGGGTGAACTTGGCGATGGCCATCTCCGGGCGCTGCCGCGGCCCGTAGACGGTGAAGAAGCGCAGGCAGGTGGTCGGGATGCCGTACAGGTGGTGGTGCGTGTAGCACATCAGCTCGCCGGCGCGCTTGGTCGCGGCGTAGGGCGAGACCGGGTGATGGATCTCGTCCGCCTCGCGGAACGGGATGCGCTCGTTCGAGCCGTAGACGCTGGACGAAGAGGCGAAGATCATCCGCGTCACGGGCCGCTGCTTGAGCTCCTCCAGCAGGATCAGCGTGCCGCGCACGTTGACGTCCGCGTAGTGCAGCGGGTCGCGCAGCGAGGGCCGCACGCCGGCCATCGCCGCCAGGTGGACGACCGCGTCGAACTCCCCCTCCGCGAACAGCTGCGCCACCAGGTTCGCGTCGCGGATGTCGCCGGTGACGATCCGCGCGGCGCCGAGCAGGTCGGCGTTCTGGCGCTTCAGGCGCGGGTCGTAGAAGTCGTTGAAGTTGTCGAGCACGACGACTTCGTCGCCGCGGGCGAGCAGTCGCTCGCAGACGTGGGAGCCGATGAAGCCGGCGCCGCCGGTGACCAGGATGCGGGACATGGTGTGTGGAACTCGAGTCGGCGTGGGGACGTCACTCGACCGTGACGCTCTTGGCGAGATTGCGAGGCTTGTCGATGTCGCAGCCCCGGGCCAGGGCGTGGTGATAGGCGAAGAGCTGCAGCGGGATCACGTTGAGGATCGGTGACAGCCACTCGCTGGAGGCGGGCACGGCCAGCGCCTCGTCCGCCAGCTCCAGGCTCGGGCGGTCGGCGCCGAAGCAGATCACGTGGCCGCCGCGGGCCTTCACCTGTTCGATGTTGGAGCGCACCTTCTCGGCGACGCACCCCGGAGCGTTGACGACCACGACGGGCATCCCCGGCTCGATCAACGCGATCGGACCGTGCTTCATCTCCCCCGCCGCGTAACCCTCGGCGTGCACGTAGGAGATCTCCTTCAGCTTCAGCGCGCCCTCCAGCGCGACCGGGTAGTTGATCCCCCGGCCGAGGAAGAAGAACCCCTTGGCGTCCTTGTGGCGACGCGCGAGGGCGCCGAGTTCCTCTACCGTGCGCGGCGAGAGCAGGCTCTCCATGCTCGGCCGCAGCTGGCGCAGCTCGTCGAGCCGGGCCCGCCCGGTCTCCACGTCCATCCGTCCGCGCACCCGCGCCAGGCGTACGGTCAACAGGTAGCAGGCCACGACCTGGGCGACGAAGGCCTTGGTGCTGGCCACGCCGATCTCCGGGCCGGCGTGGGTCAGGATCACCGCCTCCGACTCGCGGGCCACCGTGGAGCCGCGGACGTTGCAGATCGACACCGGCCAGGCGCCGAGCTCGCGCGCCAGGCGCAGCGCCGCCAGCGTGTCGGCGGTCTCGCCCGACTGCGAGATGGCCAGGGTCATCGTGCCCTCGACCAGGCGCGGCTGGCGGTAGCGGAACTCCGAGGCGAAGTCCAGGTCGACCGGGATGCCGGCCAGACCCTCGATCATGTAGCGGGCGATGAAACCGGCGTGCAGCGCCGTCCCGCAGGCGACGATCTGGATGCGCTGGACGGCGCGCAGTCGCTCGTCGGACCAGTCCCCCTCCTCGAACAGCACGTCGCCCTCGACCTGCAGGATGCGGTCGAAAGCGGTGCGCGCGAGCACGTCCGGCTGCTCGTGGATCTCCTTGAGCATGTGGTGCTCGAAGCCGCCCTTGCTGGCCGCCTCGGCGTCCCAGTCGATGTGCCGCAGCTCCCGCTCGACCGGCCGGCCGTCGAGGTCGGTCAGGTGCATCTCGCCGGGCGCCAACTCGGCCACGTCCCCGTCCTCGAGGTACACCACCTCGCGCGTGTAGGGCAGGATGGCCAGCACGTCGGACCCCAGGTAGGCCGCGCCCTCGACGGCGGCGACGACCAGCGGCGGACCCTGGCGCGCGCAGACCAGCGACCCCGCGCCGTCGGTGCACATCGCCGCCAGCGCGTAGTAGCCGCGCACGTGGCGCAGGGCTCCGCGCACGGCCTCGGCGAGGGTGCCGCCGCGATCGAGCTCGCGGCCCACCAGGTGGCAGAGCACCTCGGTGTCGGTCTCCGAGTGGAAGACCCGGCCCTCGTCCTGCAGCTCGCGGCGCAGCTCGAGGTAGTTCTCGATGATCCCGTTGTGCACCAGCGCCAGCCGGCCGGAGCCGTCGGTGTGCGGGTGGGCGTTCTCGTCGGAGGGCTTGCCGTGGGTGGCCCAGCGCGTGTGGCCGATCCCCAGCCGCGCGTGCGCCAGCGCGCCGTCGGCGAGCTGCTCCTCCAGCCGGTCGAGGCGTCCGACCTTGCGCCGGATGGCGACGCCGTCCGGTCCGGCCACGGCCACGCCGCAGCTGTCGTAGCCGCGGTACTCCAGCGTGCGCAGACCTTCCACCAGGCCTTCGAGCACCGCGTCGGTCGCCGAGACCGCGCCGACGATCCCGCACACCTAGACCGTCTCCTCCGCCGCGAGTCCCAGGCGTCCGCGGAAGTAGCTCAGGGTGCGCTCCAGCCCCTCCCGCAGCTCGACGCGCGGCTCCCACCCGAGTACCGCCCGGGCCTTGTCGATGTTGGGCTGGCGCACCTTGGGGTCGTCCACCGGAAGGTCGCGGAAGACGATCTCCGCCTTCGAGCCGGTGACCGCGAGGATCTCCCGGGCGAACTCCAGGATGGTCATCTCCGAGGGGTTGCCGATGTTCGTCGGCAGCACCTCGTCCGACTGCAGCAGCCGGTAGATGCCCTCGATCAGGTCGTCGACGTAGCAGAACGAACGCGTCTGCGACCCGTCCCCGAAGACGGTGATCGGTTCGTCGCGCAGCGCCTGCGACATGAACGCCGGCAGCGCCCGCCCGTCGTTCAAACGCATCCGTGGGCCGTAGGTGTTGAAGATGCGAACGATGCGCGTGGCGATGCCGTGGTAGCGGTGGTAGCCCATGGTCATCGCCTCGGCGAAGCGCTTGGCCTCGTCGTAGACGCCCCGCGGGCCGACCGGGTTGACGTTGCCCCAGTAGTCCTCGCGCTGCGGGTGCACCAGCGGGTCGCCGTAGCACTCCGACGTCGAGGCCAGCAGGAAGCGCGCGTTCTTCGCCCGCGCCAGACCCAGCGCCTTGTGCGTGCCCAGCGAGCCGACCTTCAGCGTCTGGATCGGCAGCTCCAGGTAGTCGATCGGACTGGCGGGCGAGGCGAAGTGCAGCACGCAGTCGAGCTCGCCGGGGACGTGGATGTACTCGGTGACGTCCTGATCGATGAAGTGGAACGCCGGCTCGGTGGTCAGGTGCTCGATGTTCGCGAGGTCCCCGGTGATCAGGTTGTCCATGCAGAACACCTCGTAGCCTTCCGCCAGGAAGCGGTCGCAGAGGTGACTGCCGAGGAAGCCGGCGCCGCCGGTGATCAATGCCCTGGGTCGCGACATGGTTCGGTCTGGGGAGGAGGGGCCCACTGCACAAACTAACCCGGCGAGCGCCTTTGGCG
>Ga0102952_1000648_pt1 | contig 12528 bp, 9 predicted proteins | sample SalPon2A_C_D1_MG_FD_78506 | JGI IMG/M metagenome (GOLD analysis project Ga0102952, IMG submission 78506) | Soil microbial communities from South San Francisco under conditions of wetland restoration - Salt Pond MetaG R2A_C_D1_MG | ecosystem: Environmental > Terrestrial > Soil > Wetlands | place... | reverse complement strand
TCTTTGAAGCGCCGCAAAGATTCAAGTTCGCCCTCGAATACCACGACATTGTCGCGAAGTACGCGAATCGGATTCTTGCGCTTGACGCTTCCTTCGACCACCAGGCAGCCCGCAATGGCCCCCAGCTTGGACGAACGGAATACCTCGCGCACCTCTGCCAGGCCGATGATCTGCTCGCGTGTTTCCGTGCCCAACATGCCCGAAATTGCCGCTTTAACTTCGTCTATCGCGTCGTAGATCACGCTGTAGTAGTGCAGGTCCAGTTCGTTTTCCTGGATCTGCTTCCTCGCGCTGGCGTCCGCCCGGACGTTGAAACCGATGATGATCGCATCGGATGCCTGGGCCAACGCCGCGTCAGACTCGGTAATGGCGCCGACCCCTGAGGCCACGACATTCACGTTAACTTCTTCGTTGCTCAAATTGACCAGCGCATCTTTCAATGCCTCGACGCTGCCTTGGACGTCAGCCCTGATAAGCAGGTTCACCATCATCTGGTCTTCCTGCCCCATATTCTCGAACAGGTTCTGCAGTTTGGCTGCCTGTTTTTGCGCCAGGCGACCCTCGCGGGTGCGCTCCTGTCGCTTGCCCGCCGCGTCGCGCGCCTTGCGCTCATCCGCCACCGCGAGCACCTCGTCGCCGGCGAAGGGCACACCGCCCAGGCCCAGCACTTCGGCTGGCATGGACGGACCCACCTCTTCGATCTTTTCACCGGTTTCGTCGAACATCGCGCGTACCCGTCCGTAGACCTGGCCGGCCAACACCATGTCTCCTTGTCGCAAGGTGCCTTCCTGTACCAGGATTGTCGCGACCGGACCGCGGCCCTTGTCCAGGCTGGATTCAATCACCAGGCCGCGCGCACGCCGGTCGGCGACAGCCTTGAGTTCGAGCAACTCGGCCTGCAGCAGAATACCCTCCAGAAGGTCGTCTATGCCCTCGCCGGTCTTGGCGGAAACCGGCACGAACAGTTCTTCACCGCCCCAGTCTTCAGCGATGACCTCTTCCTTGGAGAGTTCGGACTTGACCCGTTCGACGTCGGCTTCCGGCCGGTCGATCTTGTTGATCGCGACGATCAGCGGCACTCCGGCCGCACGCGCGTGCTGGATTGCCTCCTTGGTCTGGGGCATCACGCCATCATCCGCCGCCACGACCAAAACCACGATGTCGGTCGCCTTGGCCCCGCGGGCGCGCATAGAGGTAAACGCAGCGTGACCGGGGGTATCCAGGAAGGTGATGATGCCGCGTGGCGTTTCCACGTGGTAGGCGCCGATGTGCTGGGTGATCCCGCCGGCTTCAGCATCCGCCACCTTGGTCGTGCGGATGTAATCCAACAGGGAAGTCTTGCCATGGTCCACGTGACCCATGACGGTCACGACCGGAGGCCGGGTCAATTCCTTGCCGCCCTCGACTTCTTCCTCCGAAATCAGCTCCTGCTCGATGTCTTTCTCTTCCAGAGGCTGAGCGGAATGGCCCATTTCCTCCACCACCAGTATCGCGGTGTCCTGGTCCAATGGCTGGTTGATGGTCACCATCATGCCCATTTGCATCAGGGCCTTGATGACCTCGGCGGACTTCACGGCCATCAGTTTGGCCAATTCCGCCACGGAGATGGTTTCCGGGATGGCGATTTCCTTGACCACCGGCTCGGTCGGCCTCGAAAATCCGTGCTCCGTGGATGTCTGTGAACGGGAAACACGGCGAGTGGGCTTGCGGCGACGCGCTGTTGCGCCCCCGGCCACGTGGAGCTCCGCACGTCCATATCGGGTGCCGGTTTTTCCACTGCGCTGCTGCTGCTTCTTGCGCTTGCGCTCTTCGTCCGCGAGTTTCCGGGCGCGTTCTTCTTCCTTGCGGCGTTCGGCATCCTCGGCCTTGCGGCGTTCGGCCTCCTCGCGCGCTTTTTCCTCGGCTTCCCGCCGCGAACTCTCTTCCTGTGACTTGCGGGCCGCTTCTTCGGCCGCTCGACGGGCGCCTTCCTCGGCCTCGCGACGAGCTTTCTCTTCCGCCTCTTGCCGCGATTTCTCCTCGGCCTCGCGGCGTTTCTGGGACTCTTCCAGCGCCTTGACCGCCTTCTCGCGTTCCGGATCGAGTTCTTCGCGCTCAGCCAATGCCTCGCGTTTTACGTACGTGCGTCGCTTGCGAAACTCCACGTTGACAGTCTTCGCGGTGGCCCGTGGGCCGCTGCCGGGTATCCGAAGCTCGCTCAGGGATTTTCGCTTCAGGGTGACCTTGCGTGGAGCGGTCGCGTCGCTGTCGGATTTGCCGTGACTGGCACGCAGGTGCGCGAGCAGCTTCTTCTTGTCGTCATTGGAGACGGGGTCGTCGCCGGAGCCGGCTTCGATGCCCGCCCGGGTCAACTGGTCGATCAGCTTTTCAATGCTGACGCCCAACACCTCGGCCAATTGTGAAACGGTAACATTTGACATATTCATCTCCTGCCTGAAGCCGCTCGCTCTGCTCTATTCTGCTTGCGCAGTCTCTTCTTCGAACCATGGCGCTCGCGCTGCCATGATCAAGGCCGCCGCAGCTTCCTCTTCCATTTCTTCCACTTCCCGCAATTCATCGATCGACAGTTCAGCGAGGTCTTCCTGGGTGCGGATTCCGCGTTCCGCCAGCTGGTAGGCCAGCCGTTCGCTCATGCCTTCCAGTGCAAGCAGGTCCGCCGCCGGCTTGTTTTCGTCCAATACTTCTTCCTTGGCGATCAGCTGGGTCAGCAGCGCATCACGCGCTCGCCGGCGTAGTTCGGTCACGATTTCTTCGTCGAACTCCTTGATTTCCAACAGCTCGGACTCGGGCACGTAAGCCACTTCGTCGATATTGCTGAACCCTTCCTGCACCAGGATCATCGCAACGTCCTCTCCGACATCGAGGCGTTCCATGAACGTGTTGAGCACCTTCTGCGCTTCTTCTTCGCTCTTCTTGTCCGCGTCCTCGACGGTCAGGACGTTTAGTTCCCAACCGCCCAATTCACTGGCCAGGCGGACATTCTGCCCACCGCGCCCGATCGCCTGGGAAAAGTTCGATTCTTCTACGGCGATGTCCATTGCCCCGCCTTCCTCGTCCACGACGATGGATGCCACTTCCGCCGGGGCCATGGCATTGATGACGAACTGCGCCGGGTTGTCGTCCCACAAGATGATGTCGATGCGTTCGCCGGCGAGCTCGTTCGAAACTGCCTGCACTCTCGATCCGCGCATGCCGACACAAGCGCCGATTGGATCAGTCCGCGGATCATTGGAACGCACGGCAATCTTGGCGCGGCGTCCCGGGTCACGAGCAGCGCCCATGATGGTAATCAACTCCTGCCCAATCTCCGGCACTTCCAACTCGAACAGCGCCATCAAAAACTCCTTGATGGTGCGGCTGGCAAACAACTGGGGGCCCCGGACCTCCTGCCGCACCTCGAACAAATAGGCGCGCAACCGGTCTCCGGGCCTGACGGTTTCACCCTGGATCATGTGGCGCTGCGGAATGAATGCTTCAGCGTTGGCGCCCAGGTCGAGATACACGTTGCCACGTTCAATGCGCTTGACGATGCCGTTGATCAACTCGCCTTCCCTGTCCTGATAAGCTTCGACCACCTGGGCGCGCTCCGCTTCTCGCACTCGTTGCACGATGACCTGCTTGGCGGTCTGGGCAGCAATGCGGCCAAACTCGACATTCTCCATCGGCTCCTCGATGAATCCGCCAACCTCGACGTCGGGATTTTGTTCCAGGGCATCGGCCAGGAGCAACTGGGCCTGCTCGAATTCCATTTCGGCGTCGTCTTCGATGACTTCCCAGCGCCGAAACGTTTCGTATTCCCCGGTCTCACGGTCAATGGCGACCCGGACATCAATTTCATCGTCGTTACGCTTGCGCGCGGCGGACGCGAGAGCCGCTTCCAGGGCTTCGAAGATGACATCCTTTTCGACACCCTTCTCATTCGAGACGGCGTCGACAACCAAAAGTATTTCTTTGCTCATTTGAATCAACTCCCAGGCGGGATCCTGTTAACCGGCTCGCTTTGCCCCGTCTTTTCTGCCTGCCATCAGCAGGTCATAGTCGGGAACCAGGTTTGCCTTTGCTATGTTGTTAAAATCAATAACTAATTCTTCGTCTTCCGCCGCGACCGTGACCTGCCCTTCATCGGCGCCGAGGATAGTCCCGGTGACTTTCCTGCGTCCGTCTTGCGGTGCAAACAGTTTCAGCCGGGCCTGTTGCCCGGCAAATTGCCGGAACTGGTCCGGCGTAAACAAGGGCCGGTCAACACCCGGAGACGAAATCTCGAGCTTGTAATGGCCCGGGATGGGGTCTTCCACGTCCAGCAGAGCCGCAACCTCGGAACTGACACGGCTACAGTCGTCCAGGTCAACGCCATCTTCCCCGTCGATATAAATGCGCAACACCGCGTTCTTCGGATTGCTGCTGTGTTCCAGCCCGACAAACTCGTACCCCAGGTCTTCGACCAAGGGTTGCAACAGTTCTGTCAGCTTGCTTTTACTCAAGTCTTGCTCCGTCAATTCCAGCACTTGCGCACAAAAAAAGGGCGCACACGCCCCTTGCAGTGGCCCCGAACTGCGGGACCTGCCCAGGTTCGCCCGGAAGGGCGAATGCGACCGCATCAAATCATTGCATCTTCCATTCGTCGCAAGGGACAGCCGGCGCTCGGCCGGCGAAACAAAAAGGCCCCTGCTGGGGCCTTTTTACGGAAGCCCCAACCGGGCTTCTCAAATATGGTAGCGGGGGCAGGATTCGAACCTGCGACCTTCGGGTTATGAGCCCGACGAGCTGCCAGACTGCTCCACCCCGCAACAGCAGGAGGGCATGATAATGACTCGAATGCCGAATTACAAGCGAAAACAGCCCCCTGCAGGGCCGGGCCCAGGGCTGGCCATCAAAACCGGAAACTGGAGATACAAATCGCAATCAGGGAGCCCGAAAATATACCCAGGCCGAGCATCAGGATTCCGTTCAGGGATATGGCGGCGCCAAAATCGACCGGCACGCGTATCGGGGTCTCCCGCTCCGGCTCATCGAAGTAAATGAGCTTGATGACACGGAGGTAGTAATAGGCTCCGACCACGGAGAAGACGACTGCCAGGATCGCCAGCCACACCAGGCCGGCGTCTATCGCGGCCTTGATCACGAGCCACTTGGCGAAAAACCCGACGAAGGGCGGGAAGCCCGCCATCGAAGCCATGACCATGGCCATGACGGCGGCATACCAGGCATTGCGCTGGTTCAGTCCCTTGAAATCGTCCAGTCGCTCGGCCTCTTCTCCATGACCCGAAAGCAGGATCAGCATCCCGAAGCCGGCAGCGGACATCAGCGCGTAAACAATGACGTAGTACATCGCAGCGCCAAAGCCTTCCGGCGTTCCCGGGAGCAAGCCCAGGAGCACAAAGCCCATGTGTGAAATCGTGGAATACGCCAGCATTCGCTTGATGTTCGACTGCATGATGGCGGCAAAATTGCCGATCAGCATCGACAACACGGCCAGGAAGACCAGCATTTGCTGCCAGTCTGCATGCAAGGCGCCCACTGCGCCATGCAGAAGCCGGAAAGCCATGGCAAAGGCCGCCAATTTCGGAACCGTGGAAATGAACAGCGTTACCGCGGCCGGGGCGCCGTGATACACGTCGGGGATCCACATGTGGAAAGGCGCGACGCCCAGCTTGAAGGCAATGCCCGCGACCAGGAATACCAGGCCGAACACCAGCAGCACATCCTCACGGCCAGCGGCTCTGACCGCCTCTGAAATGGCGTGCAATTCAAGGCTGCCGGTGGCCCCGTAGATCATGGACATTCCGTACAACAAGAGGCCCGAAGCCATCGAGCCCAGCACGAAGTACTTCATCGCGGATTCCGAACCTCGACTGGAGTCGCGGTTGAAGGCGACAAGGGCGTAGGAAGAAAGCGAAACCAGTTCCAGGCCAAGGTAAACGGTAATCAAGCTGTTGGCTGAAATCAGCAGCATGACGCCGAGCAGGGCAAACAGGGTCAAGGTGTAAAAATCCGACCTGAACAGACCAAAACACCTCAAATAGTGCTTCGAATACGTCAGCACGAGGACCAGCGTTGCATAGCTGAACAGCTTGAGCACATCCGCCATCGGGTCGCGAATGAAAGTATCGTTGAATGCCGTTACCGCCCAGACTCCATCTCCGTGATAATCACCACGCAGCGTGATGATGGCCGCAAACAGCAGGGCCAGGATGCTCAACATGTGAATGATGCCGCGTCGCTCCGGCCGCAGGAACAAATCCGTGCACAGGACCACGCAGGCCATCACCAGTATCCAGAACTCGGGCGCCGCGACTAGGAATTCAGATACGTTCATTTCATACCTTCGACTGGATGATGTGGTCGAGGAGTTGCGCCACCGAGGCGTGCATCAGTTCGACCAGCGGCTGTGGCCAGAGCCCCACCAGCAGGACGGCAACGGCGAGCGCCCCCAACACCAAAGCTTCCCTGGCATTGATGTCGTCAAGTTTCTGCACATTGCGGTTCGCGACATCCCCGAATATGACGCGCTTAACCAGCCACAGGCTGTATGCCGCGCCCAGTATCAGGGTCAGGCCGGCGCAAAATGCAAACCAGAAGTTGGCTTTGAACGAGGCCAGGATGACCATGAACTCACCCACGAAGCCGCTGGTGCCCGGGAGCCCGGAGTTCGCCATCAGGAACAGGACGGCAAAAAATGCAAACCAGGGCATTGTGTTCGCGACACCGCCGTAATCCTTGATCATCCTGCTGTGTACGCGGTCGTAGAGGACACCGACGCACAGGAACAGCGCGCCAGAGATGAAGCCGTGAGAGATCATCTGCACCATAGCCCCTTCCACGCCCATGGCTGCCCCGGCAGTCCCCCCGGTATTGCGGAAAATCCCAAAAGCGATGAACAGACCCAGGGTCACGAAACCCATGTGGGAAATTGAGGAATAGGCAATCAGCTTCTTCATGTCCTGCTGCGCCAACGCGACGAAGCCAATGTAGACAACCGCGATCAGCGACAGCGTAATGACCAGCCAATCGAGCGATGCTGAAGCATCCGGTGCGATCGGAAGACTGAACCGAATAAATCCGTAGCCACCGATCTTCAACATGATCGCCGCCAGTATCACCGAACCGCCCGTCGGCGCCTCGACGTGAGCATCAGGCAACCACGTGTGAACCGGCCACATCGGCACCTTCACCGCGAATGCCGCCAGGAACCCGAGGAACAACCATTTCTGCGCCGCCAGTCCAAGCGGCAGCGCGTACCACGCCTGGATCTCCCAGGTGCCTGCCTGCAGATACAGATAAATCAGCCCGATCAACATGAACACCGAGCCGAGGAAGGTATACAGGAAAAACTTGATCGTCGCATAGACCCGGCGCGGACCTCCCCACATGCCGATTACCAGGAACATCGGGATCAGCATCGCCTCGAAGAATACGTAGAACAGCATGGCGTCCAGCGCGCAGAACACCCCGACCATCAGGCCTTCCATGATCAGGAAGGCGGCCATGTACTGGTAAACTTTTTTCTGGATGCTTTCCCAACCGGCAATAACGACCAGCACGCCGAAGAACGTGGTCAACATGATCAGTGGAACCGAGAAACCGTCCACGCCCAGGTGGTAGTGAATGTTGAATGTTTCGATCCAGTTTCCGTATTCCTGGAATTGCATCGCCGCGCTGGAACTGTCGAATCCCTGGTACAGCGAAATGCTGAGCAGGAAGGCGACAGCTGCAACCAGGAGCGCCAGCCAACGTGCGACTGCCGAACGGCTGTCCCCAGCCAGCAAAACACCGACGCCGCCCAGGATGGGCACCCAGATCAACAAGCTCAGCAGTGCTGTGGAATTGGTCATCAGTACAGCACCACCCACACGCCGAGAATTGCGATCAGGCCGAGTATCATCGCGAACGCATAATCATAGAGAAAACCCGTCTGCCATTGCCGAACGCGCGATGCCACCCAGTTGACCGCCCGCGCTGAACCGTTCACCAGCCAGCCATCGATCAGGCCCGCATCGGCCCGGTTCCACAGGCCCTGACCGAATTTGAACGCCCCCTCGGCAAATACCTTTTGATAGAACGCGTCGAAGTAGTATTTGTTATCGAGCAAGCGGTACAGGATCGGTACGCGGTTACGCACCCTCGAAGCGATGGCGGGCCGGAACAGGTAAATGGCGGTCGCGATCGCGAACCCGGACAGCATCAGCCAGAACGGGGCGGCCTGGACGGCGTGCAATGCCATGGCCGTTGCGCCGTGGAAATGATGCGCCAACTCGCCCAGCACGTCATTCTTCTCTGCCACGTGGATCGAGTCTTCCAGCCAGCCGCCAAACAGCACCGGCTCAATCGTGTACCAGCCGATCAGCACCGAGGGTATGGCCAACAGGATCAGTGGGATGGTAACCACCAGGGGTGATTCATGCGGCTTGTGGGCCAGTTGTCCATCGGGCAAATGCGCATGCGGGTCCACGCCATCCACCACCTTGAACCGCTCCCCGCCATGGAATGCCAGGTACAGGAGTCGAAAACTGTACAGCGCTGTAATCAGCACCCCGACCAGGACGGCCTGGTAAGCGACGCCACTGCCCCAGCGCGCGGAAAGGTGCACCGCTTCGATAATGGCGTCCTTTGAATAAAAGCCGGCAAAGAACGGAAAACCAACCAGCGCCAGCGTGCCCACCCAGGCTGTCAGCCAGGTGACGGGCATGTACTTGCGCAAACCGCCCATGTAACGCATGTCCTGCTGGTGATGCAAAGCGATAATCACGGAACCTGCGCCAAGGAACAGCAGGGCCTTGAAGAACGCATGCGTCATCAGGTGGAAAATGGCCGCCGAGTAGGCCGACACGCCCAGGGCAACCGTCATGTAACCCAGTTGCGAAAGGGTCGAATAAGCCACCACCCGCTTGATGTCATTTTGAACGATGCCGATCAGGCCCATGGATACCGCGGTAATGGCGCCGATCAACATGACGAAGCTGAGGGCCGCGTCACTCATTTCAAACAATGGAGACATCCGCGCGACCATGAAAATGCCGGCGGTCACCATGGTCGCCGCGTGAATCAGGGCCGAGATCGGCGTCGGACCCTCCATCGAGTCGGGCAGCCAAACATGCAAGGGGGCCTGCGCTGACTTGCCCATGGCGCCGATGAACAGGCACACGCAGATAAAGGTCATCAGGCTCCAGTTGGAACCGCCAAAGATGGAAATTGTTTCGCCGGCCTTGCCGGGCGCCGCTTCGAATACGGTGGCGTAATCCAGGCTGCCAAATGCCATCAGGATGGCGGCAATCCCCAGCAGAAAACCAAAATCACCCACGCGGTTCACCAGGAAGGCCTTGAGGTTCGCGAAAATCGCGCTTTCCTTCTTGAACCAGAAGCCGATCAGCAGGTAGGAAACCAGGCCGACCGCTTCCCAGCCGAAAAACAGCTGCATGAAATTGTTGCTCATCACCAGCATCAGCATTGAAAAGGTGAACAGGTTGATGTAACTGAAAAAGCGCTGATAGCCGGGATCGTCCCGCATGTAGCCAATGGTATAGATATGCACCATCAGGGAAACGAAAGTGACCACGCACATCATGAGCGTGGTCAGGTGGTCTATCAAAAAGCCGACCTCGAAATGGACGCCGTCGGAAACCATCCACGTGTAGATGCTGAGATTTTCTGTCCCGATCCTGCCGTCCAGCTGCATCTTCAATACGGCAAAGGACAAGGCGCATGAACCGGCCACCGCGAGGATCGTGATCCAGTGCGACCCCGCCCTTCCGACCTGTTTGCGGCCAAGGCCGGACAACACCGAGCCGATCAGCGGCAGCAGCGGAATCAGGATCAGCATGGTTCGAAGTGACATCGCCGCCCTATCCTTTCAAATCGTCCAGTTCGGAAACATTGATCGTGTCGCGGTTGCGGAACAAGACCACCAGGATTGCCAGCCCGATCGCCGCCTCGGCTGCTGCTACGGTCAGGATGAAAAATACGAATACCTGCCCGTCGAGGTTCCCAAGGAAGCGGGAAAAGGCCACGAAGTTCATGTTTACCGACAGCAGCATCAGTTCGATGCACATCAGCAGGATGATCACGTTTTTCCGGTTCAGGAATATGCCCGCCACGCTCAGGCTGAAGAGGATGGCTCCCAGGGTCAGAAAATGTGCCAGCGTTAACATGCAAAGGGCCTGTGAGAATCCATTACGCCCTCGCGTTGCCGGCCCAAGTGGCCCCAGGCAAGGCGCGAGAAGCGAAGCTTGGTAGACCCAAATGAGCGACGAGCAACAAGACCTGGGATTACTTTGGGCCGCAACCCGAGGGGACGGGGCCAATTTTGCTCCTGGCTGCGTCCTTCCTCGTTCATGTAGTTGTTACTACACATCACTCGTCTGTCCTTTCCACGAACAAAATTCTCTCCCGTCGCAATGGTGTCATGGGTTCTCACAGGCCCTAGTCCCCCCGCCCATCTTCATTGGTTTCGACCGGGATATTGACCAGACGCACCCGTTCACTGCGCTTGGCGCGCACCTGCTGCGCAGGAACCTGTGTCTTTGTGTCGGAACGTTTCCTGTGGGTAAGCGCGATCGCGGCAACGATGGCCACCAGCAGGATGATTCCGGCCACCTCGAAGGGCAACAGGAAACCGGTATACAGCCGCTCACCCACCGCGGCGGTGTTGCTGAATCCCTGTGCTGCAGGCTCTGGCAGCGGGTAAAGCTCTGCGCCAAACCTGTCGCGCGCCCAAAGCACCGCGAGGAGTTCGGCGATCATCGCCGCGGCAACCAGCGCACCCACCGGCAAGTAATTGACAAAACCTTCCTTCAGCGGCGCCAGGTTGACGTCGAGCATCATCACGACAAACAGGAACAGCACCATGACAGCGCCGACGTAAACGACAATCAGCACAATGGCGAGAAACTCGGCTTCCAGCAGCATCCAGATCGCCGATGCCGAGAAAAATGTCAGGACCAGGAACAACGCGGCGTAGACCGGGTTGCGCACGCTAATGACCATCACCGCTGCACCGATCATGATCAGAGAAAAGAGGTAGAAGACGATTTGTGGAATTGGAATTTCCATCATCACCTCAGCGGAACGCCGCGTCCTGTTCGCGCGCGGCCGCTATTTCTTTCTCAAAGCGATCGCCGATGGCCAGCAATTGTTGCTTGTTGACTATGCGCTCGTCGGCCTCCTCCATGTGGAACTCGAGAATGCCCGTTTCAACGATCGAGTCCACCGGGCAGGACTCCTCGCAGAACCCACAGTAGATGCATTTGAAAAGATCGATGTCGTAGCGGGTTGTGCGGCGCGTTCCGTCTTCCCTTTGCGTGGAATCAATCGTGATCGCGAGCGCCGGACACACCGCCTCGCATAACTTGCAGGCGATGCAGCGTTCCTCGCCGTTGGGATAGCGCCGCAGTGCGTGCAATCCTCTGAAACGATTGGATTTCGGGGTTTTCTCTTCCGGGTAGCGGATGGTGAATTTAGGCTTGAAGAAATAGCGTAGTGTCACGCCGAGGCCGCGGAACAACTCCAGCAGCATCAGGCTCTTGAGGTAACGGGTCACGGTATTCACTTCAGCTGCCCCTCTCGACTATGCCAAGCACCACCATCAGGGCGGCCGCGATAATCCAGACGATCGTGATCGGCACGAACACTTTCCAACCCAGCCGCATCACCTGGTCGTAGCGATAGCGCGGGAACGTCGCCCTCAGCCACAGGAACACGAACATGAAAAACACGGTCTTGCCGAGGAACCAGAGCACGCTCTCCCGGCCCAGCAGGGTTTCGCCCAACAGGGGCACATGCGCGAACGGCGACAGCCAGCCGCCCAGGAAAAACAGGGTGGCCAGGCAGGAAATCAGGATCATATTGGCGTATTCGGCCAGGAAGAACACGGCAAATGCGGCACCCGAGTACTCCACGTGGAAACCGGCGACGATTTCGGACTCCCCTTCCGCCATGTCGAAGGGAGCACGGTTGGTCTCCGCCACACCAGAGACGAAATAAATCACGAATAGCGGCAGCAATGGCAGCCAGAACCAATCGAATATCCCCCCTCTTTGGGCGTCGACGATGCCGCTCAGGTTCAGCGTTCCTGACATGATCAGGACGCCAACCAGCGCAAAGCCCATGGAGATTTCATAGGACACGATCTGCGCTGCGGAGCGCATGGCGCCCAGGAACGCGTATTTCGAGTTGGACGCCCAGCCGGCAATGATGATGCCGTACACGCCGAGCGAAGTCATGGCGAGTACGTACAGCAATCCCGCATTAATGTCCGCCAGTACCATCACGTCACTGAACGGAATTACGGCCCAGGCTGCAAACGCCGGCGCGATGGCCATTACCGGCGCAAGCACGAACAGGAACTTGTTCGCGTTCTCCGGAAGGATGATCTCCTTCAACAATAACTTGAACACATCCGCAAACGGCTGGCCCAACCCGTAAAGGTGATATTTCAGGAAGGGCAGGCCAACTCGGTTCGGCCCCATGCGCACTTGCATGAAACCAATGACCCGCCGCTCAGCGTATGTGAAATAGGCAACGGTCAGGATGAGC
>Ga0102952_1000647_pt1 | contig 12534 bp, 12 predicted proteins | sample SalPon2A_C_D1_MG_FD_78506 | JGI IMG/M metagenome (GOLD analysis project Ga0102952, IMG submission 78506) | Soil microbial communities from South San Francisco under conditions of wetland restoration - Salt Pond MetaG R2A_C_D1_MG | ecosystem: Environmental > Terrestrial > Soil > Wetlands | place... | reverse complement strand
TATTCCTTATTCAATAATTTCAGTAACCACACCTGCGCCAACGGTTTTACCGCCTTCTCTTATAGCAAATCTGAGCTGATCTTCCATTGCAACAGGTGCTATCAACTCCACATCCATATTTACGTTATCACCGGGCATTACCATCTCCACCCCTTCGGGCAGCGTAATAGAACCGGTAACATCAGTAGTCCTTAAATAAAACTGAGGCCTGTATCCGGGGAAAAACGGCGTGTGCCTTCCTCCCTCTTCCTTCTTCAATACATACACCTCTGCCTTGAACTTCTTGTGAGGCGTTATACTGCCGGGTGCTGCAAGTACCTGACCCCTCTGTACATCGTCCTTGCCTACTCCCCTCAGCAACACTCCCACATTGTCCCCCGCCTCGGCATAGTCCAGTATCCTCCTGAACATCTCAAGACTGGTCGCCACCGTCTTCTCCGTCTTCGTGAACCCTACTATCTCTATCTCGTCCCCGGCGTTCACCTTGCCTCTCTCAACTCTTCCCGTTACTACAGTCCCCCTTCCGGATATCGTGAACACATCCTCTATCGCCATCAAAAACGGCTTGTCAAGATCCCTCTCCGGCTCCGGTATGTACTCATCCACCTTCTCCATTAACTCATACACCCTTGCCATCTCTGCCTCGTCCCCCTCCATGGCCTTCAGCGCACTTACCCTTACAACAGGTACATCGTCACCAGGAAAACCGTACTGGGTAAGTAACTCCCTTACCTCAAGCTCCACAAGGTCCAGTAACTCCTCATCATCCAGCATGTCACACTTGTTCAACGCTACCACTATGCTCGGCACCCCTACCTGCCTGGCCAATAATATGTGCTCCCTCGTCTGAGGCATAGGCCCGTCAGGCGCACTTACTACCAGTATGGCTCCGTCCATCTGCGCCGCACCGGTTATCATGTTCTTTACATAGTCCGCGTGTCCGGGACAGTCTACATGCGCATAGTGCCTCTTGGGTGTCTCGTACTCTACGTGGGATATGTTTATCGTTATACCCCTCTCCTTCTCCTCAGGCGCCTTGTCTATGTTCTCAAATGCTATGAACTGTGCACTGCCCTTACCCTCCAATGTCCTGGTTATCGCTGCCGTTAACGTCGTCTTCCCATGGTCTACATGCCCTATAGTACCTATGTTTAAATGCGGCTTGCCCCTCTCATATTTCTGCTTAGACATCTCTATTGGCCTCCTTGGTGTGTCTTGACATTTATCCTGCCTTTACTTTTTCTTCCTGTAGTTCTTTTGCAAGACTTTCAGGCAATGGCTCGTAATGGGAAAACTCCATTGAAAATAATCCGCGCCCTTCAGTCATTGATCTCAATTGTGTTGCATAACCGAACATTTCACCCAGCGGCACTTCAGCCTTAACCGCCTGAAGGTCTCCCCTGAGCTCTGTCCTGCTCACTTTCCCCCTCCTTGAGCTTAAATCACCAATAACGTTTCCCATGAAATCTTCAGGAACAACGGCCTCGACCTGCATTATCGGTTCAAGCACAACAGGAGAAGCCTTATGCACAGCATCCTTAAATGCCTGCGAAGCTGCTATCTTGTAAGCAATCTCAGATGAATCCACATCATGGTAGGAACCGTCGTAGAGAGTAACAGATATATCCACGACCGGATAACCGGATATGACACCTGTTTCCATGGCTTCCTTAATTCCCTTCTCAACAGAAGGTATAAACTCTCTTGGTATTACTCCGCCCTTGATCTCGTCTACAAATTTAAACCCTTCTCCTCTTTCCTGTGGCTCCACCCGTAATTTAACGTGTCCGTACTGTCCTCTACCACCCGTCTGCCTTATGAACTTACCTTCGGATTCGACACCTCTTGTGATCGTCTCCCTGTAAGCTACCTGTGGTCTTCCAACATTGGCATCAACCTTGAACTCTCTCGACAACCTGTCGACAATAACCTCCAGATGAAGTTCGCCCATACCTGAAATGATCGTCTGACCGGTTTCTTCATCGAAATTCACCTTGAACGAAGGGTCTTCAAGTGTAAGCTTGTTGAGTGACAGACCAAGTTTTTCCTGGTCTGCTTTTGACTTGGGCTCTATTGCAATTGATATGACCGGTTCGGTAATATGAAGAGCTTCGAGCATGATAGGGTGTGACTCATCACACAGGGTATCACCCGTAACGGTGTTCTTCAGACCTACAGCCGCGCAAATACCGCCAGCGGAAATCTCGCTTATCTCCTCACGCTTGTCAGAATGCATCCTGAGGAGCCTACCTATCTTCTCTCTCCTTCCGTTTGTTGCATTCAGAACGGTAATTCCGGATCTAAGCTCCCCGGAATAAACCCTGAGGTATGTAAGCTGTCCCACATATGTATCACTTGCGATCTTGAAAGCAAGAGCAGAGAAAGGCGCTCCTTCTTTAGGAGACCTGAATTCATCTTCCTCTGTGTCGGGGTTAATGCCCTTGACCGGGGGAAGATCAATAGGTGCCGGCATATAATTAACAACGGCATTCAAAAGAAGCTGAACACCCTTGTTCTTAAAAGCCGATCCACAGAATACAGGTACAATTGAAAGACTGATAGTCTGTTTTCTTATAGCATCCTCTATCTTTTCTTTAGGAATGTCATTACCTTCAAGGTAGGCTTCCATGATCTCTTCGTCATTATCGGATAATTTTTCGAGCAGCTGCTCTCTTCCCTTCATAGTCTCTTCTTTTATATCTTCAGGGATGTCGATATACTCATACTTTGCACCAAGAGACTCGTGGTCCCATACTGCCATCTTCATCTCAATCAGATCGACTATGCCTGTAAACTCATCGTCCTTGAACCATGGAATGTGCATATAAACAGGATTCGCCTTCAGTCTCTCCTTCAACTGATCGACAACCCTGAAAAAGTTGGCACCCACCCTGTCCATCTTGTTAACAAAACATATTCTAGGCACTTTGTACCTGTCAGCCTGTCTCCAGACCGTTTCACTCTGTGGCTCCACACCACCAACACTGTCGAATACCACAACAGCTCCGTCCAGTACCTTAAGCGACCTTTCTACTTCGATGGTAAAGTCAACGTGTCCGGGAGTATCGATAATATTAATTCTGTGATCTCCCCAGAAGCATGTTGTCGCCGCAGAGGTTATAGTGATACCCCTTTCTCTTTCCTGCGGCATCCAGTCCATAACTGCGGTACCATCGTGCACTTCTCCGATCTTGTAGGTTATTCCCGTATAAAAAAGAATTCTTTCGGTAGTTGTAGTTTTACCTGCATCAATATGTGCTACGATTCCGATATTTCTAACATTTTCAATAGGTATTACAGGATCAGCCACTTAAATTACCTCCATAATTACCACCTGTAGTGGGCGAATGCTCTGTTTGATTCCGCCATTCTGTGCGTGTCTTCCTTCTTCTTCATTGCAGTACCACGTTTTTCAGAAGCATCCAGAATCTCGGCGGTCAATCTGTTTATCATCGATTTCTCGCTTCTCTTTCTTGCAGCTTCGAGCAGCCATCTTACAGCGAGTGATTGCCTGCGCGCTGGACTAACTTCCATAGGAACCTGATATGTCGCTCCACCAACTCTGCGGGGTCTTACTTCAACGTTCGGCTTGATATTGTCAAGAGCCTGATGAAAGACCTCGAGAGAATCCTTTCCTGTCTTCTCCTTTATAAGATCAAAAGAGCCATACAGAATATTCTCCGCCTTGCTCTTTTTCCCGCTGTACATAAGTGAATTCAACACCTTTGCAACGACATAATCGCCAAATTTTGAATCGACAGGATTCTTCCTTTTCCTTACAGATCCTTTTCTAGACATTATTAATCCCTTAATAAATTATTTTGGTTTTTTGGCACCGTATTTCGAACGACTCTTCTTCCTGCTATCCACACCAGTCGAATCGAGCGTACCTCTAACGATGTGATATCTTACGCCAGGAAGGTCCTTGACCCTTCCACCCCTGACAAGCACTACCGAGTGTTCCTGTAACGTGTGACCTTCACCAGGTATGTAACCAGTAACCTCAATTCCGTTCGTTAACCTTATTCTGGCAACTTTTCTGAGTGCAGAGTTAGGCTTTTTTGGAGTTGTCGTATATACCCTAATACAAACCCCTCTCCTCTGCGGACAATTCTGTAACGCAGGAGATTTACTCTTCTTCTTAATCTTCCCTCTTCCCTCTCTGACCAGCTGACTTATTGTAGGCATAAAATATAAATCTCCGAAAAAATATTAATCAACTTAGTATATTTAATAAAATAGTACGCTGTCAAGCATTCGCGACCAAAATTATTGTTACTTCAACAAATCAAAATCTCGTTATTAAAAGCCGTGTAGATTACACGCTTATGGGAAGTTTTCAACACAAATTACAAATATTTTTACAAATATTCGAAAATAGCTGTAAATTCTTTAATTTACGATAGTTATGACTATTGTTAGTCCTTGTGAGGTTGCTTCAGAATTTTCTCGGTCATAACGATAGTGTGTGGTGATTTATACCATCCTTCATTGTAACTCCCTTCTCCGGACTCTTTGATCTCTTCCCCCGTAATCTTTATAAAAACATACACGTAACCGCTTTCATCAATTATCGGATTTCCGGTCTTCAACTCAGGGAATTCATCCAGTCCGCAAACCCTTGCACCCGGCCTCAGATCAAATATCTTCAGAAGCTTCTTTAAAGGAATTTCATAAACCGGGCTTTTCCCTTCAATACCTTCATCCTTAATTCCTATATACCATATTTCAGCCATTTTACGTACCTCCGCATGATTAGTTAAATTTCGTGTTTTAGTGCTTTTAATCCAATATCCTTTCTGAAATAAAGAAAATCGTTATCTACCAGCTTAACAGCCATGTAAGCCTTTTTCCTGGCATCCGCAATAGAGTTGCCGAGTGATGTAACACCAAGCACCCTGCCGCCACTGTTAACAAGCTTTCCGTCAGACAGTTTGGTGCCTGAATGGAAAACATAAATATCATCCATATGTTCCAGTTTTTCAATATTTTTGATCTCATTACCCTTTTCATACTTGCCGGGATAACCTTCCGAGGACATCACAACACAGACACTTGCATTTTCCTTCCATTTTATATCTTTTTGTTCCATGTGTCCTCCGGCTATGGAATCGAGCACCGGGACAATATCCGAATCCATACGCACGAGTAAAGGCTGGGTCTCGGGATCTCCCAGCCTGCAGTTATATTCCAGCACCTTTGGCCCGGATTCCGATATCATTAACCCTATATATAGAACACCGCTGTATTTTCTGCCCTCTTTTTTCATTGCGGACAATGTCGGTTCCGCAATTTCTTCCAATATCCTGTTTTTCATTAACTCGGAAGAAATAACCGGGGCAGGTGAATAAGCACCCATTCCACCGGTATTCGGACCTTTATCACCATCATATATAGCTTTATGGTCCTGGGAAGTCTCAAGTGGGATATAGTTATCCCCATCTGTAAGAACGAAAAAGGATGCCTCTTCTCCTTTTAGGAACTCCTCGATGACAACTCTTGAACCCGATTCACCAAACTCCTTTTCCTTCATAATGGAATTGATGGCATTTAGCGATGACTGTCTTTCGTTACAAATAAAAACTCCCTTGCCGGCAGCAAGTCCGTCAGCCTTAACGACAACCGGATATTCTATGTTGTCTATATAACTTACAGCATCACTGTATTTATCAAATATTTCATATTCTGCAGTCGGTATGGAGTATTTTTTCATCAGGTCCTTTGAAAATACCTTGCTGCTTTCAATTTCTGCAGCTTTCATGTCGGGACCGAATATTTTCATTCCCTCTTTACCGAACAGATCCACTATTCCCAGGGAAAGCGGGAGTTCGGGACCTACAACAGTAAGATCTATTGAGTTTTCAACAGCGAACTTCAGGAGTCCGGATATATCGTCTGCTTTTAAGTCGATACATTCCGCATTGCTAGATATACCCGCATTCCCCGGAGCACAATAAATTTTTTCAACCAGAGGGCTTTTTTGTATCTTCCAGCAAATTGCGTGTTCTCTTCCGCCTCCGCCTACTACTAGTATCTTCAATAAGGACCTCCTTGGTAAAAGGGCGAGAAATCTAAGATTAATAAAAAAATCTAAATTTATTCAACCGTAACGACTTTGGCAAGATTTCTTGGCTGATCTATATCGGTACCAAGCAGATTGGCGATATGATACGCAAGAAACTGAACAGGTATAACCGTGAGCAGAGGGCTTAAAATATTGTCACACCCGGGAATCCGGATGACAACATCGTGTTCATCCAGCATTTCGACACTGTTGCTTTCCGAAGTAATAAATATGATCCTTCCTCCCCTTGCTTTTATCTCCTGAAAATTCCCAAGAAGCTTCCTGTAGTAAATATCATCTTCAGGTGCGATAAAAACAACAGGCATATTTTCATCTATAAGGGCGATAGGTCCGTGTTTCATCTCGCCTGCAGCGTATCCTTCTGCATGTATATACGAGATCTCTTTTAATTTCAATGCTCCCTCAAGTGCTACCGGGTAATTGATCCCTCTGCCGAGGAATATGAAGTTCCTGTAGCTATAGAATTCCCTCGCTATATCTTTAATATAGTCATCGAGTGACAGCGCCACCTGCTGAAGCTTTGTAACGGATATCGATTTACTGACGAATTCCCGTACTTCTGCAGGTTTTAGTACATTTCTTAAAGCACCAAGATAAACAGACAACATATAAAGTGTTATGATCTGGGTTGAAAATGCCTTTGTAGAAGCAACCCCTATTTCAGGACCTGCACGGGTATAGATCACTCCGTCGGACTCCCTGGCTATCTTGCTCATCTCGACATTTGTAATCCCTATCGTACGCGCCCCTTTTCGCTTTGCCTCAAGCAAAGCCTCGGAGGTATCCGCTGTTTCACCGGATTGCGATATTCCAATAACAACAGTCTTATCATCAATGACCGGCTCTCTATAGCGGAATTCAGAAGCTAGCTCTATCTGGGTGTTGATCCTGGATATCCTTTCGATCATGTATTTACCGATCATGGATGCATGGAAGGAAGTACCACATCCCAGAATGTAAATCCTCCTGGTGCTTTCGAACAATGAATCATCGATGTTTTCGAAAAAAACCTTTGTTTCATCCTGCAAGAATTTACCACGAAGTGTATCAAGAGCTGCGCGGGGCTGTTCGTAGATTTCCTTTAGCATGTAATGCCTGTAGCCGGCTTTTTCCGTCATTACAGGGTCCCATTCAATATGCTTCATATCTCTTTTTAATTCTTTACCCTCTATATCCCTGATCCTTATTCCGTTCCTGGTAAGTACCGCTATATCACCGTCCTCGAGAAAGAACATGTCCTTGGTATACGGGAGTATCGCCGGGACATCTGACGAGATAAACTTCTCGCCGTTATTAGAAGCGATAATGAGTGGTGAGAATTTCTTTGCGGCAACTATTTTATCAGGCTCCTTGTCGGAAACAACAGCGATGGCGTATGTTCCCTCTATCTTCTTAAGCGCTTCTGCCACAGAATCCTCCAGAGAAAAACCCGAACCAGAATAAAAATCGACAAGGTGAGCAAGAACCTCGGTATCGGTATCCGAGCTGAATTCGTATCCCTTGTTGATCAGTTCTTTCTTTATATCAATATAATTTTCTATTATCCCGTTGTGCACAACGGATACTGATCCTGAACTCTGGGGATGGGCATTCCTTTCATAGGGCTTGCCGTGTGTTGCCCATCTGGTATGACCAATACCTACGGTTCCCGATACATGTTCTTCGGCCCCTAGCTTGTTACGAAGGTTCTCAAGCTTCCCCTCACACCTGCAAATGTATGATCTGTTGCTGTCGATTACAACTATGCCGGAAGAGTCATACCCTCTGTATTCAAGTCTTGAAAGACCGTCGAATATTACCGAAACTGTATTATCTTTATCACCGAGATATCCGACTATACCGCACATCTATTTTCCCCCGTCCTTTTTCTTCTTTCTTTTATACCAGTCTTTAATTTCCTTCTGTTTTGATCTTGCAATAGCAAGCGCACCCGGAGTGACATCCTGCGTTATAGTGGACCCGGCTGCTGTTGTTGAATCCTTCCCTATTTTAACGGGGGCGACCATCATTGTATCGCTTCCGATGAAAGCTCCTTTCTCAATAACTGTTCGATGCTTGTTTAAACCGTCGTAGTTACATGTTATCGATCCGGCTCCTATATTAACATTTTGACCAAGTGTTGCATCTCCTATGTATGAAAGATGTGGCACTTTGGAACCTTTTCCTATTTTTGATTTTTTTATTTCTACGAAATTGCCGATCTTGCCGTTTTCCATTATCTCGGTTTCAGGTCTGAGGTGAGCAAAAGGGCCAACAGACACGTTATTATTGATTATTACACTGTCGAGATAAGTCGAAAATCTTATAAAAGCATTATTTCCTATCTTCGAATCCGAAATAAAAGATGAAGGACCTATGCTGCAATTAGAACCTATTCTTGTATTTCCATAAATGTATGTATTTGGATATATCGTAGTGTCTCTGCCGATACTGGCTCCAGGAGAGATGAATGTCTGAGAAGGGGCCATTATAGTTACTCCCAGGTCCATAAGAGTGTCATTAATTCTTTTCTGCATTATTTCCCCGATCCGGACAAGCTCGCGTCTGTTGTTAACCCCCAGTATTTCCTCATTGTCCTCGATATTATATGCCAGTGTTTTTTCCCCGGCTACCGCAGCCAGATCGATCATTTCCGGCAGGTAGTATTCTCCCTGTTTATTGCGGCTTTTGAGTTTATTAATATTATTTCTAAGGAATTCCGAATTTATAATGTAAGCCCCTGAATTTATTTCCCTTATCTTTTTTTCTTCCGGTATTGCATCTTTCTCCTCAACGATCCTGACAGGATCCCCCTCTTCATTGTGAATTACTCTTCCATACCCTTTCGGATTATCGAGATTAGCCGATATGAAAGAGCATGCTGACCCTGATTTCTGATGTCTTTTGATAAAGTTACCGATTGTTATTGATTTAATTGCCGGAAGGTCACCGTTGAGAATTAACAGATCACCTTTAAAACCCGGGATTGAATCAAGCGCTACTTTCACGGCATGCCCGGTTCCAAGCTGTTCTTCTTGAGTTACGAAAGTGATTTTGCTATTATTAATGACCGATCTTACAGCATCTTCGCCATTGCCGACAACCACCGTTATGCCACTGTTTTTAATTCCTCCGGCGGTTTCAAGAACATAGTTTATCATTGGCACGCCAAGGATCTTATGCAGTATTTTGGGATGTTCGGATTTCATCCTTTTTCCCTTACCGGCTGCAAGAATGATTATCCTGAGTGACATAAATTCCTCCATAGACTCCTCTTAATACAGGAACCTTTATAATGAATGTTATAGACGGGAGATATTTCCGGGACATTAAAAAGGGATGTCTTCATCCGAGTCAACGGAATTATCGTCGAGAGAAAAATCACTTGGTGCCTGGTCGTCAGAATAATTGGACTGTGATGAATTATCGCCGGCAGAACCAAGCATCTGCATGTTCCTTGCAACTATCTCAGTAGTCCATCTGGTATTTCCGCTTTTATCTTCCCAGGACCTTGTCCTTATCGATCCTTCGATATATACCGGTTTTCCTTTTGTAAGATACTCACCGCATATTTCTGCAAGTCTCCCCCATGCAACAATTCTGTGCCATTCCGTGTATTCCTGTTTGTTACCTTCCTTGTTGGTAGATACCTCTGTTGTAGCTATAGGAAAATTGGCAACAGCCTGTCCGCTTGACGTGTATCTGACTTCCGGATCCTTACCTAGATTACCTATCAAAATTACCTTATTTACACCACGCATAATTGTCTCCAGAAATTATTCTTATTGAAATTATTCTAATAACATAATATAAAAATATTCCTAAATAAAGTACCTACCCCGTGTTCAGGACATTGCCGAATTCGTCAATAAACTTCTTGAGTACCCTGCCGGTCATGCCCCAGATAATATACTTCCCGAAACCGAAAACATAGTCATTTACATATCTGTCATCTATTTTCTTTACCCTGACTCTCATATTGCTTTCGTCCATGAGGTGATAGAGGGGAATCCAGATATATTCATCCACCTCTTCGTTGGTAATGATATTCACATCATGCGTGATTATAGAAACGTATGGTGTCACGATTATATAATCAGCCGATCTTGTGCTTGGTCTTGTATCGTCCAGTTTCCCGATCACTGTTCCGTACTTCATCAGGTCGATGCCGACTTCCTCGCGTGTTTCCCGTATGGCGGTTTCAAGCAGGTCGGCATCATCAACGTGCATTTTGCCTCCGGGAAACGCCATTTGACCCGAGAACCGGTCTCCCGGATTATCCGGTCTTTTTATAAAAAGCATGTCTAGTCTTTCACTATCAGGCTTTAGAAGCAACATAACGGACGCCAGAACTGACCTTTCGTCAGTTTCGAGTCTCGAGGTATTTTTTTTATTCAGCCTTTCTTTGAGCTCTTCAAGTAAGATCTCGTTCATTTGATGTCTCGTATTGCACAAAACCTATTAAAGTCATGAACAATAGTTATTGAGCTATCTAGTAATTATATATAGTATTTAATTTGCTCAAACATTTTAATGTTTCGTATTATAAAATCGGTAATTTATCCGCTTTTTAGTATGAGGAGCAGAGAATACGTTTTACATTTATAAATCGAAGTAATCATACTTATAATTTTTATAATCTATGAGATACAGAAGCTGGCTTTTAAGAAAATTGAATAATTCTAGTCCTTCGGATCTGATGGGTGATGCAGACATAAAAAAGAACATCACAAAGGAGATTTCCTGCGTAATCAGTTTCTACAGAAGAACACACCTGCTGAGGAACATACTATCCAGCCTCTGTGAACAGGACTATTCTAAACATAAATTTGAAGTAATATTGGTTGAAGACAGATCCGGAACGCGCGAAGGAATGGAAGTAGCCGAAGAATTTTCAGCTCTTCTCGATATTAAATATATAGCTCTCGAAGAGAATTACGGACTTATGGGATACTCGAGGAATACAGGTGTCGAGAACTCAGCCGGAGGCTATATACTTTTCCTGGATGATGATACGGTTATTCTGCAAAATGATTTTTTATCAGTTCTTGTAAAGGAATTCACTAGTTCCGGTGCAGATGTCGTACTTCCCCGGGGAAATGCGAGTTTCTGCATTTTATCCACGAAATACCAGTATCATGATCCCTATTTTCCGACGAACAGGTGCGTAGCCTATACCAGGCAAACGCTAGAAGAGCTCGGCGGATTCGTATCAACCATAGTAGGTCAGGAGGATGTCGAATTCACAGTAAGATTTATACTCTCAGGAAAATCTATGAGAGAATCACGCAACCTCGTATATTTTCATCCGCCGCTGATAGTCAATGATTCAAAAAAAGCATCCGCTGTAGGATTTTCGTTCGCGGGTCTGAGAAAAAGATATCCGTTCCTCATATGGCTTATGCTTATTGCTAACGGACTCAGATACCTTCCTTTTTTCATTCTGTTCTTCGATGAGAGATCTCTTAACCAGGCAAGGTTCAGCCTCGGATTTCTGAAAGGTTTCATCTATTATTTTATTGGCAGGGATGTAAAGTACGGGGAGAATTGAATTAATATTTGTCATTTTTACAATAAAATTTTATAAAATTAGGCAAAATGAAACTTGTAAACCGATTATACGAATACAGAGACCTTTTCTACATATATATCTGGCGCGAATTTACCGTTAGATATAAAAATTCCATAATAGGAATACTATGGGCCATTATACAACCACTCCTGTTGATGTGTCTGTTTACTTTTATATTCACATTTATACTCGATGTTAACTTCGGTGATTATCCAAAGGTCGTCTTCTTCTATGCAGCATTGCTTCCATGGACATTTTTTTCTTCATCACTTAATTATTCAGTATTCAGCCTCGTTAATAATTACGACCTCATAACAAAAATATATTTCCCGAGAGAGATACTTCCCCTTTCGGGAATAACTGTTGCTTTAATCGATTTTTTAATTGCTAGTCTGTTATATGTAGTGCTGCTGATAGTCTTCAAAATACACATTAATAGTAATGCGCTATGGGTTATTCCTTTAATGCTGCTCCTTATCGTGTTCACGGTATCAATTTCGTTCCTTTTTTCATGCGTCAATGTTTATTACAGGGACGTAGGTCTTCTGACAAGGTTCATAATCCAGATATTGTTTTTTGCTTCACCTATCATTTATTCAATAGATAAAATAAGTATGAAGATCAAAATCATACTTTTTCTTAACCCTCTAACATTTATCATAGAGAATATGAGGCGGTGTGTCCTGGAAGGGAGAGGAGTCGTTTTATGGCAGTTCCTGCTGGTTTCCTGCATCGTAATTGTCTTTTACCATTACTGCTACAAATTATTCATAAGGATTGAAAGGAATTTTGCAGATGTCATCTGAAACTATCATAGAATTCAAAGACGTTTGGAAAAAGTACAATCTAAAAGGGAAATTCCACAATTCCCTGCGCGAAGACATAATGAAGCTGTTCG
>Ga0102952_1000646_pt1 | contig 12557 bp, 9 predicted proteins | sample SalPon2A_C_D1_MG_FD_78506 | JGI IMG/M metagenome (GOLD analysis project Ga0102952, IMG submission 78506) | Soil microbial communities from South San Francisco under conditions of wetland restoration - Salt Pond MetaG R2A_C_D1_MG | ecosystem: Environmental > Terrestrial > Soil > Wetlands | place... | reverse complement strand
GGGTGGGCATTGGGGCGCTAGAAGTGCGACTCGGGGAAGGCGAAAATCCAGGCTACCAATCAGGGAAAGATCCTAGATTCCCAAGGGACTCGGAATTGAGCCAACCACAGAAGCAAACGTCCATCACCACCGGAGACGGCGAATTCAAGCTCCTAGGTCTAGCTTCCGGAACCTATCGCCTCTCGGTCCTCCTCGGGAACAAGAAGATCTACTCCCGGGATGTGGCGCTCTTCCCCGGTGAACGCCGCTTGGAAGAGGTTTTGCTACCCGACCCATTCCTGGAGATTACTGGTGTCGTGAAAAGCGGTGTAGGCGTCCTCGCCGGAGCACGCGTCGTGCTCCAGTCCTCCAAGGAATTCCACGTGTACACGGACGAGAATGGGAACTTCGAGTTCCGTGGGTTGAAGGACCCCCTTGTCTGGTATCAGCTCAGTGCGGGCTGGAAGGACGCTACTGGTCACGAATGGGCTTCCAGCACCGTGGAGGTGCGGCCGGACGGACCTCCTGTCCAACTCGAAATCGAGGGGCCAGGAAAGCCGGACTAGCCGTCCGTGGTGCAACTCCACACACCCCGCTCGGCCCCGCAAGCGCCCCGGCGGCGTTGCGCCTCCTTCGAGTATTCAGCGAATACGCGGCGTCGGCGCGCCTTGCCGAACCGCATGCGGAACCGGGCGAAGCCCCGCGTGGTTGCACCACGGATGGCTAGCCGTCCGTTGCAGCAGGCCCGGGGAGAAGACGGACCTCGCGCTGTCAGAGTGGCGAACTGCGCATGCACGCCTTCGAGCGGCCCTGACCTCTCCCGCGCAGCAAGGCGGGGTTGTGCCCGGCGCTCCGTTGGCCGATCCTGCGCGGGTGCTGCGCGCGCTCCCGTTCGTCCTGGCCCTGCTCGTCGCGCCGCCGCGGCCCGCCGCGCCGCCGCGGGTCGGGGAGACCGACACCCTGGAGCTGGTCGAGAGCTTCCCCACCGAGACCGCGCTCGACCAACCCGATCTGCGCGAGGCCCACGTCGTCTGGCCGGAGTTGATCGGCGAGGCGCGCGGGCGGCTGGACATGGCCTGGTTCTACGTCTCCGACGCCGAGGGTAGCCGGCTGGCGCCGACCTTGGCGGCCGTGCGCGCGGCGGCGGCGCGCGGGGTCCGGGTGCGCGTGCTCGCCGACGCCTGCTTCCACGAGACCTATCCGCAGACGCTCGACGCGCTCGCCGCGGTCGAGGGCATCGAGGTGCGGCTCTTGGACCTGCGCGGGCGCACCGGCGGCGTGCTGCACGCCAAGTACTTCCTGATCGACGAGCGCACCCTCTGGCTGGGCAGCCAGAACTGCGACTGGCGGTCGCTGGAGCACATCCAGGAGCTGGGCGTGGTCGTCCGCTCCGCGGCCGTGCAGGGCGCCTTCCGCGACGTGTTCGAGGCGGACTGGTCGCTGGCCGCGGGGGAGATCGAGGCGGTGAGCGAGGTCGACCGGCTGGTCGACTTCACCGACTGCACGTTCGGCGGCGAGACCGTCCGCGTGCTCCCGGTGGCGAGCCCCGGCGGCTGGCTGCCGAGCCAGACCACCTGGGACCTGCCGCGCATCGTCGAGCTGATCGAGGGAGCGAGCAAGACGGTTCGAGTGCAGCTGCTGACCTACCGCGCGAGCGATCGCGACGGCGCGCGCTGGGACGTGCTGGAGCAGGCGCTGCTCGCCGCGGCGAAGCGCGGCGTGCACGTCGAGCTGCTGCTCGCCGACTGGTGCGAACGCCCGGGCACGATCGAGGGCCTGCAAGCGCTCGTCCGCGCGGAGAACGTCGCCGTGCGCCTGGTCACCGTTCCCGAGCACTCCTCCGGCTTCGTGCCCTACGCGCGCGTCGTCCACGCCAAGTACCTGGTCTGCGACGGCGCGAGCTCCTGGTTGGGGACGGACAACTGGGAGCGCGACGCCTTCCACCGCAGCCGCAACCTCGGCTTGATCGTCGAGGGCCGGGCCTTCGGCGCGCGCCTCGACCGCTACTTCGAGAGCGGCTGGAACAGCGCGTACGCGGAGGATCTCGACCCCGAGCGCAGCTACGCGCCGCCGCGCATCGGGCGCTAGCCCGGGGACACGCGGGCCCGGTCGTTCCCCGCCGGGCGCGGGCGAGGCGCGGGCCGGAGGACCGCGGGTCCGCCGGCCAGGCGCGCGCGCAGGCGCTCCAGCGGCTGGGCGTACCGCGGCCCGTCGAAGAAGCGCTCGAACGCCGGATAGTCGTCGACTCCGAAGGCCACGTTCACGAAGCGCTCGAAGCTCTCTCGGGCTCCCGCGCGGTCGCCGGTGACCAGGCGGCGCAGGTACTGCACCCACCACAGCACGCTGCGGCCGCGGGGCTGGATCTCCGGTGCCGGCTGCTCGAGGAAGGCCAGGGTCTCCAGGAAGGGCGCGCGCAGGCTGTCGTGGTCCGCCTCCGAGAGTTCGGCGAGCCCGGCCAGGTGCTGCGCCACCGGGTCCGCGCCCAGGACGTGGATCTCGGACGGCAGGTGCGCGGTCAGCGGGAAGAAGCGCAGGTCGCAGCTCACTCGACGCGCGGGACCGGGGTTCGACGAGCCGTGCATCATCAGCGCGTTGAACAGCACGGCCTCGCCCCGGCGCGCGGCGATGTCGAGCGGCGGTCCCAGCGCAGCCAGACGCGGATCGTCGAAGTGCAGGAACTCGTTGGCCAACAGGCCGTGCGCGTGCCCGCCGGGGAACATCCGCAGGGTCCACTGGTCGCAGTCGTTGAGCGGAACCCACAGGGTCACCGCGCTGGGACTGGTGGGGATGCTGGCGCCGGTGAAGTCCTGGTGCAGCAGGTGGATGCCCTGGACCTCGCGGTGGCCGGGGTGGAAGCCGCCGTGGTCGACGACCCCGTCGATGCCGCTCTTGAACTGGATGTGGAAGTCGCTGGAGACCTGCACGAAGGCGCCGAGCAGGCGCAGCAACAAGGGCTCGAAGGTGTCGAGCAGGCCGGCGGCCAGCTCGCGGTCGGTGGGGACCTTCGACATGCGGGCGAGGACCTCGGGTGCGAGGTGCTCGGGCGCGTGCCGGCCGTCCAGGATCGGTCCGAGCGCGGCGGGCGCGATGCGCAGGGCGTCGGCCAGCGCGCGGTCGAAGCGCGGCAGCACCGCCTGCTCGAGCCCCCCGAGCAGCAGGTAGCCCTGCCGTCCATAGCAGGCCGCGGCCTCCGCGAGGGAGGCCGGTGTCGCGTCGCGGAGGTCGAAACGCATGCTCACCCTCCACATGTATCCGGGAGGGCAGGATCTGCGGGATGACAAACGGAACATTTCCGTGGGCCGCCGATCCGCGGCCCACAGCGGGCTTGCGTTCCCTGGCTCGCTCCGAGCCCTACAATCCCGACCCATGCCGACGCCCCACCGGACGTTGTTCGTGACCGGAGCCAGCGGGCTCGTCGGCCGGGCGCTGATCGCCCGCCTGGCGCCGCGGCGGGTGCCCGACGGGAAGGGCGAGCGCCCGGACCGCGTCTTCGGCCTATCGCGCAACGTGACCGCGGCCTCGGCGTCCAACCTGCGCATGGTCCAAGGCGACCTCTCCCGCCCGCAGGCCTGGCGCGAGCAACTCGCCGCCGCGGACGCGGTGGTGCACCTGGCGGCGCTGACCGGCAAGGCCCGCCCGGCGGAGTTGGAGCGCGTCAACGTCGAGGGCACGCGGACGCTGGTGGAAGCGGCGACCGCGGCCGGCGTGCGGCGCTTCTTCCACGTCAGCACGATCGCCGCGACCTATCCGGAGACCGACCGCTATCCCTACGCGCAGAGCAAGGTCCGCGCCGAGGAGGTCGTTCGCTCCAGCGGACTGGAGTGGTCGATCCTGCGCCCGACGATCGTGCTCGGGAAGCGCGCGCCGGCCTGGAACAGCATGCGGACCCTGGCCGGGCTGCCGGTGGTCCCCTGCTTCGGCGACGGGACCGCGCGCGTGCAGCCGGTGCTCGCCGGCGACCTCGCCGACGCGATCGCGACGTGGTCGGCGACCGACGAGTTCGTCGGTCAGGAGCTCGACGTCGGCGGACCGGAGGTGCTGACCTTCGAGGACCTGCTGCGGCGCGTCCGCGCCGCGCTCGGCCGCGGTCGCGGGCCCCTGGTGCACTTGCCCGCGCGGCTCGCCATTCACGCGCTGTCGCTGGTGGAGCCCGCGCTGCTGCCGGTGTTGCCGCTCTCGGCCGGGCAGCTCTACCCCTTCGTCTACGACAGCACCGCGGCGCCGAACGCCCTGACCGAGCGCCTCGGCCCGGGGATGCGCGACGTCGACGGCATGCTCGCCGAGCTGGGGGCCCGTGGCTGACGCGCTGGAGCGGGAGTGCCGGATCTTCTGCCGGCTGCTCGCGGGGCGCGAGCCGACGGACTACGTGCGCACCAAGTACCGCGCCGCCCACGCGGCGGGCGTGGTGGAACCGACCGGCGGCGCGAGCTCGTTCGAGCGCGGCGTCGTCGCCCTGGCGCGTCGCTCGACGCTGCTGGCGCGGGCCCTCGACGCGCGGGCGCGGATCCTGGCGCCGGCTTCGCTGCTGCGGCGCAAGCTGGTGTTGCTGCTCGCCATCCTGGAGTGCGCGCCGGAGACCGAAGCGGACGTCGACTCCGTGACCCACGCCTCGCGCGCGGGGCTGTTCCTGCACCTGGTCGCGCTGGGGCTCGGCTTCGCGCTGCTGTTCGCGGCCGGTTTCGTGGTCGCGCCGCTCGCCTTCGTCGCCGGAGGGTCCGAGTCGTGAGCCGGGTGACGGTCGTCGGCTCGGGCGCCAGCGCGCTGCACTTCGCGCAGTCGGCCCTCGAGCGCGGGCACGAGGTCACGATGCTCGACGTCGGGCGGACGAAGCCGGAGCCGGTGCGGCCCGACGACGGGTTCCGCGAGCTGAAGCGCGGTCTGGACGACCCCGCCGCCTACTTCCTGGGGGACGACTTCTCGGGGATGCTGTGGCCCGGCGCGCCGGGCGAATACTACGGCTTCCCGCCGCACAAGCGGGTGCTCTTCCGCGGGCACGAGCGCTTCGTCGTCGAGGCGCGCGGCTTCGAGCCCTTGAGCTCCTTCGCGCGGGGCGGCCTGGCGGAGGCCTGGACCGGCGGCGCGTTCCCGTTCAACGACCAGGAGCTGGCCGACTGGCCGATCGGCTACCGCGACCTCGAGCCCTACTACGGGCGGGTCGCCGAGCGCATCGGTATCGGCGGCGCGGACGACGACCTCGCGCGCTTCCTGCCGGTGCACGCGCACCTCGGGGCGCCGCTGGACCTCGACGAGCACTCGCGGCGCCTGCTCGAGGGTTACGCCCGCAAGCGCGCGGCGATCAACGGGCTGGGCGTGTGGCTCGGCCGCTCGCGGACCGCGACCCTCGCCGCGGACACCGGCGACCGCCGGGGCTGTACCTACCTGGGCCGCTGCCTGTGGGGCTGCCCGCGCGACGCGCTGTACACGCCGGTGCTGACGCTGCACGCCCTGCTGCGCCACGAGTGCTTCCGCTATCGCTCCGGGGTGTACGTGACGCACTTCGAGGCCGACGACGGCGGTCGCGTTCGCAAGGTGCACTGCGCGACGGAGGCCGGCGGGCGCGAGGCGCACGACGTGGAGTGGCTCGCCCTGGGGGCGGGCACGCTGTCCACCGCGCGCATCTTCCTGGAGTCGCTGGCCCGCGTCGCCGGCGAGGCGCCGGAGCTCGGCGGCCTGATGGACAACCGCCAGATCCTGCTGCCCTTCGTCAACCTGGGGATGCTCGCGCGGCCCTACGATCCGGCGACCTACCAGTACCACAACCTCGCCCTCGGTCTGGAGGCGCAGCCGGCCAAGGAGTACGTGCACGGGCTGATCACCACGCTGAAGACGGCGTTGATCCACCCGATCGCGCAGAGCGTGCCGTTCGACCTGAAGAGCTCGATCCAGGTGTTCCGTAACGTGCACGCCGCGCTGGGGATCCTGAACGTCAACCTGCACGACGACCGGCGCGGCGCGAACTCGGTCGCCCTCGAGCGCAGCGGCGACGCCGGCCGCCTCGTCGTGCACTACGCGCCGTCGGCCGACGAGCCCGCGCGCGTGGCCCGCGCCCTGAAGACGCTCAAGCGGGCGCTGCGCAAGCTCGGCTGCATCGCCCCGCCGGGCATGCAACACACGCGCCCGATGGGCGCCAGCGTCCACTACGCCGGCACGCTGCCGATGTCGACCGAGCGCCGCCCGCTGACCGCGTCGCCGGATTGCGTCAGCCACGACTTCGACAACCTGCTCCTGGTCGACGGCTCGACCTTCCCCTTCCTGCCGGCCAAGAACCTGACCTTCACGCTGATGGCCAACGCAGCGCGCGTGGCCGATCGGGTGCTGTAGCTACTCGACGTAGCCCAGGCGCCGCAGGGCCTCCCGGCGTTGCCCGGCCTGGTCGTCCTCGGCGGCGGGGGCCGGTCGCAGCGGCGGGACCAGGCTCGCCGACCAGGCGTCCCGCAGGCGCTCGAACTCGGCGCGTTCGGCGGCGGTCGGCGCGCGCGGGAGCTCGCCGTCCGCTCGCGGCTCGAGTACCCACAGCGCGCCGTCACTGTTGATCGCGAACTTCGTCGTTCCGGAGCGCAGCGTCGTCCAGTCCTCGTTCCACCGATCGGGCGCCAGCTCGACCATCCGCGCCTGGCGGCGCGTCTCGGTGACCGGCGGTCCGCTGCGCCCGGGAAGCGGGCAGGGCGCGAGCGCAGTCGTACCCGCGGCCAACTGCGGGATGGCTGCGAAGAGGTCGAGCGTGGGCTGCGGAACCTCGCAGCGTGCGGCCTCCGTCTGCCCCGGGGCCTTGACGATCAACGGCACGTGCACCAGCCCCTCCCAGACCTCGCTGCGGTGGTGGAACGAGCGATTCTCCCCGAGCATCTGGCCGTGGTCCGCGGTGACCACGATCAGGCTCTCGTCGAAGAGTCCCCGCGCGCGCAGGGCGGCGAACAGCTCGCCTAGGTGATGGTCCAGGCAGGCGAGCTCGCTGTCGTACCAGTCGCGCACCTTGCGCACCGCGTCGGGGTCGGGATCCTCGCGGCCGGCCATCACCGCGGCGTAGTTGGGCACGTCCGTCTCGAGGAACGAGCGTTCCGCCCCGAACGCCGGGGCGCCGCAGGGCTCGCGCCGCAGCTGGCCGTGCGCCTCCATGTAGTTGAGGAACAGCAACCGCGGCCGCGTGGCTTCCGTCCGGTCGAGCCAGTCCAGCGCCACCCGGTCGATCTCCCGGGCCGGCGCGAAGGAGTCGCGCTCCAGGGGGCCCAGCCGCGTGCGGGCGTGCTGTCCGAACAGCGCGTGCGTCAGCGTGCCGGCGATCCAGGGAACCGCGAGGTGACGAGTCACCCCGGCCTCGGCCCACTTGTACTCGAACCCCTGCGTCAGCCCGAAGCCCTCGACGAACATGTCCGCGTTGGCCGCGACGCAGGCCGTGCGCCAGCCGGCGTCACGCAACTCCTCGGCCAGGGTCAGCGCCCGCGGCGAGAGGCGATCGGTGCGACCGTCGGGCCGGTGGTCGGCTCCGTGCTCGCTGACCTGGAGCCCGGTGAACATCGACGCGTGCCCGGGAAGGGTCCAGGTGCCGGCAGTCTGTGCGCGCGCGTACACGGTCGCCGTGCGGGCCAGATCCTCGAGATTCGGAGTCGTGGGTCGGTCGTGCCCGTACACGCTGGTGCGATCGGCGCGCACGGTGTCCAGCACGATCAGGATCACGTCCGCGGCCGGCGCGGTGACCTTGGTACGCGGTCCCGGCAGTCGCCGGTGCGCCGCGCGGGACAGCGACCCGCCGAACGCCAGCGTCGCCGCCGGGATCGCGACGAGGGCCAGCAGGGTCGCCGGTCGGCGCCGCACGCCCGGCGCCGCGACCCGCCGCGCCAGGACCAGCGCGGCCAGCGGCAGGCCGGTGACGGCGAGGAAGGCCACGGGCGCGAGCCAGGTCTGTCGGGCCGCGCGCTCGAGCGGGAACAGCACCTGGGCGCAGGCGAGCGCCTGGGTCGCGTAGGCGGCGAGGAAGACCCACGTCCGCGCTCGCTCGACGCGCGACCAGACGGCGAGCACGGCGGCGGCGTGCACCACGCCGAGGCCGACCAGGACGACGCCCGACACGCGGCCCGAGAGGACGGTCGCCTGGTGCAGGAGTCCGACCGCGATCAACGGGCAGGCGCCCGCCCAGCGCGGCGGCGCGAGCATCAGGCCCGCGCCCGCGGCGAGCAGGACCGCCGTCTGCAGGGCGTGGAACCACGGCTCGACGACGCCCAGGCTGCGGGCGGCGAGCGCCTCGGAGAGCGCCATCGCGGCCGCGAGGGCGAGCGCTCCGGCGAGACGTGACGGGCGGCGCGAGGTTCCCGGCTCCACGCCGCCAGCCTAGCGCCCCGGCGCCGGCTCGTCCGCGAACGGCGGCCGGGCGAGCATGTGCTCCGCGATCGCCTCCGCCGCCCGGCGGGCGCCGCCCTCGTTGAAGTGCACGTCGTCGTAGAAGCTGGAGGTGTCCTTGGGGAGCGCGGCGTCGGCGTCGACGAACTCCACGCCCTGCTCCTCGGCGACGCGGCGCAACACCTCGTTGTAGCGGGCCATGCCCGCGGCGAGCGCCTCGACCGAGTAGTAGTCGCAGTTCCGTTCGTACTGGTACTTGCCGACGCCGCCCAGCCACAACAGGCGCTCGAGTTTCGGCGAGAGGTCGGCGCGCCACATGCTCGGCTGGTCGACCAGGATCAGGCGCACGCCCTGTTCGCGCGCGATCGCGACGCACTGCTCGATGTTGTGGGCGTAGGCCTCGAGTGCGCCGTCGAGGTCGGGGAGCACCTCGCGGATCGCGGCGGCCTCGCGGCGCAGCAACCGCCACTTGACGTACTTGCGTCCGACCTCGTCCTGCTCGAGCACCGAGGGGCGCACCCAGCCCTGGACCGCCTTGGCCATGCGCCACAGGCCCAGGCGCTTCTGGAAGGGCAGCTGACCGGCCGCGGAGGCGGGCACTTCGTAGAAGCACTGGACCAGCGGCACGGTCTCGCTCTGCAACTCGCGCGGGTCCGGCGGGTCGTCGCCGTACTCCAGGCGCTTGGCCAGGTCGTTCACGCCGACCAGCAGCACGACCGCGTCGAAGCGCGGTCCCTGGGGCAGCAGGTGGCGCAGCTGCAGCACGTGACGCCGGCTGGTGAAGCCGCTGCGTCCGGCGTTGGCGACCCACACCGCGGGGCGGTCGGGCCCGCCGAGCATGCCCTCCAGGAGCTCCGGCCAGGACTTGGGCTGGTCGAGGTAGGCGCACTCGGTCGTGCTGCCGCCGACGGCGAGGATGCGGTAGGCCGCGCCCTCGGGCGGCTCGTCGCCGCGGTAGCCCAGCGAGTCGACGTCGAAGTGGGCGTCACCCTCGATGCCCGGCATCACGTTGTCCGCGGGACGGAAGACCTTGTGCAGCCCGGGGGGGTAGACGTGGAACCCGTCGGGGGCGGGGAAGGCGGCTCGGGCGGCGAACTCGCCGGCGACGAGCGCGACGGCGGTGACGGCCAGTACGGTCGCGAGGCGCTTGGCGGTGGGAGACTTCATCGGAACGGCGCGGGGATTGTCCCCGATGAGCCGCTTCCCGTGAAGGGCGCCGCGCCCTGCTCGTTCAGCTCGAGGTGCCGTTCGGCAGGCGCCGCGCTCGGCGGGCCAGTTGTGAGCTGCGCCGGAAGTCGCTGCTCCACAGATGCATCCGCAGGCGCATCACGCCCTTGATGTCCTCCCAGGCGGTGGAGACGATCTTGACCCGACTGTCGTCGTCGTCGATCCAGACCACCGGCACGTCCTTGATCCCGTAGCCCTGCTTCTCGCCGAGCACGAGCAGCTCGGTGTCGAAGAACCAGGCCTCGTCCTTGACCTGGGGCACCAGCTCCTCGACCACGCGGCGGGAGACGGCCTTGAAGCCGCACTGGGCGTCGGAGAAGCGCGTGAACAGCACGCACTTGATGAACGCGTTGTAGCAGCGGGAGATGACGTCCCGCTTGAGACCGCGCTTGATCCGCGACTCGTGCATCAGCCTCGATCCGGTGGCGATCTCGTAGCCGTCCTCGTGGATCGCGCGGCAGAGCTTCTCCAGGGCCGGCAGCTCGGTGGAGAGGTCGACGTCGGTGTAGGCGACGATGTCCGCGTCCGACTGCGTCCACGCCCGGCGCAGGGCGCGCCCGCGGCCGCGCTGGTCGAGCGAGAAGGCGCGCACGTCGTCGAACTCCTCGGCCAGGCGCTCGGCGATCTCCCGCGTGCCGTCGGTCGAACCGTTGTCCGCGACGACGATCCGCCACGGGTAGGGGAACGAGTTGCCGAGGAACTCGCGCAGCGTGTGCACGCTCTGTTCCAGGGCCTGAACCTCGTTGAGCACGGGGACCACGAGGTCGACGGTGGGGGGAGGCTGGGTCATGGCGGCAAGGTCCCTCTATCGAGCGTTCGAGGGCAAAACCTGGGTTACAAAAGCGGCGCGCCGGGATCCAGCCCGCCACAGGGCGAAGACCAGGGCCGCGGTCGCCCCGATCAAGCCCAGGACGAGCAGCGGGCTGCCCAGCAGGGCCTCCCGGCCGGGGGAGGTCTGGCGCAGGACCTTCAGCCAGGGCAGCTGGATCCCCTCGGTGAACAGCCGGCGGTAGGCCATCGGGATCGGGGTCTCGGTGAGCATCGCCCGCCAGTATCCCGGTACCGCGCCGCGGGCGATCCCCAGCTCGACGGCGCGGTCGCGGAGGATCTTCTCGGTGTCGTTGACCTCGCGCATCATGCACAGCACGACGCCGTGCAGCACGGTCGGCACCGACACCGCGACTAGCCACTTGCGCGGCATCCGCGCCAGGTGGTCCGAGGCGGCGAGGAAGGCGAAGGGGACCACCGGCAGGAGGTAGCGGAAGCCGGTGTTGAACTGCATCAGCGAGTACCAGTTCGCGGCGCAGAAGAGCAGGAAGGCGCCGACGAGGAACGCCGACCAGCGGCGCTCGTTGGCCGGGAAGACCAACTCGCTGCGGCGGTAGCGCCAGGCGGGCACGAACCCCAGGAGCAACAGCGGCGCGTAGGTGAACAGCCCCCAGCTCGGGCTGATCAGGTTCTTGCTGAAGACCTCGAAGGTCGGGATGCCGATGCCCCGCAACCCGTGGTCGGTGTAGTTGACCTCGCGCATCACGAACTGCCCGGGCGTGAAGGCGTTGCCGTACATCGCCCACTGCGTGCCGAGCAGGAACAGCACCGGCGGGACCGCGGCCAGCACGCAGGGCACCGCCTCGGCCAGGGACTGCTTCCAGCCGGCGGTGCGCGCGCGGCCGCAGACGAAGTACAGCGCGAGCACTCCCGCGGGAACGATGCCGGCGTAGTCGAGCGCGAAGGCCGTCCCGCACAGGAAGCCGGCGCCGAGGCGGCGTGCCAGCGAAGGAGCCGTGCCGGTTCCGGGCCGCATCCACAACAGGCAGAAGGCGCCGAACAGCGCCTCCATCAGGAACATGTTGTGGTTGAGGTGCGCGGTGCGGAAGAAGATCGGCGTGGCGAAGGCGAACAGCATCGTCAGCCACAGGGCTCGGCGCTCCTCGACGCCCCGCTGTCGCAGCAGGTGGAACATCAGCACCACCAGCAGGCCCGACAGCGGCGCCATCAGGAACACCGAGGTGATCACCGTCGACGCCCCGAAGCGCAGGTCGAGGCCGGCGAGCTTGACCTTGCGAAACATCTCCCGGCGCAGCGGGTACTTGGTGTCGTAGCTCGTGTCCGGCGGCTCGGGGTTCTCGGCCAGCTGCCGTTTGGAGTAGGCCTCCAGCCGATCCAGCAGCGGATCGAACAGCGCCAGCGGAACCGCGGCGATCAGCGAGCCCAGCACGTTGTTGCCGACGTACCAGTGGCCGTCGGTGTGCTCGAAGATGTCGGCGTGGAAACCGGCGTAGTCGTCGCAGACCCAGTCGCCGCGCTCGATCAGGCTGAACGCCGGGTAGTGCTCGCGCACCACGTTGGTGGCGAAGAACAGACTGAAGATCACCCAGCAGGTGAGGAAGATGCGGACCTTGATCGACGCGAGCGCGTTCATGCCGGGGGGCTCGTGGGCGTGGGCCCGCGGACACCCTATCGGCTGGAGGCCTCCGAGGCTGCACGGGACATTCCGCCCCCGGCCGACTACGCTCCCGGCATGGGGGCGGTTGCCGAGGATCGCGTCGCGCGCCAGGCCCGGTGGGTCGCCGCGGCGGCGTTCCTGCTGCTGCTCCCCGGGGCCTTCTTCGGCCTGCCGAACAAGCCCATGGCCGGGGCCTGGAGGGTGCTCCAAGGGGAGGTGATCTACCGGGACTTCTGGACCATCTACGCCCCGGGCAGCTACTACGCGGGGGCGGGGCTGTGCGCGCTGTTCGGCAAGCACGTGCTCGTTCCCGCGGTGGTCGGCGTCGCCTTGCGGGCGGTGGCCGTGGGGTGCTTCTTCGCCGTGCTGCGGGAGCTGGGGGGCGGGCGACGGCTGGCCGTCTGGCTGTCGCTGCTGGTGACGCTCGCGCTGTGGGAGATCACCCCGGAGCTGGGCACGTACTGCGGCGTGCTCGCGCCCGGTATGGGCGCGGTGCTGCTGGCGGTGCTCTTCCTCGGCGGCGGCCGGCCGCGCAGGCTGCTGTGGGCCGGCCTGTTGCTCGGGCGCGGCG
>Ga0102952_1000645_pt1 | contig 12568 bp, 11 predicted proteins | sample SalPon2A_C_D1_MG_FD_78506 | JGI IMG/M metagenome (GOLD analysis project Ga0102952, IMG submission 78506) | Soil microbial communities from South San Francisco under conditions of wetland restoration - Salt Pond MetaG R2A_C_D1_MG | ecosystem: Environmental > Terrestrial > Soil > Wetlands | place... | reverse complement strand
GTCTCGATATCGCCTCCGGCCTTGAGCGTCTTGACCGCGCGCGCCAGCAGCCGGTTGTACAGTTCCAGGCCGATTTCCTGCATCTGCCCGCTCTGCTGTTCGCCGAGCAGGGCGCCGGCGCCGCGGATCTCCAGATCCTGGGTGGCGAGGAAGAAGCCGGCGCCGAGCTCCTCCATGCCGGCGATGGCATCGAGGCGGGCCTTCGCCTCGCGCCCCAGGTATTCCTCGGGCGGCGTAACGAGGTAGGCGTATGCCTGGTGATGCGAACGCCCGACGCGTCCGCGCAATTGGTGCAGCTGCGACAGCCCGAAACGGTGCGCGTTGTTGATGAGAATGGTGTTGGCGGTGGCGATGTCGATGCCGCTCTCGATGATGGTGGTCGAAACCAGGATGTCGAAACGCCGGTGATAGAAATCCACCATCAACGCTTCGAGTTCGCGTTCGCTCATCTGCCCATGACCAATGCGTACGCTCGCTTCCGGCACGAGCTGCTGGATGCGTTCGGCCAGTTCGCCGATCGAACGTACCTCGTTGTGCACCACGAACACCTGCCCGCCGCGCCGCAGCTCGCGCATCAGCGCATCGCGGATCCGGGCGTCCTGCCACTGGCTGACCACGGTACGGATCGGCAACCGCTCTTCCGGTGCGGTAGCGATCAGCGACAGGTCGCGGATACCGGCAAGCGTCATCGACAGGGTGCGGGGGATCGGCGTGGCCGTGAGCGTCAGCATGTCCACCTCGGCACGCAGCGCACGCAGCCGCTCCTTGTGACGGACGCCGAAGCGTTGTTCCTCGTCGACGATGATGAGGCCGAGCGACTTGAAGCGGATGTCGCGTCCGAGCAGGGCATGGGTGCCGACGACGATATCGATGCGTCCCTCGCCCAGCGCCTCGCGGATCGAGGCCTGCTGCTTCGCGCCGCGGAAGCGCGAGAGCAGCTCGATGCGCACCGGCCAGTCGGCGAAGCGGTCGAGGAAGTTGCGGTAATGCTGGTCGGCGAGCAGGGTGGTGGGCGCCAGCAGTGCCACCTGGTGGCCGGCTTGCACCGCGATGAAGGCGGCGCGCAGGGCAACCTCGGTCTTGCCGAAGCCGACGTCGCCGCAGACCAGGCGGTCCATCGGGCGCTCGCTGGTCAGGTCGGCGACGACCTCACCGATGGCCCGGTCCTGGTCCGGCGTTTCGTCGAAGGGGAAGGCGGCCGTGAAGCGCTCCCATTCGTCGGGATCGTAGGCCAGGGCCTGCGCGGGCCGGGTTTCGCGCCGTGCATAGAGCTCCAGCAGTTCGGCGGCGGCATCGCGCGCGCGGGCCGCGGCGCGTTTGCGGGCGCGCTCCCACTGCCCGCTGCCGAGGCGGGTCAGAGGTGCATGCTCGGCATCGGTCCCGATGTAGCGTGACAGCCGCTCCAATGAAGACACCGGCACGTAGAGCCGGTCGCCCCCGGCATACTCGAGCAGGACGAACTCCACCGCCTGGCCGTCCACTTCCTGGGTCACCAGTCCATGGAAGCGCCCCACGCCGTGATCCTGGTGTACCACGGGGGCGCCTTCGGCGAGATCGGTCAGGTCGCGGATGATGGTGGCGGGGTCGCGGGCCTTTTGCCGCTGCCTGCGCCGGGTGGCGGCGCGGGCGCCGAACACGGCGGCATCCGGAATCACCGCCAGCCCTTCACCGGGTACGGCAAAGCCTTCTTCCAATTCGGCCACGGCCAGGGCAAGCGGTGGCGAGGCGGCCCGGTAGCCGGCCCAGCTTTCGGCCAGTTGCGGCAGGGTATCGCCACGGGCCAGCTTTTCGCGAATGCTCTCGCGCCGGCCCGGTGATTCGGCGGTGAACAGTATGCTTTTCTGTCCGGCGAGGAAGTCCCGGAAACGCTGCAACGGGGCGATGGTTTCCTGCTCCATGAGCAGTTCCGGCAATTCGGTCACCGCCGTGCCGGATTCGGTGCCGGTTTCGATGCGGGGCAGGCCATCGAGCCGCTCGCGGATGGAGGCGGCCGACGTGAATGCCTCGGCCGGTTCGAGCAGGGGCCGAGCGATGTCGTGACGCGCGTTTTCATGGCGGTTTTCTATTTCCCGCCAGGTGGCTTCCAGGGCGGCGTCGAAGCCGGGTAGGGCGAGGCAGGTGGTGTCTGCCGGCAGGTAATCGGCGAGATTGGCGGTCTCCTCGTGAAATAACGGCAGCCAGTTCTCGATGCCCGGCGGCATCCGCTCCTGGGTGACGGCACGGTAGATTTCGGTAGCCATGGGGTCGCCCGTGAAACGGGCCCGCCAGGCTTGGCGGAAGCGCTTTATACCGTCCCCGTCGAACGGGAATTCGAAGGCGGGCAGCAAACTGAAACGGTCCTGTGTCGGCCCGGACAGCTGGGTTTGCGGATCGAACTGGCGCAGCGTGTCGATCTCGTCGTCGAACAGGTCGATACGCAGCGGAAACTCGGCCCCCGCGGGGTAGACGTCGACCAGACCGCCACGGATGGCGAATTCCCCCGGTGCGCGCACCTCGGTGACGGCGACGTAGCCGGCCGTGCTCAGCGTGCGCTGGAAACGCGCCAGGTCCAGGTGCTGGCCGACGCCGTAATCGAAGCTGGCACCGGCCAACCAGGCCTGCGACGGCAGCCGTTCCAGCGCGGCGTCGGCAGTAACGACCACGATGCCTGTGCCGAGCCGCGGAATCCGGGTAAGGGCTCGCAGGCGCTCCGATACCAACGCGCGCGGCGGCGAGACGATATCGTAGGGCAGCATCTCGCGCTCGGGCAGCGTGACGATCGGAAGGTCATCGCCGGCGAAAAATTGCAGCGCGGCGTGCAGGCGGTCCGCTTCGCGCGCATCGGCGGCCAGCACGAGGACGGGCGCGCTGCATCGCGCAGCATGCTCGACCAGCGCGAGTGCCAGTGCGGCTTGGGGCAGCCGTGGCCAGCGCCACGTCGCGGGCGGAGCCGGACGTGCGCTCAGCAGCGGCAGGATGAGCGGATCGGGGACGGTCATGGTGTGCGTATTGTAGTAGGCGCGCGGCGTGGGGACGTTCGGCGAAAATAATTCACCTGTCATCGGGGGTGATTTGGTACTATGTCTTCCCGGTTAATCGCAGGCACCGGTACCGTCGTGACGCGTTATGTATTTGTGACTGGCGGGGTGGTGTCCTCGCTGGGCAAGGGTATTGCATCCGCATCCCTGGGCGCGCTGCTCGAAGCGCGCGGGATCAAGCCCTCCCTCGTCAAGCTCGACCCGTATATCAATGTCGATCCGGGCACCATGAGCCCGTTCCAGCACGGCGAGGTGTTCGTGACCGAGGACGGTGCGGAAACGGACCTGGACCTCGGGCACTACGAGCGCTTCGTGCGCACCCGCACCACGCGCAACAACAATTTCACCGCCGGGCAGATCTACGAATCGGTGATCCGCAAGGAGCGGCGCGGGGAGTACCTCGGGGGCACCGTGCAGGTGATCCCCCATATCACCGACGAAATCAAGGCCAAGATTCGCCTCGGCGCGGACGATGCCGACGTGTGCCTGGTGGAAATCGGCGGCACGGTGGGCGATATCGAATCGCTGCCGTTCATGGAGGCGATCCGCCAGATGGGCGTGGAACTGGGGCGCGAGAATTGCCTGTTCCTGCACTTGACCCTGGTGCCCTACATCGCCGCTTCGGGCGAGATCAAGACCAAGCCGACCCAGCATTCGGTCAAGGAGTTGCGCTCGATCGGCATCCAGCCTGACGTGCTCATGTGCCGCTCGACGGAACCGCTGCCGCGCGATGCGCGGCGCAAGATCGCGCTTTTCACCAACGTCCGGGAAGAGGCCGTGATCTCGGGCGTGGATGCGGCGGATATCTACGAGATACCGCTGCTGCTGCATGAAGAGGGGCTCGACGACATCGTGCTCAAACGCCTGCAGATGGAGGCGGGCCCCGCGGACCTGTCCGACTGGCAGCGCGTGGTCGAAACTCGGCGTCACCCGAGAAACGAGGTCGATATCGCGATGGTGGGCAAGTACGTCGACCTGGCCGATGCCTACATGTCGCTCAACCAGGCGCTCGCCCACGGCGGGCTGGCTGGTGCGACGAAGGTCAACATTCACTACATCGACAGCGAAGTCGTGGAGCAGGAAGGCACCGCCTCGCTGGAGACAATGGATGCCATCCTGGTGCCAGGCGGTTTCGGCGGGCGCGGCATCGAGGGCAAGATCCAGGCCGTCGAATATGCACGCCACCATGGCGTGCCCTATCTCGGAATCTGTCTCGGGATGCAGGTCGCCGTGGTTGAATACGCACGCCATGTGGCGGGGCTGGAGGGCGCGCATTCCACGGAGTTCCAGCCCGATACGCAGCATCCGGTGATAGCGCTCATCGAGCAATGGCAGGATCGCAGCGGCAGTATCGAATTGCGGGATGCCGATACCGACCTCGGCGGCACCATGCGTCTCGGCGCACAGGCCAGCCACCTGGTGTCCGGCAGTCTGATTCACCGCATATACGGCCGTGACGTCATCAACGAACGTCATCGCCATCGTTTTGAATTCAACAACCTGTACATGGAACAGATGAAAACCGCAGGCATGGTGTTTTCCGGCCGCTCCGACGATGGACTGGTCGAGGTGATCGAACTCGCCGACCATCCGTGGTTCATCGGCTGTCAGTTTCACCCCGAGTTCAGCTCCACGCCGCTCGACGGCCATCCGCTGTTCGAGAGTTTTGTCGATGCGGCGCGAAAGACCCGGTCGCGGAAGCATGAAACCCGAGAGACGGCCCGCGCATGAAACTCGGCAAGCACCAGGTCGGAAACGACAAGCCGTTTTTCCTGATTGCGGGACCGTGCGTCATCGAGAGCGAAGCGCTGGTGATGGAGGTGGCCGAGTCGCTCAAGCGTACCTGCGAGGAGTTGGGCATTCCCCTGGTCTTCAAGGCCTCGTTCGACAAGGCGAACCGCTCCTCCATCAAGAGCTTTCGCGGACCGGGTCTCGAGGACGGGTTGAAGGTGCTGGAGCGGGTTCGTGATAACTACGGCGTGCCGATCCTCACCGACGTGCACGAAGATACGCCGATAGACGAAGTCGCCTCGGTGGTGGATGTCCTGCAGACACCGGCCTTCCTGTGCCGGCAGACCAATTTCATCCTGCGCGTTGCCGGCGCGGGCAAGCCTGTCAACATCAAGAAGGGCCAGTTCCTTTCGCCGTGGGAAATGGGCAGCGTGGTGGAGAAGGCCCGGTCCACGGGAAACACCGGCATCATGGTATGCGAGCGCGGATTCAGTTTCGGCTACCAGAACCTGGTGGCCGACATGCGTTCCCTGCCGGTGATGCGCGCGACCGGCTGCCCGGTGGTCTTCGATGCCACGCATTCGGTGCAGCAGCCGGGTGCACTCGGCGGGCGTTCGGGTGGTCAGAGGGAATTCGTGCCGCCACTGGCACGGGCCGCTGTCGCGACCGGGGTGGCAGGGGTGTTCATGGAAACGCATCCGCGTCCCGGGGAAGCCCTGTCGGACGGCCCCAATGCCTGGCCTCTGCCGAAAATGCACGACCTGCTGGCCGTGCTCAAGACACTGGATGCGGCAGTCAAGGCCCGACCCTACGCAGAGTCCGAATGGCTGGATCGAACAGGCGATTGACGCGCTGGCTGGTGCTCGCCGCGCTGGTGATCTGCTTTGTGCTGTTGCAGCGTGAGTTGTGGTTCTCGACGGGGAGCCTCCCGCATGGGTGGCAACTCTCCGCCCAGGTGAGCCGGGAAAAGAAAGCGAACGCGGAGTTGCGCAAGAGCAATGCGCGTCACCAGGAAGAAATCAAGAACCTGAAGCACGGTAGTGCGGCGGTCGAGGAACATGCCAGGGAGGATCTGGGGCTGGTAAAAAAGGGTGAAACTTTCTATCAGATCGTGCGCGCTCCGCGAACCACCAAGGCGGCCGCCGCGGCGAGTGCGCGCATGGCGGTAACGGCACCGACGCCGGCCACCGGGCCGCATGGGGGCGGGCGATGAGTGTGTGGGCCGTCATCCCGGCCGCGGGGAGCGGTCAGCGTTTCGGTGCCGATATACCCAAGCAGTACCAGGCGGTGGCAGGCAAGCCGATGCTGGCGCACGTGCTCGAGCTGTTGCTGACCGCCCCCGGCATCGACGGGCTGGTGCTGGTCACCGCGCCCGGCGACACGCGTTGGCGGGATTGGGTGCCCGAACCGGCCTCGCGGCGGATGTTCACCGCCACGGGTGGTGCCACGCGGGCTGCCTCGGTGCGTGGCGCGCTGGCGGCACTGGAGGGCGTTGCGGCTGCCGATGACTGGGCGTTGGTGCACGATGCCGCGCGGCCCTGCCTGGCGGCGGAAGACCTGGCGAAGCTTCTGGGCGAATTGCACGACGACCCGGTGGGTGGTTTGCTTGCGGCGCCGGTTGTGGACACGCTCAAGCGCGGCGACGCATCGGGGCATGTTGTCGCGACCCAGGCGCGCGAGGGACTGTGGCGTGCATTGACCCCGCAGATGTTCCGCTACGGCCTGTTGTGCGCCGCGCTGGACGGTGCCCTGGATGCGGGCGTCGATGTGACGGACGAGGCCTGCGCGATGGAGTGGGCGGGACATGCGCCGCGACTGGTGAACGGCGGCGTGGACAACGTGAAGGTCACGCGCGCCGAGGACCTGGCGCTGGCCGAGGCCGTACTCCGGGCACGGGTGATAAAATCCTGAGCCATGGCCGACGCAGAAAAAACCCCGGAACCGCAGCACGAATCTCCTCGCGAGGGAGACCAACAAGCCGATGCAGTCGAGCGTCCGCGTGAAATCGGCGGGCCGCGCGGTCCCGAGCCGACCCGTTACGGCGATTGGGAGCGCAAGGGCCGCTGTGTGGATTTTTGATCGTCCCGCGGATGCGGGATGTTACTACTGAGGAGTAGCCGCATGTCATCGAACTCCATGCCGACGTCGCCGCATATCGGCGTCTATCGTTGGCAGATCACCATGACGCTGTCGATCCTGCACAGGCTTTCGGGCGTGGTGCTGCTGAGCGGAGCACTGGGCCTGGTCTACTGGCTCGTGGCGCTGGCCCTGGGGCCGCAGGCATTCGCCCAGGCAGGTTGTTTTTTCGCGTCCTGGATCGGCCAGGTCCTGTTGTGCGCATGGAGCCTCGCGTTCTTCTTCCACCTGCTTAACGGTATTCGCCACCTGACCTGGGATGCCGGTTTCGGATTCACCAAACGCGTGTATCGCGCCAGCGGCTGGCTTGTCGTGGTGAGTGCCCTGGTACTGACCGGTTTCGCCTGGGCCTTCGGCTGGATACTGGCGGCGGGAGGTGCGGCATGAGCGACTTGCGCACACCGCTGGCCAGGGCGCGCTCCCTGGGTTCGGGCCGCAACGGCACGCGGCACTGGCTTGCGCAGCGGATCACCGCCCTCGCGCTCATTCCCCTGGGACTCGCCGCCGTGCTGCTGTTCTTCTGGGTCATGCACCTGGGTTATGCACGCGCCGTCATGGTGATGCACCAGCCCTGGGTGCTCCTGTTCGTGGTGCTCCTGGTCGGGGTCGTGTTCTGGCATGGCTTCCTCGGGCTGCAGGTGGTGATCGAGGATTACGTACCGCATCGGGGACGCGCCTTCGCACTGATTACCGCGGCCCGTTTCGTGGCCGTCGCACTGGCGTTGCTCGGCATCATTTCGGCGGCACTCGTGACCTTCAGGAGTTTTTGAACATGACCGATACGACACGCCGGCAGGGCGACTACGAAATCATCGACCACAACTACGACGCCGTGGTGGTCGGTGCGGGCGGCTCGGGCCTGCGTGCCACCCTGGGCCTGGCCGAAGCCGGACTCAAGACGGCCTGCGTGACCAAGGTGTTTCCCACCCGCAGCCATACGGTTGCGGCCCAGGGCGGGATCGCCGCCTCGCTCGGCAACATGGGCGAGGATCACTGGTCGTGGCACATGTACGACACGGTCAAGGGTGGCGACTATCTCGCCGATCAGGATGCCGTGGAGTACCTGTGCCGCGAGGCGCCCGCCGCAGTGGTCGAGCTCGAACACTGGGGCGTACCCTTTTCACGGACCGAGGAGGGCAAGATCTACCAGCGTCCCTTCGGCGGCATGACGACTAATTTCGGCGAAGGTACGGCGCAGCGGACCTGCGCGGCAGCAGACCGCACCGGCCATGCCATGCTGCACACGCTCTACCAGCAATCGCTCAAGCACAAGGCCGAGTTTTTCATCGAGTACTTCGCTATCGACCTGTTGATGGAAGACGGCGCCTGCCGGGGCTTGCTGGCCTGGGACCTGATGACCGGCAAGCTGCACCGATTCGCCGCGCAGCAGGTCATCCTCGCCACCGGCGGCTACGGGCGCGTGTTCTTTTCCTGCACCTCGGCGCACACCTGCACAGGTGATGGCGGCGGCATGGTGCAGCGCGCCGGGTTGCCGCTGCAGGACATGGAATTCGTGCAGTTCCACCCCACCGGCATCTACGGCGCCGGCTGCCTGATCACCGAGGGCTCTCGCGGCGAGGGCGGCTACCTGACCAACAGTACCGGCGAGCGCTTCATGGAACGCTACGCGCCGCATGCCAAGGACCTCGCTTCGCGCGACGTGGTCTCGCGCGCCATGACCATCGAGATTCGCGAAGGCCGGGGCGTGGGCGAGGAGCAGGACCACATACACCTGCATCTCGAGCATCTGGGCAGCGACGTCCTGCACGAACGCCTGCCCGGCATTTCCGAGACCGCGCGCATCTTCGCGGGGGTGGATGTGAGCAAGGAACCAATCCCCGTGTTGCCCACGGTGCACTATTGCATGGGCGGTATTCCCACCAACCATAACGGCGAGGTGGTCACCCTCAGGGACGGTGAACCCGACAGTGTGGTTCCCGGCCTGATGGCGATCGGAGAGGCGGCCTGCGTGTCGGTGCACGGTGCCAACCGCCTGGGATCGAACTCACTGATCGACCTGGTGGTGTTCGGACGTGCCGCGGCCGATCATTGCGCGCATATCCTGAAGCCGGGGCAGACGCCGGCGCTCAAGGACGATGCGCACGAGGCGGCGCTCGACCGCTTCGACCGCATCCGCTACGCAAAGGGCAACACATCCACGGCCGCCATTCGCGACCGCATGCAGCGCACCATGCAGCGCGACGCGGCGGTGTTCCGCGACGGGCCGACGCTCGAAGAGGGCAAGAAGAACATCGCGGACGTGGTGGCGCTGCTCGACGACCTGCACGTCAGCGACCGCTCGCTGATCTGGAATTCTGACCTGGCCGAGACGCTGGAACTGGCCAACATGCTGCCGCAGGCGGTCACCACAATGCACTGCGCGGCCAATCGCGAGGAAAGCCGCGGCGCGCATGCCCGCGAGGACTTCAGCGAACGTGATGACAAGAACTGGATGAAGCACACGCTGGCGTGGTGCGAGCTGGGCAGCGATCCCCGTATAGACTACCGTCCCGTGCACAATTACACATTGACCGATGAAATCAAGCCGTTCCCGCCCAAGAAGCGGGTCTATTGACCAGGAGGCGCACAGCACCATGGCACAGTTCAGACTCCCCAGGAATTCGCGCATCGTCAAGGGCCGCACCTTCAAGGCGAAGGACGTCAAGGATCCGAAGACCGTCAAGCGACTGAACATCTACCGATACGATCCCGATTCCGGCGAGAACCCGCGTGTCGATACCTACGAGGTGGACACCAGCAAGTGCGGACCGATGGTGCTCGATGCACTGATCAAGATCAAGAACGAGATCGACCCCACGCTGACCTTCCGCCGCAGTTGCCGCGAGGGCGTGTGCGGATCCTGCGCCATGAATATCGGCGGCAAGACGGGCGGGACGAATACGCTGGCTTGCACCACCGGCTGGGACGAGTTTCCCGGGGACGTCAATATCTACCCGTTGCCCGCCATGCCGGTGGTCAAGGACCTGGTACCCGACCTGACGCATTTCTACGCCCAGTACGCATCGATCCAGCCGTGGATGAAGACCGACTCGCCCGCGCCCAGCCGCGAGCGCCTGCAGTCCGTCGAGGACCGCGAAAAGCTCGACGGCCTCTACGAATGCATCCTCTGCGCAAGCTGCACCACGAGCTGCCCGAGCTGGTGGTGGAACGGCGACCGCTACATGGGTCCGGCCGTGCTGCTGCAGGCCTATCGCTGGATCGCCGACAGCCGTGACGAGGCGACCGGGGAGCGGCTCGATTACCTGCAGGATTCCTGGCGCCTGTACCGCTGCCACACCATCATGAATTGCACCAATACCTGCCCCAAGGACCTCAATCCGGGCAAGGCGATAGGAGAGATCAAGAAGCTCATAGCCGAACGGGAATCGTGAGCCCGGAGCGGAACCGTTGACGGTGGAACCGCCGCCGATGGGCCGGCTGCGCTGGAGAACCCGGCGTGGCCTGCGCGAACTCGACATGGTGCTGCAGCGCTACCTGAAAGACGTCTATCCCAACGTATCCGCAGAAGAACAGGCGGCATTTGCCGACCTGCTCGAACAGAACGACTCCGATATGCTGGATTGGCTGCTGGGTCGCCGCCTCCCGCCTGAACACCTGACCGATGTCATCCGAGCGCTCAGTCCCGATCATTGATCTGACGCCGGGTGCTTCGCCTGTTTTGACCCTGTTTGTTACCGGTGTCAGTTTGTTGTCGGTCACCGCTGTTTTTGCATCGGGTTGGCCGCTCTGGCTGAAGTCTCTGGTGGCTCTTGCAGTCGTGTCCGGTGGCGCGCGATGGGTGTATACCGAAGGTTTGCGTCTGGCGCCTCGTTCCATTTTGCGGCTGGTATTGCTGGATGAAGCCGAATCCATGGTGGTCGAGCGCAACGGAACGCAACGGAGCGTTCGTGCCTTGCACGGAGTGGTCATCGGGGCCTCGCTGGCGATAGTGACCTTGCGCTGCGGGCGGTGGCGAACACGGACGATTTGTCTCTTTGGCGACGCCATGGATGCCGATGCCTTTCGACGTCTTCGAATACGCCTGAATGTGTCCGGCTTCGAGCGGGCCGCGGATGGCCGGCACGCAGAATAGGCGGAACTTGATGGCTCGGATAGTGTCTACGTGATTAAGCGGCAATTAATTCCGTGAGCATTGATTCAAAACGTTTTCAAGGAGAATAGTATGAGGCGGACAGTTGTACTGACGGCTTTGACTGGTTTGCTATTGGCACCCGCTCTGGCGGTGGCAGCCGGACCGTATTCATGGACGGGTGCCTACGTGGGAGCTGCTGCCGGCGTCAACAAGACCGATCTGGATAATTTCAGTTCCGAGAATACCCTGACCCTGGGTATTGACGGTGGTTACAACTACCAGGTCTCCGAACATTTCGTGGCCGGCGGCGATGTGTTCTACAACTACAACAAGCAGACCGATCATACGTTCAGCCTTGGGGGAACATCCCATTTCGGTTCGAACGTATACGGCGTTGACGGACTCGTGGGCTTCCCGGTCGGCATGACCGGCGCTTTCATGCCTTACGCCAAACTGGGCTATGGCCACCTCGAGGCCACCGGCGACGCAAGCGGAAGCGACAATGCATTGCGTATCGGTGCGGGTCTCGCATGGAAGGTCAGCATGCCGGTAAGCGTTTCCATCCAGTACATGCATGCCAAATACGGCAGCAGCAGTGACAATTGGAAAAACGACAATCTCACCCTGGGCGTGAGCTACCATTTCTATTGATAACAGGCACTTTCATCAGCCTCTGAATCCATGCTCCGTACCGGATCGGGTACGGAGCATTTTTACGGGATCGTGACAAGCTCGTTTTTTTGGTTTATAACTATCCCGTTTCCCAACGCGTTTTACCTGGAGACATCCATGTGGCGAATTCATCTTCTCCTGGGAGCCCTCGTGCTGACGGCAGCTGCGGCGCCCTGTATGGCACAGGATGCAGGCTATGAAAGTAGCGCAGCGGCCTGGACCGGCTGGTATGCCGGCCTGCAACTCGGGCTGAACCGAAATAGTTACGATGGCTTTGGTTCCGACAGTGCCTTTGCCCAGGAGCTGATAGGCGGCTACAATTATCAATTCGGCTCGAATTTGGTGGTCGGAGGTGATCTGTACACCGACTGGAACTCCGATACCGGCCACAGCGTGAATTCCTCTCCGGGTGTAAGCGCCGATTATGGTTCCACCGGATTCGGCGGCGAATTCATGGCCGGGTTCAGCGTCAGCAATTTCCTGCCCTATGTCAAAGTGGGGTACGGGCGTTTGAAATTGAGCGGCAACCTGAGCGGCACCGACACCACTGTTCGCTATGGTGCAGGCGTTATGTGGCGCATCAATTCCAATTCGGGTCTGGTACTCCAGTACATGTACCAGAAGGCCAACTTCCCCAGTAGCCAGGGCAACGGCGATTTCAAGAACAGCAACCTAATGGTGGGCTATAACTGGTTCTTCGAGTAGTGCGGACGCGGAACAGCAGATTCTCCCATGAAAAAGCCCCGCTCGTGACGGGGCTTTTTTACGATGGTGCTGTCGCTCAGGCGACCAGGTCGCGCAGCACGTACTGCAGGATGCCGCCGTTTTTGTAATAATCGCGTTCCTTGGGCGTATCCAGCCGCACTTTCACTTCAAAGCGGACGGTCTTGCCTTCGTCGTTCTTCGCCTCGACCGTTAC
>Ga0102952_1000644_pt1 | contig 12581 bp, 12 predicted proteins | sample SalPon2A_C_D1_MG_FD_78506 | JGI IMG/M metagenome (GOLD analysis project Ga0102952, IMG submission 78506) | Soil microbial communities from South San Francisco under conditions of wetland restoration - Salt Pond MetaG R2A_C_D1_MG | ecosystem: Environmental > Terrestrial > Soil > Wetlands | place... | reverse complement strand
TGATTAATTATATGGTTCAAATATCGAATGTACCAATTCGTTTTAAGTGTTAGAATAATGCTTGGAATGTAATGAATAAGATAGCAACCTTAGGGTTGATGAGCATTGTAGTTCTTGTCGTTGTAGCATATACGGCAATTCCTGCAGCAAGTGTTGAAACAGACAATACTAAACTTCACAATAGGGGGAGATCTTGCCTTTAAGAGCATCCCTGCAAACGACTATATGCATCTCTTTGATTCCACACCTGATAGTTTGGCTGGTGGACATTTTGCCATCAAGGTAAACTGTGATGCAAATGGAAATGGTTTAGTTGTTGCGTTAATGGGCGTGGCTCCTGAAATGAACGCAATAAAACTTGGCGAAGATAACATGGTAAGTGACCTATCCACACCTGGTCAAATGTGTCTGTACCATATCGATCTTCCGCCTGATCCAGATATGCTAATCACAGACATTGCACTCGCAAATCCCTCTGACAGCAGAGTTCGACTTGGTCCAACCGCATCATATACGATATATGTTGATGCATGGGGCGAACAAGTAGAAGAAATGGACTAGAACTTTGTGTTCTATTCATGTAAAAACAAACTTTTTTCTTTTTTCTATTCAAAAACTCAGACAGAAATTATGCCACTTGTTATCATATACTGTATGCCTTTGACAAAGTCACCATCTGAAATCATTCCATCTGCCCACCAACCAGCATTGTTTTTAATCCAAGATGGAATCTCATTTGAGCCAGAACCAGATCCTTGTGAAGTTGGAGGAATCTTTAGAATATTCTCTTTAATCAAATACTGTATGCCTGAAACAAAATCAGAATCACCTATGGTTCCTTCAGACCACCACTTTGCATTGTTACGAATCCAATCGGGAATAATTGAACTATTTTTTGTACTCTCTTCTACTTTTTCAGGATTAAAAGTTGCTTCAAATTCTGATCCTTGAATTTTTCCATATAGGTGTACTTTTGTTAGACCTGATTCTGGTGGGGTGTATTCTACATAATAAGTTCCAGGAATTTCAGAATCTTCAGTAAAAGTCAAAGTTTCTTTCTCTCCGTTGCCAATTCTGATTTGTAATTCTAAATCTTCAGCAAGACCAGTTATGTCACTAGAACTGGCAGGACTAGAAGACTGTATTGGAATTATGTCAAATCTTTGTTTATCAAAATCACTAGCAATGCTAAAGATCACTTCTACTGTGTTTTGTTCATTTACAATAGGAGGTTCTTTTTTCCATCCTACATCAACCTTGAAATCTCCTACAACCTGAGCCTTGTGTGCGTATACTGGATTAGTTCCAATCATTATCATGTTAATTGTAAATATTAATAGTATAATCATGAAAATTTTCATATATTTCATTTACGTATTATTGTCAATTTTCTTAGAAAAATTGATTGGTACAAAGATCGAATTCATGAAAACTGTTTAAATTATCAGTTGATTACTGGATCAAATTGCTACCAACTTCACAGTATCCATATTCTTATTGATTTGAAAGTCTTTAGTCATTATAGACACTCTCTCAGCATCTCCATCTATTAGAAATAACTCCATGCATTTTTCTTTCTCAATTTTACTGTGAAGATGAGTTGTAATTAGATCCTCAAAATTATGAGTAATTCCAGAAACAATATGATCAAACTCATCGTTATGTACCACTAAAAGAATCGCATGAATATTTCCAGATACATCTGCTTTTTGTTTTTCATCAGAAATAAATGCTCTAATTCCAGCTCTAATTGCCTCCGACCTACCTGAAAACCCCATTGATGATTGCAGCTTGTCTAATTCTGAGAGAATTTCGTCATTTAATGAAATTGAGACTATTGGCATATGTCTAATGTTATTAATTATCTTATAAGTTTAGCAATTAATCTTATTAAGATTTTATAGATTTATTAATAAACTGGCATGAATTCCTGCGTGAATCTTCAGATTAAACTTGCAATAATTGCAATAACAATTGTAATTCCATTAAGCTCAATTGTTGTTTATGGAACAAATTCGAATCAACAATTTACAATAACTGATAACTCCAAACTGCAAGTTATTTCTTCATTTTATCCTTTGTATGAATTCTCAAAAAATGTCGGACAAGAAAAAGTTGATGTTATTTTACTTGTACCAATTGGAGCTGAGCCACATGATTGGGAACCAACTGTTAAAGATGTACAAAGAATGCAAAAGTCTGATCTAATAATTATCAATGGAATTGGTTTTGAAAATTGGGTTGATGATTTACAAGAAACTAATTACTCTGGTAAGATAGTTGATACAAGTTATGGCATTCCAATCAGGAATTCCAATGATGAAAATTCTCAAGAATCTTCAGATCCACATATTTGGCTAAACCCTGTTTATGCAAAAATTCAAGTACAGAACATTGCAGATGCGTTTTCCCGATCAGATCCTGAAAATCTGCAGTACTATCAATCAAACGCAGCAAAATACATAGAGGAATTGGATTCACTTGATTCAAAAATTCGTAATGAATTATCTGATTGTAATCATGATTTTGTGTCTTTTCATAATGCATTTTCTTATTTTGCTGATGAATATGATCTTAATCAGCATACAATTATCTCATCAATTAATTCACATGGAGAAGTAACTGCAAAAACTCTTGAAAATATAATTTCAACATCTAAAGCATTAAACATTAAAGTAATTTTTAGCGAAGAAAATATTGACACTCGTACATCTAACATAATTGCAAATGAAATAGGAGGAAAAGTCCTAATTCTATCTCCATTGGAAGTTCTTTCTGATGAAACCTACATATCTAAAATGACACAAAATCTTGAAAATCTAAAGGAGGCATTATGTTAATTATAGAAATCAAGAATCTTACTGTTCAATACCCTGATGTTAAGGCATTAGATAACATAAGCTTTGGCGTCAGTCAAGGCGACTTTTTAGGCATAATTGGACCTAACGGAGCTGGAAAATCAACTTTATTTGATTCAATGTTGGGACTCAATACAAAGTATGCAGGAACTATCAAATTTTTTGGTGAAGATATTAGAAAATCAAAAAATTACCTTAAAGAAATAGGATATGTACCACAAAAACCCATTTTTGAAAAAAATTTTCCCGCTACCGTAAGTGATGTAGTAAGAATGGGATTAAGAAATGAGTATGATGAAAATAAAATTGATGAAATTTTACAACAATTATGGATACATGAACTTCGTAACAGAAGAATAGGAGAATTATCTGGAGGTCAACTTCAGCGTGTCTTTATTGCAAAAGCATTGGTAAACAATCCAAAGATCTTGATTCTGGATGAACCTGTTACCGGAATTGATCAACAAAGCATAGAGTTATTCTACAGCATTCTTCGTGAATTAAATTCAAAACAAAAAATCACCATTATTTGGTCTTCACATGATTTGGATGCTGTTAATCAGCTGGCAAATCATGTGGCATGTTTAAACAGAACATTGTTTTTCCATGGTGAATCTGAAGAATTCTTTTCAAATGATGTTCTTATTAAGCAATATTCTGAGGCTTCGATGCAGGAACACATGCATCATCATTAATCATGTCTCTAGAAATTCTAACATACAGTTTCATGCATAGAGCATTAATTTCTGGAGTTGCAATTGCAATCCTTTGTTCCATAATTGGTTTGTTTTTGGTTTTACGACGGTATTCATTATTTGGTGATGCAATTGCCCACTCTTCCTTTGGTGGAATTGCATTAGGTTTGTTAGCTGGAGTTTATCCTCTATGGACAGCTTATGGCGTTTCAATAGTCAGTGCATTAATAATTACAAAAATCAAGAACAGATACAACATCTCCGGTGATGCATCAATTGCAGTATTATTGTCATCAGGAATAGCAGTTGGGCTTGTAATTATTGGATTTTCAGGAGGCTTTACAATAGACATCTTTAGTTTCCTATTTGGAAGTATTCTTCTAGTAAGTGTAAATGATACAATTCTTATCTTATCTTTAACTGGTGGAATTCTTATTGTAATTTTGTTACTTTATCGACAAATTCTTTATTCAACATTTAATGAAGAGCAAGCTAAAGTTAGTGGAATTCCTGTTGAAAAAATCAACTATTTGATTGTGTTTATGGCGGGATTGACTGTAGTTACGTCAATCCAATTAGTAGGTGTATTATTGATTTCAGCTCTGTTTGTAATTCCCAATGTTACTGCAATCATGTATAATAAAGGATTCAAGCAGACTGCAATAATCTCAATGAGTTTTTCAATCTTCTCTGTAATCTTAGGAATCTTAATTTCTTATATTTTTGATATAACTCCTGCTGGAACCATTGTATTATTATCCATTGGTCTATTTGCAGGAACAATGGGAATAAAATCTGCCGGATTACTATCTAAGAATTAATCAAAGAATTCAATCTTCTTTTATCCTTAATACTTCTTACAAAAAATAATGATGTTGCAATAATTCCTAATGCAATAAGCGGTGAAGCAACTTCTGTATACTTTAATTCATAGTTTGTAGATCCTATCTGCGAAGCAACAACTGGAATCTCTGTCATTTTTACGGTTCCAATTTTGTTTGATTGCTGTTCAACAAACCACACGTTATCATCCCCATCTGATGTCATAAATTGAACAAATGTATTCTCCGTAGGTACTGGAACTTCAATCAAATTATTGTTATCTGGATCATATACTCCAATTTTATCTACTGTATGTTGAGCAAACCAAATGTTACCATACTTATCAAATGTCATGCCAAATGGCAATGCATCTTTATCTGGAACTGAAATTTGCTCAAATGTCTCTAAAACCGGATTAAATTTGGTGATAGCTAAGCCTGTATGTTCTGCAATCCATAGATTCCCTTTATCATCAAAAGTCAATGATTCTGGACCCTGTAATGTAATGTCTGTAGAAATTTGAGTTACCAAATTATTTTGAGGATCAATGAATCCTATTTTACCTATACCTGAAGCACTATACCAAATCTTTCCATCTTCATCAACCGTTAGAGCAAATGGCAATGATTCTTTATCCGGAAGTGCAATCTCTTCAAATTTATCAAGTTCTGGTAAATATTTTAGAATTTTATCTTTATTTACAACTGAAATCCAAATATTGTCCTCAAAATCAGCTTTGATTACAAGTGGTGTGTTATCTGAAATTAATGGATCTAATTTAGGAAGTGTTTTTGTTTTGATCTGTTTGCTTTCAATATCAATAAATCCAATTTGATTTCTTGGTGTATCTGTAAACCAAATTCTTCCTTTACTATCTTGAGTTAGAAATGTGGTTACCAATCCATCAAATGAATATGAAGTAAATTCTTTTGTTTCAAGTGAAAATTTCCATAGTCGTGGAGCTGATGCGTCACTAATCCATATGGAATCTTTCCCATCATATATTGGAAATAGAGGTTTTGCGTTTTCAGGAAACTCATATTCTGTAATTTGAGTCTGAATATCTGTTAATTTTGGCTTTACAAGTAAATTCAAAATTTTTGATTCATTTACATTATCGCTTCTTTGAGCTTCAATTTCTATCAACCATTCTCCAGAAAATCCAAATGTTAACTGTCCTTGAAATTCAATTGGCTTATTTTCTTCCTGCTTGACTATCTCCATTGGAACTTCAATTGGTGAAATGTTCTTTGATGGATTAGATATCTTTACTTTAATTTGGTTTAAATCATAAAATTGCTTATTATCAAAATCAGTCACTTTAACTACAATTGTGTTTGTTCCACTTAAGAATGGCGTAATGTTGATATCAAATTTTGCATTTTCTGAAAACTCTATGGTGTGAAAGCCATATACAATCTCTTGAGCATCAACTTTTTGAATTTCCCCTGCAGGTAATGTCCCATTTGTTAGTAATGCTACAACTCCAAGAAGAGTAATTCCTAATGCTGCATCAATTTTGAGTGATCTCTTTAGTTTTTTGTGAATTGAAATTTTTCCTGATAAAAAATTCTTTTCCGCATTTTTTTGAATTTTGAATTGAAAGAATGCTCCAAATCCAACAATTATTGCAGCAATTGAAATTTTTAAAATAATTAATTGACCGTAAACTGATTCTGTGATTACTCCTAGATCTGATTCTAAGAACCACATGAGAGTTGGTCCTGTAATTATGACAATCCCTACTGAAATAATAAATGCTATTGAAAATCTTGGAATTATGACCAAACTCATCTTTTCCCGTTTTGATTCTTTTAATTGTGTAAATGTTGGTAGTAAAGTAAAAACAAAGTAGACTATTCCACCAATCCATATGGCTGACACTAAATTATGTATATAATCTAAAACCAGTGCTGGTACTTCTCCACTGGCAGCACCATGTCCAATCATACTAGAAGTTCCAATTAATGCAAGCATTGCTACAAGTAATGGTATTTGACTTTTCTTTGATAGAACTTTCTTTCTATCTAATACAAACCACATTACTAGTAAAATTATTGTAATGATCATTCTGATAATCCAAGTAAAACCAAAATCTGTCTGAATTGCATTTATAGCCGAGGTCTCTAGTCTAATTGATTGCATTACAATCATCAAAATATTTGAAACAAAAACTAGCATCAAGCCAATTCCTGTAATTAACATGAATTTATCACGATGAAATGATTCTATCTTGTCTAATTCTTCTTTGATTAGTTGTTTGTTTTGAGTTCCCCAAATAATTAGTGATGCAATTACTGCTCCCAAAATAATTGTTTGACCTACTAGTCCTGGAAATCTAGCACCTGCTTCAGGTAAAAACACGAGTTCTGACGGCCCCTTTTGTCCGATCAGAGAAGGATCAACTACGGCATCTCCTACTGCAAACAGAAATGCATCTGGAACAAGATGTCCATCAACTTTGGAGAGAGTTTTAGTTGAAACAGTATAGATTCCATCTTCTAATGGCGGTGTTGTAACAATCAGAGATTGTTCGTCTTCATAATATTTGGTGTCTTTGTTATCTATTTGATCTCCATTGGAATCAAGTACTTTTAATTCACTAAAGTTTATGTCAACTGGTTCTGAAAAATATGCAATTATGTCGGTAGTACCAGTAGGTGCATTAGATGTTAGACTTGGAATTGTTTTTTCGGTGAATGGATGAGCAGATGCAAATGGAATTGAAATAAATGATAATACTAGTAAAATAATGAGAAATTTTTGCATTTAATATTCAAGTCATTGTTGATAATTTAAACAGTTTTCATGTATTCGAAATTTGTACCAATTCACGTAAAGATAATAAATGCTGTAATAGAATAATAACCGTGAAGATTGCAATTTTTGGAATTATTGGTTTATTGTTTTTTGTAGGTATGATTGTACCATCTTTTGCACATACAACTGTTCATGTTGAGCAGTATCAAATTGAAGTAGGATGGGGAATTGAACCTCCTGTTGTGGGAATACGAAATGATCTTGCCTTAAAAATTACCGAACCTGGAGAAACTGAAGGATCATACAAAGGAGTTACTAGTGTCTTCAAAGATGTAGATGCATCTGTAATGTTTGGTGGAGCTACCAAAAATATTGATATTAATTCTGACCCTAGACCAGGATACTACTTTTCACCAATAATTCCAACTAAGACTGGTACCTATAATGTAGAGCTAAAAGGGAATATTCATGGAACCCCAATTGACGTAAAAATCCCAGTTGAGGATGTAGAATCTACTGCAGTTTTAGATTTTCCTCCCACAAGTAGTGAAGGAACTGCAGATGTTACTGCTCTAAAGAATGCTATTTCATCATTACAGCAAGATGTTTTAAAACTCAAGTCTGGTGAGACATCCATTTCTTCTTCAGAAGGTGGGGCATCTTATGACTTTGCAGTATTTGGGTTATCTATTGCAGCTGCAGCAATAATTTTAGCGATAATTGCATTAATTAAAAGAAAATAAGAAAAGAGAAATTCCTAAAATCTTGGAATGACTCTAGATTTTGCAGTGACTGCAACTATGCTTATAATTGCAACAGCCAGTACCATCATTGCAATTGTACCGAATTCTGGAACAACCTTTGAAAATACTACTTTTTCACCAATTGGACCTGTTTTAGGATCATCTACACCATAACCTTGGAAAGTTACAGTAATGTCTACTGGGTCAGAAGAACTTAGTGGTGCTGTTGTATGCATACCTGTGCCTTCATGATGATGTGCTCCTTCGTCATTCAAAACTACTTCACCATTTTGTGTAACTAACATATCGTGATTAACATGTTGTGCATCTTTGAACTCAATGGAAATTTCCATTGCTTCACCTGCAGTTGGTTTTGAAGTCCAAATTGAAACTTTTGTACCGTCTGATAACATTCCGGTTGCCGATGCAGCACCTTCCATGTGCACCATTTCACCTTCGCTATCATGACCATCATCATGTCCTGCTTCTTGTACTATGATCAAACCTTTCATCCATGGATGTACCATACAGAAAAATGGAACTTCACCTGCATCTGTTGGAGTCCATTCAAATGAATTTCCTGCCATCAACAAACCAGTGTCAAATTCCCCACTTGGGCCACCATCTGCTGTTCCTGCTGTAAATGTGTGTGCCGCAGTATCAGTATTTGACATGATTACTTTACCACCAACATCTATTGTTGCAGTACTTGGAATGAAACACCCATCTGCGGTAGTTTCACAACCAGGTGAACTAGAACCTGCTGCTGGAGAGATTGTGACTTCGGTGTGATCTGCAAAAGCAGCTGGTGTCATTGCGACAATACCTGCTGCAATAGCAAATAGTACGAAGAAAGAACTAATTACTTTAGTCTTCATTAGTCAAATTACTAGTGTGCATACATAAAAACCTCACTGGAATTTTCATTGGTGAGGACTAGTTTTTTCTTAATTGATGTAATTTTAGAATTCCAAACAAAGGAACTCCAATATACATTCCAATGTTTAGAAGAACTATGGAGATGCCATATCCAAGCATCTCTTCCTCTGAATCAATATCAACCTGATTTAACAGTGATAATGATGATAACATTGGAGTCAAAATTATTTTTGTCGCTTCTTTGAAAATAGGTTGTTCTCTTTCAAAGTCTGCAACTGTTGGTGAGAATGAGTAATAGAATTGATTAAAAGATGTCATAAATGCAGTACCTGAACTTGTTTTTAGAATTGTATTGTCTCTAAGTTCTCTTAATTGTTGTACTTGTGGTGCCATCTCAGAACCATATGTGGCAGTTGCAATTAGACATCCGCCCTTTTCCCCATCTGATTTGTCATTCTCAGAAGTTGTTGGTTGAGCATAAGCATTGCCTACTGGAATATCAAAAGAAACTGTTTCTGGCGGAATTGGTTGAAACAAAATTCCCTCTATTTTAAAATTCATTGTGTATGTTCCCTCACCTTGATTAAATTCAATTGGAATTTTTACAGAACCAACTGATGTGTGTGTAAGTGGAATTGGTCCAAAAATGGTTTCACCATCTTTTGAAACTATAACTGACCAGTCAACATGCTCTTGAATTTTTTTTGTTTGAGGATTGATAAAATCTATATTTATTTTGGTTTGTATGTCTGGATCAATTTCATCATATGTTAATTTAACATCCAATGTTCCTTTTTCAGTTGGTAAAGTTTGAGAATTTGTTTGTGCAAAAGCAGGAATAATCAAAAATGGAATTATCAAAAGAACAAGAATGACCTTCATAATTCCCCCTTGCCACTTTGAGTAATTAATCTTACTAATTCACGAAATTTAAATTTTTATAGTTTTTAAAATATTCTTCCATACTTCTATTTATTCACATCAAAATTGATCATTTTATAAAAGAATAATTCTATTATGTTAGAAATATTTTTTTGAAATGAGTTACATATAGGAATAAATCATTGTTACTTGATCAATAAATAAGAAATTGAATAAATTTTATTTTCTGGTAACGATTTTAGGGATTACATTAACTACTTTTTTTGTTTTAAATCAAAATACAGAACAAGCAAAATTTGCATTTGCTGAAAATCAATCAATAACAATTATTGCTATTGCTAGTGATGGTGCTTCTATTTCGGGTGCTGAATTTTCAATTACTCCAAATCCATTTACTGGTATGGATTCTTTTGTGATTGTAGATAATTCCTCAGATGATGCCGTGATAGACAAAAATGGTGTCATCACAATTACAGGAATAAAAAATACAAAGTACACAATTACTCAATTAACTACTTCTGAAGGATACAATGTTGATCCTCTTTCAAAAATTTCTATAATTGATAATTCGTCTGATGTTGTAATATTCAAAAACATACCAAATACTTCTCAAAATTCCCCGATATCTAAAATCAAAGATATCACATATACTGCAAAGTTTGTTTGTGGCTCAGTTTTTGGTGATGAGGGGCCATTACGACCTGGTCATTATGATTCTGACATTAGTATTATAAACAAAAAAAATTATCCAGTTGAGTTGTTGTGGAATGTAGTTTTTAACGATGGACCATCATCACATGCAATTTTAAAAAAATTAAATCCTGAGGAATCTACCGGAATTGTCTGTAAAGATATTAAAAATCTCACGCCTGAGGAAAATACATCTGAAAATATTGTTGAAGGATTTGTAGTAATTAGAGTGCCAGTTAATAGCTTGCAAGGATTTGATAATTCTTCAATCCTTAGAACTTCTGATGATATTGATCTACTTGATGTCCAGATTTTTTATACTGCAAATGCATTACCAACGTTGCCTCATGAGGTCATAGTTGAAAAAATTTCATTTTATATTATTCAAGATGAAACAGGAAAAATCCCAAAAAATGATTATCGTAAAACACTTGATGTCTCTCTTCCCTCATCACTTAACAATATTAGTAATACTGAATTTAAAATAAAATCAATACTTGCTGAAAAATATGATCTAAATGATGAAGATTTAGAGAAAATTATAATTAGAATTAAAGATGTCTCTATTGGGGTTGGTGCACTATTAGATGATCATGCAATATCATTGCACTTGGTAAAGCCACAAATTAATTTAGAATGATAAATCAAAGTGAAATTTAACCTATAAGATATATATCAAAAATTCAAATTGTTTGGTAGTTGTACCACAAGTTTGTATTATTATTGATGATTGTTGGTGTTTTCACAGTTCCTGTTATTCTTCCAAATGTATTTGCTCATGGACTTGGTGGTGATCAAGCTAAACCAATCAGTTTTGGTGACATGGAAGTAACTGTACGTACACAATTAAATCCATCTGATATTACCGTTGGAGAAGTCAATTCTGCAAATATGCAAGTACGTTTCTTTGATACTTTGACTGACAAAAATCTCGATAAAGTAACTTACAGAATAGAAATTTGGCAAAGTGGCGAACTTTTAGCTAGAAACTTGTTTTATGATGTAGATGGACGATTGGATGTTCAAATTAAACCAAAAGCTACATGTGATAAAACTAATCTTGAAGAATGTTCAATTTACGGAGGTTCTGAACATGCTAGTGCGCCAGGTGCACTATTTGTCCAAGGTGCAGCATGTACTGATAATAACTTAGATATCTGTGCAAGACCATCAATCACTGGTCCAATTTTTGTAAAAGGTGGTTTATACAAGATTAGAGTTGATATTGAAGGTGCTACTAGTCCCAGAACTGCACTGGCCAATTTACTTAGTTATGAAACTTTTGTTAGTGTAGCACAGGAACAAGACTTTTTCATCAAGACTGCAAGTGCTGAAGAAATCCCAGTTATTGTAAAGACGTACTATGATGATGTTGATAATTTCAAATTTGATCAATCAGATAACTCGATTTCATTTAATATGCCATTTGATTGGAATCCATCGTATGTTGATCAAGTGCAGGTAGTACATGAAGAAGTCAGAGTTCCAAAAACATTTACACCTTATGCAGAAGGAAAACAATTCAAAGGATATGTTAATGGTGTAGAAATTGATCAGAGGGCATTACTCAATGATCCTTATTCATACGATGATACCAACATTGTTCATTTTCTAATTACCAAAAGTGAATTACAAAAAATTAACGAAAAATTAGGTTCAGATAATTATGGTAATCCAAAAATGGATTTAAAACTAGTTCCGTTATCTGAGGGTTCAAAAAGCTCGACAGAATTTTATCTTGTTGATACGGTAAATTACAAACAAGTTCCAACTACTATAAGTATTTCATGGGATGGAAAATACGGTGCTAATCAAGAAATTCCATTTGAGTTTACATTCTTTAATGAAAATAGAGAACTAATCAAAGATATCAGGTATGCATACTTTGTTTTTGACGAGTCTGATCAGGAAATAGCACGTAATGTAGGTGATGACACTACCTCTCTTGGAATTGTTTCTTCTGAAGGAATTGACGTTCAAAGAATTTTTGTTCCATCTCAAGGTCAAATTAGAATTGATGTCAAAGTTTTAGGAACTGGATTGGATTATAACCCAAAATATGCTGGCATTGGCTCTGCAATTATTGAGGTTGGCCCTGGTTCGCCAGATTCTGTACCTCAGAAAGCACTAATACCAACATGGATCAAAAACAATGCTGGCTGGTGGGCAGACGGATCAATTGATGACAATTCATTTGTTCAAGGAATTCAATTTTTGATTAAAGAAGATATCCTAAAGATTCCTCCAACTTC
>Ga0102952_1000639_pt1 | contig 12644 bp, 8 predicted proteins | sample SalPon2A_C_D1_MG_FD_78506 | JGI IMG/M metagenome (GOLD analysis project Ga0102952, IMG submission 78506) | Soil microbial communities from South San Francisco under conditions of wetland restoration - Salt Pond MetaG R2A_C_D1_MG | ecosystem: Environmental > Terrestrial > Soil > Wetlands | place... | reverse complement strand
GCCAGCCAGGCTCTGGTTGGTGCGCAGGAGGTTCAAAGCGCTCGCGCGGTCTTCCTCGCTGCGCAACAGCGCAACCAGCCCATTGCCTTCGCGTCGTACCGACACGTAGCGGATACGTTCATCGCGCAGCGCACCGCGGATGTCATCCACGTACCGGTCGAGTTGCTGGCCGCGCGCGGTATCCATGTCCACCTGCATCAGGAAGTGCACGCCACCTTGCAGGTCCAGGCCCAGAGTCAGCGGCTTGCCGCCAATCGCGCGCAGCGCTTCCGGGGTGGCATGTGCCAGGTTCAGCGCCACCACGAATTGTTCGCCGGACAGATTCTCCAGCGTCTCCGCGGCCTTGATCTGGTCTTCGGTGTTGTGGAACCGGTACAGGATGCGATTGCCTTCCTGTTCATGGCTCTTGTAGGAGATCTTGGCGTCCGCCAGGGCATCGTCAATCGTGGCCGTGAGGTCTATCGGCAGGCTGAATCCGCGCGCAGAGCTCAACTGGATGGCAGGATCTTCACCGTAAAGGTTCGGAAGTGCATACAGCGTGCCGACCAGGATGGCCAGCAGGATCAACACGTACTTCCAGAGTGGATACTGGTTCATGAATCAGTCCAGGCGTATTTTGATGGTTGTCGTCGGATTGGTATCAGGAAGAACTGATGGTGCCCTTGGGCATCACCGTCGCCACCGCTTGGCGCTGCAACTTGATGACTACTTCGTCGGCAAGCTCGACCGTGACGAAAGAGTCTCCCAGCTCCGTGATCCGGCCCAGCAGGCCGCCGTTGGTGACCACTTCGTCCCCCTTGGACAGTTCGGAGACCATTTTGCGGTGCTCCTTGGCGCGCTTCATTTGCGGGCGGATCAGCATGAAGTAGAACACGGCAAAGATCAGGATCAGCGGCAGAAAGCCCATCAGGCCGCCCTGCGCGGATGCATCCTGGGCGTAGGCGTTTGCGATCAGGAAATCCATTGGAAACCTCTCAAATTCGTCAATTCGCTCTGTCGAGTCGATCTATGGGGGCCGGAGCGACGGAAATCAATCTGCGCCGGCGCGCGGGCTGCACAGACTTACCGTGTTGTTCAATGGGAATGGGCCCCGGCAAAGCGGCTCATTATAGCCCATACATGGCCTTCGAGGGTGCCGCCCGGCGGCGCGCTCATGCCGGGCCGGCTTGCAGCCGGCTCAGCGCTTCGCGGGCATGCTCGGCGAGCGTCCCCGCGCTGATCGCCTGCCGCAAACCCCGCATCAGTTCCTGGTAATAGGAGAGGTTGTGGATGGTCGCCAGCATCGGGCCGAGCATTTCATTGCAGCGATCCAGGTGTTTCAGGTAGGCACGCGAAAAATGGCGGCAGGTATAGCAGTTGCATTCGGGGTCGATTGGCCCGGTCTCTTCGCGGTACTGCGCATTGCGGATCTTCACCACGCCGCGGCGCGTAAAGTAGTAGCCATTGCGGGCGTTGCGAGTCGGGAGTACGCAATCGAACATATCGACGCCGCGCAGCACGGCGGCAATGATGTCTTCCGGCCGGCCCACGCCCATCAGGTAACGCGGGCGGTCCGCCGGCAGTTCGGGCAGCGTGCAGTCCAGCACGCGCTCGCGCTCCCCGGCGGATTCGCCGACCGACAGCCCGCCAATGGCGTAACCATCGAAGCCGATGTCAGTCAGGGCCCTGGCCGATACCTGCCGAAGGTCGTCATGCATGCCGCCCTGGACGATACCGAAAAGCGCCGCGGTGCTGTCGCCATGGGCCTGGCGCGAGCGTTCGGCCCAACGCATGGACAGTTGCATCGATTGCTCCGCTTCCGCGTGAGTGGCCGGGTAGGGCGTGCACTCATCAAAGGCCATGACGATGTCCGCGCCCAGCTGACGCTGTACGGCCATCGACTCCTCGGGACCCAGGAACACGGTATCGCCATCCACGGGCGAGGCGAAGGTGACGCCGGATTCTGAGATCTTGCGCCGCTCTGCGAGGCTCCAGACCTGGAAGCCGCCGGAATCGGTCAGGATCGGACCTTGCCATTGCATGAAATCATGCAGGTCGCCGTGCGCGGCAATCACCCCCGTGCCGGGGCGCAACATCAGGTGGAAGGTATTGCCCAGCAGGATCTGGGCGCCCGTGCCGGCCACCGCGTCCGGCGTCATGGCCTTGACCGTGCCGTAGGTGCCGACCGGCATGAAGGCCGGCGTATCCACGGTCCCGCGCTCGAACTGCAGGCGCCCGCGGCGCGCGGCTCCGTCCTGGTCCAATAATTCGAATTGCATCATCGGGAATCACACCGGGGCTGGGCGGCCCGCCATTTTGCCAGCCCCCGTCTCATGCCACCAGCATCGCGTCGCCGTAACTGAAAAACCGGTAACCCCCGGCCACCGCGTGGCGGTAAGCAGACAACACCGGCTCCATGCCGGCAAAGGCACACACCAGCATCAGCAGCGTCGATTCGGGAAGGTGGAAATTGGTGATCATGCCGTCGATAGCTCGGAATCGATAGCCGGGATAAATGAACAGCCGGCTGTCGCCGTTCCAGGGCTCCAGTTGCCCATTGGCCGCGGCCGTTTCCAGGCTGCGGACCGCGGTGGTGCCCACCGCGATCACCCGACCGCCCCGCTGGCGTGCACTTTCCACAGCTTGGCAACAGGCTTCACTCACTTCCAGGTACTCGGCGTGCATGCGGTGGTCTTCGATTTCGTCCACGCGCACTGGCTGGAAAGTGCCTGCGCCCACGTGCAGGGTAAGCTCGGCCGTTTCCACGCCCCGTCCATTCAGTGCCGACAGCAGGTCGGCATCGAAGTGCAGGCCGGCAGTCGGGGCCGCCACCGCGCCCGGCACCCTAGCGTAGACGGTCTGGTAGCGCTCACGGTCGGCAGCCTCGTCCTCGCGCGCAATATACGGCGGCAACGGCATGTGGCCGCAGCGCGACATCAGATCCGCCATCGCCACGTTGCCGGACTCCAGCACGAAAAAGTCGTCCTGGCGGCCTGTCACCGTCAGCCGGCTGCCGTCTTCCAGCAGCAGACCGGTGCCCGGCCCTGGCGACTTGCTGGCGCGCAATTGCGCAATACATGCATTCTCGCCGGTCAAGCGCTCGAGCAGGATTTCCACCCGTCCACCGGTATCCTTGCGTGCATGCAGGCGCGCCGGCAACACGCGCGTGTTGTTCGCCACCAGCAAGTCCCCTTCCCTGAGCAGGTCCGGTAGGTCCGAAAACACCCGGTCGCTGACCGCGCCGCTGGCTTTCGACATCACCAGCAGGCGGCTGGCGCTGCGCTCAGCCAGCGGAAACTGGGCGATCTGCTCCGGTGGAAGATCATATTGGAAAAGGCTACGTTTCATTGCTCGGGCGGCGCTTGCGGGCTATCCGGTACGGATCGCACATTATCCCAAAGTTCGGGCGCCGGTACGTGGAACGGTTCCGGCATTTTTTTCGGCAGGCTCTTATAATTCCCGGAACCGCCGGGACAGGGATTGCATGATGCTGAAAATTGACACACACGCCCATATCCTGCCGTACGAGTGGCCAGACCTGAATGGCAAACGCGGCGCGTCGGGCATTCCCACCCTGGAGCGGAAAGATGACCGTCACCTGATCATGAAAGACGGGCGATTTTTCCGTGAAATCTGGCCCAACGCCTTCGACATCGAGCGGCGGATCGAAGAATACGCAGGCTTTGGCGTCCAGGTGCAGGTCATTTCCACGGTCCCGGTCATGTTCAGCTACGACCAGCCCGCTGAAGTGGGCCTGGAATTGTCCCAATATCTCAATGACGACGTGGCGATGCACCAACAAGCGCATCCCAAAGCCGTTATCGGGCTCGGTACCGTGCCCATGCAGGATGCAAGAACCGCCATTGGAGAGTTGCAGCGCATCCGCGACGAACTGCGACTGCCCGGCATACAGATCGGCTCGAACGTCAATGACCGCAACCTGGACGACCCGGACTTGTTTCCCATTTTCGAAGCCGCTGCCGACCTGGGCCTGGCGATCATGGTGCATCCGTGGGAAATGATGGGCCGGGAAAAATTGCCCAAGTACTGGCTGCCGTGGCTGGTAGGCATGCCGGCTGAACTGAGCCGGGCCATCTGCTCGATGATTTTCGGCGGTGTGCTCGAACGGCTGCCAGGCTTGCGCATCTGCTTCGCCCACGGGGGCGGCTCGTTTCCGTACACCATTGGGCGCATCGAGCACGGCTTCAATATGCGGCCTGACCTGGTGGCGACCGACAACGACGTGAATCCGCGCGAGTATCTCGACCGGATCTATGTGGACTCGGTCACCCACGACCCCTTGGCGCTCAAGTATTTGCTGGACGTGATGGGAGAAGACCGGGTCATGCTGGGTTCGGATTATCCTTTTCCGTTGGGCGAACAGCGCCCGGGCAGCGCCATCGACGCGCTGAACCTGCCCGAAGAGCAGCAACGAAGCCTGTTCAGCGGTGCCGCGCTGGACTGGCTAAAGTTGCCGCCAGGGAACTTTCATTGATCGGGGTCCTGGACTGGCACGGCCAACGCCTCGAGGTGGATTTCGGCCGCGGGCAGCCGCTCGCCATTCCCCTGGACCCGCACGGGGCGCAGCCTTCGTTTTTTGCCGAGGCCGCCGCCCGGTCCCGGCCGCTGGAGTCTGGTGACTACGTCGGATCGGTAGCGCGTGGCGGCAGTTGCAATGCCGAGGTGATCGAGTTTGCGCCGCACTGTCACGGGACGCACACCGAGTGCATCGCCCACTTGATCCCCGGGCGTGGCAGCGTATTCCATTCCATTGATCGCGCGCCCGGCCCCGCCCGGCTGATCACGCTGAAGGGAAGGCCGCCCGGGGAGACCGGGGAGGACTACCAAAGCAATGGCGATCAGCCCTTGCTGACGCGTGCTGAGCTCGAATCGAGCTTGCCGGAAAGCTTCGCAGAATCTGCCCAAGCGCTGATCGTCCGCACCCTGCCCAACCGGCCGGAAAAACTTCATCTCGATTATTCGAAAGCGCCGCCCTACCCGGTATTCAGCGACGAAGCGATGCAGTGGCTGTCGGCTAAGCGACTAATGCACTTGCTGGTGGACACGCCATCCCTGGACGCCGCACAGGACGAAGGACGCCTGTCCAATCACCGTTGTTGGTGGGGGCTGGCCGGCCCGGTCGCAGGACACCCGGAGCACCGCAGCGTGACCGAGATGATTTATGTGCCCGACGGGATCGAAGATGGCCTGTACTGGCTTCACCTGGGACTGCAGCCGCTGGTCGCAGATGCGGCCGCCAGCGACCCCGTGATCTACCCGCTCCGGGAGGCGGACTCATGAAGCAGTGGCTGGAGCAGGCCCGGGAACTGGACCGGCAGGATCCGCTTTTGGAGTTCCGGGACGAATTCTGGATACCAAAGGAGGCGGACGGTTCTGAGCAGATGTATTTCTGCGGCAATTCGCTCGGACTGCAACCGCGCCGCCTGCAGGCCGATATGGCGCGGGAACTCGACGCCTGGAAGCGCCTGGGCGTCGAAGGCCATTTCAAGGGCGACGCGCCATGGATGCCCTACCACGAACTGTTGCGCGAGCCCCTGGCCCGGTTGGTGGGCGCACAGCCCGCCGAGGTGGTGGCGATGAATTCGCTGACCGTGAACCTGCACCTGATGATGGTGAGCTTCTTCCGACCTTCCGGGGCGCGCCGAAAAATCCTGATCGAGCGCCAGCCCTTTCCCTCGGACCGCTACGCGGTCGAGTCGCAACTGCGCTTCCACGGGCTGGAGCCGGAAAAATGCCTGGTGGAACTGGGCGGCGGCGGCGATGACCGGGTCATCGAGGAATCACGGGTCGAGGCCTACCTTCAGGAACACGGCGACACGGTCGCACTGGTGCTGTGGCCGGGCGTGCACTACGCCAGCGGCCAGTGTTTTGACCTGGCACGGATCGCCGCCGCGGCCCGCAGCGTCGGCGCCGCGGTCGGCTTCGACCTGGCGCATGCGGCCGGCAATATTCCCCTGGCCCTGCATAATTCCGGCGCGGATTTCGCGGCCTGGTGCAGTTACAAATACCTGAATGCCGGGGCTGGCGCCGTGGCGGGCTGTTTCATTCACGAACGGCACCACGGGCAGGAAAGCCTGCCCCGATTTCACGGTTGGTGGGGCGCCGACCCGGCGCACCGTTTCAAGATGGCCAAGGAATTCAGGCCAGCCCCGGGAGCAGATGCGTGGCAATTGTCGAATCCGCCAATCCTGGCCATGGCCCCGCTGCGCACCTCTTTGCAATTGTTCGACGAGGCCGGGATGCCGGCGCTGCGCGAGAAATCCATCCGGCTGACGGCCTTCCTCGCGGACCTGCTGGCCAGCGGTTTCGAGGAACTCCTCGAGATCATCACGCCTTTTGAGCCGAAACGAAGGGGATGCCAGTTGTCCTTGCGGGTGCGCGCGGGCCGCGACGAGGGGCGCAGGCTGTTCGACTTTCTGCAGGCCCGCGGCGCGATCAGCGACTGGCGGGAACCGGACGTGATCCGGGTGGCCCCGGTCCCGCTGTACAACCGCTTCGAAGACTGCGCGCGCCTCGGGGACCTGCTGGCGGAATTCAGCCGCGCTTCATGAGGATCAGCGAGGCCCGCAAGGTGACCATTGCAGGCGCCGGCCTGGCCGGCAGCCTGCTGGCGGTGCTTCTATCGAGGCGCGGTTTCGCCGTCGAGGTGTTCGAGCGCAACCCCGACCCGCGCGGCTCGGGATCGGCGGCCGGGCGCTCCATCAACCTGGCGCTGGCTGAGCGCGGGCGCCATGCCCTGCGCGAAGCCGGGCTGCTGGACGAGGTGGACCAGTACACGATTCCGATGCGTGGCCGCATGCTGCATGCGCTGGACGGGGAACTGACCCTGCAGCCCTACGGCAAGGACGAGTCCGAGGTGATCTGGTCCACCCACCGGGCGCGGCTCAATCGCAGCCTGCTGGACGCGGCCGACCGTGATGAGGGTGTCACTCTTTACTTCGATCACAAGCTGGTCGGCGTGGACTGGGATGCCAGGACCATCGCCTGCACGAGCCCCGGAGGGGGCGAATCCCACGCGCACGAATTCGACGTACTGGTCGGCGCCGACGGCGGCGGGTCCGCGCTGCGTGCCGCGATGAGCGAGGTCACTGAACTGGGCGTGCGCGAGGAATTGCTGGACCATGGTTACCTGGAATTGACCATCCCGCCCGGTCCCGGCGGCTATTACCAACTCGACCCGCACGCCCTGCATATCTGGCCGCGCGGGGGATTCATGATGATCGCGCTGCCGAACGCGGACCGCAGTTTCACGGTCACGCTGTTCCTGGCCAATGACGGCGATCCCGGCTTCAGGCAGCTTGAGGCCTGGCCGGCGCAGGAACGGTTCATGCGCGAACACTTCCCCGATGCCGTTCCCCTGATCACGGGCCTGCGCGAAGAATTCCGGGAAAACCCGGTGGGGTTGCTGGGCACGATCCGCTGCCGGGGCTGGCACTACCGGGGCCTGGCGGTGCTGCTGGGTGATGCGGCCCACGCGGTCGTGCCGTTCCATGGCCAGGGGATGAACGCGGCCTTCGAGGACTGCGCCGAGTTCGTCCGCTGCCTCGACCAGGGCGATCTCGATTGGGAATCGGTTTTCGTCGATTTCCAGCAACGGCGCATCGACAACGCGAACGCAATCGCCGATATGGCCCTGGAAAACTACGGCATCATGCGCGAAGCGGTGCGCGATCCCCGCTTTCTGCTGCGCAAAACGCTGGAACACGAACTGGAGCGGCGCCATCCCGATCGTTTCGTGGCCCGCTATTCGCTGGTCATGTTTCACCGCTTGCCTTACGCAGAGGCATACCGGCGCGGTGAAATCCAGGCGGAGATCTTGGACGAGTTGCTGGAACGTGCCGATTCGCTGGACGAGGTGGACTTCGACCGGGCGGCCGAGCTGGTCAACGCGCGCCTGGTCCAGTTGCTGCAGGAGCCCGGCTAATCAGCCCTCTGGCGACGACCGAGTTCTGGCAGCCCGAACATTACCCCGGTAGCCCGGATGATAGCTGAGAACAGGTGCGTCTCGACGCTGGGCTGGACTGAATCCTGTAGCCATAGCTACAGGTTGAAGGAAGCCCGGCTAACCAGCCCTGTCCCCCGGCATCCCAGTTCGGGCAGCCCGAGCATCGCGCCAGTTGCCCGGATGATGGCTGAAAACAGGTGCGCCTCGACGCTGGGCTGGGCTGAATCCTGTAGCCATAGCTACAGGTTGAAGGAAGCCCAAGTCCCGGCGCGCATGGGCCAGCCAGGGCCGGGCAACTGGCGTGATGCTCGAGCTTAGTCGCAGGCGCGAATGTCTGAGAGCTTAATGACGTCCGGATCCATGCGATCCGTGTCGGACGATAACGGTGGCATCAGCAAGTAGTCGAAGGTCCAGTCCGCGCTGGAATCTGAATCATAGTCGTGCGTCAGCACGCCCACGTCATCGAAAGTGATCGGCGTCGCATTGCAGGTGGGACAATATCCCTCGAACTGCGTCAGCGTGATGTCGTTGCCGTTCGAACCCGCGGCCTGCAGCCAGACCGGGTTGCCCAGGTCATCGTACATGTAGTGAATTTCGGCGTGCACGCTGCTGGTATACAGCACACTGGCTCCGCCCAGGCCTTCCTGAGCCTTGCCCCAGAACCCGCTGATACTGGTCTCCGTGCTATCGATCAGCGGGCACGGATTGTTCAGCAGGTTGGCGATGATGTCCATGCGCTCGGAGCCCGATTTGCCGAACAGCGTCCAGGAAAACACCGAATCGCCGGTATCGAGCATGGTGACCGCGACATGGCCCACCACGACGAACTGCTGCTCACTGCCGTCATTGGTGAATCGCAACAGGTTGCCGTGCCAGATGTTGCCGTCCGGGGCCGCCCCGGCGGACAGGTACCAGGTGGGCTCGTGCCCGTCGGTGTAGGTGTACCACAGGAAGCCCCGCGCGCCGCCGATCGGCTGGTAGTCGTGGCCCTGGCTGATGTTCGGCCGGTTTTCCGAGATCCACAGGTGGCCGTTCACCGGAATCGGCATGCCGCTCGATGTGACATCTGCCCGCAAGGTCACCGATGCGGCCGTGGGGTTGTTGTTGCGCACCTCCGCGTACCAGCGGCCCGGTTCCAGGCTGGCGCCGGCGATGGCGACCTGCGGCCCGTTGCCCCCGGAACCGGTCGCGCTGGTGATCGGTGCGGTGTCCGGTGCGGGTGACGCGAATGGTGCCTGGGTGAACGCATTGTCAAAATCCACCCGGTGCAGGTCAATTTGCAGGCCGTTGTTTTGCAGGTTGTCCGCGCCGGATGCAGATACGGTCAACTGGCTGGCGCCCGGCGGAATATCGATGAATGCCCGGTCATGGCTGCCCAGGCCGGCCAGGGCAAATTCGTGGTCCACGCCATTCAGAATAGGCAGCGTTTCGGGCGCGGCAAGGCCATTGCGGTGGAAATAGAGCGGAATCACGCCGATATTGGACGGCGAATCGCGGTGGGTGCCCACGCCGACGGCCCCCAGCAATTCCTGGCCATTCAGTGCGTTGACGTCATGCCAGCTGACGCGCACATTGAAAGCATCACCGCTGTCCAGGCGCCCGGGGCCGGTGGCATTCAGCTGGAGACCTGCGCCACCCGGAATGACAGCGCTTTGCAGGAACACCTCATCGGTGCCGCCGCTGCTGCTCCAGTTTTGCGCGATCACCCAGTAATCACCAGCCGCCGGGTTGAGGATGTCACACAATTCGAGATCATCGGTGGTGGTGCTGCTGCAGATCTCCTCGTTCTCGTCCGCGACGCCATCGCCATCGTTGTCTCGACCGACAAACAGGTCGACATCAGGGGCCGTCGAGGCCAGCGTTCGGGTATGCAACCACAGCGCCCCCTCCGGCACTTCGTGCCACACCGTGAGTATTCCGTTCCCGCCGTCGTAGGGGTCATCCCGGGTGGAATCCTGCGGCAGGAACACGCTGTCGAGTTGCGGGGGCACCAGGCCACCGGAAACGAAGGTCGCTTCCGGCATGGTCGCCAACCCGTCAAGTGCGAATTCCTGCCAACCGCCGTTGCGGTCCGTAAAGATGTGCCATTCCTCCGGCAGGTCACCGCCGTTGGAGAAAACCGTCACTGGCATCACCGCGTCCGGCACGCCGGTCGCGCTGAGCCGTATACCGGCATAAACCCAGTTCCCCACTGACGCACTGGCACCGCGCAAGTCGATATCGACGGCCAGCGTACGGCTGCCGCCGGATGTCAGGCTGAAGTTGGAAGGCGTCACCGTGACCGCGCTGCCAGCCGGAAAGCCCTCCGGTGTGGCGGTCCACGACTTACCCCCGACCAGGTCGGTGACGGTGCGGGTGAAACTGCATGTGCCCTCGCAATCGGAATTCGTCATGGTGGACAGGTTCAGGTTGCGCGGATTGCCGCCAATGCCCGGATTGGCATTGACGAAATTGGCATTGGTCTCGTTCAGGTACAGCCCGGCATTGGCCGCATCGGCCAGGCGGGGGCGTCCCGCGCCCCGCTCGTGGTGCGTGGCCACGGAATTATCGAAATCGGTGGCCAGTTCCGGCGTGGCCGTCAATTCCAGCGCCGAGGCGATCATGGCCGTAGACCAATTCGGGTGCACCGACAGCAACAGGGCACCGGCGCCGGCGATATGGGGTGAGGCCTGCGAAGTACCCGGCAGGAACTGGAAGGGATTGCCGGCGCCAGCGTACGCGCCCAGTATGCTCGCCCCCGGGGCAATCACGTTGGGCTTTAGAATATCCTTGACGGAATTCGGCTGGTTCGGCCCGCGCGAGCTGAAGCTGGTCACCTGGTCGGCCAGGTCGTCGCTCAAGACGCGCTGGGCAACGCTGATGGAACCGGCATGGCCATCACCGCTGGCCAGCCAGGCCCGCAGGGCGTCGCCATCAATATCGCCAACGTGCGTCGCCGGCAAGCAATGCACGTCCGAATTGATGGATTCACCCTGCTCGTCCGTGTTGGCCAGGATCATGCCGCCGGCGCCCGCGAGCATGACGTTCTTGCCTTTCTCAACCCGGCCGTACTGTCCGCGGTCGCAGACCACGATCTCGCCATTGAAGGTGCCCGGGGCAAAGGGGTTGGTCGCGCCGGTGTTGGCCGCGCAGGTCGAGCCCAGTTCCTCGGTACCGGTGCCGCACAGTGCGTTGCCGTAGCCCCCTGCATAAACAATCGGCCGGAAGCCGCTCTGGCCAACCAGGCTGGCGCCGATAATGCCGGCGGGTGGCGTGGTGTCACCACCGACCAGGTTTTCCAGGTAATTGCCGAACAGGCGGTTATGCGTGGCGGCGCCGACGGCCGTGAGCCACGGCGCGTTGCCCGGGGAATTCATCGTTGAAGCGGCCGGGCCCTCGTTGCCGGCGGAGGTCGCCACGAAAATTCCGGCGGCCACCGCGTTGCGCATGGCCAGGGCCACGGAGCTGTTCCACGGGTCGATCTGGGTAGTGGTGCCGAGCGAGTAATTGAGCACGTCCACGCCATCCTCGATGGCCTGGTCCAGCGCGTCGATCAGGGCCGAACCCTGGCAGCTGTCGTCCTCGCTGTCATTGGGATCGCCGACGTAACAGACGCGGTAGGTGATCAGGTTGGCGCGCGGCGCAACCCCGGATATCGTGATCGGTATGCCGTTGTTGTTGAGCTGCAACACGTTGCCGACAGCAATGGAAGCCACGTGCGAGCCGTGCCCGTCGTTATCTTCGCCGTTGTTGAACTCCTCGACCACCTCGGTATCCGGATCGTCTTCGACGAAATCGTAGACACCGATCAGCTTGTCGTTACACGGCACTTCGGGCTGCGAGCACAGGCCTTTTTGGACACCAAGCGGGTTGGAGAAGTCATAACCACCGCCCTGGTTGGTGCCGGGATCCGAGAAAGACAGGTGGCCCCAGTTGATGCCCGAGTCCACCACGCCGACGATGATATTTTCACCGCGTTTTTCCGGCAGCGCACCTTCGCCGTTCCAGATGTCGGCGGCCCCGATCCAGGTGGGTCCGGCATCGGTATTCAGGCGGTAGCGAGGCTCGGGTTCGACCAGGCTGACCCAGGGAAGCTCCGAAAGGCGGTCGGCTTCGGCACGGCTCAGGCTGGTTGAAAAGCCATTCAGGCTGGTGTGAAAACGCCGCCGGGGCTTGAGTTCCCGACCCAGGGCCAGCAGCGCCTCGCCCTTGAAGCGCTCAAAGTCCTCTTCTAACTCCTGCAGATAGCCGCGCGTCTCGGGCGCTGACATGTCCAGGCGGTTCCTTGGGCGTGCCTTGGATGCCGCTGAGCCGGCGATAGATTGTATCGAATGCAATTCAGCCTGCGCGCGTTCGCGCTGCCACTGCGCCAGCGGCGCTTGTTTCAGCACCACGATGTAGGTCTGTTTACCATCGGCTTCCGTACTGGGCGATTTCGCGACGGCCGGAGTCGCCGACAGGGCGGCCAGCAGCGCCAGGCCCGGCAGTAAGCAGATATGTTTGTAGGCGATACGCTTCAATTCTTCATCATCCTTGAGTGGGCGCATGGCAGGCGCCGCCCCTGTTTTGCAAATCCATGATCGCAACACGGTCGGGCACCTTTGCCGGGCCACAGGCAGCAGCGCCGTGGCGCTCGCAACCGGGCCTTCAGACCATGATTCCCGGGGCTTGTTCCACCGCTGGCAGCGCTTGATGCCTGGCAGCGGCCCGCTCGGCTACG
>Ga0102952_1000638_pt1 | contig 12649 bp, 9 predicted proteins | sample SalPon2A_C_D1_MG_FD_78506 | JGI IMG/M metagenome (GOLD analysis project Ga0102952, IMG submission 78506) | Soil microbial communities from South San Francisco under conditions of wetland restoration - Salt Pond MetaG R2A_C_D1_MG | ecosystem: Environmental > Terrestrial > Soil > Wetlands | place... | reverse complement strand
TCCCGCAGGCAACATCGCCGGCGGGGCGTGCTCGGGTACCGGCATCATTTTCGATATTGCGGATCCACTGAATCCGCAGCGTCTCGACGCGGTCCTCGATTCCGGATTTGCGTATTGGCACTCGGCGACGTTCAACAACGACGGCACCAAGGTGCTGTTCACCGACGAGTGGGGCGGCGGCAGCCGACCGCGCTGCCGCGCGTACGATCCGCTGGACTGGGGCGCCGACGCGGTCTACGACATCGTCGACGGCAAGCTCGAGTACCGCGGCCACTACAAGATGTCGGCACCGCAGGTCGACCAGGAGAACTGTGTCGCCCACAACGGCTCGATCGTGCCGGTGCCGGGGCGCGACATCTTCGTGCAGGCCTGGTACCAGGGCGGCATGTCGGTCATCGACTTCACGGATTCCGCCCGCCCCGTCGAGATTGCCTACTTCGACCGCGGTCCGGTGGATGCCGAGGACCTGATCCTCGCCGGCTACTGGTCCACCTACTGGTACGACGGCCGCATCTACGGCACCGAGATCCTGCGCGGCCTGGACGTGCTGGCGCTCGAACCGAGCGAGTACCTGTCGGCCAACGAGATCGCCGCGGCCGCGCTCGCGGACCAGGGTCGTGCCTTCAATCCGCAGCAGCAGTTCCGCGTCGACTGGCCGGCCGAGCCGGTCGTCGCGCGCGCCTACATCGACCAGCTCACGCGCAGCAAGGCGCTGCCGGCGGCGCAGGCGGCGGAACTGGCTGCGGCGCTGGATCGTGCCGCCACAGCACTCGGCAACGGCAATCGCGACCGCAGGCTGGCCGCCACGCTGGTGTCATTGTCGAAGAAACTCGGCACTGCCGGCGGCGACGCGCTCACGGCGAAGCGCCGCATGGCACTCGCCGATACCCTGCAAGGTGTTGCCGCGCGCCTGTGACGCGCTATTCGTTCATGGCCGCGGCCGTGAACGCCTGCAGGTCGTCCAGCAGCTTGCCGACGGCGGCGTTGGCCGCGGCGACACCGGCCTCCGGGGTGGCGCTGTCCGCCGCCACGCGGTAGGCGAAGCGCCGCGCGGCCAGCAGCCGGCGCTCCGGCAGCGCCAGCAACTGCGCACGCAGCTCGAGCGTCACCGCGCTGCGGGCACCGTCGAAAGTCTGCAGGAGCCTGCAGCCGTGAAGGTCGAGGCGTACGTCCGCCGGTACGTCCGCGGCGCCCGTGAGCACGGCGCGGTACGTACCGCCCTGGTCGAGGCGTGCGGCAATGAGCGCGGTGAGCATGGCGGCCGGCGTATCCGCCCAGACCTGCCACGCGAAACGCTCGAGGCGCGCGGGCGTGCGCCGGTAGAGCATGTTGGCCGTATTGAAGCCGGGCGCGGCGCGTGCCGGGCTCACGCGCAGCACCGTGCGCGACGCCGGTGCCGCAGCGGCGGCAGCGGCATCGGGGTCCTCGAGCAGCCAGGTACGCTCGTCGATCGGTTTTCCCGGGCCCGGCAGCGAGCAGGCGGCCAGGCCGAGCGTGCCGGCGACGGTCGCGGCGACGAGCGCAAGGCGTGCGCGGCCGGCGGCGCGTGCCACGGTCCGGCTCACCGGCGCGTTTCCCCGGGACCGGGCGGCGGTGCCTGCCGACCGTAAACCAGCACGCTGGGATCTTCCGCGAGCGCCTCGCTGGTACGCCGCAACTGGCCGGCCGCGATGCGCAGGTCGTCCAGCATGACGCTGATTTCGGGCAGCGCCGAGGCGCTGAACTGCGCGACGTCGCCGCCGGTCTCCTCGAGCAGCCGTGCCAACTCCTCGCTCACGGACTCGAGCGTGGCACTGGTGTCGTGCAGGCGATTGGCCATGCGCGTGATCGAGCGCGCGCCCTCGCGCGCGTCCCGGGTCAGCGCCGGCAGGCCGCTGCTCGCTTGCTGCAGATTCTCGAGCGTCGCATCCATGCGCCTGACCATGTTCTGCATCGTGCCGGATTGCATCGCGAAATCCGCCGACAATTGCGCGACGCTTTGCAGCGTTTGCGATAAATGCGCGCGGTTTTGTTCATCGAGCAGCGCATTGATGTTGTCCGTGGCGATGATCAGGTTGCCGAGCAGGTTCGACGTGGTGGAATCGAGCCGCGAAAACAGCGACGGTTTTGCCGCGATCACCGGGTAGTCCTCGCCGGGCTGGCGCGCCAGCGGCGCGGAGTCGCTCGTGCCGCCGCTCAAATTGACCGTGGCGAGCCCGGTCAGGCCCTGGTAATCCAGCGTGGCAACCGTGTCCACGGTGATCGGCGTGCCCTCCCGGACCTGCAGCAGCAGGCGGATGCGCTCGGGGTTCTCGCGATCAATACTGATGTCCTCGACCTTGCCCACCTGCACGCCGCGATATTTCAGTGCCGCATCGACGTTCAGTCCCGAGACCGACTCGGTCATGTAGACGACATATCGATTGACACTCTGCGGCGCGCCCCCGGCCGCGATCCACAATATGCCCCAGACGAACAGCGCACCCAGTACCAGGACGAATGCGCCGGTCAGTGTGTAGCGGGTCTTATCGTTCATGTGCTGCTCCTGCCGCGCGCCCGCGGCGGCTGTAGAAAAAGGCGCGCACCGTGTCGTTATCGGACTTCAAGAGCTCGTCGAGACTGCCGCACGCCGCCACGCGTGCATCGGCAAGCAGCGCAATGCGGTCGGCGACGCGCCACAACGAGTCCATGTCGTGCGTGATCAGCACGACGGTCAGGCGCAGTGTATCGCGAAGCTTGAGTACCAGCTCGTCCATCGCGTCCGCGCTCAGCGGGTCGAGCCCGGAACTCGGTTCGTCGAGAAACAGGATGTCGGGATCGAGCGCGATGCCGCGCGCCACGGCAGCCCGTTTGCGCATGCCGCCGCTCAGTTGCCGCGGATACAGCGCGGCGGCATCGGGCTGCAAACCGGCGAGCTCGATCTTCAGCATCGCCAGCTGTTCGATGACCTCCGGTCGCAGCCGCGTGTGCTCGCGGAGCGGCACGCTGACGTTTTGCAGCACGGTCTGGTCCCCGAACAGTGCGCCTTGCTGAAACATGATGCCGAGACGCCGGCGCAACGCAGCGTCCGCATCGTCCGCGGCCACCGAAACACCGCGGCCGAACAGGCTGACGGTGCCGCTGGTCGGCGCCTGCAGCATGGCGAGCAGGCGCATCAATGTCGATTTGCCGCTGCCGCTGCCGCCGACGATGGCCAGCACCTCGCCCGCGCGTACCTCGATATCGATGTCCTGCAACACGACGCGCGCGCCGAAGCGCATGCCGAGGCCGCGCCCGCGAACCACCACCTGGCCGTCGTCTGCCGCGTGCGCTTTTCCGGGCTGCATGCTCAGATACCGAGTTTGCTGAAGGCGACGGAGAACACGGCATCGACGATCAGCACCAGGAATATCGATTGCACGACGCTGACGGTGGTCTGCCGGCCGACACTCTCCGCGCTGCCGGATACCTGGAAGCCCTGGAAGCAGCCGACGCTTGCAATGATGCATGCAAAGACGGGTGCCTTGCCGATGCCGCTCAGGTACGAATCGAGCGTCAGCGCTTCCGCCAGCCGGTTCAGGTAGGTCGCGGAGTTGAGTCCGAGCATGCTGTTCGACATCACCAGGCCGCCGAACAGGCCGAGCAGGTCGGCGAATACCGTCAACAGCGGCAGTGCGATGACCAGTGCCAGCAGCTTGGGCAGCACGAGGACGTCGAGCGGCGGGATGCCGATACTGCGCAGCGCATCGATTTCCTCGGTGACGACCATCGTGCCGATTTGCGCCGTGTAGGCTGACCCGGTCCGGCCGGCAACGATGATGGCCGTAATCAGCGGTGCCAGTTCGCGCACCATCGACAGGCCGACGATGTCGGCAACGTAAATGCTCGCGCCGTAATCGGCCAGCACGATGCCGCCCTGGTAGGCGATGACGACGCCCATCAGGAAGGCGAGCAGGCCGACGATCGGCAGCGCATTGAGCCCGGCACTCTGCAATTCCTTCGCGAGCAGCGAGACGCGCAGCCGCCGCGGGCGCCAAAACGCGCGGGCGGCGGCCGCGGATGTGCGTCCGACGAAGCCGAGATAGCTGCGGTACTCGTGCCATTGCGCATGCGCGTGGCGCCCGACGTGCTCGAGGAAGGCCGCTTGCGGCGGATGCGGCGGATGGCTCATGACGGCCGCGTGCTCGGCGACCAGCTCGAGCAGGGCGGTGACACGTGCATCGGCACCGGCCAGGTGCACCGATTTGCCGTCGCGCCGCAGGCGTTCGATGATGCCGTGCAGGAGCCATGCGCCGGCAGCATCCATGCGCGTGATAGCGGCGACATCCAGTGCCACGCGGGTGTCCGGCCAGCGCAATGCATCGCTGCGGCGCCACAGCTCGTCGACGTGGCGCGCCGTCCAGCGGCCGGCACAGCTGGCGCCGTCGCCGCTCGGCGAGAGCGTGGCTGCATCAGTCATGGCGGCGGCCGTGCGGCGGTGCTGGCTGGTAACACATGCATCCGGCTCCGGTGGCGCTGGCGAATCGACAGACATTAGTAGCACAGTACGCCGTGCCGTTGGCAGCGGCATCTGCCTGCACCGGCGGGACGATACGTAGTCACCACAAGGCGCGGGCCGAACTACCTATTGGCGCGGCGCCGGCCGCATACAACACTGCCCTTTGCGCGGCGCGCGCCGTAGCGCGTTGTTGCTGGTTCCTGCCGTGGAGGCACGATGGCGCCCGATTTCCGCGTACAGTTTCTCGGCGCCACCGGCGAAGTGACCGGCTCGATGTACCTGCTGCGGACGCCGCGCCACGCGGTGTTGCTCGAGTGCGGCCTGGTACAGGGCAGCCGCAAGGAGGAACAGCGCAACGCGCAAGCGTTTCCGTTCGCCATCGAGGACCTGGATGCCGTCATCCTGAGCCATGCGCATATCGACCACGCGGGGCGCGTGCCGCTGCTGGTCAAGCGCGGCTACACCGGTCCCGTCTACGCCCAGAATGCGACGCGCGAACTGGCCACCATCATGCTGCCGGATTCCGGTTACGTGAACGAAAAAGAGGCGGAGCGCGAGCAACGCCATCGCGATGACGACGACGGCGGCAGCGGCGACGCGGTGTTCGAGCCCTTGTATACGCGCGACGAGGCACTGGCGTGCCTGAAGCAGTTCCACGGCCTGCCGTACGGCCAGCCGGCGGAAGTCGTGCCGGGACTGACGCTGACCTACCATGACGCCGGCCACATCCTGGGCTCGGCGATCGTCGAGCTGTGCTACCGCGACAACGGCACCGACCGTACGCTGGTGTTCAGCGGCGACCTCGGCTACCGCGATGCGCCGGTCATGAACCGGCCGGCCCGCCTGCGGCATGCCGATGCCGTCATCATGGAGAGCACCTACGGCGATCGACTGCACCGCGACATCGGCGAAACCCTGGCGGAACTCGGCGGCGTATTCGAAACCGCGCGGGCAGGCCGCGGCAACATCCTGATCCCGGCGTTTACGGTGGGGCGCACCCAGGATCTGCTGTACCTGATGTCGCGCAACGTGCAGCAATGGCAGCTCGACAAGTGGCAGATCTACCTCGACAGCCCGATGGGCATCGCGGCAACACAGGCGTATGCGAAGTATCGGCATCTGTACGGCGCCAGGCTGTTCGCCGACGGCTGCAGTACACCGGCGCTGCCGCATTTCCTGGCCACGCCGGGGACGGAGGATTCGATGCAGATCAACCAGGTGACCTCGGGTGCGGTGATCATCGCCGGCAGCGGCATGTGCACCGGCGGCCGGATTCACCATCACCTGAAAAACAATATCGCGCGGCCGGAATGCCACGTGGTCATCGTCGGCTTCCAGGCCATCGGCACGCTGGGGCGGCGCCTCGTCGACGGCGTCGACGAGATACGGCTGTGGGGCCGGAAACTGCCGGTACGCGCGAGCATTCATACGGTCGGCGGACTGTCGGCCCACGCCGACCAGCGCGACCTGCTGGACTGGTACCGAGCGTTCGACGACCGGCCGCCGCTCTACCTGGTGCACGGCGAGACGGAACCGCAGCAGGTGCTGGCGGCGAAGTTGCGCGGCGAATTGCAGGCGCCGGTGACGATCGCGGCCCACGGCGCGACCGTTGCGGTATGAACGGGGCGGCACGCGTTCGGCCAGCGTGGTTCAAGGCCCTCCGGGTAACGAGGTGGCTGCAATGACCATGCGCGACGACCACGGCAGCAAGGTCCCCGATCCGCCGCAGCCGCGGCAGCGGCGCGAACCCCTGCCGTCACAGTTCCCGAAGCCCGGTGTCGACGATCCGCAAGCGGCAGGCCGCGTCGCGCAACTGCTGCAGTGCCCCGGCTTCCAGCGCGCGGATGCCGACAGCCGCTTCCTCGAGGAACGCGATGTGCTCGGCACGCGCATCGCCCTCGATTTCCAGAAGCCGGACCTGGCACTGCGCCGGCTCGGCGTCGAGCACACCATCGTGGTTTTCGGCAGTACGCGCATCAGTGAACCGGATGCCGCCAGGCGCCGCGTGCACGAGCTGGAACGCGCCTGTGCCGACGCGGCGGCCGCAGGCGAATTGCCGGCGCGCCTGCAAACGGCGCGCCGCGTACTCGACAACAGCCGTTACTACACCCTGGCCCGGGAGTTCGGCAGGTTGGTAGGAGAGGCGGAACAGGGAGGCGAAAACGGTCGCCTGCTGCTCATGACGGGTGGCGGCCCGGGCATCATGGAAGCGGCGAATCGCGGCGCGCACGACGTGGGCGCGCGCTCCATCGGCCTGAACATCACGCTGCCGTTCGAGCAGTTTCCGAACCCGTACATTTCTCCCGAACTGTGCTTCAGCGTGCACTACTTCGCCGTGCGCAAGATGCATTTCCTGCTGCGCGCCCGCGCACTGGTGTTCTTTCCCGGCGGCTACGGCACGCTGGACGAATTGTTCGAGACCCTGAACCTGGTGCAGACGCGGAAAATTTCGCCATTGCCGATCGTGCTGGTGGGGCGCGAATACTGGCAGCGGCTGATCGATTTCGACTTCCTGGCGAACGAGGGCACCGTGGACCGTGAAGATGCCGAGCTGTACTGGTACGCCGACAGCGCCGCGGACGCCTGGAACGGCATCCTCGAGTGGCACCGCAAGGCCGAGATTGCGTAAGGGTAATCCCGCATAGGCGGGCGTGCACGGCGCCTCTACGCTGCAGTGAGGCAATCACGAAAGGGCGCTCGTCATGAGGATCATCATGGTGCCGGTCGCGGACCGGCCGGAATGCGCGGTGGCGCTCGAGAGCGCCTTCAGCGTGGCGGAACATCTCGGGGCGAATGTGCAGGCTGTACACATACGGCCGCATCGCTATTCGCGTGTCGTGCTGCCCGCCGAGGCCAGTTATACATTGTCGCTCTCCAGCATGCCGAAACTGAGCGAGGCCGACAGCAAATCCGCTGCCGCCGCGAGCAAGGCAGCGCGGGCGCTCGCCAGCCGGCTGGCCGAAGCGCGCGATTTCCGGCTGGTGCGCAGTCTCGACGGCAGCAGCACCCGCTGCCTGGTCTGGAACGAGGACGTCGGCCACGTTGAAAACCTGATGCCGGTCATCGGCCCGTTTGCCGACCTGATCGCGGTGACGCGGCCACGCAAGGCCGGCAGCAAGGTCGCGCGCCTGTTCATGACGGAGGCGCTGCTGCATTCCTCGCGGCCGGTGCTGATTTTGCCGCCCGGGCACAAGGTGCAGCCGGGCCGGCGTATCGTCATCGGCTGGGACAACACCCGGCACGCCATGCGTTCCGTGGTTGCGGCGCTGCCGTTCCTGGCCCGCGCCGATGCCGTCACCATTGCCACCAGCGGGCCGGGCAAGCCGCACGGCGCGAAGCCGGGCCAGCTCGTGAAATACCTGAAAGCCTGGGGCATCAAGCCGGAGTTGGAGCGCGCGCGCGGCGCGAGAAACGATGCGGTGGCCGACCTGGTTGCGGCCTGCGAGCACCGGGCCGCGGACCTGCTGGTCGTCGGCAGTTACAGCCGCAGCCGCTTTCGCGAATACATCTTCGGCGGGGTGACCGACTACATGCTGCATCGAGCGCCGCTGCCGGTGTTCATGACCAGCGACTAGCAGCCTGTCGGACTCAGGCTGCTAGTCCGGACGGAGCCGCCGCACCTTGCCGGTATCAGGCGGTATCGCCCGCCTGCAGATCGGCGTCATCCGCAACCGGGGCGTCCGCCGCGGGTTCCGGCAACGCCGGTTGCGCACTTGCCGCCGCGGCCAGCGGCGCGCCGGCATGCATCATCTGCGTCGCCTGGTGGCGTATTGCCGCGAGCAGGTCACCGGCGATTTGCGCGGCGGGTTCGACACGGTCGATGAGCCGCACCACCTTGTTGCGGCCGAGTCCCGGCCGCAGGAAGCCGACGCTGGTCAGGTAGGCGCATTTCGGCTGCACGGTGGCGCTGGTCAGTACCGATCCTTTCAGCGTGTGCTGCCCGGAATTCATCAGCGCCATGCCGCCCTGGGTCTGGAACGTGCCGTCGATGCGGCAGCTCGTGATCACCGAGGTCCACCGGAGCTCGGCGGTCGGGATGATGCCGAGGCGATACAGCAGAAAACCGAAAATTGACAGTGCGGCCGGCGTGCGCAGCGAGACGGCGGCGTCGAGCGTACTGTCCCAGCTGGTGCCCGCGGCCTGCCACAGCAGTACGCCGGCGAGCGTGATCGTGAGGATGCCGGCCCAGGCGAGTACCGTGCCCACGCGCGCTTCCAGGCTTGCCGGGACGTCGTCGTTCAGCTGTATGCCCGACTCGGCATCGAGATTCGCCTCGAACTCACCCGCCTGTACGGCCGTGTGCTCCTTGAAGTCCGGCTTCCAGGAGCCGAGGTGCATGTAGGCGCCCGCGCCGAGCCGGCCGGTGTACGACTTGATGACGTTGATCATGTCGGTGGGATGCATGCCGACCGTGAAAAACTCCTCGCCGCGGTGCACCGCGTAATGATCGGGTGCGCGCCGGCTGCGCAGGTACGCGATGGCGCCGGTGGCTGCGACGACGAGGAGCGAGCCGCCCCACAGTATTGGTATCAACAGGCCGAGGTCTGGCGGTGCCGCGGCCTCCGTGCCGGTCTTGCCCATGGCGACGGCGAGCACCACCGCGCCGAGCAGCAGGAACAGGAACGCGGTAACCATCCTGCCCGGCATGAGGCGGCTCTCGAAGCGCAATGCGCGGCGAAAGCCGTAGCGGCTGACCGCGGCCCAGAAGGCAAAACCGATGAGAAAATACAGCCACAGGTACCAGTCGAGGATATTGCCGAGCTGTTGCTGGTCGGTCGGCCCCGCCATGACGATGCGCAGCAGGACGTAGAGCACCAGGCCGGCGACACCGAAGCTGAATGCGACCAGCACCGCGTGCAGCGCCCCAGTATAGGGATGCGGCAGGTAAGCGAGCCGCGGAAATATCCGCGCGAGCCAATCGATCAGCCTGGCCTGGCCGGCTTCGTTGGGGTTCTCGTCGGCATTCATCAGTCTTTCGGGAAGCGCGCTACCGCCGCTGCCGCGGTTGTAGGCCTGATCGATGGCCGGCGTATCCAGCTTGTCCTTGCGCATGCGTGTCAGCTGCTGCACACCGTGGACGATATCGGTTACGCCAAAGCCCAGCAGCGCGGCACCGATCAGCGCGCCGGAGACGTTCAGGCTCAATTCGAGATCGAGCAGGGACGGCACGGCGCGTGCCAGCAGGACGAGGCCCAGCACGGAAAATACACCGCCCCGGAGCAGCAGCGCCGCTGCAATCTTCTTGAACGGATTGGTCATGACAGGTTCCCTGTTCTTGTTCTTGGTGTCGTATTTCTAGCCGTTCATACGTTTTCTACACCGCGATGCCGCGAGGCGCAAGCACGCCCGGGTGCCGCCGCCGGCCGTCACGGCGTCGGCAATGCATTCCAGTTGATGATGGCATTCCACACGAGGCGAAAATCGCCGTAGTTCATGGCGCGGTGGATGCCGTTGAAGTTGTACACGACGATGTGGCCGGCGCCCTGCGGCCGGTCGATGATGGCGGGATGTCCGGCGAGCTGCGCCTCGCCCCGCATGCCGCCGCTGACCACCATCGGGCCGCTGCCGCCCCAGCTCAGCACGACGTGCCGCGTGTCGCGCGGGCCGGTGAGGCAGGAGGTGCAATACGCCATGGTGGTCCAGCGACGCGGTGTTTCGTAGACCGGCAGGTTGGTGCGAAACACGTCGACCTCGCGGGCATAGCCATAGGACAGCGGGTGGTCCGGCTGCTGAAACGTCGCGCGCAGCTCCGTGCCCGGTGTGAACACCGCCGTCGCTGGGGCGCGCGGCACGCCGCGAATCAAACCGCCTTCCAGCGCCAGCGCGCTGCCCGCGCCCAGCGTCAGCAGCACGCCGCCCTGATCCACGAATTGCTCGAGCTGGGCGAGACCCGCGTAGCCCGCGCCGCCGCTGATGTCGTCGGAGGCTGCCGGCACGCCCAGGCTCGGGAATTCCTCTGACGGCCGGAATGCCAGCGGCTCGTCGGCCGGGGCAATGCCGTGCAGCTGGCCGGCGAGATCGAGATGCGACAGCGGCCCGTAGACGATCACGTCCACGTTGTCGCGCAGGTGACCCGCGCGCAAATCTTCATCGCGCAGGTAGCGATAGGGAACGCCTTGCCGATCCAGCACGTAGCGAAGCCAGCCCATCATGTCGGTGTCGGCCCACGGCACCCACAGCCCGAGCCGCGGCAGGCGCGCGGCATGCGCGGCGACTTCCGGTATGCGGGGCGCCGAGCGGAAGTCGAGCCCCAGCTCCGCGCCGACCGCGGCCAGGGCGGCACCGAGTTCCCCGGCCGCTTGCCCGTCGCCGGCCGACACGATCCAGGATCCCGGCGGGTAGTCGACCACGACATGGCGAAAGGCCTGCTCCGCGATGTCGACGCGGACGCCGTCGAGGCGGTAGCGTGCGGCCAGCAGGGCCTCCTGCCCCTGGTCGCGCAGCAGGAACACCGGGCCTTGCCCGGTGACACTGCCGCGCGCCGCGGCGTCGGCGTCTAGCAGACGGCTGGCAACCTCCGTCGCGCGCGGATCGTCTATGCGCTGTGCCCGCACGTCGTAGCCGACCGGGTATGCCCAGGAGACATCGTCGTACGGCAATTCCTCGGTGTCGGCAGCGAAATGCTGCGGTTCCAGTACGTCAACGGCAAAGTTACGATACGGCTGATCCAGCTTGACGATGAAGTCGCCGCGCGCGAACTCGCCTTCGTCGAACGACACCGGATTGGTCAGCGTGCCGACCTCGATGCGTTGCGCGCGCAGCCGGTTGACCATCTGTACGACGCGCCGCCGGTCCGGCTGCGCCGCCGGTATGACATAGGCATAAGGCGCCTCGTTGAGCCCCTTCTGCCAGCTGTTGTAGCCGGTCTGGTAGAAGTCGCGCAGCAGGTCCGCGGCGTGCCGTGCCGAGAAGTCCAGGATCGACAGCGCACCGGTTTGCTGGTAGTTGACGTTGTCGCGCATCGACCAGCGCACGGTCTCCGCCGGCGGCCACGGCCGGTACCACTCGCGCGTGATTTCGCGCGGCTCGAAGTGCCGCTCCACGGTCTCCGCGGTCGCGTTGCCGAAGGTTTCGTAACCGCGCCCGATCGCGTTGTGATTGATGGCGACGGAATCGAGGTAGTGATGACCGAAGCCCTCGCCGAAATTCCAGGTCGATACGCCGGGCATGCCCATGGCATTCATCGACGTCATTTCGTGAAAGCTCATTTCCAGCCAGCGCGACAGCACGATCGGGTCGAGGTGCGGGTTGTACGGCCCGGTGCCGTTCCAGCTCAGCATCAGCGGGATGCCCTCGTGCAGGTCGTGCACGACCACCGGGTGATACGCAAAGTACATGTCGCTGACGGCGCGCGTGGCGGCGAATGCCTTCTGGTGGGCGTCGCGATTGATGTCGACGAACACGTAGCGGCTCCAGTACGGCGGGCTCTGCCGCGGCAGCGCGTCGAAGTCGGTTTTTCCCTTCAGGTACTTGTAGAACCAGTCGGTCACCTTGGCGCGGCCGTCCGGTTCGGATACCGGGTTGATCAGCACCAGCAGATGCTCGCGTATGGCCCGGATCATCGGCTGTTCCGATACCGCCAGGCGGTAGGCGAGTTCCATGCACATCTCGCCGCTGCCGGTTTCGTCGGCGTGCAGGTTGCAATTGAAGTAGTAAGCGGGCCTTGCCGTGGCGATGAGCTTCCGAGCTTCCGCGGGCGAGGTCCTGCGCGGGTCGGCGAGCGCCGCCGCCGCCGCCTTAAGGCGCTCGAGCCCGGCGATACCCGGCTCGTCGGCGACCGCGATGAGCACGATGTCGCGGCCTTCCTCGCTGACGCCGAGAGTCTCCACGTGCGCGCGCGCTGAATGCGCCGCGAGCGTGCGCACGTAAGCAACGATGTCCGCGGGCCGCGTCAGCTCGCCGGCCGCGCCGACGACATGGCCCAGGAAATCCGCGGGCGACGGCACCTCCGCGGACTCGGGCACGTAGGCGACCCACGGGCTTGCAAAACGCGGCGCCGTGGTGAAGCGGGCGATGGCTTCGATCGAGCCGGGCTCGGCGACGTCCGGCGCGGCATCGACGGCGGCGCCGGCCGCCAGCGCGCACGACGGCGACAACAGGAGCGCCGTGAGCGCATTGGCGAGGAGAGGTCGCATCAGGAGGGTCCCGGTTGCGGGGCGGTTCTTGTTGCACCGTGTTGTAGCCCGTGCCGTG